>ERZ772964.60-NODE-60-length-60385-cov-37.9674_pt1 | contig 60385 bp, 57 predicted proteins | sample MGYA00580675_ERZ772964 | MGnify/ENA primary metagenome ERZ772964 (study PRJEB29015, sample SAMEA2737941) | human oral metagenome | biome: human oral; feature: human-associated habitat; material: dental | place: China | collected 2139 ... | reverse complement strand
CGCTAAGTCCGTTTGATACTTCCAGTAAATACACCTTTATGGGTAGCATCGTTCACAATATGGGTAATATGATGCTGGCAAGCGGAACGTCTGATGGGTCATTTGTCTCTACGCTGTCTAATATCCTAAGGCTGCCATCATTTGCTCTATCGTTTTCATCTACTGCCCACGCTAAAAGCGCTATATACTCAGGAAGCTACTGCGACTATGGTAAAGAGTTCCAGCAAGACAGCGACGAAGGAATGCCAGCAGTAAACATGGCAGGACTACCATGTACTGGCATCACAAAGGGTCAGGCTAGTATGTCAACCGAGGAAGCTATCTCAATTGCTGAAGACGAAGGCTGGATTGACGACAGCAAGGACATACCGGAAAACGCCACAATAGAGGACATGAAAAACAGTGGATACTTAAAAGCAAACACACCACTAACAGAGTTTATTGAGTCCTGTAGCGACGCAAAAGAAGGCGACTATTGGACTAATATGAATAGTTGCACTGTGCCGGATAGCGCATCGTCAGCCACCTTAAACAAGTCAAAGACTTCAGAATCTACAGGATTAAAAGATGAAAACGGCAATGATGTCAGTTACACGGCAGAAAAAGAGGGAGTAGGAGAGGCTACTGCCAATACTATAAGCAACAAAAAAATAGCGGCGATGTCGGTATTATTGCTTGATTTCCAGGTTGCTCAGTCAATGAACGGCGAAGATGAAGATGACGAATCGGGGAGTGGATCAAAGGGTTCTACTAGTACTGGTGATGGCAACGCAGTAGTAAAGGCTGGCGAACAATTCTTTGAATATACGTATCTATATACTGGCGGACACGGTAGTACTGAAGAGATGAATACTATGATAGAAGGAGTAAAAAACGGATCTTTGGCAAAAGGAACACCGATTCTGGACTGTTCAGGATTTGTAAGAGCGTCTTTATATATCGCTTACGGCATTGATATAGGCGGCGACGGCACCAGCGGTTATCCGTCAAACCCTAAGCTTAAGGAAATCAGCTCATCGGAAGCTGAGGCTGGCGACGTTGTTTGGAGACAGGGACATGTCGAGATAGTGACTGGGAGAGTTGATGGAAAAATTTATTCGCAAGGAGCCCGCGGGCCAAACGACGGCGGACCGATCGGCGGACCAGCCGATGCCAGCTGGGGAACTAAATTCTTTAGGATAGCAAAATAATGGATAATAGTAACTACACAATAAAATCCTTAAAGCCAGCAATTATTATATTTATCGTTTCTGTGATTATTATATCGATAATTTATACTATAATGAGTATTGTGATATCTAATAATAAACAGCAGGACATTCTTAAGCGTAGAAGCAGTGATACTAACATTAGTAGTCAGCCCAACAATCCTAGACTTACTGGTAAAATACATAAAGGAAGCTTAACTATAGACAATATAAAAGACGATTTGCTGTCTAATCAGAATATATATATTAGTCAGCAAGAAAATATAGACAAGTGGGTAATAATAGTGGTTGAGCCAACTGACCATTCCACCGACCCAGCATTACTTGTTTATCACCACGTCAATAATACTTATAATAGAGTTTTAGGACCAGGAACCTTATTTACTAGACGAAATTTTACAGATCAGAAAATTCCCAACAGCGTTGTAGATAAAAGTTTGATTATTAAGAAGTTCCTGTCTTCTCAACCGGGAGTATTATAGCATGAAAAAGATAGCCGCCGTAACATTTGCCGTGCTGTTAATTTTTTCTAATATATTATCGCCTGTAGTACTAGCCGAAGAAAAAGAATACACAAAAGAACAATTAGATGAAATATACGGAGACCAGGACATAAAATGGTTTAGATGCGGAAACGAGAAAGTACGCGAAGGCGAAGGCGGAGACGGGAATAGTGGCGGCAGCTCTGCTAGTGTCACTGGAGCTAGCGCTTCCGGAGAAGACCCAGTCAGCAAGGGCGGAAATCTATCCGCCAAGTTAATGGAAATCAAAGACGCCAATAAATTCGCTGAAGCTATAGACACTTGGATTAAGGAAAATTCCCCGGAATCATCTCCGTTTCGAAACATAAAAGCTGGCGAAATGGCAATCGCTGGCGGTAAGCGAGCTGGCATAAATCCTATTTTACCAATAATAATATCTAGAAAAGAGTCTTCTTTTGGCGTTCATATACCTGGCGGCAATAATGCCTATGGAAGAACGGCCACTGATTCCCAGCCCCACGTAGTAGTTGAGGGTCGGAAATGGTACACTTGGGATACCTTAGAGCAATCATTGTATGACACAAAAAACAACAACGATATGTATATGTATCTTAAAGACGTATACAGTCAAGAAATGGAGCAGGGTATTGAGGCGGTAATGATGAAGTATGCCCCGCCATCTGAAAATGAAACCGAAGTATATATTAATGATTTAAAGAAGTGGTCTAATGAAATATACGATTTGGCTGGCGACTCAATCAACAAAGCAAACCTCGGTACGCCGGGGGCAACCACAGTGTCGACGGACGGCGGCAATGAATGTGACGATAGCAGTAGCGCTAGTTCCGCATCCTCTTCGCTGGGTAATTTTAATGTTTATTATCAAACAGACTACCCAAACGACTTATTTGACCCCGCTTGCGGTAATATAGATGCCTGTGGATGCGGTACAACTTCATTAGCCATGGTATTATCCACCCTCCTGGGAGATAAAACTATAACTCCAGTCACTATAGCCAAAGAGGCTCGCGAAGGAGGACACACGGAGGGAGCTGGCACAAGACATAGTGCCTTCACAGCCATACCGACCGCTCACGGACTAAAGTCGGAGGATATCGGCACTGACATATCAAAAGCCAAGGAAGCCTTGTCTAGTGGAAAATATGTTATAGCCAATCCTCAACATGGTATATTCACGAGATCGGGACATTTTATCGTACTACGCGGATTGACTAGTGATGGTAAAATACTAGTAGCGGACCCTAATAAAGAAAACACTATAAGTGGAAATCAGGCATGTAGCCACGGTGGCGGTGGATGTACAACAATATCTGCCGATGCATCATCAATGAAAGATTTGAATGGCGACGGTAAGATTAGCTATACCGAGAACTCGGCAGGATTTACAGATGACCAAATAATGAGTGCAGGGGCCGTAAGAGCTATGTGGGTTATAAGTAAAGATGACATTAGGGCCTAGAGAATGAAAAAACGTATTATTACAGCATTTCTATTCATTACAATAACATCAATATTGTTGTTTTTCTATTTACTAGATAGACCTGCTCCTGCGGATAAAAATTTTACAGGCGGTGAAACTCTTACTAGTAGATTTATCTACGTCAGCGGTAGTCAAGGCTGGAACCAAAAAGTGAATTATAGAAATAAATACAAAGTTGCGCTAGGCAATATGCTAACAACAAAAATGGAGAAGAATATTATCAATTCCATAAAATCCGATATATCGTCGATAACAAACGGCAAAAACTGGCCGAAAGAGGGCTATGAGATAAAATTAAGTAATATACGGCTTATTGATGACGGCTATGATTTAAGTGCTGTAGAATTTGATGCAGCAGTTGATCAGGTAAAGAGAAAGTATCATATAAAAGTCGTTCTGAATAAAAATCCAAACACCATAGATATTAAAACCATTGATTATAAAAACTAGCTCTTCAACGGCATAATAATATGCGTATAATCAGGGTTTTTAACTTGCTCGCGAATGACGCATGGCGACAGTTTACCGTTGAAAGAAAACACGATATCGTCATCGTCAATCACATTCAAAACTTCGGTTAAATACCGCGAATTAAGCGTAATTTGCCCGTCGGCAGATATTTCTGCGGCTGCCTCTGAAGTATTTTCCCCCAGTTCGGAAGCAATTGAATGAATGGACAATAAAGATTTATCTTTAGCTGCCGTTAAGGTAATGCCACCGCCAGACTCGCGAGCAAATAGCGCCGCAATTTTAGTAATTCTGCTAAAATCTGCTTTTTTAATCTTTATTTCAATATCCGAAGTTGCCGGAATCAGCTGTTTATAATCAGGAAATTTGCCGTCAATCAAGCGGCTGACTATTTCCATATTATCGGCTCGGAAGCAAACTTGCGTGTCGTCGAATAAAATCGTCAATTGCTCCTCGTCATCAGCACTTTTACTAACCTCAGCCAACGTCGATGCCGGAATGATCGCCTTCAACTCGCTATCCGACTTCATCATTTTTTTCTCTGCCAGTCGGTAGCCATCAGTCGCTGCCAAATATAAATAGCCTTCGTGCGTCTGCCAATAAATACCCGTCAGCACCGCGCGCGTCGTATCGCTACTGACCGCAATCTTTGTCTGGTTGATAGCTTTTTTTAAGTCTTCAGCCGTAATTTCATAGCGAACTGCGGCAGCTTCATCGACAGTCGGTAGTTCAGGATACTCGTCAGCGATAACGCCGTTAATCACCGACGAGAACTTGCCGGAAGTAATATTGAGATGGCTATCTTTAGTCTCCAGCTCGACTGTACCGCTTGGTAAATTGGTAATAAATTCAGATACCAAGCGAGCGGGAATAGTGATCGATCCCGGCTGGTCAATTTTAGCGCCGACATATTGGGTGGAGGCAATCTCCAGGTTAGTACCGGCAATTAACAATCTGCCGCCGTCAGTTCGTAATAGAATATTATTTAAAATAGCTAGTTCATTCCTACTGGAAGCAACGTCCTTAATGAGATTAAGTGCTTTGGCTAATTTTTCTTGGGCGATTGATACTTTCATATTACTTATTATAATCCTTTCTTATTAATTCGTAGTGGTAATAATAGGCATTGTGGAAACTGAGTAAAAAATATATTCAAACAGGGGTGATTTGACAAATCTAGCAGTGGAAAACCCTGTGTATGAAAGGTCGGTTTTATGGTGGATATAAACGAAGTGTTCCACTGGTTGAAAAGACGTCGAACATTATACACAGTTATGGTGTTTATTAACTCGCTGCCAATTCGCAGGTTGTTCGCAGGTTTTCCACTACTAATGAACATATAATTTATCCCGGATGTCGTTTATTTGTTCGCGGATACTGATATTAACCGTACTTTCTTTAGTAACTTTATTTACCGAATGCATGGCGGTGGTGTGATCTTTGCGCCCTAATTCCTGGGCAATTTTCGGAAAGCTCATTTTAAGTTCGCTGCGCAGCAGATACATGGCAATTTGCCGCGGCATTGCGATGAATTTATCGCGCCGAGCTGAACACATATCTTTAACTTCAATATTATAGTAACGGGCGGTTTTATCGATAATTTGCTTGGCGGTGATGTGTTGCGGGCGAGTTCGCTTCATGTCGCCCAAAATTCCTTCAGCGGCCATGATGTCGGGTGTGAAATCCTGCATTTCCGCGTAGGCCAGCAGCCGGTTCAGGGCGCCTTCCAGCTCGCGGATGTTAGTCTTGAAATTGGTTGCTAAATATTCAACCACGTCAGAGTCCAATTCGAAGCTGCTTAAAGCGGCTTTGGCTTTGACGATAGCGCAGCGGGTCTCAAAGTCAGGCATTTGAATATCAATTGCCATACCCCATTCAAATCGGCTGCGCAAGCGGTCAGTCAGGGTGGGGATGCTTTTTGGCGGCTTGTCGGAGCTAATGATAATTTGCTTGTTATTCTGGTGAAGGTCGTTGAATGTGTGAAAGAATTCGTCCTGGGTTTTCTCCTTGCCGGCAATAAACTGCATATCGTCGACGATAAGTACATCAACGTTGCGATATTTATCGGAAAAACCTTTTTTCTTAAAGCGAATTGAATCAAGAAATTCATTGACGAATGTTTCTGTAGTAATATACAACACGCGCGCCGACGGCTGTTTTTTAACAATGGCGTTGCCAACAGCTTGCATTAGGTGGGTTTTACCGAGACCAGCACCGCCATATAGATATAGCGGGTTATATTTAGCGCCGGGGTGCGAAGCGACCGCCTGGCAAGCAGCGTACGCTAGGTCATTACTGGAGCCAACGATAAAGTTTTCAAAAGTATAGCGCGGGTTAAGGTTGCTGGAATTTGATTTTTTAGACGGGATAACGAGCGAATCTATCGCATTAAATTTCGATTGCTCTTCCTGGGTGATTTCACGATTAATCCGCGGTTTTCTGGCGCCGGATTTGACACTGTAGGTAATTGCTGGCGAATTGATGCCGTTATGGGACAGGGCTTCCATGATTTGCGGGTGAAATCTCTTCTCAAGCTGGGCTCTGACGAAAATATTTGGCGCGACCACCACAACTTCTTTGTCGGATATAATCTCCAGCTTGGTATTTTTAAACCAAGCAGTAAAAGACGACGATGATACAGTAACTTCAATTTCGCCCAAAACACCCTGCCACACTGCGCGATCGTTCACTAATTTACCCCTTATTTCTTTAATAATCTTAATACTACTATAGCAAAAGATTAGAGTTTTCCACAAGCATAAGATGTGTCGTGCGAAGGATTATAACAAACAGGGGTAGTGTTTTCCACAGCAACAAACCGCCTCTGTAAAATAGTGGAAAAATAATGCCAAACGGTGGAAAAAGCTTCGCTGCTTGCAAAAAAAGTCAAAAAAATGTACACTATATAACGATATGCCAAAGCGAACATTTCAACCACACACTCGTCATCGTGCTAAGACGCACGGTTTTAGAGCGCGGGTTTCTACCAAAGCTGGCCGCGTAGTACTAAAACGCCGCCGCCTGAAAGGCCGCGCGAAGATTGCTATTTAAGCAAATATTTATCAAAAGTTCCGTCGATAGCATCGGGACTTTTTGATATAATTATAAATATATGTTACAGCAAGCTAACCGATTTCACGGGCATGGCAGCCTGCGCTTTGTTTATAAAAACGGACAGACGGCGCGCTCTTCGCTGGCGGCTCTGAAATACATCCAAAATCCGTACCGTAAAAACAGCAGGTTTGCGGTGGTGATTAGTAAGAAGGTCTTAAAGTCTGCGGTTCGCCGAAACCGAGTGCGCCGCCGTATATATGAAATTATTCGCCGCGAGCTGCCAAACTTAAAAAATAGCCAGGATATAGCGGTTATTATTTTTTCGGCAGAAGTGCTGGCTATGCCGCACGCTGAGCTGCAAACAGCCATTAAGAATCTTCTTTTTCAGGCTAAGCTGTATAAATAACAGTAATTTTGTTATAATATAGCGTATGAGTTTTTTTGATACAGTAATTGTTCAGCCGATTTTTAATCTGTTGATGCTGATTTATAGTTTGATTCCGGATTTTGGCGTCAGTATTATTATTTTCACAATCTTGGTGCGCTTATTGTTGTGGCCGCTAGTGAAAAAGCAACTGCATCACACTAAAGCGATGCGCAAAATGCAGCCGGAACTGGCGAAAATTAATAAGCAATATGCAAAAAATCCGCAAATGCGTAATTTGGCGATGATGGAGCTGTATAAAAAACACAATATTAGCGTTTTCGGCCCGATTGGCATACTATTAATTCAGTTTCCGATTTTGATCGCCATGTACCGGGTGGTGCAGATTTTTGCATCAAACCGGGCGGATTTGGGTAAATATGTCTACGGCGCCGTGAAAAACTTGCCGGTAGCAAATAATTTGGTAAACAATCCGGATCAGTTTAATCAAAACTTTTTGGGTATTTTTGACCTGACGCAGCACGCGATATCAAAAAACGGCGTAGTTGTCGGCTTGCTGGTTTTGGCGGTTTTGGCAGCCGTTCTGCAGTATCTGACAGCAAAGCAGTTGTCGCCTAATTCTGATAGTAAGCGGCGCCTGCGCGACATACTAAGCGAGGCGGGCAGCGGCAAGGAAGCCGACCAGTCAGAGGTTAATGCGGTTGTTTCCAGGAAAATGATGAAGTTTATGCCAGTTATGGTGTTTTTGATAATTATTTATCTGCCGGGAGCGCTGGCGATGTATATGACGACTGCTAATGCGGTGGGGTATTTGCAAAACCTTATTATTTTACGAAAAGACTCTTCCGAGATGGAGGATATAGCCAATGAAAAGCAGTCTAAACCCTCGAAAACAAAGGCTAAGAAGCGCGCAGATCACGCCGCCGAGGCGCGGGTAACGCGAATAAAAGCTAAGGGTTAAGGGGGAATATGGATAAAATTCAAACGATCAAATTTGCGAAACAATATCTGGAAGATTTGCTAACATTCTTTGATTTGAACCTGGATGTGGATGTAAAAATTGAGGATGATATCGTGGTGGCGGCAGTGCCGCATAGCGATAAAAGCAGTATTTTGATCGGGCGGAATGCCGAGACGCTGCGCAGTATCCAATATTTACTGTCTGCTACGCTGAATAATGCTGGCGCGCCAGTTTCGCGGGTGAATTTGGATATCGCTGATTATAAAAAACAGCATGCTGAGAAAATTATTGAGAAGGCGCGCGGTTGGATTGAAGAAGTTCGGCGGACTGGTGAATCGAAGATCGTCAATTTGAATGCGGCTGATCGCTGGACAGTGCATCATTTGGCGAGTGAATATAGTGATATTGAGACGCACTCTGAAGGCGAAAGCCGAGATCGCCAGCTGATTATTAGTCAGAAGAGTTCTTAGGTTTTTTGAAAACTACTCTGGAATAGAGAGTATAATTCCAGATAAGACTGGCGACGGTGGCGATTAGCTTGCTAATAAGTAGGGCTGCTGGTTTATTTACGCCAAGATTTGTGAATGCTGGCGTGATGGCAGCAATAATAATCGTTTGAATGACCCACAGACCAAATAGCGTGACGATAGTAAATAGTAGAAACTGTTTTTTTAGATTCTTAGATGTTGATTTGAAAGTGTATTTTTTATTGGCAAAGAAAGAGAACAAAAAGGCAACAAAAGTTGATATAAAATTAGCCAATTCTTTCGGGACATTAAAGAGTGTAGTTAAGGTAAAGAGAATACTGAAATCAATCACCGTATTAATACTGCCGACAATGGTAAAACGTAGTTTATCGGCGTGTTTTTTTGCAATTTCCTGCATGATATTCCTCCATTAAATACAGTGGTCGATTTTTAGTTTCAATAAATATCCGGCCGACATACTCACCAATTATCCCTAATGATAATAACTGAACACCGCCTAAGAATAGAATGACTGCCATTAAAGAAGAGTAGCCGGCGCCAGTCGGAACTCCGAACAAAGGGCGAACTAAAAGATATATAATCCAGCAGAAAGCCACGAAGGAAATGATAAATCCAAAAATGGTAGCCATTCGCAGCGGCGCTGTGGTAAAACTAGTGATGCCGTCAATGGCTAGGTTGATTAATTTGCGATAATTCCATTTAGTTTGGCCGGCCAGTCTGGGGTCGCGGTCATAAAAAATCTCCTTTTTCTTATAGCCAATCCAGCTGAAAATTGCTTTAGTATTGCGCTGGGATTCGCGAAATTGCCGCAGCGCCTCAATACATCGCCGATCCAGCAAGCGAAAATCGCCGGTATCAACCTGAATAGGAATGCTGGTCGATTTTTGGAGGATTCGGTAATACCATTGGCTGGTCTTTTTCTTTAGCCAAGTTTCACCCTGCCGGCTGCTGCGGCGAGCATAGACATCATCATAACCATCTTCCCAGTAGGCAATCATCTCTTTTATCAACTCTGGCGGATCTTGCAAATCGGCGTCAATAATCACGGCAGCGTCGCCTTCGGCATGGTCAATTCCGGCGAGCATCGCTATTTCTTTACCGAAGTTGCGCGACAAGTTGATGTAGCTGATGCGCGTATCTTTCTGAGCATGTTTGGTAATAATATCTAAAGTTTTATCTTGGCTACCATCATTAATAAATAGGAATTCAAATTGATAGTTGGAAACAGAATTATCCAGCAAGTTGAGTCTTTCCAGTAAACTGTCAATTGACTCTTGTTCATTGTAGACGGGAATAATTAGAGTAATATATTTCATAAGATAAACAATAAACCAAATATAACATAGTTGAAAACAGATAAAAAGTATGCTTAACTATAACCAGTATGAAAATTAAGAAAACAAAAAAAGTCTCAAACAAAAAAATAATAGTTGCGCTGGTGCTGGTGATCGCCATCTTAGGAGTGGCGGCCTTGGCATATTTCACCTGGCAACAAAACAACCCTGCTAACGTAGCAGAAACACATAATAACTCATCAAGTAAGACCGGTGATAAAAAAGAAAAAAAGAAAGATTCCGCCAAAGATAAAACTAATCCTGCGGTGACTCAGAAAGAACAAAACAACAATACCGACAAACCGCCGCAACCTGAGTATAACGAATCTAGAAAAAAATACCAGATAAATATATCAGCATCAGACGATGATGATGGTACGAATATAAATATCCGCGGAATGCTTATGTCAGTGGTGGCTGGCGGCAAATGCTGGGTTCAGCTGAGCGGTCCAGATGGTGAATCGAGGGCAGTTGACACTCAAATGTTGTCGGGTCCGACGACAACTTATTGCAAGACAGTCCAATTTAATAAAGCTAGCATGAAAAAAGGTGTTTGGAAGTATACAGTGAAATACCAATCTGACAACGCGGAGGGGACGTCTAGTGAAAATACATTCGCAATTAAATAAACGAGTCATTATGTTTGTCGTCTGCCTGGGGGTGCTGGTGAGCGGCGCGGTGTTTGCTGTTTATACTAGCCATTGGGCACGCGGCATCTCTGCATGGGAGTTCAAGTCAGGTAGAATTATCGACGATGAGATTTTTTATAATAAAGACTCTATGAGTGCAGCGCAGATTCAGGCATTTTTAGACAGGCTTATCCCGAACTGTGATGTTTGGGGACAGCAACGGGCGGTAGCCGAGGGACGTCCAGATTTGACTCGTACTCAGTACGCTAAGATACGCTGGGGTGCTAATGCGCCTTTTCCGTGTTTGAATAAGTATCATGAAAACCCTAAAACGGGTGAAACTTCCTTTGAGAAAGGCGGCGGCTGGTTCCCTGGAGGGCTTTCTGCGGCGCAGATTATTTATAATGCGGCTCAGGAGTATCATATTAATCCGCAGGTTTTGCTGGTACTTTTACGGAAAGAATCAATAAATCTTACTGGCGATACCTGGCCGCTGAAGTCGCAATATAAGTATGCTATGGGGTATGCTTGCCCGGATAGCGGGCCAGGGTATTCTGCTAACTGTAATAATGCCAAGGCGGGGTTTTATAAACAGATGTCGCTGGCGGCATGGCAGTTGAATTACTACCGCCATCATCGAAATGACTATGTTTTACATATGGGTATGAATAATATTCAGTATTCGCCGAATCCAGCCTGCGGTACGAAACCGGTTTATATTGAAAATATAGCCACATTAAGTCTGTACATTTATACTCCATATACGCCAAATGATGCTAGCTTAACAAATTATCCAGGAACGGCGCATTGCGGTGCGTATGGCAACCGGAACTTCTTTATGTTCTTTAACGAATGGTTTGGCAGTACTTGGAGGATTGTTAATCCTATTCCTTCCAACGTCCAAATCTCCACCAACCTCCCATATGCTCTTTCAACCGCTTCTAACCTAGCATTGGACATTCCTGGTAATAGCAGTACTAATGGTGCTAAGATGCAAATCTTTAGTTCTAACAACTCTCCTGCTCAAAAGTTCACCTTCGCAGCAGCAGACAACGGACACTACGTTATTAAAAACCAAAACGGCAAAGTCCTTGATCTGGCTGGCGGCAGCACTGCCAACGGCAACCCAATTCAAATGTACGCCTACAATGGTACATGCGCCCAAAAGTGGTCGCTCATCCGCAAACCAAACGGCAAATACAAAATCCTCTCCGCCTGCAACGGTAAAAAAGCCCTAGACATTAACGGTGCCAGAACCAACAGAAATGGCGAGAAAGTCCAGCTCTGGGATGACAATAACAGCGTAGCCCAAGAGTGGGGATTGGGAAATAACTAATTTTTAGTAAATCTGCTGCGGAATTGCTCCGCGGCAGATTATTTGGACGAGCGGCGAAGCTTGTTTGCTAGTTTGGGAATAAAAGCAACAAGCCTATACGATTTACTATCGGTGATAAGTTTAAGTTGGTGCTTGAAATAGTGCAAATCTTCCTTTAGTAATTGGCACTCGTTAGTAAGAGTTTCAACCTCATTTTCTAAGCGTGCTATCTGGCTATTTTTATCGTCAATGACCGTTAAGAAACTAGTTCGCCTTTTTTCGTCGGATTTGATATATGATTTGGCGATGTTTAGCGGGTCTTGCGTGGTGGCTGATTTTTTCTTAAATACAGGTTTGATAAGTTGTGAGAAATTTCGCTGCGCTTGTTTGGCTAGTGTGTTGGCAAGTTTCGGATCGGCGGGCGTTTTAACTGCGGCTTCAACCGCACTGAGCACAGCGTCAATAGCTACGCCGTGCGGATAATCATTGTCCCAAGATTCAGCGTAACGCGAAACTTTTTTATTCAACAAACTGATTCGCGGCACATTGTATGATGCAGCTATTATTCTGCCGTGAAGCGACGTGCCTATCCATAATACTGAACCCGATATTTCGTCAACCAAGCAGAGGGGGTTGCGGTCTGTTGTGATGCTGATCGCGTATTTGTGTTCAATTAATTTAAACGCTTGAACAATTTGTTTGTACGTACGTTCATCATCATGAAAAGCAGCTGTTCCAGCTAAAAATAGCCGGACATCAGCCTTAAGCTCGCGAGAAATCTGCTGTAAAATAACGGCAATTTTTTTCGGTGAATAACGGCTGGTTTTTATGAGCTCAGTATTTATTTGGAATGTAAAATAGCGCTTGGTTGAAGAGTATTTTGGGTGAAATAGGTTAATTGTATGGACCACGTCTGGCGATAAAGACGAAGCAATATTATTTTTTTCCATGATTTTCTGAGAATTATTCTCACGAACGGAAACGGCGGCGTTTCGTAAAACAGTAATCGTTCGTTGTAAAAAGTCACCAGATAGACCAGCGATATTTGATAACCCCACGGAATTAACGATTAGCGGAGTGTGTTTATTAAGCGGATATTTTTGGAGGTCTGGGATATACGCATGTTCTTCGCGGTTTTGGCTAATGCCGGTGTAAAATTCAACAATAGTGTTCAAGTCGGGCTTATTGCGAAGGATTGTTTGATACTCCTTGCTAGATATATCCATAGTTAATCCGCTCACCACATCAACTGCGCCAACTTCGCCGCCAGCAACATATACGCCGTCAAAGGTATGGTTTTTTAATAAAACATCATACGGCAGAACAAATTCGCCGTTTATAGGCTCGGTATCGGCTGCGATAATTGACGAAGCGATCACTTCAGCTTTGTTATTAATTAATTTTCTTAAGACATATAAGAACAATAAATCGCCAAAATTATCTCGTTCGTAAGCGCCGATAGCTAGGATACGTCTCATGGCTTACTTAGATGAAACTCCTCGTTCGGTTTCCAGAAAACATCGTTGTTATACGAGCCTTGATTGACGATTTCAAACTTGACGATGTCGTCTACTAATGCGTACACGTGCGCCCGATCACGGCTTTTTACGCCGACTTGGACTGAGAATAAGCCGTTTGGTAAAATGTTGTCAATCGACAATTTAAGAACTTGAGATAAATTAAGGTCAATAATTTTATTCTCAAATTTTTCGTCGGTAGTAAAACGATACACAATCTCTCCGTTATCGCGAATAATCATAAATGTTAGCACCACATCATTAAGCGGTTTTTTGGCGTTGAACTGGATCGAGAAATCGAGCGTCTTTCCTAGATTATTGAAATCACAGTTGATAGAAACGTGGCGGTTGAGGGCTGCCTTGGATGTTTTAGTTTCGACATTCAGATTGTTAAGCTGGCGGTAAATCTGAGCAACTTCAGACGGGCCGCCCACGACAAGCTCATGGTCTCTGTCAATCAGTGCCGCGCGGTTACAAAATTGCTGAACTGACTCCATTGAGTGGGTGACTAAAACAACGGTCTTTTTCTCTTTTTTAAGCTGGGCAAAGTAGGAGAAACATTTACGTTGGAAAGCTTCGTCGCCGACCGCCAAAACTTCGTCCAGCACTAAAATGTCGCCCTTGGCTTTAATGGCAATAGAGAAGGCTAAGCGTACTTGCATGCCGCTTGAATAGTTTTTAAGCTTTTGGTCCATAAAATCAGCCAGCTCAGCAAACTCAACGATGCCGCTGTACATGGCGTCAATTTCTCCAGTTGAGAATCCTAACAAGGCTCCGCTCAGATAGACATTCTCGCGGCCGGTTAATTCTGGATTAAACCCGACTCCCAGTTCAATGAAAGGAATGAGCTTACCATTGATCGTGATTGATCCGGAATCTGGCGCATAAATTTGCGAAATCAATTTAAGAAGAGTCGACTTTCCTGATCCGTTACGTCCGACAATACCGAAAAAATCTCCTTTATTGATAGTGAACGAAATATCGTTTAAGACTTGCTGCTTTTTATAACCTTTAATGCCTTTCGTCCAGTTGATAAAAGACTGTTTTAAGCCAGCAGAGCGTTCGGTTGGCAAGCGAAAACTTTTGGAGACGGATTGAATCTTTATGGCGGGTTTACTCATTATATATTCTCCGCAAAGTATTTGCTGTTTTTATTAAAATATATGAGACCACCGACAATAATAACACCCGTCAAGATAATTGGAATAAAGATAATCCAAGAATTCATGGTTGTCCAGGCGGTCGGCGTAGTGGTTGGTGCAACTAAGTTGTGGCGTACGTCTTGGATGGTTTGGGCAATTGGGTTAAGTAATAGCAACTTCTGCACGGGAATACCTAAAACTGTGCGGTTGGCAACCATGCTTAAGGGGTAGATGATGGGCATTGCATAGAAAATAATCTGCAGGATGACTTCGTAAATGTGTCCGATATCGCGGAATTTAATGTAAAAGGCCGATAGAAACAGCGCTAGGCCAAACGCCAAGGCAAACAGCTGTAAAATACTAATCGGTACAAGTAAAATATTCCACGTTAAATCTACTCTGGCGAACAGCGCAAATAAGCAAACCACCGCCAGGTTAATCGCCAAACTGATCAAGGCGCTAATCATTGATGACATAACGATAATATGCTTCGGAAAGTTGATTTTACGGATGAGATCACCGCGTACGAAAATGGACTGCATACCGACGCTGGTTGCCTCGGTGAAAAACTGCCACAATGAGATACCAAGTAGCAATACAATTGGATAAGTCGGCGTGCCATCGGTTACTTTTAGAAAATGGACGAAAACGGTATACATGACCGCAAAAATCATCAGCGGCTTAAGTACTGACCATAAGATTCCTAAAAACGATCCTTGGTAGCGCAATTTAAAATCGGTTTTTACCAGTTGGTATAACAATACGCGGTTGCGCTTGCTGATAATCTCCACTCCCATGTGTTTATTATATCATGAATAGCGGTGGTGCGGGACGCACTAGAGCAGCTATTTACGGATTAGCTGGTCAGCAATTGCCTTAATCGGTTGATCAAGGGCGCTGTTCCAATCGGTATTTAGGTTATTATGGGCTGCATCTGCTTTGATGTCGCCTGCTGGCTTAGTGATGGCAGCGATAATGTTCTCAGCCATGTCGTCGATCGTCGGTTCAGCCATGAAAATATTCTTTGAATATCGGTCGAGGTTGGATTTTGTCTGCCATTTGGTCGTTACGACTGTCGCGCCAATGCCTGAAAATTCCAGTGTCGGGTAATTTGGGTGAGGGGCCAGCATCGGCGAAATAGCAACATCAATTGTCTGGGCGAACGCATAATATTCGTCAAGCGGCATTTTACCTTTGTTAATAATTTTCGTGCCGTTTGACAATTGCACGTTTGGCACGTCAGACGAGCCAGCACTATATGCCTCAATGGTATAGTCAGCCAGCCGCTCATCGCTGAGCGCCTTGTCCAGAGCCATAATTGCCGTGTAAAACATGTTTCTATCAACATTCGGCCGGCTATAGAAAAATATTTTCTTAGTTTTAGAATTTTTAGGTGAGCGTTTCTTTACTGCAGGAGACGGTGCCGGCTCAAAGAAAACGGCGTTTTTAGCAATGTAATTATACTTATTCTTCTTAAAATAATCTAAGAGAATTTCTGTATTAGTAATTGGTAGGAACTTTTTACTGTGGTATGTTTCGTCAGCTAGAGTGTAGGCGTCGCTGTTATTATAAAAAATCGGCTCAAAATCTTGGATAAGATAGACGAACTTATTTTTTAACGGCAGGCTTGAAGCAACGCGCGCATCCCACCAAGCGCTAACCAGCACTACGTCGTCTGGATGAAGCGGTAGGTAGCCGTAATCGTATTGCGACCGGTTTGATAGGTTAATGGTTGAGTAACGCTCTTTCGTCATATTAATGCCGTTCTTATTCAGAAATTCAACTGGATCAACCTTATCGCTGTAGCCAGTTGTTTGAACTACCCGCAGGTCGTAACCTAATTCATTAGCCAGCTTGGCGCCAACGAATAGCAGTGTAGCGATGCCGCCGTAAAAACCTGCTGGATGCAAAAAACCAAAAATTGTTACTGAAGGTTTTTGCCCAAGGTTAGGCAAAGCTGGATAAACTGGGATTAAGTGGGGGTATTTTTGATAAAAAAGATCCTCGGCCTTAACCGAATCGCCCAGCTTGCCATTATTAATTAAAAATGTGGTTTTATTTTCAACCTTACCGAGGAAGTTGACTCCTTTTAGACCGGCGCGTTTAGTAACATTGCTGGTTTTTCGAATTGCGCGCAAAATAACTTTTTTCACTACTTATATCCTTTCAATTTTCTGACATCGATAAAGCCATCGCCGCTATCTGTTGAAAAATGCTTTGAATAAATTTTATAACTTTCCACGAAATCGACATAGGGAATTCCCAAATGCGAGCGAGAGACTGACTCTTTGTGAATCATGTGTCCGTGATTATAACCAACGAGGATCGGCGCAAATTTTTTATCTGCCAAGCGCAGACAAAGATCGACATCGCCACCAGTGATAATAAAGTCCTCATTGAGGCCGCCGATTTTATCAAACTTTACTTTTTCAACCATCAGGCAGGCTGCCGTGACAGCAGCTAATGGCAAGTCTTCTTTGAAATTGTATGGTAAATCCTCGTCTTCTAGTAGCGAGCTGAGTTTTTTACGTATATACAAATGATCGGCCGTGCCGCCTGGTACCAGGTAGACTCCAGCGTGCTGAACTGTCTTTCTATCGCCGTATAATAATACGCAGCCGACTGCTCCGACTTTCGGTTCCAACGCTTTATGGTACATGTATTCAATCAAATCTGGAGAAGTTGCCTCGACGTCGTTATTTAGTAGCCACAACACTTTACCTTTAGCCTGTGCCGCTGCCCAGTTATTGATTTTTTGGTAGTTAAATTTATGGTTATAATGAAGCAACTTGATGTTTTTTATATTGGCAGAGTAGGCTTTTATTTGATCCATTGTGCTGCTGCTTGAGCCATTATTTACAAGCAAAATTTCTTTGATAGGGCACGAGGCTAAAGACTTGAGGCAGTCGATAGTCATGCTCGGGTGATCTTTGAATGGTATGATAACCGATAAATCGAGAACTTTCATACAAGCTATTATATCGTATAAATTAATAATTGCCAGCTTGGAAAATAATAGAGTACTGTATTATAATTTATAGCAATGGGAAGTGAACTGAAATTGCGGATAAAAAGCTGCTTGGTGATATTTTTAGTGGTGCTGCTGGGCAACGCTATTAATATCTTTATCACCAACCCTAACCCGATGATTACGCGCTCCGGACTCGGCGTTGACAGGACGACGGTTAACGGTCAATACAACGGAACGGAAGTCAATGACGGACCGATTACGCATTCGCTTGGGTCGGCGTCGGTTCATCAAATTTTGGAAGGTAAGCTACCTTTATGGAATCATTACGAGGGCGTTGGTGCGCCGCTGGCTGGCGATATGCAGCCAGCATCTTTGTTTGTGCCGTTTAATTTGTTACTGGTTTTGCCGGCTGGTTTTTTGATTTTTAAGATCGTTCTAGAAACTGCAGCCGGTATTGGGATGTATTTCTTGCTAAGAATGTTTAAGCTGAGTAATGTCTCGTCTGTAATTGGCGGCATGCTTTTTTCTTTGAATAGCCTATTCGCTATCTTCGGCAGCGCCGTAATCAATCCGATGCCATTTTTCCCATGGCAGCTCTATGCAGTTGAGAAAATTAGAAGCGAAATACTTGATAAAACACCGAAAGGTAAAAAAATTGGTTGGATTATTTTAGCGTTTAGTTTGGCGTTTTCTATATATGCTGGTTTTCCAGAAACGGCATATATCAACGGCCTGCTAGTGTTGGCGTGGTTTATTTACCGGCTATGCGGACTCTATAAAGACAAGAAACTGCTCCTGCGTTATATTACGCACGTTATGATTGGCGGTCTTGTTGGGTTGCTTTTGGCGGCGCCAATTATTTATCTTTTCGCTCACTATTTGATGCATGGCGCTAATATTGGCGGGCATACTGGCGCGTTTGCCGGCGTTGGCTTGAAGATGGAGGCGACACCTATGCTGCTATTTCCGTACGTTTACGGGTTGATTTTTGAACATTCGGCAGTCGCTCCTTATTGGGGCAGTTTGGGTGGTTTTACGGGAATTTTTATTATAACAGCAGCTTTTATCGGCGCTAAAAATCAGGCAATTCCCCGCGGCGTTCGGATATTCTTCTTAGTAGCGTCCGGCGTTACCCTGGCGCGAATTTTAGCAGTACCGGGAATTACGAAAGTTATCGACATGTTACCGCTTATGTCGTCGGCAGCGCCGCACCGCTATGTCCCGCCGATTTTTGTTATCTCCATGATTATTATGGCGGCGTTTGGGCTGGATTATGCATGGAAAAAAGGTTCAAACCTATCGTTAAAGAAGCTATGGCTGCCATTGCTGTTAGCGGCTACACTAGCGGCTACCGCGCTGGTCTTCGCTAAGTCTGTTATTGATAATTTGCCAAACGCGCACATTCCGTATATTGATTTGACTATCGCTGCTGTTACTACTGCTGCCGGGCTGGCCGCGATAGCCGTAGTTGCTATTTGGAATAAAACCAGAAAGTTTGTACCGATTATTATGACGTCGGCGATCGTTGCCGAAATGCTGGTGTTGTTTTGGATTCCGCAGCTTGGGGCGCCAATTCGTTCTCAAGCCAGAATGGACTTTGGCGTAGTTGATTTTTTGCAGAAAAATCTGGGGAATAATCGATTTTATTTCATTGGTAATAAGAATGGATTAAAAACAAACTATGGCTCGTATTTCAAATTAGCATCAATCAACACCGAAAATCTGCCAACACCCAAACTATGGGAAGATTATGTGGTTAAAAAACTAGATAACAATACCAGCACGATTAGTTTTTCTGGCGCTTTTCGGTTGAAATGGGAAAAGAATTCGGTGCAGGATGAGTTTTTGCGTAATATTAAGAATTATCAGGCAATCGGTGTGAAATATATAGTGAGCGAAATTAACGGCGTCTATCGGCTGAGTGATAGTAATGCGCACGATTATGGGTTAAGACTGGTCTATAAAGATCCGTCCGACAGAGTGGCTGTTTACCAAATGCCGGATTTTGCCAGTTATGTTTCGGCGGATAAATGCCGTTTAACAGTGAAAAGCCGGAACGAAATTGCGGCGGCTTGTTCCGAGGCATCGGAGTTGAGGCGGCTTGAATTATTTTTCGACGGCTGGTCGGCAAAAGTTAATAATGAAACTCAAGCCATTAAAAAATATAATAACCTATTCCAGTCAGTTAAAATTCCAAAAGGAGAATCGACGATAACATTTAATTTCTGGCCGCAGTATACGACTGCCTCGCTGGCGGCTGCTGGACTAACATTGATAGTCATTGCCGGCTATCTGGCGGTAGCTGCCGCGCAAAGAATATCAAAAAACCGAGCAGATGCTTTTCAGAGGATAATGAAGTTTCTGATGTCCGGGTCTTTAGCGGCGATCACTGAGTATATGTCATTTGCAGTAATGGAGAAAGCCGGAATTATACTAATAGCATCTCAGACGATAAGTTTCTTGTGCGGCTTCGTGGTTAGTTTCTTATTAAATCGAGCATGGGTGTTCAAAAGCAAAGAAAAAGTTTCCCAGCAGCTCATGAAATACGGCTTACTAGCGGCTATAAATCTGGTGTTAACAAATTTGGTTATGAATTGTATGGTCTATGTGCTGCACGTTAATAGTTTGATTGCTAAAATATCGGTGATGGCAATGGTGGCGGTCTGGAATTACATTATTTTTTCAAAACTTATTTTTCAACAAGCGAAGACTAAGAAAAGTAAAAGAAAAACAGCAGACGCTGCCGTCAAGGGTGCGAGTACCGCGCGGAAGCCTCGTAAAACCTCCCGTAAACCTCGGCGGTAGATATCGCCTTTAGGTCTCGCAGCGAAACACAGACAAGACTAAGTTCAAAGCCTGAGGGTATTTATTTGCTAAGCTTGATTGACAAGGCTTGGTGTAGCTCGCGCAGGCGTTGTTCGTTTTGGTCGATTCTTTGCCGCTGGCTGTTGGCGATTGATAGAAGGAAGACGATGGTAGTAATTTCAACGATATCAAAAAGACTCAGCTCGCTAGAGTCAAATAGGTCTTTGCTCATCGCCAGATTATACACTGGGAATGATCCTATGATAATAATCAACGCAAATAGCCAAATCAATAACTGGTGTTTTAAGCGGTTTTTACTAATCTTCTTTAGTTTGTATTGGGTGATGATGTTAATTAACACCGCCAAGATAATAGGTGTGTTGAGTAATACGAGAATAATATACCTCATTCAAATATCTCCGCAATACGCTGCTTGCACAGCCGTTTAACAATGTTTATTGCATTCCAGTTGTTCTGGCCTTTAGCTTTCGAATAGTCGGTGTAAATAGCTTTAATTGGATATTCGCCGACGCTCATGCGGGCTTGTTTGGCGCGCCAAATCATCTCGGAACAGAACTCGTAGCCGGTTGATTTCCACTGTAAGCCATCGATTGCTCGCTTTGAGAAAATTCGTAAGCCTGACTGGGAATCAGTAACGTTAATGCCGAATAACAAATAAGTAAACAGACTCAGACCCTTGTTACCCAGGACTTTAATCTTCGACATGCCTCGGCTGTCAATTAACCGACTGCCTATCAACAAATCAGCATTTCCTTGATCAATACTTTTAATTCCTTCCAGGACGTCATCTGGCGCGTGCTGCCCGTCGGCATCCATGGTGGCAGCGATATCGTAATTATGCTGGCGTGCATAAGCCAGGCCAGTTAGCGTGGCGCTGCCCGCTCCAGAGTTGAGAATGTGGTTAATAACAATAGCGCCGCCTTTTTTGGCCTCGTTGGCGGTTTTATCCTTTGAGCCGTCGTTGACTACGACAATATCAATGTCATAAGCTTTCTTAGATTTTAAGAATACTTCTCTCGCAGATTTAACAACTTCGCCAATCACGGTCGCCTCATTATAAGCGGGAACAACTACGCACACTCTCCTCATATGAATAGTTTACCATAATGTAGTATTATATACTTGAATAGGAGAGATTTTATGAGAATAGCAGTGGTGGTGTTGAATTATAAGGGCTGGCAAGATACAAAAAAATGCCTGGCGGCCTTACGGCGCCAAACCTATACGGATTTTGAGATCTATTTGATTGACAATGGGTCGGGCGATGATTCAGTAAAAGAACTTTCTAAAATTAAAATGAAAAATTTACATTTTCATCAAGAACCAAAAAATACTGGTTTTACAGGTGGAGTAAATATTGGTATTAAATGGGCGATGAAACACGAGTTTGATGCAGTGGCCTTGTTAAACAATGACGCTAATGCCGAGCCTGACTGGCTGGAAAAATTGGCGGGCGGCTTTAATCATTCTGAGGAAATTGGCGCAGTGACAAGCCTGATGCTGGACACAACCGGTAAATTTATCGACGATGCTGGCGATGATTATTCAACATGGGGGATTCCGTCGCTTCGGGCTGAAAAATTGCCGAGGAAAGACGCCCCAGAAAGCGGTCTGGTCTTCGGGGGAACTGGCGGCGCTACGCTTTATAAAATTGAAGTATTTAAGAAAATTGGTTTATTTGATGAGGATTTTTTTGCTTATAGCGAAGATGTTGATATTGACTGGCGTATGCAGCTAGCTGGTTATAAGGTTTGGTACGAAAAATCTGCCGTAGTGCTGCATAAACATTCGGCGACAAGTTCAAAAATCCCGGGCTTTACTGTTCGCCATGTTTTCAAGAATTTACCGCAGGTGTTTTGGAAAAACGTACCTAGTCCGATGATTTTTTGGATGTGGCCGAAATTCGCGCTAATTTATACCGCATTTATTTTTTACCAAATTCCCAAAGGCAGCCTGAAATTTGCTTTGAAGGGTTTTTGGCAAAGTTTACTGCTAACACCGAGAGCTTTTGCTAAACGCCGCCGTATTCAAAAAAGCAGAGTTGTATCAAATAAATACATCAGCTCGATTTTACTGCATCAATTACCTCTGAAGCAGGCTAATAGGATAAAGAAAATGCTTGGGATGAAAATAGCCAGCAGCTAGCCGCCGATTCTTTACTTTTGCTACGAACACGGTAAAATAATAGTGATGAAGCGTGACATTCTGTTAAGTTCAAAAGTATTATTAGTATTCTCTGATATTGTGGTGGTGATCGTATCCTTCGGGCTGGCTTATTATTATCGCGTCCATTTTGATGCGCGACCGTACTATTTTCACCCTGAGACCATGAGCTTTTTATGGCTGTCAATTATGCTGATTCCTCTGTGGGTTGGCGTAAATTTCTTATCTGGCTTATATGATCGGACGGTGTTTTTATACCGCTCTAAGGAATATGGCCGGGTTTTAGTGGCGTCGGTCGTTAGTGTTATGGCGATGATTTCTTACGAATTCTTCACCGGCGAAGATATCTTTCCGGTTCGCGTGATAGCTGTTTATTTCATAGCCATTAACTTTGTACTGATGGTTGTCGGACGAGAAATTATCCGTTTTATTAATAAAATTTTAATTCGATCGGGTATTGGACGGCAAAAAGTATTGATTGTTGGCAATTCAGTTAGGTCGATTGAACTAGCTCAATTTTTTATCGACAATGTCGGCTTTGGCTACGATGTGGTCGGCGTGGCGGCTAAGGAGCAGTATTTTCCGAGCCGAACTTCGTATAAAACATTCTCGAAGATAAAAGAAGCCTTGAATGAATCAAAACCTGATATTATCATCCAAACCGACGTAGCCCAGTCGGAGGATATTTACCGGTATGCTATAGAGAATCATTTGTCGTACATGTTTGTACCGCAGCAAGATCGACTACTGTCGCAATTAAACAGCGTGGAAATCGTTGGCGGACTGCCGATGATCGACATAAAAGTAACCAAATTGTTTGGCGCTGGTCGCGTATGGAAGAGGCTAATGGATTTAACGCTCGGCTGGCTTGGACTGATCATCGCTTCGCCGATTATGGCGGTTGTCGTCGTTGTTATGAAAATTACCGAGCCGCGCGGCAAAATTTTCTTTCGGCAAGTTCGTTTGACGCGATTTAATAGAGAATTCCAGATTTATAAATTTCGCTCATTAAAAGCGAAATATAACGGTCTAACGCCAGAGCAGGCTTTTAAGAAAATGGGCAAGCCGGAGCTAGCGAAAACTTATCGTAAAAATGGCGATAAGCTTGACGACGATCCGCGTATTACCAGGCTTGGCAAGTTTCTGCGGGCGACGTCGCTTGACGAATTGCCGCAGCTGATTAATGTTATTCGCGGTGATATTTCGCTCGTCGGGCCGCGGGCGCTGATTCCGCAGGAAATTAATCAATATAAAAAGAAGGATATTATCTTAGCGGTAAAATCAGGAGTTACTGGGTTGGCGCAAGTTTCTGGCCGGCGTAATATCTCGTTTGAGGAGCGCCGCCGTTTAGATGTATATTATGTCCAGAATTGGTCGCTATTATTAGACATTCAGATATTATTTAAGACCGTATTTTCGGTAATTATTCGGCGGGGGGCCAGATAGTGGATACCCGAAAAAACCCGGCCTGGCTTAAGGGTAAAAAAGTAGCTATCGTGACTGATTGGCTGACGACATATGGCGGCGCGGAAAAGGTCGTTAAAACTCTTCATGAAATATTTCCAGAAGCACCAATTCTTACCTCCCAGTATTCTAAAAAAGACATTGATTGGTTTGACGATTGCGATGTGAGAACTGGTTGGTTAAATATATTCCCAGCCAAGCTGCGAAAGTTCCTCGGACCATTAAGGGTAATTTATTTTTCTAACTTAAAATTAGGGGAATTTGATGTGATAATTTCCAGCTGTATCGCTGAAAGTAAGGGTATAAAGACTAGGAAAGACCAGCTTCATATCAGTTATTTGCAAGGTCCGCCAACACAATATTATTGGGGAATGTATGATGATTATGTAAAGAACCCAGGATTTGGCAAGTTAAATGGTATTGTGCGATTTTTTTTCAAATTATTAGTTAAGCCGCTTAGAGAAAATGACTATCAACTGTCCAAGCGCCCAGATTATATTATTGCCAATTCTACCTACTCTGCTAATGAAGTGGAAGCTTATTACCATCGCCAAGCGTCGGTTGTGTTTCCGCCAGTTGATGTCGATAAGTTTCGTCCCAGTGCGAAAACTAGCGATTTTTATATTAGTACGTCGCGCCAAGTAAATTGGAAGCGTTTAGATTTGGCAGTAGAGGCTTTTCGGGATTTGGATGCCAAGCTAATTTTAGTCGGCGGCGGTGCTGAGCATGATAAATTGGTGGCGCTGGCGGCTGGCAGTGCAAATATCGAGTTTGTTCCGACCATTAACGATAGTAGGGAGCTGGCGCAGTTGGTATCTAAGGCTAAGGCTTTCATTTTTCCGAGCCTGGAACCGTTTGGTATCGCGCCGATTGAGGCGCTAAGTGCTGGCGTTCCGGTGATTGCCTATAAGAAAGGCGGCGTGTTGGATTACGTAATTGAAAATAAAAATGGCGTGTTTTTTCCCGAACAAACAGCGGAGTCGCTAAAAAAGGCTGTGCTGCTATTTGAAAAAAAGCGCTTTAATAAAAAAGAGGTTTCTGCAACTGCCAAATCTTTTTCAAAGGATAATTTTAAGAAAACAATTGAGCAGTTTATCAGGGAAAAAGTTGATGAAAAAAACTGACAAAATGCTGCAGCAGTTGGTGAATCTGTGCTTGTTCGATAAATTCTTACTGCTAGCACCGCTGGTTGTTTGGTTTTCGTACCAACCTAATATTTACCTTGGTCATTCCAGCGCGATGAATATAGAATTGTCGTTGGTTCTAATCTATGTTACTGTGCTGGCGGTGTTCGCTTTGCCGCTGATTTTTAGTAATTATCAAAAGTTGCTGCGCTGTAATTTGGTGCGAATTGTCGGATCATTTATCTTGTGGAGTTTTATGAGTATTATTTGGTCGAGCAATTTGTCGAGGGCTATTCTTACCGCTGGAGTTGGCGCGGCTTTGTTTACTGTTTTACTTGGCGTGTTGTCAACAGATTTGAAAAAACTTACCCCAATTTTAAAAAGTACCTATATTATGTCGGCGGCGTTCATGAGTGTTTTGGCGATCATCCAGGTTGCTTATGGAGCTTGGTTTGATTGGGGGTTGTGTCGCGGCTGTTTAGCGGCGGGTTTTGGCTTCGTCCGTCCCAGTGTTTTTGCGATTGAACCGCAGTTTTTTGGTAGTTTGTTATTAGCGCCAATTTTAATACTGTCTGCTAAATTTTTGCGAAAAACTGTTACTAAAACGGACGTTATTTTATTGTGCATCATGATAACAGCGATGTATCTGACTTTAAGCCGCGGCGCTATTTTTTCACTGGTAATCGCTATTGCCTGCCTGATGTTTTTATATAGGAATTCTTTAATCAAAAAATCTAGGCTAGTTTTCTTGCCGCTTGTGGTGCTGGCTGGGTTTGGTGCTGGCATGGTGTGGCATGGCATTTTTACTGAGGTAAACCCGCGAGTAAGCGACGGGTTTTATGATTCTGTATCAAAATCTGTTAATCAATTAACTCTAGGAAAGGTAAACCTTCCTAAATTAGCTGCCAGCAGTGCTTCGCAAGCAGCTTCGTCTTCGGCTGCGGCTGTAAAGACGACCAATCACCCTAAGGCCCATTTTAGCGGCTATGTCGAAACATCCACCAGTGAACGGACGAGTATGTTAAATTTGGCGCTGCAGACATGGAGCAAAAATTGGACTACTATGCTGTTCGGTACGGGCATAGGGTCTTCTGGAAGGGCGATACAACAGCACACACGCAAGTTGGCGACCGAGGCAGAGATCACCCAAAACCAGTATATTGAAGTTTTATTAGAGAACGGGCTGATAGGCGCTGTTTTGTGTCTGATAGCGGTGGTAGTATATTTATATGACACTCGTCGAGATAAGTTAGCCTGGGCGATACTTATCGCCTTCACGTTGCAATGGAATTTCTTTAGTGGTTTGCCAAATGCGCTGCATATTTATTTGGTTTTAGCGGTTATTTTCGCAGCAAAATCCCAACCAGACGTTCTTAAACGCCCAGTAAAAGCTAGCGCCTAAACTAAACTATTTAGTTAGATAATTACCGTAGCCTGATTTTTTCAAATTGACAGCTAGTTCGTCAAGCTGCTGGCGGACAATCCAATCGTTGTCAAAAGCAGTTTTTTCCGGACTGCCGATAATCTGGCCAGTGCGTTTTTGGATGACGCGTACGAAGTCGGCGGCATCGGTTAGGCTATCAATAGTGCCTGTATCCAGCCAAACATCGCCATTTTCCAGAGTTTGCACTTGCAGCTTGCCGCGGCGCAGATATTCGGCATTGATTGAGGTAATTTCCAGCTCGCCCCGTGCTGATGGCTGAACACTTTTAGCAATGTCAATGACGTCGTTATCGTAAAAATATAGCCCAACCACTGCAAAGTTTGACTTTGGCTGAGCTGGTTTTTCTTCAATGGAAATAGCCTGATTTTCCCCATCAAATTCAACAACACCGTAACGTTCCGGGTCGGATACTTCATAGGCGAAAACTACGCCGCCTTCCGGATCGGTGCATTCACGAAGCGACTCATCCAGTCGTTCGCCGTAGAAAATATTATCGCCAAGTACCAACGCTACTTTATCGTCGCCGATGAACTCCTCGCCGATGATAAAGGCTTGTGCTAGGCCTTCTGGCTTTGGTTGAATGGCGTATTGTAGATTGATGCTCCACTGCGAACCGTCGCCAAGTAGCCGTTGAAAACCAGCCTGATCGTCCGGCGTGGTAATGACTAAGATATCGCTAATTCCCGCTTGCATCAGCGTGGTCAACGGATAATAAACCATCGGCTTGTCGTAAATTGGCATTAACTGTTTGCTAATGGCTTTGGTGATTGGGTGAAGGCGAGTGCCCGAGCCGCCTGCTAAAATTATTCCTTTCATGAAAACTCCTTTTGATTCAGTATATAATCTTTTAATTCATGTGTCCAATCATGGCTAGAAAATCCAGTAGCATGTAACTTTTCCAAGCTCATATTCGAGCCGAGCGGGCGCGGTGCGATTCCATCTTTGCCAGCAAAATATTCAGCCGTCGTCGTGTTGGTAACAGTCAGGTCATCGCGACCAGCCAGCTTAAATATTCGTCTGGTAATGTCCGCCCAGCTTTCTAATGGTCCGTCGTTAGTGGCGTTGTATGTGCCGAACGGGGCTTGAGTCGACAGCAGATGGTCAATAATTCTCACCAATTCACTAGTAAAGGTTAATCTACCAATTTGGTCATGAACAACAGTTGGTGAAATATTTTTTTCCGCCAGACTAAGCATAGTTCGGACGAAGTTTTTACCTTCGCCAATCACCCAAGTAGTACGCAGCAAGTAAAACTTATCGAGTTGTTCGACGAGTAAATCTCCAGCCGCCTTTGATGCACCGTAAACGCTCAACGGACTGAAATCTTCACTTTCAGAGTGAGGATCTTTTGTCCCATCAAATACGTAATCGCTGGAAATATGTACCAGCGTCATATCGTGAGCACGGCAAGCTCGGGTCAAGTTTGCGACTGCTGAGGCATTAACTTTCCAGGCTGCTACGCGACCTTCTGGGGTTTCTGCACCATCAACATTAGTAAAGGCTGCTGCGTTTAAGATTATTGATATTCCTGACCAGTCAAACGATTCGACCGATTGGCGATCGGTGATGTCGAGCTCAGTTTTATCAGCGAATCTAGCCTCTGGATATTGATTTCTTAGCGCCGTGCCCAATTGACCGTTAGCACCGATAATAAATAGCGACGACGGTTCTGGTTTAGTTTTCGGCTTCTCATTCTTGATAATGATATTTTCAATTTTAGCGGTCATAGCGGTTTTATCAAGTTTTGATACATCTATAACGTAGCCATTTTTTAAGGAGCTAATTGCTCTAACAAGCCGTTTTTGATTAAGTAAATTTTGCTTGATATTTTGCCGAATACCGCCTAAGCTGATGCTTTCGTCAAATCCTTTCAATCCTTTTTCGCGTTCGCGCAGCCGTTCGGAAATTAATGCACCAGTAGTAGACAGCATGATAAATTGTACGTTGGTGATCTTTGGGTCGGGATAGTAGATTGATTCAGTTATTTGATGTGGGAAAATAATACCGCAAATAACTGAGGATGTTCCTTTTTTAGCGCGTTCGGTTGCATCAAAAAGCAGCTGCTCAACTCGAAAGCCTTGCCATGGTCCGCGTCCAACTGGCGGGACTCCGTCTTCATCAATTTCATGAATAGCAATTGACTTGCCGATTCGCTGGCTTTTTCGTAGAGCCTTGAAGGTTGTTGTTTTTCCGGCGGCGCTGCAGCCGGTGATGACAGTGATAGTTGGCATATATTTGTCTTACACCTCCATCGGGATTACGTTTGCAAGTAGCGGGTGAGCGGCATCCTTTTCAGAAATGATTGCTTGGTCCTGGCTGATGGGCCAGTCTATGCCGAGTGTTGGGTCAAACAGATTGACAAAGGTGTATTTGGCATCTGGCGACCAATGAGCGTCAACCAGGTAAGTGTAGGCGATATTATCATCAAGCGTTTGGTAGCCGTTAGCGACGCCTTTGGGCACAAAGATTGCTGTGCCGGGGTTAATTTCGTGCGTGAAAACCGTGCCGAAGCTGTCGCCTTTACGCAAATCACACCACGCACCAAAGACGCGGCCATTGGCGGTGGAGATAAATTTATTCCACGGCTCGGCATGGAGGCCGCGGGTAGCGCCGGCTTTATCGTTGAAGCTGATGTTGTTTTGCACGATGGTAAATGACGGGAGTCCCAGTGCTTCCATTTTTTCCTTTTGGTAATTTTCCTTGAACCAACCGCGGTTATCGCCGTGGACGGGCAGTTTTACCACAAACAGCCCGGGGATTGGTGATTCGGTGACGGTTAGTTCGTTGTAGTCGTTTGGGTCGAAATTCATACGGTATCCTTTCGCCATAGTTGATAATAATGTAGTCCTGCCAGAGTTTGGCAATCATTAATTTCGCCGTTTCGAATCAAGTCATCAATCTCATCAAGCGTGAAAAATCGCATATCACTAAATATTTCATCGCTTTGTTCACGTTGGCCAGTGAAGCTTAGTTCTCGGGCCAGGCAAACAGCCATTTTTTCGGTCAATAAACCGTTACAGACATATACCTCGCCTAGTTTTTGCCAAGACTGAGCGATGATGCCGGTTTCCTCCTCGAGTTCGCGTTTTGAGGCTTCTAGTAGATCTTCATTGTCACCCCCGCCACCGGGCAGCTCCCAGCCAAAGCTCTGTGAGGGATAGCGAAAGCCGCGCACGAGATAGATTTGCTCCTGCTCATTTGCCACCACGACCATACATGAATCGCGAGTTTCCATGTAGCCATATATCCCTGTATTACCCGCTTGGTCGCGCGTTTGATCTTCGTGAATGGTAATCCAAGGATTTTGATAGACGATTTTACTGCTGATTTTCGTTTTTGACGGCGTATCAGTCATGATTATTGTCCTTGCTTTGCGTAGGCCGTCTCGACTGCTTCTTTTTGGGCTTTCCACCAGTCTTCGTGTTCACGGTACCATTCGATGGTTTGTAGTAGTCCATCGCGCATGCCAGTTTGGTTGTCAGTGTACTCAGGCTGCCAACCGAGTTCGCGGCGTAGTTTGCTAGAGTCCATGGCGTAGCGCATGTCGTGACCTGGGCGGTCATTGACGTGCTCGTACCAATCTTTGCCTTTGCCCATCAGCTCGCAAATCAGTTCAATCACCATTTTGTTGTTGACATGGTCGTTGTCGGCGCCGATGATGTAAGTTTCACCAAGCTTGCCCTTTTCCAAAATGAGGTGAACGGCAGCGTTGTGATCATCAACGTGAATCCAGTCGCGGACTTGTTCGCCGGTACCGTACAGTTTTGGCTTGATATTGCTCAAAATATTGGTGATTTGGCGTGGAATAAACTTTTCGATGTGTTGGTATGGGCCGTAGTTGTTTGAACAATTGGAAATCGTCGCCTTGATGCCGAAACTGCGGATCCAGGCGCGTACCAGCATGTCGCTGGAAGCTTTAGTGCTGGAGTAGGGGCTGGATGGATTGTACGGCGTGTCTTCAGTGAAACGGTTTGGATCGTCAAGCTCCAAATCGCCAAATACTTCGTCGGTCGAGATGTGATGCAGGCGTTTGCCGTGTTTGCGGACAGCCTCAAGAATAGTGTAGGTGCCGACCACGTTGGTTTCGACAAACGGCCATGGATTGCGCAGGGAATTGTCGTTGTGACTTTCAGCGGCAAAATGCACAATGATATCGTTTTCAGCGACTAATTTGTCCATCAACTCGGCATCGCAAATGTCGCCTTCCACGAAATTGATTTGGTTAGCTACAGGCTGTAAGTTGGCGCGGTTTCCCGCATAAGTTAACTTGTCGATAACAGTGATGTCATATTCTGGCTTGTGTTTGACGGTATAATGCACAAAATTCGAGCCAATGAATCCCGCGCCTCCCGTGACTAGCATCTTTGTCATATACTTATTATAACAAACTACTGCGGAAATATTGCCTGGCGTATCGGGACTTGGTTAGCGTATAATAATGAATATGAAACTGACGAAAAAGCAGAAATTGATGCTGGATTTCATCGACGGGTTTATCAAAGGCAATGGCTATAGTCCGACGTTGCGGGAAATTATGCGGGCGCTGGGATATAAGTCGGTCTCAACGGTGGCAAAGCATGTCGATAATTTGGTGGCGGCCGGGATGTTAGATAAGCGCGACGGCGAGGTGCGGTCATTGGTGCTATGCCAGGCGGAAAAAGAGGCGTGGTGGCAAAACTTGGCGAAGGAGATTAAGCAGCGGGAAGCGGCGGATGATGAGAAATCGCGCTCGGAAGCGGAGGTTTTGAAAAAAGCCCTGGAAATTGTCCGCCGGTAACTTTACAACTGATTGAAAACTCGCTATAATACGACACGTATTCCGGGGTAGCTCAGCGGTAGAGCGGTTGGCTGTTAACCAATAGGCCGCGGGTTCGAACCCCGCCCCCGGAGCCAAGAAACTGGCTGAAGACTGTCCTGTGCGGGCAGTTTTATATAGCTTATAATCACATAATTTATGCAAAAATCTTTCAAATATTACGATATTATTCTGGCGGTGTTCGCGGCGGTGCTGCTGATTTCTAATTTGGCAGGCACTAAGCTGATCGCTTTCGGTCCAATCACTACCGATGGCGGCGCGGTACTGTTTCCGCTTGCTTATATTTTGGGTGACGTCTTGACGGAAATTTACGGCTATAAATACACGCGGCGGGCGATTTGGGCGGCATTTGGTATTATGCTGCTGGCAGTGGCAGCGTTTACGGTCGTGCGCTATATGCCGCCAGCCCCGGAATATACCGCTCAGGCGTCGTACGAAGCAGTCCTAGGATTTTTCCCGAGGATAGTCGCAGCCAGCTTGGCAGCGTTTTTGACTGGCTCGTTCCTAAACTCGTTTGTATTGGCGAAATTGAAGATTAAAACGAAGGGTGAAAAGTTGTGGCTGCGACTGATCGGCTCGACATTTGTCGGTGAATTCTTCGACACTGTAGTGTTTGCCCTGGTGGCTTTCGGCGGTATTCTTCAGGGTACAGGCATGCTGGTGTATATTCTGATCGGCTGGCTGTTTAAGACCGGAGTGGAAGTCGTGTGCTTACCAATTACCTACCGCGTAATTGCCAAAATGAAGCAGATTGAAAAGATTGACACTTATGACAATAAGACTGACTTTACACCTTTTAGGGTCGATTTGGATTAAAGATTATGAAAATCCTATCCCACTTAGTCTAGTAAGGTTGCGTATCTCGCGTTCTGTAAAAGCCTCGTTTCACATAAGTTAGCTTATTCTTTATCATTGCTTTCAGCGGTTGGGCTGTTTTTCTCATACGTCATCTCAAACGCACCTATCTCAATAAGATACCTATCTCCGTTAACCTGACTTTCTACAATCATGCAATCAGCCCTGCCTGTCTGTTCGCCGCCCCACGGTGCATCAATAATAATCTCCTGGCCAGTCGGGTTCTTCATGCACTTCACTACATTTTTAGGCAAATACCTTCCGTCAGTAATCATGCCATTCTCATCCGTAAGCGGTTCATAGAGCTTTCTGAAATCATCAGCGCTTACAACATAGCGTTCACCTTTCTTGCCCGTAACAATTGCATCGCCAGGATTTGCTGTGTTAACTGTTTCGACTCGCTCTGTTCCGTCTTCTTCTGTAATAATAGTCTTTATCTTCTGAGTGGTATCTGAGAATTCAACCTCAACGGCCTTGCCAGGATCTTGAATCTTACTGTAAGTTTCTCGTATGTTAGAAAAATCTAATGTAGATAAATCCAGATGAACTGGTCTGCTCTCTTTGCCAAGTTCAGCCCAAGCAGCGGTATCTGGATTTTCGCTGCCATTATGTTCATAGTTTTATGTCATGTTTGTCTCTTCCTCGTGTCTAGCAAAAAGTACATTGTAATCTTTATATTAACTTGTTTTTCTTTATTTGTCAAGTGAACCGTACTATGTCTCTCCGATAGATAAGTGAATCAATAAATGTATACTTAATAAAGAAAGAATTGATTACGAGGATACGGATTTAGTGCAAACATTCACCCAAAAATACACCATTGTTCAGTTTTTTGACGATATTTATGAAGGCTATGAATACTCGTCTGATAGTTGGCCGCTTCACTCTACAATCGTGGATACATTTGCTATTACTTGGTCAGTCGATGAGATGGTTAATCAATTGGAAGAAGCCCTGAAAGATCATGCTATCGCCAAATCAGAGGCAGGTGACGATAGGTTATTTGGCGAGAATAGGCAGATCCGAGTAGTATTACTCAACCGTTCAAGCAGCTTGATTAAGCTCCATCAAGACATCTTGACTATACTTGAAAAGGGTGGTCTCAAGCTTAACGATCCACAATTTGCTCGCGATGGATTTCTTCCACACGCAACTGTCCAGAGGCATGCACGACTTAATAAAGGTGATAAAGCACAATTTACCGCCTTGAGCATTGTCGATATGTTTCCGAACAAAGATCCATGCAAACGTAGGGTGCTTAAAACCATTACAATTGGTGGTTAGTCATACTTCTTGAAGCGAGTATTTTACTATTTACCTAAGCTGAAGATAGTATATGTTTTGACTTAATTGTGCCGTAAGTATAAATATTCTTACAGCAATTTTACAGAGTAGCTGTATATAGTTGTTTGCATGAAAGCAGCAACCATATACCAACCACTAGCTCGGTCGCGCTGCCTTGCCGCTACCGAGAGCCAGCCGCCATTTCGGGCGATTGCCCGTCCGCTCATTGACATTGTCGTGCCGGTGCTCAATGAAGAAAAGATCCTCCGAAAAAGCATCACGACACTTGATGAGTATATGGCGAAACACTTGCCGTATCGTTATCAAATCACCATTGCAGACAACGGCAGTCAGGACAAGACGCTGGAAATTGCTAATAACTTAGCGAAAAAGCACCAATCGGTGCGGGTAGTAAGTTTGGCGGAGCGCGGCCGCGGACGAGCCCTTAAACAGGTGTGGCAGAATAGCCCAGCCGATATCTTGACTTATATGGATGTTGACCTTTCGACCAGCCTGGATGATTTTCTGCCGATGATTCAGTCATTGGTTGTGGGTGAAGCTGGTGTGGCGATTGGTTCGCGGCTGATGAAAGATTCTAGAACTAGTCGTAGCGTGAAGCGGGAGTTCATCTCGCGTTGCTATAACAAAATTATCAAATGGACGTCAGGCACCAAGTTTAGCGATGCGCAGTGCGGCTTCAAGGCGATTCGCCGGGATGTTGCCGCAAAATTCTTACCGAAAATCAAAGACAATGAGTGGTTTTTTGACACTGAATTGTTGATTAAAACTGAGCGAGCGGGCGTGCCTATTCATGAACAGTCAGTGACTTGGATTGAGGATACGGATAGCCGCGTGAAAATTGTGAAAACGGCCGTCGATGATCTGAAAGGGCTGTACCGTGTCAATAAAGAACTAGACAAACGGTCGTGGTTTGATAAGTGGACGCTACCAGTGCTGTTGGTACTGACTGGTGTGTTGTATTTGTTTGGTGCGCTCCATAATGGCATGGCGAATAGTTACTATGCAGCGGCGGTGCAGGCAGCCAGTCAGGATTGGACGGCGTGGTTATTTGGCAGTTTGGATGCGGCCAATTATGTGTCGGTTGATAAGCCGCCACTGGCGACGATGGTGATGGGGCTGAGCGCTCGGTTGTTTGGTTTTTCAAGCTTTTCGATGTTACTACCAAGCGTTCTGGCGGGAGTTGGTTCGGTGTGGCTGGTGTACGGGGCAGTAAAACGGCAGTTCGGCTTCACTAGTGCCGTGATTGCTGGAGCGACACTGATGCTGACGCCAGTAGCGACACTGATGTTTGGTTTCAATAATCCTGATGCGATTTTGACACTGATGCTGACTGCCAGCGGCTACGCGTTTTTACGCTCGCTGGAGGGTAGGCGGCCGCTGTTGTGGCTGGGTTTAGCGGGGCTATTCACGGGGCTGGCATTTAATACCAAGATGCTCCAAGGGCTGATAGTGTTACCAGCGATGGTAGTGGTCTATCTAGTGCTTGCCAAGCCACCGATTGGATGCGTTTTACACGTAATGTTTGCGGGCGTCATCACCACGATGTCGACGCTGTGGTGGAGTGTTCTGGTCTGGCTGACGCCAGCTGGTAGCCGGCCGTGGGTAGGTAGCACTAACGATAACAATATTTGGAGTTTGATTTTTGGCTATAACGGCTTTGGGCGATTGCTCGGCGGGCGTGGTGGAGGTGGTGGCCCTGGTGGTGGTATGTCACCAAGTGGTGGAATGGGCGGCACTACAACACTTCAAACTGCTGGTAGCGCCACGCAGACTATGGCAGATGGCGCCGGTATGATGCCGGGTGGTATGGGCGGTGGCTCCGGCGGCGGACATGGTCCGGGTGGTACGGGTTTTGGCGGGCAAACGGGAATTTTCAGGATCTTTAACAATGATTTTGGGTCGAACATTGCTTGGTTGCTGGTCTTGGCTCTGGCAGGCGGTGGATTGTTGCTGTGGATTCTGCGCAAAACACCGCGGACAAATCGTGGACGGGCGGCAGTAATTTTCTGGATGCTGTGGCTGCTGATTCACATCGTGATTTTCAGCATGACCAGCGGCGTGATTCACCCGTACTACGTGGTGGTGATGGCGCCAGCGGTGGCGGCCCTCGTCGGTATCAGTCTGCCGTTTCTGTGGGGCGCGTATACCAGATGCAAACCATATGCGTGGCTACTGCCGGTGTTGGTTGGTGTGACGGCAGCGACCACAGTGATTATCCTTGGTTATGTCGGCACGATGACGTGGCTGATGTGGATAGTGGGTCTGTTGGGTCTGACGGGAATGATTGGGTTGTTAGTTAATCTTTACGCGCCGCGGCGATGGCTGCAAAACTTGGCAATCATCGCTGCCATAGCCGCCTGCACGCTCGCTCCGACGGTGTATACACTAGCGACAGTCAACGTCGCGCACACCGGTAGCATTCCGACGGCTGGGCCGAATTCCACGGCCATGCAGGGTAGTAATAATGAAAAATCGCAGGCCGATAGCGCGCTGGTACAGTATCTCTTGCAGCATCAAAACGGCGCAACGTGGCTGGTGGCGGTAGCCAGCGCCAACGAGTCGGCGGCAATTCAGCTGACCAGTGGCCAGCCGGTGATGGCGGTCGGTGGATTTAACGCTAGCGATACGCCACTGACGCTGGAGCAATTTAAGCAATTAGTGAAGGCCGGCAAGGTCAACTATTACGCCATCAGCTCGCACGGACGTGGTGGCGGCGGCCCAGGCGGCGATAACAATGAAATCACGGCGTGGGTCAAGCAGACTGGTACGGTCGTTAATTATGGAGGTAGCGATGTAACACTGTACGAATTATCGAGAGAGTAACTTAACGAAAGGAGAAATTATGGCAATTTCACAAACCAAGCAAGCACAACTCACCACGCCAGAAGCGGTCTACGATCAGCCGCCCACACCGCATCCAAATGGCACAAACTCTGGCAAAAGTGGGTTGAATGCCGGGGTGATCACTGGTTTAGCGGTTAGCGGTGTGGTGGTCTGCGCCCTGAGTTTCGTTGTCGGCATGCAAGTCGGTGGCACGCAAAACGGCATGAATAATCAGGCTGGCGGCCCGCCGGGCATGAGTCGAAGTCAAAATGGCCAACAGGGCGGTCTGGGTGGACAGCTGGATAGTCCCGGCGGAAAAACGGGTGGCGCACCGTCTGCCAACCAAAGCCAAACCAGTCAAACTGCGCCGTCGCAAGGACAAACCAATAGTAGCACCACGCAAAACAACCAAACCGCTCCGTCAGGGTAAACAGATTCGGCGCAGCCGCCAACCACCAATACCGCCCCGCAGGCCAATTAATCGGTGGTGAATAACTAAAAAGCAGCGCCTTCCTCCTCGGACGCTGCTTTTATGTTATACTGGTTATAGTTATCGGCCGGGCGCCGAGCCTGGTTGAATAGCCGAATACGACTAATTCAGCGAAAGGGGGTGCCGGTCACGTTTTCTAGTTAACAGGGGTGATACGCAGATTATCGGGAAGCTAATTGCCACATATCCCGATAGCAATATGTATCGATTAAAACATAAAGGCTGTTTTTGAAAATATAAAGGCTATTTTACAAAATATAAAGGCGATTTTGCCGAATAGATAGGAGTATATATGCCAATTCATTATAAAGCAGTTGAACGAACTAATCCAACCAAGCCAAGCGAACCAAAAAAGTTCTATGCCACCGTTACCGGGCGCCAGCCGGTCGACCTGAAAACCATTGCCCAAAGTATATCAGACACATCGACCACCGTCAGTCATGTCGATGTCTATGCTGTGCTGATGGCACTTACTGATGAAATCCGGCACCGGCTGCTGAATGGCGAGAACATTCACCTGGGCGACCTTGGCTATTTCCATATCACCCTGCAATCCAAAGGTGTCGATAAAGCAGAAGACGTCAATGCTGCGACCATTGAAACCGCGAAAGTGCGCTTTGTCTCGGGTAAAGACCTAGAAGCCGGGCTGGCCGCTGCCGAATTCAAAAAAGCCGCCGAATCAAAGAAGGAGAAGCCGACGCCGCAGCCGTAAGGGTGCCGGGGTAGCAGCTACCTGTGCTTTGTTGTGACGAAGAGACCCAGGCATGTCGGTAAACTGCTCGCCTTTTCTGAGGTAGATATATGATTCCGTTTCTTAAACTTCCGGCTATGTCCCAGGCCGACTGCATTACCATAAAAGAGGTGCTTCGTAGTGATATATGGCGGTTGCTGTTGTCCACCGCCGTGCTTTTAGGGGTGTTCTATGGTGCTGGTATGCTAATTGCCGATGTCGCCAATAATAAATATCCAGTTCGTTATTATACGCAACTAGTCTTTGGCTATACGCCAGCACTAAGGTTAATCGTACCGCTTGGTTTTTGCGTACTGGTGATGGGAATAAAGCGCGATGAGCGGTGGTGGTCGTGCTTGATAGTATCGGAGCTAATATTCGTTATTAACATGAGCAATCAGACGCACCGATTTGACTTTAGCGGTATGCTTTCGCTTGGTTGTGTCGTTCTCCTAATCATCTGCGCCTGGCGTTTGTGGGATTATTATGAGCTGCGGCGGATATACCATTATGATACGCCGTATCTGACCCGACCGGCGTTGGGGTTGTATATTGGACTGGCTGTAGCTTCGTTGATTATGCTGCTGCCATCGGCGTGGATACCGTGGTTTTGGTAGGTTATTTTATATAAACCAGCGGCGCTTAAAGCAAAATTACAGATCGTCTGGTTATCATATACTCACGATAATCATAAGAAAGGATGAGTATGAAGACGAGACAATCACAAGAAGCAACCTTAACAACCAACGAGGCGCTAGTATTACAGCAAGTCTACGAAGACGGCGGTGATGATGCGGCCATATTGGCGGCACAAATGGGTATGCCGCGCCGAACGGCGATGCATGTGCTGGTGGATCTGCGGCGTAAAGGTTTGATGGCGATTGACCAAGCCTATGGCGACGCTTGGGTGCGACTAACGGCTCGCGGCAAACGGCTGGTGCAGCGAATTTGGCCGGAGGCGCAGGCGATAGTATACTAAAGAATATGAGATATATCCTGTTGCTTCGGGGCATCAATGTCGGCGGTAAAAACAAAGTCTCCATGAAAGACCTCACGGCAAGCCTTGAAGATTTGGGGTATCAAAACGTAGTCACCTATATCAATAGCGGTAATATTATATTTGACACTGATGATGACCCGACGACAATAAAAGATAATATTGCTATCGTATTAGGGCATTTTCCGTTTACCATCAAACACGTCATTTTGACGAAAGATGAGTATTTAGACGAGGTATCAAATCTGCCGGAGTGGTGGCGTCAAACCCTGGCGCGAAAAGATGTATTATTCTATACTGATGGCGTCGATTCTGAATATATCAAGGAACGGATCGGTCAAATGCCGCTTCACGATGAGGTTGTTCATTTCGGCAAAAAGGCGGTATTTTGGGGCAAGTATACGGAGAAAGAATTTTTGCGTACGTCATACCATAAGCTACTACTGAAGGAAAAGTTTTATCCGCTGGTCACCATACGGAATGGGCGGACATTTGATGTGTTAGGAAAGATGCTGGGGTAGGTTATGCGAATTTTACAGATTGAACATCATGAATAAAAATAGCACAAAAGCAGTAATTTTTGATGGTGACGGTACGCTTTGGCGGCCTACTGGCACGGATAAAAATTCCCGGCCGGATAGCATCTATAAAGGTGGTCAGGTTGAGAAACATAGCCATAACAACTTAAGCTTAGTCGATGGCGTGTATGATTTCCTGAAAAATCTTCGGGCTTGCGGATATAAAATATTTATTATTTCAGCCCACCCCGTCCCAGGACCAGAAGCACTTGAAGAGTTGAAAGCCAAAATTGTTAATCTTAATATCAAGAGGCTTGTTGATGGATTTTTCTGTTCGGACGGTAGCGATAGAAATGGCAAAACGTATGTGATACGAGATATCGTGCGAGATTTTAATCTTGATGCTAGAAATGTATATATGGTCGGCGACAGCTACTATTATGATTACGAAGCTGGCATCAACGCTGGGGTAAACAGTTTTTTCATAAAAAACGATTATTGTAAGCAGCCTATACCATTACCAGATGATGTGCAGGTTATTGATAATGTTACGGATTTGTCTTATCGTTAAATTAACTTTGGTATAATAATCTATATGACGAAATTATTTTCACAACATCACCATCATCTCCACGTGTAAGCAGGAGGTGTTTTATTGCTGTTTTATGCCTCCTGCGGGAGGTTTTTTGATTGATTAATTTTAGGAAAGGAATATATGATACCAGATAAATTACAGCCAGGCGATGAAATTAGAATAGTTGCGCCGGCGCGCTCAGCCAGCGATATTGATAAAGGGGTTTTGGAGCGAGCTAAAGCAGCACTAGAATCACTTGGACTAAAAGTTGCGTTTAGCAAAAATGCTTTTTCTCGAAATCAGCGAGGCTGCCCAACGGACGATGAAAAGGTTGAAGATTTGCACGAAGCGTTTATGGATGAAAACGTGAAGTGTGTTTTGGCGGCGATTGGTGGATTTAATTCCAATCAGTTATTAGGCAAAATTGACTGGCAAATTATTAAAGACAATCCGAAGATCTTTGGTGGCTTTTCTGATATCACCGTTCTCAATCACGCGATTTTGGTCACACTGACCCGAAGTTCACGTATCCGGTTGGCGGTAGATGTAAGGTTGTAGCGGGAGGTGATATTAAAATTGTTATTCGTTGCGGCGACTAAGCGACTTTTGAGCAGTGAGCTTTAAGTAGTTTTTCAGATGTCTGTGTTAAAGTTGAAAAAGAGGATAATTAGCTAATGAGAATTTTACTAGTAGAAGATGACACGGCGATTGCCCAGTCGCTGAAAGAAGGCTTGGAAGATGAAGCCTATGCGGTTGATGTGGCGCATGATGGCGACGAGGGTTATCGGACGGCGACGGCGGATGACTATGATGTGATTATTCTTGACGTGATGCTGCCGGAAATGAATGGCTATGAGGTGTGTCAGGCGCTGCGCAAAGATGGTAATCAGACGCCGATTTTGATGTTGACGGCGCGTGATGCCGAGCGGGACATTGTCGAAGGCTTGGACATGGGCGCTGATGATTATTTGGCGAAGCCGTTTAGTTTTGAGGTGTTGTTGGCGCGTCTGCGGGCGTTGCTGCGCCGTCCAAACGAGAAGTTGGAAGAAGTTTTGCGGGTTGGTGATTTGACGCTTGATCCGAGTTTAAAAAAAGTGATGCGGGCGAATCAGGAAATTAGCCTGACCGCCAAAGAATACGGTGTGTTGGAATATCTGATGCGTAACACCGGCAAGGTCCTGTCCAAAGAGCAAATCATCTCGCACGTGTGGGATTTTGATGCTGATGTCTTGCCGAACAATGTTGAGCTATTCATCATGTTTTTGCGGCGCAAAATTGACAAACCATTTGACTCAAAATTGATCCACACCGTCCCAGGCTTTGGGTACAAACTGGAGGATAAGTCATGAAACAGCAGCGCGTCAGGCGGTTAGCGCTGAGTTATTTGGCGGTGATTATGACGCTGTCGTTAGCCTTTAGTGTGATTATTTACGCCATTACTTCCATCCAGTTAAATCGGCCGCTGCCGCCGGGCGAACATGCTCAGCAGCCACCAGAGCTCGTCGAACGTCAGTTCACTCGCCGCCTGGAGCAGCGCAATCGTGAGACGCGTGGGTCGGTGATCATGTCGCTAGCGGTATTGAACGGGGTGATGCTGTTGGTCGGCTATTGGCTGAGTTTGTTGTTGGCGCGCCGGACCTTGACACCGATCGAGCGGTCACTGGAACAGCAAGCGCAATTTGTATCTGATGCTAGTCATGAATTGAGAACTCCGCTATCGGCTCTACTGCTCAACAACGAAGTAGCGCTTAGAAAGCCAACCCTAACTGATAAAAAAGCCCGTCAGGTTTTGGGGCAAAACGTTGCAGAAATAAAGAAGTTGACCGAGCTCAGTAATTCATTATTGGATCTGGCGAAATCGGAGCAGACTATGACCGAGCCGGAATTGGTCAATCCAGCTACGCTTATTGAAGAAGTGGTGACGCGGTTTACGCCAGCTGCGCAGGTAAAGTGGGTAAAGCTCGTGCATGATGATCAATCCTTAGCCTGCGACGTGCCGTTTCAGGCAAATGCGGTTCGTCAAATTCTAGCAATTTTCATGGATAATGCTATAAAATACGCGCCACCAAAAAATGGCGAAGTAGCATTGCAAGCACGCCTTAAGAAAAATACGCTGGAGTTCATCGTTAAAGATAATGGCCCAGGCATTGCGTCGGGCGACCAAAAGCATATTTTCGAGCGATTTTATCGGGCAGACGCGGCACGGACGCGGACTGGCGTGTTGGGCCACGGTTTGGGGCTGGCGATTGCCAAGTCGCTGGCAGATCGCTGCGGCTACACGATTCGGATTAAAAGCCAGCCGCCAAATGGCGCGGAATTTACGTTGGTTGTTCCGTGTTCTGATTCGCGATCAGTGTAGTCAATGTTATACTCTAATCATGGAAACCATCGAGACGCCGCCCGATAGAGACGCACTATTAACCGGCAGAGCCTTGCAGTGCGCTGCAGCGGAGCTCGGCGTTAATGTATCTGATTTACAAATTACCTCGGTAAGCGGTGGCTTTTCGCGCAATCGCCGCGCCTTGGTGTCGGCGGGCGATAAGACGATTTTTGCCAAAGAAGTTGATGTTGATTTGCTGCCGGACGACGGCGAGCGGGAGTTAGCTTGGCTGAAAAAAGACTATGAAATGACGCGGTTATTGCAGAAAATTCACCCGCAATATGTGGCTGACTGGACTAAGCTAGCTGGTGATGGATATGTGCTGATGACCAGTAGTTATGCGTCAGCCGACGGCTGGTTGTGGCGGCCGCCAGCGGAAAAATCTGTGGCCAAGCGGTATATTTCGGCGGTAGTGACAGCAACTCGCGAGCTGGAAAAAACGGAGTTACCGCACGAGATGGTTGAGGAATTACAACTGCAGCCGTTTACGACGACGGAGCTTGGCTTGGATGACGGCATTGATAGAATTATTGCCGAGGCTGATATTCGCCGTCAGCTGATCGATAATTATCGAACATTATTACCGGAGCAATCAGAAGTCAACCAGCGGCGCTGCCAGAAGATGATGGAATTACTCAGTAGGAGCGATGAATTAGCCGATATTTCGGTGCGCGCTAAACAATTCGCCAAACAACCAGAAGATTGTTTTGATCACAGTGATGTTCGCAGTGATAATTTGGCGTTTCATCCGCAAACTGGTGAGCTGAAATTGGTTGATTGGAATTGGGCTTCCTATGCACCGCGGGGGTCTGGGGCGACGGAGTTTCTGGTTGATATGGCACGGCACGGTCAGGATGTAACGCCGTGGCTAGATGAACTCAACACTGAAATGTTGGCGGCATTTGTTGGCTTTTATCTTATCCGCAGCCTCAAACCGCCGCTCCAGCCAGGTGATAATCTTCGTCAAATGCAGGCGCTGTCAGCGGCCACCGCTTATGATTTGCTGGAGCGCACGTGACGACCTCTCATCCGCTAATCATTCTCCGCGGTAATTCTGGCTGCGGTAAAACCAGCACTGCGCGCCTGCTCCAGCGTCAACTAGGCTACGGCACGATGTTGGTGTCGCAGGATGTGGTGCGCCGGGAAATGCTTCGCGTGAAAGACAGTGAAAGCAATCCGGCAATTCAGTTGATTTATGATCTCTGTATGTACGGCAATAAAGTTGGTTATACGGTGATTTTGGAAGGTATTTTGAGTAATAAAAAATACGGCGCGATGCTGCACCAGCTGCTGAATGATTTTCAGGGCGAAAAACTGATTTATTATTTTGACATATCGTTTGAGGAAACGGTGCGCCGCCACGCTACCAAGCCAAATGCTCATGAATTTGGCGAATCGGAGATGCGCCAGTGGTGGAAAGATCAAGATGTTTTGGGCGTGCCAGGCGAGCGGCGAATCGGCGAGAAGCTGGCTCAGGCGGAAATTGTTGATATGATTTACCGTGACGTTTTGGTATTATCAGAGGGAACAAATACTTCCGCATCTCACATGTAAATAATACAATGTATTTTCGTTGACAAACGCTATATATCGCGTGTATATTCTATATTAAGCACTACATATGGTGTTTTAGAAAATAAATAACGTTTTTTGCAACACAAGCCCCTCGGGGAGGTTGGGGCTGGTTTGCTATTGCCATAATAAGGAGGGGTATGTACAAATCAATCAAAAAACGCGATGGTCGGACTGTTAAATTTGACCGTAAAAAAATTGAGAAAGCCATCGAGAAGGCGGGCTTGGAGACTGGCGAATTTGATGCCAAGCAGGCTGTTAAATTGACCGATAAGGTACTGGCGGTACTAGAAACCCGCAACCAAAAACGTCTGCCGGGTGTCGAAGATATCCAGGACGTCGTCGAGGATATTTTGATTGATTCTAAGTTTAAGAAAACTGCCAAGGCCTACATCATCTACCGCGACCAGCATAAAAAACTGCGTGAAATTACATCCAATGCGCACGTCGATTTGATCGATAAATACGTTAATAATCTAGACTGGAAAGTCAAAGAAAATTCCAACATGGGCTATAGTTTGCAGGGACTGAATAATTACGTTTCGGCGGAAATTACCAAGACCTACTGGCTGGATAAGATTTATTCGCCGAAAATCGGCCGAGCGCATAAAGAGGGTGACTTGCATATTCACGACCTGAATTTACTGAGTGTCTACTGTGTCGGCTGGGATCTGATGGATTTACTGCGCCAAGGTTTCACTGGCGTTAAAAACAAAGTTGCTTCCAAACCAGCCAAGCATTTCCGTTCAGCTCTTGGACAAGTGGTCAATTTCTTCTACACTTTGCAGGGCGAGGCGGCTGGCGCCCAGGCATTTTCAGACTTTGACACACTCCTAGCGCCATTCATTCGCGCTGATAAACTGAGCTATGACGAGGTTAAGCAGGCACTGCAAGAATTTGTCTTTAATGTCAACGTGCCAACGCGGGTTGGTTTCCAGACGCCGTTTACCAACATTACGCTTGATCTGGAATGTCCGAAGCATATGGCTGGCAACCCGGTGATCATCGGCGGCGAGATGCAGGATACCAACTACGGCGATTATCAAGAAGAGATGAATATGCTTAACAAAGCGCTGCTGGAGGTGCTGTCTGAGGGCGACGCCAACGGACGAGTCTTTACCTTCCCGATTCCGACGGTAAATATCACCAAAGATTTCAACTGGGATAATCCGGTCATTGAAAACCTTTGGGAAGCTAGCGCCAAATACGGCATTCCGTATTTCTCCAACTTCATCAATTCTGACATGGACCCAGAGGATGCGCGCTCGATGTGCTGTCGCCTGCGGATTGATAATCGTCAGCTGGAGTATCGCGGCGGCGGGTTGTTTGGCTCGAATCCGATGACTGGCTCGATCGGCGTGGTGACGATTAACTTGCCGCGGCTGGCGCTGAAATCAAAGAACAAGAAAGAGTTTTTCAAGGGCCTGGGCGAGCTGATGGATATGGCGCGCGATAGCCTAGAAACCAAGCGCAAGGTGCTGGAGCAACTGACCGATTCGGATATCAGCCTGTATCCGTACACCAAGTTTTACCTGCGCGATATTAAAAAGCGCTTCAACGAGTACTGGAAAAATCACTTCTCGACTATCGGTCTGATTGGTACTAACGAAGCGGCATTGAATTTGCTGGGCGTTGACATTGGCACTGAAAAGGGTAAGGCCTTTGCTGAGAAAACGCTTGACTTCATGCGCGATCGACTAGTGGAATACCAGAAAGAAACGGGCAATAATTACAACCTGGAGGCGACGCCAGCTGAGGGTACGACCTATCGTTTGGCCCAGATTGACAAGGCCAGCTTCCCTGACCGAGCCCACTTTGCTAATGGTTTGGGTGCAGCGGTTAAACATCCGTTCTACACCAATTCCAGCCACTTGCCGGTCAATTACACCGACGACTTGTTCGAGCTGATGGATTTGCAGGATAATCTGCAAACCAAATACACGGGCGGCACGGTGATTCACTTCTTCCTGGGCGAGCGTATGGATGATCCGCAGACGCTGAAAAAACTAGTCAAAACGATTTGCGAAAATTACAAATTGCCGTACTTTACCTTCACGCCAAGCTTCTCGATTTGCACCAATCACGGCTATATCGTCGGAGAGCATCCAGAGTGTCCGAATTGCGGCGAAGCGACTGAGGTTTACTCGCGGGTAGTCGGTTTCTTGCGTCCGGTTGCTCAGTGGAACAATGGCAAACAAGCTGAATTTGACATGAGGGAGCATTATGACGATGCCGCCGAACATCAGCGAGCTTGCGCCGTCGCTGTCCCAGCTTAAGGTGGCGATTGGCGGGATTCAGAAGCTGTCGCTGGTGGACTATCCAGGGCATGTGGCGGCAGCGCTGTTTCTCTCTGGCTGTAATATGCGCTGCGGTTATTGTCATAATCCGGAGTTGGTACTGCCCGAGCGTTTGGCGCCGAGCATCCCAGTCGAGGAGGCGATGATTTTTCTGAAATCGCGCATCGGCAAGCTAGACGGCGTGGTGATTTCTGGCGGTGAGCCGACGGTCAACGAAGATTTGCCGGTGCTGTGTCGGATGATTAAAGGTTTCGGCTTTGATGTCAAGCTGGATACTAACGGCACGCATCCAGATATAGTGCGCGGTATGGTCGAGGAGGGGACGATTGACTTCATTGCCATGGATGTCAAGGGGCCGCTGGAAAAATATGTGGAGATTGCGGCGCGGCCGATTGATCTGGAGGCGATTAAAGCTAATGTGCGGCTGATGATTGATTCGGGGATCGGTCATGAATTTCGGACGACGATCGTTCGCGAGCAGCTGGAGGTGGCGGATTTTGAAAAGATCGGCGAGCTCGTCAAAGGTGCCAAGCGCTTTGCTTTGCAGCATTTTCGCACCGGTACGACGATTAGTCCGAAATTTGCCAATTACCATACGTTTACCGATGAGGAATTTAGAGCTGCTCAAAACATAATGGAAAGGTATGTTGACGAATGCGTGATTCACTAACCGTCGAAATTGTGCGGGTGCGCCAGGAAAATCCCGAGGTGACGACGCTGTATTTTGCGCGGCCGTTTGACTTTATGGCGGGGCAATATATCACGGTGTTTATCGAGGGCAGTCAGGTGCGCGAAGGTAAGGCATATAGTATTTCTTCGCGCCCGCATGAGGAATTGATGTCAATTACCGTGAAAAATGTGGGTGGCGAATTCTCCAGCTATTTGTGTTCGCGTCAAGTTGGCGACACGCTGCAGATTAGCCGGGCGTACGGCGATTTTAATCCGCAGACCAAGCGGCCATTGGTTGGCATCGCGGCGGGGTGCGGGCTGAGTCCAATTTGGAGTATTTTGGCGGACGCCAAGCAGCCGACTTTTCTCTATTTGAGTCAAAAATCGCCGGAATATATGGTTTTCTCGGAGGAGCTAGCAGCGTCGAATATTACGGTCAAAAAGTTTAGTACCCGCCAGCAGGTTGAGGAAACAGACGGCTGGCACAATGGGCGGTTTGAGGTGGCGAAGATTGTTGGTGAAGTGCCGAGTGAGGCGCACTTTTTGGTCTGCGGCAGCTTGCCATTCGTGCGCGATGTTTGGCAAAAACTAACCGCTACTGGCGTCGATGAATCGCATATTTCAACGGAGACGTTTTTTGAGCAATGAGCAGGGTGGCGACGGCTGAATTAGGATTGGCGCCGGTAGTTGCCGATGACAACGATAGCGACAATTTTAATGTGTTTTCGTCGTTGAGAGATAGCACTGTCGGTGAGGATTTTTCGTCTGGAATTGACGGCATTGGTGAAGAAGCAACTGCTGGTGTAGACGAAGCGGCTGGTAAGTTTGACTTGGTGGCGGTGGCTAGTGGTGAAAAAAAACTACCCCCCACTGAGGAAGTGTCTGCGTCCATTGGTCAAACGGCATGCGTGACATGTGTTGGCTGCCCGTTTCTTAGCCAGTGTGTAAAACCTCAGGCGTTAGCCGTGAAACAGGAGTCGGAAAGACAGGATAATGTATCTGATGATATGAATTCTGCGGATGAAGAGGTGGTTCCTAATTTAATGGAGATGACACCAAAAGAAAGCTATCTGGAGAGATTGCTAGCTCCAGACGATCTCGACAGTCTGGATGAAAATGGACGCGGGGAATTGGTGATGGCGGGATATTCAGGGTCTACCGATTATCAAGAGCCTATTATTAAAAAAGCGCCTGAGCCAGTGGTAGCAGAGGCAAAACCCATAGATTTAACAACTAAGACAGATGAGTCAACTGAGAAAATCATACCGCAGGAACGAGAAGATAAAACTTCGACTAACCAGGCGGTTGAAGCTTCGGGCGAGGATGTGGATACTGAAGCAGCAGAAACGCCATTCTCTGAGTTAAAAACAGCCCCAGAAATTGCCGCTGACGATACTACAGATGCCGGGGAAGCTCTGTCAGAAAGTACTAGCGAAATTTCTGGCGAAGGGCATTTTACCGAAACAGCAGAGGCGAGTAGTCCTTCAATAGAGGTGAAGCCGCACGTCATTGATGATATTTCTGACGCAGCGCATAATAATAAGCCGACGCCAGAATCCTTTGATACACCGGCGCAGGCGGAAACTGCGCCAGTATCATTAGCGATAAATGAGGATACTCAAACTGGTGATGAGAGTTGCAATTCGCTGGAAAATGAAACTGTTTACCCTACGGCTAGCGACGATAAGGACATTGCTAGTGTTGTGGAAAATACATATGATGGCGATAAAACTACTGCGCCGTCAAGCGTAAAAATCCCATCAATTGAACGCCAAAAAGAAGAAGATTTGGTTATAGCAGGGTCAAAATCAGCCAATTCTGAACCGAGCCGAGCAGCGGAAAATGATGAGGGCGTTTTTGCGCCAGTTTCTGGGCAGCAACATTTGGCGGCGCGATTTGAGGCGGTAAAGGTGGATGAATCTGCGACCACGGGACCAATTGATAATTCTGGCACGAAAGCATCAACAGACGCTCAACCTAGCGAGATTAGTATAGATGCGGCGCCGGATTATAATAATTTTGTCGAATCAATTGATAGTGTTAATGCCGAACAGCCCAAGCACGTAACTCCAACCACAACTAATATGCCGCCGTCTCAGGTGCAAGAGGACACCGTTAACACGTCAGCGGAATACGAAATAAACGAGACATCTACTGAAAAGATGGTTAATGCGGCCGAATCAATTCCAGCGAAAGAGCAGCCTGATCAGCCGGCGATTGTGTCATTATCAACTCAAGATATCGTTGAATATGGCGAGAGCTCGCTTTTTGCGGGTAAGGAATGTACGGTTGATCGCAGCCCGACACGGCCCGATGTTGTTAACAAGCCTACGACACATGAGGTTATAGAGGCGACGCATGAGGCTGATGAGACGGTAGAACTAGATGCGATGAATGTAACCTTGCCAGCTGCTGCCGTTGCGGTTAGCGAGGGTAAAAGTCAAATTGATCTGCCGCCAGAATTGAGCGAGGAATTGGCGGTAGACAAAAGTATTTATGAGGCGCAGACTTCCCTGGTCGAACAGTTTTATCATGATGATGCAACGGTAGAATGCGGTAATGGTAAGGATAATGAATTTTGGGCCGAGGAGGATATGGTGTTTTTTGTCGAACAACAGTCGCCAGTAGTAGAGCCGGGAGTATCTTCGGCTGAAGTGGTGACGATTGTGCTATCAATGGAGGCGACTACGGTGCGTGAAAAAGTCGATGATTTGAAACTCTCTGTAGACGACGAGATTGGTGTTGGTATGGAGTCCGCGGGGCAATTGGACAACTTCAAGACATCATCAGTGCCTGAAGTCACCAATGATTATGAGCCAGTAGAGCAGATAGCTATTCCTACCTCGCCGGCTATTGAGCTAATACCTGATGTCGAGCTGGATGAGTCAGCAGTGGAAATTTTAGAGGAGCGCATCATGCCTCACGAGGAGCGTGAAAACATGACTGTAAAAACATCGGAAAAAAGCGATTTGTTGTGCCTGGATGCTGAAGTTGAAACTATAACTATGGATACTAGCGGCATAGAATCAGCCGTTGATTTGTCTGAAGAGCAAGCAGAACCTACTTTTGTCAATAAATTAGACGGGGAGTCAGAATCTGAAGCAGACGAACAGAATGATTTGGCGGTTGCCAGCGCGGTTGACAGTTACGGTTATAATAGCGGAACGAGTGCCGTGAGTGATAATGTTTTGGTCGTAAAAAGCCGTCTATCCTCTGGCCTATGGCCAGACGACAGCCGGCTCAATCCAGAAGAAGAGTCTGCGTCAACGGCTCAATCAAGCGCGGATGATACGTCGTTGGTGTCGCGGCTGGTTGGCATGTTTGTAGTGGCGATGTGCGTGGCGCGCGGCCGACAGTCAGTGAAAGTTTAGTAAACACACCGCCTAAAGAGGCAGCAATGAAGTAGTATAATTAGATATATGAAAGCACTGCAAACTAACATTAAATTATTCTTATATACGCCAAACAAATTCTTTGAGATACCTAATTTTCAACGCCCTTATTCTTGGACAGCCGATAATGTCCAAATGTTTTTAGACGACCTTGAAGAGGTGAAGCGTGGAGATAAAAAGCATTATTTCGGCAGTATCGTGTATATCAACGACGGCGACCGAAGTATCATTATCGACGGTCAGCAGCGTGCAACGACAGTTTTGCTGATGATCACTGCAATTTACCATTTAGCGTTAGAGTCACCTGAAAAGCTTAGACTGGTAGCCGAGCAAATCAAGGACGAATATTTATATAACAGATATGCAAAACAATATGATTCGGAGGAAAATCGGATTAAGCTTCGGGCAGTGACCACCGACAATAAAATATTTGAGAAAATATTTAGCCAGGCAGAACTGACAGAATATGAGAAGAAAAGTAATTTGTATAAATCCTACCTCCAATTCTACGACTACTTTAGAAATCGTGATCATTTAGAACAATATATTGATACGCTTGATAACTTCGAGATTGTCACGATTGTTCTAGACAAAGATGACGATAATCCACAAAAAGTTTTTGAAAGTATTAACTCAACTGGCAAGCCATTGACAGATGGCGACAAAATCCGAAACTTCTCGTTAATGTTGCGCACTTCAGAAAAACAAGATTATGTTTTGACTAACTATTGGCAGCATATTGAAACGTACCTAACCGATCCGCAGCGTGATGACATCACCGACTTCTTCCGTGTCTATTTAATTGCCAAGAACCAATCGGTCGTGAACACCGATAAAGTATATCCGGAATTCAAAAGAGTATTCGCTAAAAATATTTCTAATGACCAGTCATACGAATCACTTGACGAATTTTACGGCGAGATTTTGAGAATACTAAAATATTATCGCTTTCTAAAGTTTGGCATAGACGAAAATAATGAATTTACAAAACTTAGTTCAGTAGCGTTCATTATGCGCTATCTGAGGGTTGAAGCGTTCTTCCCGTATGCCGTATCAGTCATGAAATATTGGCAAGACGGACATTTGTCTGATGATGAAATTGCTGAGGTATTTGATGTGCTGCGTGTCTACTTTTCGCGGCGTATCGTTATCAACTTATCGACAACAGGTTTAGGTAAATATTTCGCCGGATTACACAGAAGTATATTGTCAATTGCTGAGCAGGACAATGCTGCATATCTCGAAGTACTGAAATATACCGTACTTTCGAAAAACAGGCAGATCCGATTACCTCGAGATAATGAAATAGAAACAGCGATAAAAGCAAACTTTACCTATAATCAGCGCTCTTCCAATGTCATGTATTTGTTAACTGTGGTCGACGATGAATCTAAGGACGTGTCATTACTGAAACAGATTAATGACAAAGAGCTACACCTAACAATTGAACATATTATGCCGCAAACCATGACCAATGCTTGGCGGGATGAGCTCGGTGACCGTGCCGATGAAATTCATGGCATATATTTGCATGGGCTAGCGAATTTGACATTGACGGGATATAACTCTGAATATTCAAACAAGAGTTTCCGGGAAAAGCGTGATATGCCAGACGGGTTTGCTGATAGCCCGCTTAAGATTAATAAGACTGTTGCTAAATATGATACGTGGAATGAAACAGCAATATTGGAGCGTCAGCGGTGGTGGATTGATAAAATAATTAAAATTTGGCCGCTGCCAACAAGTACGTTTGAACCGCCAATACTTGATAAGAAAGTTAATATCTTCGACGATATTGATTTTACAGGCGCAGCGGTAAAAATATTCTATATCGGTGATGATTCTTATCCAGTAACGAGCTGGTCGCAAATTCTTGGCGTCTATTGCGAGTATCTGTACGACGAGAACCCTGATTTTACTGATCAGATTATGAACAGCGAGAAGACGAAAAATTGGATTAGTAATGATTCTAAAAGATTTTTTAATTCCGTAAAGATTCACAATACAAGGCTTGTGGTTGACGTAGCAACAAATACGAATCAAAAAATACGGCTCATGCGCGAACTAGCGGAGATGTTTAATGTTGATAAAATCTCTATCAATGTTGAATTGACAAAGCCGATTGAACAGTAGGTATGTGTGCAGCCTGACAACTTTAGTTTAGTTAGGGCGCTTGCTATACTGTTTATATGAGAATCTCTGACCGCCATCCTAACGACCGTCCCCGCGAGAAATTGGCGCGTTACGGTACGGCGCGGCTGAGCGACTTGGAGCTGTTGATGGCGATTATTGGCAGTGGTAATAAACAGGCGGATGTTGGTAAAATTGCGCGCGAGGTGCTGAAAATTGTGCGTCAAAAAGGCGGCGATGTTTCGTATGATGATCTGCGCGGCGTGGTTGGTTTGGGCGAAGCGAAAATCCCGGTGATTTTGGCGAGTTTGGAACTGGCGCGGCGGTATTTGCTGGATAGCGACCAGCCAATTATTGACAGTCCAGAAAAAGCCGTTGAGCTGCTGGCCGACATTCGCGACAAAAAGCAGGAATATTTTGTCTGCCTGACGCTGGACGGTGCGAATCGTTTGATTGCCAAGCGGGTGGTGACCATCGGTACGCTGACCGCCAGCCTAGTGCATCCGCGCGAGGTCTTCGCCGATGTCATTGCTGACCGTGCCGCCAGCATCATCGTGGCGCATAATCATCCGAGCGGGAGCTTGGAGGCGAGTCAGGCTGATAGAGAAGTAACAAACCGTTTGCGGCAGGCAGGTGAATTGTTGGGGATTAGTTTGGTTGATCATATAATTATCACGAAAGATTATTTTCAAAGCATAATCTGATTTTATTGATATAAAACCTCTATCAAGCATAGTATAATATTCCTATGACATCGGGGGATAATCTTAAAGAACAAGAACGCACTAAACTTCACAACACTATTTGGAAGATTGCTAATGAATTGCGTGGGTCAGTCGATGGTTGGGATTTTAAGGCGTATGTATTGGGATTCTTATTCTATAGGTTTATATCGGAAAATTTAGTCAATTATATCAATGCCGAAGAACGCAAAACTGGCGTGGCTGATTTTAACTATGCCAAGCTAAGCGATGATCAGGCAGAGTTCGGACGCGCAGACACGGTTAATGACAAAGGCTTTTATATCTTACCGAGCGAACTGTTTGAAAATGTCCGTAAGCGTGCTAAAAATGATGAGAATTTGAATGAAACGCTCAGTAAAATATTCCGTAACATTGAGCAATCAGCCAAGGGTTTTGAGAGTGAGGATGATTTTCGCGGGTTGTTTGACGACTTGGACGTCAATAGCAATAAACTTGGTCCAACCGTCGCCAGGCGCAATGAACGATTGGTAAAATTGATGAACGCCATCGGTGAATTAGAGCTTGGCAAGTTTGAGGACAATACGATTGACGCTTTTGGCGACACATACGAGTATCTGATGACCATGTATGCTGGTAATGCTGGTAAATCTGGTGGCGAGTTCTTTACGCCGCAAGAAGTGAGCGAACTTTTGGCAAAAATTACTGTTGTAGGTAAGACCTCGGTAAACAAAGTGTATGACCCGGCGGCAGGTTCCGGTTCATTACTGCTAAAGTTTGCGAAAGTTCTGGGTAAGGATAATGTCAGACAAGGCTTTTACGGTCAAGAGATTAACATTACGACGTATAATCTTTGCCGTATCAACATGTTCTTGCATGATATTAATTATGAAAAGTTTAATATTGCTCACGGCGATACACTGAAAGATCCGAAACACTGGGATGACGAGCCGTTTGATGCGATTGTCTCGAATCCGCCATATAGTATCAAATGGGACGGTGACAGTAATCCGACGCTGATTAATGACCCTCGCTTTAGCCCAGCTGGGGTGCTGGCGCCGCGCAGTAAGGCTGATTTGGCATTCACAATGCATATGTTGAGCTGGCTCAGCGAGAGCGGCACGGCGGCGATTGTTGAGTTTCCTGGCGCGCTATATCGCGGTGGGGCTGAGGCAAAAATCCGCAAATACTTGGTAGAGAGTAATTATGTTGATGCTGTTATCCAATTGCCGCCAGACCTGTTCTTCGGTACGACAATTAGCACCTGTATCCTTGTTTTGAAAAAGAGCCGGGCGACAAATGACGTATTGTTTATCGATGCCAGTGCCGAGTTTGTGCGCAAAGGCAATAAAAATAAGCTGAGCGAGGAAAATCGGCAGAAGATCCTGGATAGTTTTACCGATCGGCAAAATGTCGATTACTTTGCGAAAGTCGCTACCTACGAAGATGTTGTCGCCAATGACTATAATCTATCAGTTAGCTCATACGTTGAAGCGGAAGATATACACGAGGAAATTAATATAGTCGAGCTCAATGCTGACATTGCAAAGATCGTAGCTCATCAGTCGGAGTTACGGATGGAGATTGATGCGATAGTTGCGGATCTCGAGAAGGACAGTGATGATGCGAGATAACGGCAATATCATTGTCTATGTTGACGATAACGGCAAGCCGCAAGTTGATGTTCGGTTTCAGGATGAGACGGTTTGGCTGACGCAAGCGCAACTGGTTGAGTTATATCAGTCAAGCAAAGCTAATGTTAGCGAGCATATAAAAAATATCTTTGACGAGGGTGAACTTGACCAGGCGGCAACTGTTCGGAATTTCCGAACAGTTCGAACTGAGGGCGATCGTAAGGTAGAGCGTGAATTAGAATATTATAATCTCGATATGATTATCTCGCTTGGCTACCGCATCAAGTCAAATATCGCCACGAAGTTTCGCATCTGGGCGACTGATCGTTTGCGGGAGTATATCACCAAGGGCTTTGCTATTGATAGTGAACGTCTTAAAAATCTTGGCGGTGGCAATCATTGGAAAGAGCTGCTTGATGAGATCCGTGATATCCGTAGTAGTGAAAAGGTTCTTTATCGGCAAGTGCTGGATTTATATGCTACTGCAGAAGATTATGACCCAAAGGCCGATCAATCGCAGAAGTTCTTTGCCATAGTGCAAAACAAACTACACTATGCAGCACATGGCAATACGGCTGGCGAAGTGATTTATTATCGTGTTGACAGTGATAAGCCTTTTGTGGGAATGACTAATTTTAAAGGCAAACAGCCAACTCAGGCAGAGGCTATGGTAGCAAAGAATTATCTTAGCCAAAAAGAATTGAAAGTGCTTAATAACCTGGTCTCAGCCTATTTTGATATTGCTGAAATTAACGCCATGGAAGAAAAACCGATGCATATGGCCGACCATCTCCGTGAACTTAATACCATTCTTAGTTCGACTGGTCGCAAACTATTAGACAATGCTGGCAAAATCAGTACCAAACAAGCTAAAGAGAAGGCACTAGCTGAGTATCGTAAGTATAAGGCGAAGAACTTGAGCGGCGTGGAAGAGGATTATCTAAGAGAGCTGAGAATGCTAAGGAAAAATCTGAAGGAAAAATTGGTATGAAAAGTATTCAAATAGAAATAAAAAACAGTTACGGTATTGTCGATTTTAAGCACAACTTCGAATATAAAGATGACACGAATGGGAGCTGTTGTAACTTCTATGGTCTATATGCTCAAAATGGCACCATGAAATCATCATTTGCGAAGACTCTCCTTAACCATAGCAAAGGATTGGTGGTGTCTGATGAGATTTATAATATACCTGGTAGTTGTACTGTCTCGGGAATAGAACCAGAAAATATACTTTCATATCCTAGTTACGATGGACGAGTATGGCTGTCTGACAGTGCCACGTATCTTGTTGCTAATCAGGAGGCTAAGGAGGTTTATGCTGAGGCATCGAAAGATGTTGTTGAGGCATTTGATAAGCTAAAATCCAAGATTTCAGTAGTAACGAAAACGGAAGATGATAATAGTGAGACTGTCGTTGAAGACTATTACCGTAGATTTGTTAGTAAAAAGCAGGTGAATAGCGTTACGTTACCCGCAGTCATTGCATTATTAAGGGCAAATCTTCCTGAAATCAAGCAAGGTAAAATACAGTTTTGTGATATACCCTTAAATGTATTTAACAACGATAATTTTAGGAAATTTATAACCAAGGAAAAATATCGCGGGACTTTTGGTAGATTGGTAAAAGCTTACGATGAAATGCGTTCCTCTCCTACATATTTTAGGGAAGGATTTGATTCAAGTAGTGCTAGTAAATTAATAAAAGCGCTTGAAAAATCAAAGTATTTTAATGCAAAACATGAAGTTGTATTAAGGGATAATGAAGATAAAACGACAAAGAATATAAATAGCAAAGAAGAAATGGAGAGTTACTTAAAAACAGACTTTGATCGGATTGTTGAAGCAGATCCTGGTATTAAAAAGCCACTAGATCAGCTTATAGTAGATTTTTCAGTTGGCACAAACGGCGAAGCCCGACGAATTATTGAGGATAAATCACGCAGAGACATATTGCTATTTATGGGTGATGAGGATCGATTTTACAAAAATATGTGGTTTGGCTATTTAAGCGGGTGTATTGAAGAGATTGAGAATCTGCTGAAAGTTCATGATGATTCTAAATCAAAGATTAAAGAAGCCTTGGAAGAGGCAGACAATGCCGATACAGAGTGGCAAGATGTTATTGATATTTTTAATGATCGGTTTAGTTCACTACCGTATGGGATAGATATTGCAAATAAAAAGGATACGATAGTAGAGGACTTGGTACCGCCAATCTTTGAGTTTAAGTTTAAAAATCCACGTAATCCTAGTATGCCATACATGGAGCGTCCAGATAATTTAGGTCAGCTAAGTGTACTTGGTAGAGTTTTAAGCAACGGTGAACGTAAGGCGCTTTATTTGTTAAATATAATTTTTGATGTAAAAAAGAAGCTCAAGGACGGTGTAGATACTCTGCTAGTTCTGGATGACGTCGTAGAATCTTTTGACTACAGAAACAAATATGCATTTTTTGAATATCTACAGGAACTGGCATCTCAAAACAATCACTTATATATTATTTCACTAACTCATAATTTTGATTTTTTCAGGCTTGTGTATGAAAAGTTATATCCGAAAAACGAGGAGCAGTTTAGACTAGTTATTTCAGATGAGAATAATAACCTTAGTGCTGAAGAAATGTTTGATCCTCGTGTATTTGGAAATTATAAAAGAGATGCCGCTACAGACAAGTCTGCCTGGGTGACAATGATACCATTTGCTAGAAATATTGTTGAGTTTCAGCATGGTAAAACTCACGACGATTATAAAGAACTAACCAAGGCTCTCCATACCATGAGTAGTGATGTGACTGTAGGAGATATTCAGCAATGTCTGCAGTCTATAATCTCGGTTACCGACACGCCATTCAATGAGTCTCTAAATATCCATGAAGCTATTATTTTGCATGCTAAAGAAGTAGCAGCTGACGCATCCGATGGCTTTAGCCTAAAAGACAATCTAGTACTGGCTATTGGTACACGCTTGTGTATCGAGCGATATATTATCAGTAAGATATCAGAAGAAGATTACAGGAATGCTGTAAGTAAAGAGCGCGACCTGACTCGTAAGCTACTGGTACTTTATAGTAACAACTGTTCAGATCCAAATAAACAAACCTTCTCAAAAATGTTTAATAAAGCTGCAGTCATTGTTGATGGAACAATACACATTAACTCATTTATGTACGAACCTTTGGTTGATGTCGGCACGTGGGAGATGAAAAAGATGTTCACTGAAATATATGACAAAACTAATTCTTTAGGAGAGCTATGAGTAAAATTGATGATTTGATTAAAGAGTTGTGTCCGGAAGGGGTTGAACTGATAGAGTTAAATAAGGTCACTAGGTATGAGCAGCCAACTAAATACATAGTACGCTCCAATATTTACAATGATAGTTTTTCTACACCCGTCTTGACAGCCGGCAAAACATTCATACTTGGATATACTGATGAATCAAGCGGTATTTATAACGCCTCTACTCATCCTGTGATTATATTTGACGATTTTACCACGGCTAATAAATGGGTGGATTTCGATTTTAAGGTTAAATCTTCAGCCATGAAAATGATTACTTCAGCAGATGATGGTGTTGTGTTACTTAAATATATCTACTATTGGTTGAATACATTACCAAGTGGTCTTGCAGAGGGTAATCACAAGCGGCAGTGGATAAGTTCTTGGTCAAAGAAAAAAATCCCCGTCCCGCCCCTCGAGGTTCAAAAGGAGATTGTGCGTGTGCTAGACTCGTTTACAGAGCTAGAAGCAGAGCTAGAAGCAGAGCTAGAAGCGAGAAAAAAGCAGTATGAATACTATCGCAATACACTCTTGACGTTTAACGAGAGAGAGAGAGAGTAGAATGGTTACCATTGGAAGAAGTTTTTGTAATGCGAAATGGGTATACACCATCAAAATCAAACAAAGATTATTGGATAAACGGAACTCTTCCATGGTTCAGAATGGACGATATTAGGATGAATGGTCGCATTCTTTCAGATTCGATACAGCATGTTACGAAAGAGGCTTTGAAGAAAGGAGGTCTTTTACCATCAGGATCTATTATTCTTGCTACTACTGCTACAATCGGAGAGCATGCATTGCTAACCGCTGATTCGCTAGCGAATCAGCGGTTCACGTTCTTTACAAAACGTGAACTGCTGAAGGATAAATTACTAGATAAATTTAGCTACTATTATTTTTATATTATTGACGAATGGTGTAAGAAGAATGCAAAAGTAAGTAGCTTCCCTGCTGTTGATATGGGAAAATTGAAGAAATACAATTTTCCAATCCCGTCTCTCGAAAAACAAAAGCAAATCGTCTCCATCCTTGATAAATTCGACGCACTCGTAAACGACATTTCCATCGGTTTGCCGGCGGAGATTGAAGCTCGCCGCAAGCAATACGAATATTATCGTAATAAATTATTAACCTTCAAAGAGGCGTAGATTATGCCATCTGAAAAGATGTTTGATGACGTCAATGCTTTGTTTGAGGGTGTCAAAAGTGTCCTTGCTCGTCAGAAAAAGCCCATCCTGATATATGCATTCAATGGGACTGGAAAGACTCGCCTTGCCAATTTATTCCAGGATATGAACTCACAAACAGAAGAATTTCCTCCTGTGTGCTTAAGCTATAGTGCATTATTTGAGGACCAGTTTCACTGGGATAATACAGCCAATGAGCTTCATTTTACAATTCAGAATGATTGGCTTATTCACCTGTTTAAAGATGAGGATTTGGAGAGCTATATCAAGAATGCGTATGGACGATACCACTTCTCGCATTTTGAATCATCATTTGATGTTGAAAACCACCTCGTTTATTTTCAGATGGCAACTGGCGATGATGAAAGCAGTGATCATATTAAGATATCGCGAGCGGAAGAGAGCCTATTTATTTGGTCGGTATATCACGCTGTACTTGAGTTGATGGTGGATACTCTAAGTGACAATATAGAAAATCGTACAACTGACGTATTTAATAAAGTCAAATATATTGTGATTGATGACCCGGTTTCATCAATTGACGATACAAGGATTATATCTTTAACAATTGATTTAGTTGAGACGGTAAAACAACTAAGGGGGTTTGATATAAGAGTGATTATTCTGACGCATCATGCGTTATTCTTTAATGCAGTTAAGAATATAATGGGAGATAAGGTGTCTTCATGGTCATTATCTTTGTCGTATGAGGGGATTTGCCGTAAAGATATAAAAGACTCGCCATTTGCCTATCATCTGTTTGCTATGGCGCTAATTAAACAGGCAATTGAAAATAATACAATTGAGCGCTATCATTTTAACTTATTTCGGGCAATTTTGGAGAAGACGGCAAATTTTCTTGGGTATAAACACTACATATCATTACTTGCTGGAGAGAATAAAGACGAGATTTATCGTATATTAAACGTATATAGTCATAGCAGAATAGCAGACATGGAACCACAAGATATTCCGAGTGATCATAAGAAGCTTTTTGCGGATATGTGCAATGAGTTTCTGAAGCGGTATAATTGGAACATAGAGGATTAAAGAAACATGCCAGAAAAGTACCAATTGATTTCAGAAAATAATAACAGCACTGTCGTCAGCGACTATGTTTCGCCTTACCAGCGGGCGACGAGTTATCAGAGCGAGGCACAATTAGAGCAAGAGTTAATCAAGCAATTGCAAGCGCAGGCGTATGAATACTTGCCGATCAAGAGCGAGAGTGATTTAATACGGAATCTGCGCACGCAGCTGGAAAAGTTGAATGATTACACATTTACCGATGCTGAGTGGAAGCGGTTCTTCGCGGAGCGGATTGCGAATGGTAATGAGAATATCGCTGATAAGACCTTCAAAGTCCAGGAAGACAGCACACAATTGCTACAGTGCGATAACGGCGAGGTGATTAATATTCGCCTACTAGATAAAACGAACATTCACAAGAACTGTTTGCAGGCAATCAATCAATACGAGGTGTCGGGTGCGCGGGATAACCGCTATGATGTGACGCTACTGGTGAATGGTTTGCCGCTGGTGCATATCGAGCTAA
>ERZ772964.59-NODE-59-length-60864-cov-4.32372_pt1 | contig 60864 bp, 51 predicted proteins | sample MGYA00580675_ERZ772964 | MGnify/ENA primary metagenome ERZ772964 (study PRJEB29015, sample SAMEA2737941) | human oral metagenome | biome: human oral; feature: human-associated habitat; material: dental | place: China | collected 2139 ... | reverse complement strand
TGCGCCATAGCCCCAAGTACCCACCCAGCATAACACCACCCTCACGGCTTCGGTGAAATCGAAAACCCGCGAGCTGGGTCACGCTCGCGAAGCGGAATTGGGATAAGGGCGGTGAGCATTCATGTCGAGGAGTGGCGGGCATTGAGTCAAGGTCCCGCTCGCCAGATTCACGCTGGCTACGCAGATCGCGCCGATAGGCTCCGAGCACCGTGGGGCTCTTCGGGTACTCATTCAGTAAGAACCGCGAGGGCGCAGGCATGCTGCGAACACAAATGGAGCCCCCACGAAGGAACGGGGCAGTTTGCAGCGGCTCAATCGCGAGTCAGTGTCGAACGGGAGCGCCCACAAAAGGGGCAGGGACGCTTGTGCGCGACCCCACCTCTTGCGGCGAAGAATCAGGAGTTCACAGCATCTCTCGGCTCAGAACATCCGATCATTTGTAGTTTCCTGTCAGCTCTCACGTAGCTCCTCGACTCGGGATGCCCGTTGAATCGCAGCTGCCCGCTGGCTTCCACGAAAACCCCTGCTCGCGCAGCTCAGCGACTCAACCGCGTTCAATGCCGAACGAGAGCTTGCGCAAAAGGACGGGAGCACTCAGAAGCGCCCCCGTCCTTCATGGCGAAGCTTCAGCGACTCACAACACCCCTGTTAGCTCGCACAGCCCTCGACTCACTGTGCCCTGCGCGAGTCGAGGACGGAGTCCAAGTCGAGCGCAACCGCTTGGTCCGCGACGACATCCTCCGTCGAGAGCGCGTTCGCCCCGGAGACGCTCGCCTGCAAAGGACGAGCTGGGACGCGAGCCTCAACCTTCGGGATGCCCCGAAGATCCGTGTCGGCGTGAACTGCGCGCCCCACGACTCGGCCGCGCATCGCATATGAGGGAGCTGGGATGGATTTCACCGACCACGTGCACCGTTCCACCGAAGCCGTCGCGGGAATCGGATCAGGGTCGCTTCCCCGCTCTTTCGCCTCGGCTTCCCGCTCTCCAGCCTCGTCCTTGCTCACTTCAGCCGAGGCTTCAACGACCTCATCGGCACGGGTTTCTCGAGAGGGTGCGACCACAACGATTGCCTCTGCTGGCCGCTCAATGACTTCGTTCGCGCGGGCCTCAACAGCTGCGCGAAGCAGTGCGAGAGCGGCAGAATCGCTCGGCGGTTCAGTCGCCACTGCATCCTCATCCTCGTTTTCGCCTCCCGGAGCGGAGGACTTCTTCACGCGTCGCTCAGGAGCCTGGGTGCGCAGCTCGTTGAGGAGTTCAAGCTCAGCAGCGCCAATCTTCTCTGAATGGATCGCAGCGATTCGCGAAGCGACAAGGGAGGCTGTGAGCAGCGATGCCGGGATCAATGTCCACGCCCAAGAGATTGAAGCCGCAACAACCGCCCCAGCGACGATGAGGGTGAAGAAGGCAAGAATCGCAGATACGAGGAGGCGACGCTGACCGGCAGCGGCCTCGGCCGCGAGTCGCGCGGCTCGACGAGCACGCAGCCTGGCGATTTCTTTCACCGCCGCGCTGCCACGACGATCAACGCGGGCTGCGGAGTTCTTCGCGGAAGGCTGAGCCATGACGCCTCCATTCGTTTCGAGGAAAGTCCGTTTCCGTGCAAGGAGGGGTCCGGTGGATTTCCCGCACGCTTCAACTTCCCGAGGGTCGTTCGTCAGGAGTCTGAGGTGCTCGGAGAATCGGTCGCTCTCACGGTTCTGAGTGATCGCGGTACGACGGGCAACGAGCAGAGGAATCAAACCGAACAGCGCAAATACCGCTGCAACGATGATGACTCCGCCTAACTCCACAGGGCCACGCTATGCGTTTTCTATCCCCAGGAGGCGGTGGCACGCTCGCGTGTTGGCTGTCCCCATTCGCGCCACATTCACAATTGTCACACCAGCAACACAAGCCCCATTTCGGATCTCTCATAGGGCAGTTCGCAGCATGTACGGCTCAGCCCCGAGAATGTTCGAAGAGGCAACAACGAAGAGGAGCGCGGGCAATCCTCCGACAAGCGGCAGAGATTGAAGCGAATGAAAACCGAGCCCGAACGAACGGGAAGCAAGGAAGACGGAAAGAAAGCAACGGCCCTTCTTCCACCTCGTGTCTCTTCCACTTCATTTTGCCACCAGGGTTAGTCGTCCTCGTCACGCTGCACCAGGATCCGTCATCCTCGTCACGCTGTCGCCAGGATCCGTCATCCTCATCACGCCTCCACTAGGATCAGTCGTCCTCGGCAAGAATCCGCGAGCGCACGAGCCCGCCCTCGGGAAGCGATTCGCGGTCGATTGAAAAGCAGAGGTGATCCGCCCACGCGCCGTTGATATGCATGAAACGAGGACGCAGCCCCTCTTCCCTCAAGCCTAGGCGCCGACACACTCCAAGGGATCGTTCGTTCTCGGGGCACACATCGACTTCAACGCGATGAAGCCCAAGTTCCCCGATGACGAGATCAATGACCATCGCGCTTCCAAGAGCTCCCAGTCCACGACCGACAAAGTCACGCGCGAGCCAATAGCCGAGCATCCCCTGTGACATTGCACCCCAGACCACGTTCGCCACGGAGAACTGACCGGCAAGGACACCATCGACCTCGCACACCAGAATGAGGGCTCGCCCGCGCTTTTGTTCTCGGTCGATTCTTCGCGCGTACTCCCCCAGGTCCGGGATGGGCTCATCGCTTTCGGGCGGCATGCTCGCTTCCCAACGGCGCAGCCATTGCGCATTGTCCTGCCTAAGGGCATCAATGCGGAAGTGATCCCTTCCCCAGGCCGGGCGGATAAGGACAGAGTCGATCCTCCGCGTTTCTCGGGACGAGGGCGCCCCTTCTACTCCCGGGCGCGAGTCGACTACTCCCAAGCGAAAGTCGACATGTTCTAAAGCTTCAGGAGGCAACGGCCTCGGGGCGTGCAAGAGTCCTTGCCCCAGCGGGTCAAAGACTTCGAGGCGGAGCGCATCAAGAGGCCGTCCCCAGACTCGCGCGAAGGGACGCGCAAAGCAGTCAAGCTTCATCTCCACCTCCGACTACAACACTCTCGCAGGCCCGCGCCCACGTGACGCCAGGAAGGAAAGCTGATCCGAAGCGGGCACGATGCCATGAACGAGCCCGCGCCCATATGACACCAGGAAGGAAAGGGACGAGGCCGCTTCGTCGATGCCGACAATTCAGGCTCGCACTCTTTAGAGCACAGCATCCGGCGGCCTGACTGCTGCGCCTCACACAATGCCCACAAACACACTGCGTAAAAACGCGCGGCCCCCTCATTCGAGCACGAGGCATTGCAGCATGTCGCCGACACGCACATTCGTCGTCGCCTCAGGCACGACCGCGAGCGCGTTCGACTCGGCGAGCGCGGAGAGGAGAAGCGACGCGGGTGCCCCCATAACCTTCGCCTGATAGCCATTCCTCGGGTCACCGACGAGACGCACCCGAACGAACTCGCGCCGTCCTCTGGGTGAATACCAGGCGCGGTCGACCGCGGCCTTCACTGAAGGACGGGTCAGCTGCGTCCACCCCTGCATGTGACGCAGGGCCGGACGGACGAACACCTCGAAACACACCTGCGCGGACACCGGATCGCCAGGCAGACAAAAGATCGGGATACCCCCCTTGCCGTCCTCGTCCCCACCGACGGTGCCGACACCGAGGATGTGCCCGGGCCAGGCGGCGACATTATCGAAACGAACAGTGCCAAGGACGGAAAGGACCTCACGGACCGTGTCCCCTGAGCCGTAGGAAATGCCCCCGGTCGTGAGGACCAAATCTGCTCGCACGAGCTGGTCTTCAATGGTCTCGCGGAGAAGATGGGGTTCATCCGGGACGGCGGCGACGCGGAAAGTCTGCGCACCGGCATCGGCAACCGCAGTCGATAGGGCATGCCCATTCGCATCGAAAACGGTGCCCGGGCGGGCTTTCGAGCCTGGTTCAACGATCTCGTCGCCAATTGAGAGGATGACGATCCGTGGGCGCGGATGGACGAGAACGCGCGAGCGGCCGACTCCAGCGAGGAGTGCGACTTGGCGTGCGCCGACCCGCGTGCCTTTGCGTAAGACGACCTCGCCGCGTTCAACGTCCTCGGCGCGACGACGAATGTTCTCACCAATGGCAGGCTGGGTGCGTACACGCACCTTCGCGAGGCCACGATCCGTGAAGTCCAAGGCGATGACCGAGTCCGAGCCGGCGGGCATCGGCGCCCCCGAGGCAATGCGGATCGCAGAACCCGGGACGAGAGCGGCCGGGTTGACGTCTCCGGCGCGGATCTCCTCCGTGACGGGCAGCTCGACCTCCTCCTTGGGGCGAGCTCCTACGAGGTCCTCGGATCGAACCGCGTAGCCGTCGCAGGCGGCGAGGTCGGCGACTGGCAGGTCGAAGGGCGCTTCAACGTCTTCTGCGAGGACGCAGGAGACCGCGTCGGCGAGTTGAACCTCCAGAGGGGGCTGCTGGCCGACTGCTGCGAGACAGTCCTGGTAGAAATCGGCGACGGTCCTCATTGAGCTCCATCCAATTCGTTCTCAAGGAAGGCGCGCAGCTCCGCGCCCAATTCCGGGTTCTCGAGGGCGAAGGCAATAGTCGCCTTGAGGTATCCGAGCTTGTCACCCGTGTCGAAGCGACGCTCGTCAATGACGACGCCGTACACGCCACCACCCTCTTCGGCGGGCAGATCGATCATCTTCGCGTAGCCGTCGGTGAGTTGGTACTCGTTATTCGCTCCCGGTTCGATGGTTTCGAGCGCGTCAAACACGGCGGCATCGAAAACGTAGCGGCCAATGACGGCGTATTCGGACTTCACATCCTCCAGCTTCGGCTTCTCGACGACCTCGTCGATGCGCACGAGCGCGCCCTGAGCGAGCTGAACTCCCTCGGGAATGTCGATGGGGGTGCAGGCGACGGAGGCGTAGGCGGTCGCCTGCTCACGAGTGACTTTCGTGAGGGCGATGACGCTGCCGCCGAGGGCTGCGCGCACTTCGATCATGCGGCGCAGGAGCTGAGCGCCGGGCTCCATGAGGTCGTCGGGCAGCATGACGACGAAGGGCGCGTCTCCAACATGGGCCTTCGCCTGAAGGATCGCGTGGCCGAGCCCCAGCGGATGTCCTTGGCGGACCGAGTGAACGCCAGGCAGCTCCTGATATTCCTTGACGAGGGCGAGAAAAGCGTCCTTCCCGGCTTTCTCAAGCTCGGACTCCAGAGCGGGATCCGCATCGAAGTAGTCTTCGATTGACTGTTTTCCGGCGCGCGTGATGAAGAGAACATCTTCGAGGCCAGCATCGTGCAGCTCACGCATGATGTAGTCGATGGAGGGCCGGTCAACGATCGGCAGCATCTCCTTCGGGACTGCTTTCGTAACCGGGAGGAACCGCGTGCCGCGTCCTGCTGCTGGGATCACTGCGTGGGCGACGGGGGGCTTCTGCTCTGTCATGATGACCACACTAGCGAGGAGGAAGGAGAATCTGCGTGTGCGACGAGCGTAAACAGGCGATCCGTCAACAGGCCCGTTCGAAGCGACATGAGCGTCGAGAACACGAATTGGCAGCTCGCGGCCTTGAAACCGGGGCTGATAGGGGGGCCTTCTCCCCTGCTGAGTCGTTGCCCTGCGAGATTCACCCGGAGGGCCCTGCTCTGATGGAAGCCTGGAGGGGGCTCCTCCGCTCCCTTCACCTGACCTATGCCGATCTTCTTCCCGCTTTGTTCCTGCCCACTCCTACAGAGCCCGATATTCGTCTGCTCTTCAGCGCCGTTTCCCATTGTCTTGTGCCAGCCCTCGTCGGTAAGGACGGGTGTCGCTTGCCCGATCCGGCGTGGGTGATGTGGGACGCACCTTCCGTGGAGGCTCTGCCACGTCCGCTCGAGATCCTGGGTGCACCGATGCGCCCTGAGGTTCTGCGGCAAGCAGATATTGTCCTCCTTCCCGCGCTCGCAGTCGACGAGGACGGGACCCGGATCGGTCAAGGCGGAGGGTGGTACGACCGTGCTCTCAAGCATGCGCGCCCTGGAGCCCCGATTGTCGCTGTGATCTTCGATGATGAGTGGAGCGCTCAGCCTCTGCCTCGTCTGCCTCATGATGTCTGCGTTGACGCAGTTGTGACTCCCGGTGGGTTCAGGATTCTCACAAGCGATCTGTCCTCTGCTTGAGAGTTCGTCTTCGCGCTTGTCGGGGCCGGTTTTCTTTCGCGTCAGGCCCCTTCTTCACGCCTCGTTTTCGCAGACTTACCTCTTGTCATCCACAAGCTTGTGTTGCCTCCTGCCTGCTGTTGGGGGCCTTGCCATGAGGTGCTTCCCCGTGTCGTCCACAAGCTCCTATTGCCCTCCTTCGCCATTCACAGCCGCAGCGACGTGCTCTCGTCGATTGGACATGAGCCTTCTTCAATGAGGCCATGTCTTCTTCTTTTCGCCGTCTCGCACCCACTGTCCTGCTCGTCCTCGCCTTGGTCATGGCCCTTGCTGCTCTGATCGTGGGAATCCTGCCCGCTCGAGGCCATCATCCAGTCCTCGTCCTTTCACGCGACCTTTCGAAAGGAGATGCCTTCGGCCCCGAGGCCGTGCGAAAGCTTGAGGTTCCCGACGAACTGTTTCCCGCAGACGCTCTCGCTCCGGGAACACCCCTGCCGGACACATGGCCGTCCGAACCGGTGAAAGCGGGAACGATCCTGAGCGAATCTGTGCTTGCGGGCTCCGCTTTAGGCCGGGAATTAGCGCCGGATGAATCCCTCGTCACCCTCATGTTCGATCAGTCACGCCTGCCCCCTGTAGAAGCTGGTGACGTGGCGGATCTGTGGGCTCTTTCAGGGGAGTGTGATCAATCCGGCTGTGCTTCTCGAAGAGTCGCCACGAATGCTCGCATATCCTCGATTTCGGTCAAAGACGCCCCAGCTTGGGATTCGTCGACGAGTGTCCGCCTTGACCTGATCATCAAGTCAACGCAAGTCGAATCGCTGCTCGGATATTCCGGAGCTGGGGCACTCAGCCTCGCATTGAGTTCATCTCACAAGGGATAGCGGGGCATCCCGCTGAGGAGAACACAATGATTCAGGGTTTCAAGGAATTCATTTCGAAGGGCAATGTGCTCGATCTTGCCGTCGCTGTCATCATCGGTGCGAGCTTCACCCCGATCGTCAAGTCGGTGACCGATGTCATCATGGGCATCATCGGCGCCGTTGTCGGCCAGCCGAACTTCGATTCGGTCCTCCAGTTCTCAATCAACGGCTCGGATCCGATTCAGCCGGGAACCATTATCACCGCGATTGTGAACTTCCTTCTCGTGGCCTTCGCCCTCTATTTCGCAATCGTCGTGCCGATGAACGCGCTCAAGAAGCGCAGGGCCAAGGAAGAGGCCGAAAAGGCCGAGGAGCCCTCAGAGGACGTCAAGCTCCTCGGCGAAATCCGTGACCTGCTCGCCGAGAAGAACTGATTCTTCTCAAAGGAGTAGCGCCCCGGGCGGCGCGACTCAAGGAGAAAGCCATAAGGGGCCTCGCACTCTCAGGTGCGGGCCCCTTCGCATCGAAGGGGGAAGAGATTGAAAGGTCTTCTCGTATGCACGGGACCGAAGCACGCTGGACGGTGAATAGCGTGAGTGCGTGATTGGAAGAGCCCACGCGCACCGGCGGGGATCAGCGCACGCCAAGGTGAAGGTCGGCGGCCAGGTCAGGAGCCCACGCACCGGCGAGGACAAGGCTCATCTCCCCCCTGACCTCATGCCCCCACTACAGCCCACGTGCACTGGCGAGCAGGAGGCAGAACCACGAAACCCCATATCGCCTACGCAGGGAACCCACGCGCACCGGCGGGGACGAGAACACGCTCCTCGTGCTGCTCCCCGGCACAACACGCGCGCATGCCGGATTCACAGGCTCCCAGCGTCCGAATCACAGTGAGAGCGTTCAACTCATATTGGGAGCATCCGAGTCACGCTCCCGACGTCCGAGAACACGGGGAGCCTTTGAGGCATTCAGGCGCGGGCCTGCGCGTGCGGGGGCACATTCTCCATAAGACGCCGATCATTCGCCCCGTCCCCGCGATCGGGTGAATCGCGCATTGAACCAGGACGAATATCTGCGTCCGTCACCCGGTCCTCCCACGAGGGGGCGAGTCCCTTGTCAATCAGCTGCTGGTCAACATCTGATACGAAGGTGGCGACACGTCGGCGCCTCCCCCGCCTCGCACCTGCACCCCGGCTTTCGTCAGGAACACGGTTCTTGCCAGCATCAGCCCCGCTCTGGGCGGCTTCATCTTCGGAGTGAAGCTCCTCGCTCATCATTCCTCCGCCTGCTCAGCACCCTCCGCGGCCCCGGCCTCGTCCCCAGATTCTCCGGCAAGAGTTGCCGCAGCTTCAGTCCTTCGCACGACATTGCCGAGAACCGCGTCGGATTGGAAACCCCTGCGTGTAATCCCCAGGGCCTCACGAAGCTCCTCAACGGTTTCCTCGCGGCTTCGTTCAATTCCGTCCGAACGCACCCATTGCGCCATCTCGTCGAGCTGATCATCCGAATAGGCGGCGAGCGGCAGGCCGGAAGCAATCGCAGGACGCGGCCCCCGGTTGGAGGGCGGAGCCTGCTGGGTGATCACTTCGAGCATGCCGGTGTTGAACACATCGGCACGCTCTCGAGCGTCACTCGTAGCTGCAACCAGCTCATCAAGAGCCGTCTCCCCAGTCCCCTCCTCAGCATTCCAGGCAGCTGAATACTCTGCGGCTTCGCCCCAAGCGCCATTTTCGAGCCCTGGGTCGCCTACGCCGAGCGCAGCAGAAGACTTCCCCGCGAATTCGTCCCCATTCGCCCCTTCTAGGAAATACTCGGAGTCGGACTCGAAGTCGATGCTGTCAGGGACCTGAGTCGAGGGAACGAAGGGGCCGTTGATCTCATCAACCGCGTCAAGGACGAGCTCGACAATCGTGTCCGCTTCCTTCGCAGGATCAATGAAAACCGCCATAGACAAGGCGGTGTGGACTTTCCATCCTTGAGCCTCGAGCATCGCCGGCCACATCCGGTCCCGGACTCGCAAGGAGGGCTCAGCAACGTAAGCGTCGTCATCGGTGAGAATCGCGACGAGCAGACGGCCAGGAACCTCTGGGTGGCCGATCGCGAGGGGAATGCGCATCCCACCGGGAATGCCGATGTTCGGAACGACCTCCAAGCCCATGCCGTACAGGCGATCCGCCAGATCGACGAGGAGACGATCCGGCTCTACTTCGAGAACAGGCCAGGCGCCGCTGCCCACACCTGACTGTCCCTCGGCGATCTCAAGGAGCTCGACGAGCATATGAGCCCCCTCGGCCTTCAGACGACTCCGATCAATCTCTGAGGCTCTGATCGAGGATACGAGGATGAGATCACCGCGCACCGAGCGCAACACGTCCGACATGACCTTGACGCCCTCGGGAGTGGAGAACTCACCGAAATCGTGAACGACTCTTCCGTGCGGGGTCTTCGCAAAGCCAACGGCCACAATGATGCAGTCGCGGGCGAGTCCACGCGCTTCTGCTGGGTCCACAACAAGGAAAGGCTGAGCCGAGGTCGCGTCGAAGAAGTCACCCAAGCCAGGTTCACTCGCCCTCGTCCTCATGATTGCGTGACGGATCCGCTCCGCGTGGCGCGCATTCAGAGCGATGACCGCCAAGGAACGCTCAGGCTGCTCAACCGCATGGGCGACGACGAGTTCCACGACCGCATTGACTTCCGCCGAGGTCGACTCGATCGCGTGAGAGCCGGGGGCGGGCATTCCCGTGCCCTCGCACCACACGGCGGTGACCGGAGCAGAAGCGGCCGTCCAAGGAACCGGGACGCCCGTGTGGTCAACACCGTGGCGCGCCAAGAGCAGGGCGACCTGATCGTTGAGGCGAGTCGGGGTCACATCCATCCGAGTCTTCGGCAGGACCGTCGTCAAAATCGCGGAAGCCCCCTCCTCGCTGCCCGCCGACAGGTCGGCGAGCACCACGACCTGTCGGGCGCGCGCAATGATCGGCACAAGCTCCGCGAGCGGCAAACCATCGATATCGTCGAGGATGAGCAGGTCCACGTGGTGGCCCGGGCGGACGATCTTCGGGACGAGTGTCGGCACTGTGAAGACCACTGGCACGAGCAGACGCACGAGCGGCACCGAGGTCAACACCTCAAGTGCAGAATCGAAGCGGCTGCACAATTGCGTGATAGTTGTCTTCTGGTCTGGCCGGGTCGCCATTGCTTGCAGGCGCAGTCGGCGCAACTGGTCAAGGGCCTGTGGAGCCAATGATTGGACTTGGAGAGCATCCAAGGAACGCCCAGCGGCGAGAGCCTCTTCGAGGTGGGCCGGATCATAACCGCCGAGTTCCGGCTCGCTTGCCAGCATGAGGCCAAGGATCGACGCCCACCACGCGAGGTCCAGTTCTGAATCGATGAGTTTCGTTTTGACGTGGCGTTCCCGCAGATCATTGACGAGGGCGGAAAGGCCCGCCTCCGAGAGGTGTTTGAGAACCTCAACTCTCTTCGGCAGTTCCCGTGCGCCCTTGGGGTCCGCATCGAGGGCTTCAAGCCTGTTCGTAAGATCCTCGATCGACATGCTGGTGAAGTCTCGGTGCACGGTGGAAAACGCCGGTGCGAGAGCCTTCAGATCAGCGAGGACAGATTCGGTGAGTTCGCGGGTCTCGTCGAGGCGCTGGGGGAGAATGGGCCATCCCTCGTCAGCAGCGTAGGCGCGCCACGCCTCACGGTGTTCTTGGACTGTGATGAGTGCGGAATGCAAATCCTCAATGTGCGTTCCGGGACGCACGAAATCTTGAGCGCGTTTGACCAGGCGAACACGCTCGGAGCGTTTCATGGAGATGCCGTGGGCTGTGCGCCACTGTTTCGGCGCGGTCGCGATCACCATGTCTGCGGCGGAGCGTTCGAAGACTTGGGGGAGGAAAATATCGAGCACGTCGCGCACGCCCTCGAACATGGCGAGTTGGTCTCGCCATTCACTCAGTGTTGTCGCTTCAGCAATATCGGCTTCAGCGGCGACTGCTCTCATCTGCTGGTGGAGCTTGGGCAGAGTATCCTTCGCGAGGCGGTGGATACGTTCGAGGACATCAGGGACCTGCTCTTCAGAGCCAATGACGACCCCTTTCCACGCGGTGTGCGCGGCGGAACGGGAGAAGATCCCGAGTGCAGCAGCCTTATGGAGGAGCTCGCGCGCGTATGCCCCCTGGTCAGCGGCGATCGCCAGGAGAATCTCTTCACGCAAACGTACACGCGTCTTGGGAGCTGGGTGCGCGGCAGTCAAGTCGGTGAGGACTTGCAGGGCGTTGTAGGCGCTGACCCCGAAAACGCCGAAGGGACGGTGCAGGGAGCTTGTGTACGAGGACAGGCCCTCACGGACGTCGCGAAGACGAGTGCGCATTTCGTCGACTTCACGAGGATCCGTGACGGAGGTGGTATCACTCAGTGCTGAACGCAAGAGCGCACGTAGTTCCTCACCGGAGGCGGTCGTCCCGTCAATGCGCGTCGCCACTTCCGCTAGGCCGAGTTCACGCAGGCGGTCTTCGGCGCGAGTTGTCCGTGAGGGAGAACCGCCGATGTGAATGGTCTGACGGCCAGAGGCGGCTGCATCCGCGAGGATCGCACCAACGAGGGCCGTATCGTCTGCACCGTGGGGGACGTCGACGACGAAGGAACGGCCCTCGGCGACCGCTTCAACGACGTCGAGCTGACGGGGGGTGAGATCCCCGGCGCCGCGTTCGCGCCACGGATCGCGATCTTTCGGATCCGACGCTTTGAGGGGCTTGAGGGTTTGAGTACGCGCCTCTTCTTCTCCTGCGAGCGCCCGCACGATCGGCGAGGCGAGCAGATGCTCAGAATGTTCGTATTCGCGTTGAAGTTCTGAGGCAGGGTGTTCGAAAATCCCGAGCACGAGCTCATCTCTGAGTTCAAAGCGCTCGAGGACGGATGCGCTCACGCGCAGTTCAGACAGGGCTCTGGAGGAAGAGAATCCATGCTGGGTGCTGGCCCTCGCGACGAGGTCCTCGGCTTCAATGTGCACTCCGCGTCTGGCGAGGGCGTCCGCCAGACGCGGATCGAGGGCGTAGCCGGGCAGGAGGGTGATCGTGATATCCGCGCCGTTCTCGCTGAGGCGCGCCGTGCGCAATAGGGCGGCTGAGGATTGGGCGCGTCCTGCTTCGAACCAGCGGGCGTGACCGATCGCCATGTGGATGATGCCGACGCCGTGACGCGCGGTGAGTTCATGTGAACGCGCGATGATGGTCCGAGCCCGTTCGACTGCCCGCTGGTGGGATGCAGGCTCGCGGATGAGGAGTGACAGGCGCGTCGGATGATCCGTGTAGAGCTGGGCGAGACCACCCGGGTGCGGCTGGTTCATGGTCAGACGCGGAGCATCTTCACCGTCGATGCGTGTCAGGCGCGCGAGTTGGTTCTTCCATTCCTCAAGAGCGTCATCAAGCTTCGCGTGCGGAGCCGATGCGACAGCCTCAACAGGGGTTGGGTCCGCGAACTCCGAAGATGTGTTCTTCGGATGACGTGAGAAGAAACCATTAGCCACGCTCTCACGCTACCGGGGGAAGCGTGAACCTTCCGGGAGGCGCAAGCGTGATCTGCGGATCGCTGCCCTACTTCAAGTGAAGCTGAGATGTTCACGCTCTGTTGTAAGAGTTTGGGCGTATCTGCCAAGGGGGCGCAGATGACGAGACGGCGCCAGCCGTATTCAGCTAGCGCCGTCCCTTTTGTGTCCGGCATCCCGGATTCTTCACCGGGCATTTTGAGGTTTCGGTGCCCCCGAGACGATTCGAACGTCCGACACCCGCTTTAGGAGAGCGGTGCTCTATCCCCTGAGCTACGAGGGCCCGCCCGGCGTTGCCGAGCCCGCTTACTCTATCAGTCCCAAGGATCGAGGGCGAAGCCCACTGTCGTCCTTTCCCACGACGGGTGCATCCGCGTTCTCTTCGCAATAGCCGCCAGTCCCGAAAGTTTTGCGCCGTGCTCTCCCGCTTTCTCGCCACAGTCACGCTTTTTCCGGCATCTCAAAGCGCAGGGCGCGAAGAGCCCAAGCTCTTCGCGCCCTGCTGGGCTACGCGCTACTAGCGCCGTCCCCAGTCGGGTGCGGCCGCGGATTCGGCCTTACCGAGGTGATCGGAGGGGACGATCATGACGGGGCAGGTCGAGTGCGACAAAACCGTTTGCGATGTGGAGCCGAGCAGGACGCCTGCGAGTCCACCCCGCGACCTCGTACCGACGACAACAAGGTCAACGGCCGTCGAGAACTCAATGAGGAGCGAAGCCGGGGCACCGTCGAGAGCGTGGCGCGCGACTTCCATCGTGCGCCCGTGAAGAGCCTGGTCGATGGCCTCTCCCATCCCCTTGCGTACATTGTCGAGCAGAGCCGAGTGATCGACATTCGGGGTCCACGCCATCATCGAGGTACCGCTCCCGATTGGGACTGCGGAAACCGCTGTGAGCCGCGCTCCCCAGCCCTCGGCCTCGTCGACGGCCTTACGCAGAGCCGAAGAGGGAACTTCAGAACCATCGACGCCGACGACGATGCGCTCAACCGGCATGAACTTCTTGCCCGCGGTGTGGCGCGGGACGACGACAACCGGGCATTGTGCGTGTGCGGGCAGCGCCGAGGACACGGTGCCCAGGAGGCGATCAGCGAAAGAGCCCCCACCTCGTGAGCCGACGACGACGAGGTCAACTTCACGGCTCATCTCAACGAGGACGCCCGCAGGGTCACCCGGTTCGATCGAGGAGGAGACTCGCACTTCTCCTCTGGATTTCGCTATCTCGACAGCTTCTTCAACGACCTGCTGTGCACCTCGCTTGAGTGCTTCGTCGTCGAGAACTGCGTAGCCGCCGTCGAGTGCCGCCGCAGAGTACGAGGCGAGAGCGTAGGTGCACAGAACATGAACCCGACCGCCGAATCGGATCGCCCTATCCGCTGCCCATTTGACGGCTGCGAGGCTCTCCTTTGAGCCGTCGACGCCGACGAGAGTGACTTCGGTGGAACCCATCATGGCCTCCTCGTGATGTATGTCACGACCATTGTGCCCCATGAGCCCGCTTTAGGGAACTGAACCAGCGTGGAAATACGTGAAGACCTGTGAAAACACGGGAGGCCGGGTCATGTGATCCAGCCTCCCGTTCACGCCTGAGATTCAGATGCGGATGAAGGTTCCTCCGCCACGGACCGCGGAGACCCGAGAGAGGGTGCCAAAGTCGACGGCCTCAACCATCTGGCCGCCGCCAATGTAGATCGCCACATGGCCCGGGTAAGCAATGAGGTCGCCCGGCTGGGCTTCGGCTGCGGAAACACGAACTCCCATCGCGGCCTGAGCGGAGGAGGAGTGCGGAAGAGTGATTCCAGCAGCCGCGTAAGCGAGCTTCGTCAGACCTGAGCAATCAACACCTGCAGGGCTTTCACCGCCCCAGACGTAGGGAATGCCGGTAAGAGCAAGGGCTGCTGCGACAACATCGGCTCCTGCGGCGTTATAACGGGCGGCTGCGCCCGAGTCGGCCGAGAGTTCAGGGCGGGCTTCAGAACGATCCGCAGCGGCGTCCTGCTGCGCTTGAGGAGCGGCTGCACTCGCGGGAGCTTCAGCGGTGGCCGTGATCTCTTCGGCGGTCCAAGCGATATCGGGGACCGAGACGGTGGTCGCCGTGGTTGTTGGAGCGGTCGTAGTGGTCGGCGCTGCCGCATCCTCGCCCGACTGGGCGGAACCGGGGGCCGCATGTGCGGCGCCACCGACAACGGCGGTGAGCGCGAGACCGGTCACTGAGGCGATAGCCGCCGGACGAACGGGGCTCATCGCGGTGAGAGTGTCCGCAATATCGGTGAGAGGCTGAAGCGGACGGCGAGCGCGCCTGTGTCGAGGCGCTGGCCTAACTGTAGTCACCTGGTATGCATCTCCTTCTTACCTGCGAGGTCAGCTGTCGGATTCGGGCAGGAGAGCCCGGCCTGAGAATTCAGGCTTCACCCCAAGGCCTTCCGGCCATAAGTGGTTCCCCCGTGTCGGACCTGTGATGCCGTTCTCTCAGGGTCCGACTTCGGTGTCTGAGAGACGGTTGGCTTTCTCAGCCGAGGTCCACTGTAAACCGCTCCACCCCCAAATGTCACGTATTCATAACGAGAATGTGAGCTACACCCAGACCGGATTCACAGCGCGTATTCAGCAGAATCTCAGCCAGCGAAGCTGGGAGAAAACCCTTACCCGCACGGAGCGCGGACGGGGGATCATCCCGACCGGATGCACCCAGAGAAAACCCTCACCCGCGCGGAGCGCGCAAGCAACAGCGAAACTGTGCCGAAGGATACTTAGACCGTGACGAAGAGGTGCGCGGCCAAAGCCATCGGGATCTTGAATCCCTTCGTATCGGCGCCTTCTTCAAGGGAACGGAGACGGACGAAGTTCCCTTCAGCTGCAGCTTCAATCCGCGTACCCGGTTTCACCTCACAAGCGGCGAAGTCCGCGATGATCCCCTTGTCCGCCTGGATCGGTTCCCCGATTCGAAGGAGGCGTAAGGCCTCGCCCTCGCGCGTTTTCACGGCGAGCTCAAGTGACTCGCCGGGGGTGGGCTGCGCAGAGCCGGGGATCGGGTTGCCATAAGGATCGGTCTTCGGATCTTTGAGGAGTGAGACGAGACGTTCCTCAACTGTGTCAGACATGACATGCTCCCACCGGCAGGCCTCCTCGTGGGCGCACTTCCATTCCAATCCGATGACGTCAATGAGAAGGCGTTCGGCGAGGCGGTGTTTTCGTACGACCTCAGTGGCTTGGCGGCGCCCTTCTGGAGTGAGTTCGAGGCGCCGATCTCCCAGCACGTGCACGAGGCCGTCGCGCTCCATACGACTCACCGTCTGGGAGACGGTTGGACCGGAATGCTCTAGTCGTTCGACGATCCGCGCGCGCAGGGGCGTGACTCCATCTTCTTCCATCTCGAAGATGGTCTTGAGGTACATCTCGGTGGTATCAATGAGATCGCCCACTCCACCCCTCCCTTTCCGCTCTTGCCTCTCCTGTGTACCTCAAGGATATGGTCTTGTGTCAGAATCCTCCCCCTAAGTGGGCAAATACGTGATTTCCCCGTCGTCGTACCTTCGGGCCCTGCGCCTATTTCGCTCAAGTCCCGGTACTCAAAACGCCGTGAATGGCGAGGCGACTAGGCTGAGCACATGGTGAATATCGCACCCATTCCCGCCGATCTGCTCCCCAAGGACGGCCGTTTCGGTTCCGGCCCGTCGCGAATCCGCCCCGAGCAGATCGAAGCCCTGCATGCTCCCCTACTCATGGGCACCTCTCACCGCAAGGCCCCGGTCAAGTCTCTCGTCGCCTCGATCAGGGAAGGTTTGCGTTCTCTTTTCGCCCTACCCGAGGGCTACGAGGTCGTCCTCGGCAATGGCGGCGCCTCAGCTTTCTGGGATGTCGCTACTACTTCGCTCGTGCGTGAACGCGCAGCCTTCGGAGTTTTCGGCGAGTTCGGCTCCAAATTCGCAGCTGAAGTTGATCGGGCACCACATCTCGATGCTGCAATCCGTGTGAGTGCAAAGGCCGGGGCTCTGGCACGTCTCAGCGGCACTGAGACGAACGAGGACGGGGCTTCGCCGGATGTTTTCGCCTACCCGCATCATGAGACTTCGACGGGTGTTCTCAGCCCGGTTGAGAGGATCGGCTGTGATGATGCGCTGACTGTGGTGGACGCAACCTCTGTTGCGGGAGCAGCTCAGGTCGATGTTTCGGCGACGGATGCCTACTACTTCTCGCCGCAAAAAGCTTTCGGCTCCGATGGGGGCCTGTGGCTCGCCTTTGTCTCTCCTCGGGCAATGGAGAGGGCAGAAGAACTCCACTGTGCTTCAGATCGTTGGATGCCGTCCTTCCTGGATCTTTCCCTTGCAGTGAAGAACTCTGTCAAGGATCAGACTCTGAATACTCCCGCGATCGCAACGCTCATCATGTTGGATCGACAGATAGCGTGGATGTTGGATGAAGGCGGTCTCAATGGCATGGAGGCGCGCTCTCGGGCGGCCTCCCAGGTGCTCTACCGTTGGGCGGATTCTTCTGCCCTGGTCAGGCCTTTCGTGTCCGAGCCCTCTCACCGCTCCCATGTCGTCGTGACCCTCGAATTCGACGAGTCCGTTGATACGAAGGCTCTCTCGGCGGCGCTGCGCGCACAGGGGATCGTTGATGTGGATCCCTACCGAGGGGTCGGAGACAAGCAACTGCGCATTGCGACCTGGCCGACGACGCCGGTCTCGGATGTTGAGGCTCTGGTGGCGTGCCTCAATTGGCTCCTCGAGCACTCGGCGTAGTCGTCGACAAGTCCGCCAAGCTCGTCGACAAACCCTGAGCGGGGCCATCCCGTATGAGTCCAGTCGCTCTTCCTTTTCCAGGTCACGTTTTTACGAGGCGCGGGCCCGCAGGAGGTCACTCCCGCGGGCCCGCGTTTTCCGCTTCAGTAGGCGATCATTCAGCCGATCAAAGCTTCGATCGGACCGAGGAGGAAGTAGACGATGAACAGGATCGACACGAGCCACATGAGCAGGTGAACCCTCTTCGCTTGACCCTTCGCAATGCGAATGAGCGTGTAAGTGACGAAGCCGACGCCGATGCCGACCGTGATCGAGTATGCGAAAGGCATGAATGCGATCGTCAGGAAGGAGGGGATCGCGATCTCAGCCTTCGACCAGTCGATGTCCGCGACCTGCATCATCATGAGGAAGCCGACGAAGACGAGAGCCGTGGATGCGGCCTCGGTCGGAACGAGAGCGACGAGGGGCGAGAGGAAGGTCGAAGCGAGGAAGAGCAGCCCTGTCACGACCGAGGCGAGACCGGTGCGCGCGCCTTCTCCGACGCCCGCAGAAGACTCGATGTAGGAGGTGTTCGAGGACACGCCGCCGACGCCGCCTGCGATTGCCGCGAGAGAGTCGACGAGGAGGATTTCACGCGAGCGCGGCGGGTTGCCGTTCTCATCGAGGAGCTTCGCTTCACCGCCGATGGCGACCATGGTGCCCATCGTGTCGAAGAAGTCGGCGAGCATGAGGGAGAAGATGAGAAGAACGACAGCGACGGGGCCGAGCTTGGAGAAGGCGCCGAACATATCGACCTGGAAGAGCGAGCCGAAGCTCGGCAGGGAGACGATCGAACCGGAAAGCTCGGGGATGGTCTGCCCCCAACCGGTCGGGTTCACGATCTCACCGGTCTCGTCCTTCATGGCCGACACATGGAAGATCGCTTGGAAGATCATCGCGAGAACGGTTGAGGACAGGAGGCCAATGAGGATGGCGCCCTTGACCTTACGGATGTAGAGAACAACCGTGAGAAGCAGTCCGAAGACGAAGACTAGGGCGGGCAGTCCGGCGAGAGAGCCGTTGATGCCGAGCTGGACGGGGGTGCCGCCGGGGCGGATGATGCCGGCGTTAATGAGTCCGACGAATGCGATGAAAAGGCCGATTCCGACGGAGATCGCGGTCTTGAGCTGGCGCGGAACGGCTTTGAAAACGGCCTCACGGAAGCCGGTGAGGACGAGAATCGTGATGAGGATGCCTTCCCACACGATGAGGCCCATGGCCTCCTGGTAGCTCAGTCCATTGCCTCCGACGAGGGTGAATGCGACGACGGCGTTGAGGCCCATTCCCGCAGCGAGTGCCAAAGGGAAGTTCGCAACAAGGCCCATGAGGATCGTGACGATGCCTGCGACGAGGGCGGTTCCCGCAGCGATGTCGGCGAAGGCGAAGCCCGCTTCAGCTGGGAGGGTCGTCGAGAGGATGATCGGGTTCACGACGAGGATGTAGGCCATCGCGAAGAAGGTGACGAAACCGCCACGGACTTCCTGGGCGATGCTCGAGCCTCGTTCAGTGATATGGAAGAAACGGTCGATGGTCGACGAGGACGCCGTCGCAGATGGGGATGCGACGGTCTTCTTTTGTGTGCTCACGCGCTAATCGTGCCTTTTTGAGCCGAATCTGCGCAAAATTCGTGCGCCGCAACACACTTCACAGCATAGGCTCGTCTTCAGTTCGCCCTTGTCCACTGAGAGAAGTGCGCTTCATTCGCCTCTCCGCCGCTCGCACCCCTTCTCTATCCGATCTCCACGAAAGGTCCACGGGCCTCGGAGCTTTACTCCTGTGGTGCTGGTCCCGCTTTGGGCATCGGTTCGCTCACGACAGCGGAATCGTCGACACGTGAGGGGCGCACAGTCCACACGCTTGCCTGCTTGGGCACATCCGTTTCTGAATGCGCGCCGCAGGTGTGGTCGAGGCTGACGACTCGCCCGTCGTCGGGGGCCCACTCGTTCGCACACACTCCGAACATCGTGCGCATCGAACCCGACATTTTCACGAGGAAACCGCAGGTTGAGCACGTGTTCTTCGGGGGGCGCCCCGGTTTGGGCCCCTGGTCGGACTTGTACCAGCGTGTCACAGCCGCTTGACGTCCCTCGTCAGAGAGGACGCGTTTACGTCCCAAACCAATTTCAGCGAACTGCGCAATATCTGGATCGTCGCCAACGGCCTCGAAGCTCTGCTCAAGGCGGGCGTCTTCCGCCTGGTAGGGCAAGGCGTCCTCGCGTGAGAGATCACCGGGGCGAAGCCGCTCCTCCCAGGGGACCCATTCGGGAGCGAGAAGCGCACCCTCGCGGGGGATCATATCGACTTCACACACGGTCGCCGTCCGCGAGCGCGCAACCCTGGCGAGGGTCACAGCCCACGCCCAGCCAACATAGCCCGGGTCACTCGAAGCGAACCAGTGGGTGCCGAGGCGCTCAGCATCCATTGTGAAGCCCAAGTGTTCACCAATAGGGCGCGGGTATGCGAGGGCTTCGGCGGATTGTCTCGCCACGTCAACAGCCTTGGCGAGAACCTGATCGATCTTCGGGGCTCGTGTCCGCACGGCCCGGGTGGCTTCCTTAGGCATCGAAATCATCCGCCACTGCGCGAAGAACCTTCGCGATGGCCCGTGAGTTCTCGGGGTACTTTCCGTTGCGCAAGGCGGTGGAGGAAGCGTCGAGGAGTTTAATGAGGTCCTCGACGACGGGGACCATCGCTTGGGGCTTGCGCCTGCGGGCCGCTGAAACAGAACGAGTCGGCGACAAGATTTTTACGGTCAGGGCCTGCGGGCCCTTGCGCCCATCGGCGACCCCGTATTCGACTCGAGTCCCCGGTTTGGGCGCCGCAGCCCCCTCGGGCAGCGCCGAGGCGTGGAGGAACACCTCGACGCCGTCATCGCCTCCGATGAAGCCAAAACCGCGCTCGGCATCGAAGAACTTCACCTTTCCAGTGGGCACTGCAACTCCTCAAGAAGACTATGGGGTCATGTTCAGACCTCCGCCCATTCTAGTGGGCGAGGCCGGGCTGTGCTTCTCGGCGGATACTCCTTCAGCCTGTCACTGAACTCTCGGCTCGCATAGTCGCAGGTCGGCTGGGGAGGGAAGGCTTTGGGATCCAGCTCCCTGTCACTGGAGTCTCGGCACGCATACTCGCAGGCGGGAGAGTAAACGAAGGTGCGAACCAAGGCCGATTGATCCGAACCCTCCCCCTGTGGCGACTGCCGCACGAACACAGCATGCAGCACGGGCGCCGCAACAACACTGACACGAAGAGCGCCAGCTTGAGCGACGCCCGGCGAGGATCACAAAAAGTCGAAGGGGTTGAAGTCGTCGACATCAATGATGCGCAGCCTCGGCAAGGTGACTTGGAAGGCGTGTACGTCGTACTCGAGGTCAATGACCTTGAGGCCCTTTTCCTCCAGCTCATGCAAACCCGAGGCGAGGAACTCGCGGAAGCACATGACCGCGACATTGCGTCCCAGGTCGAGAAGATGCTCAACCTGGGGAACGAAGTCGGCATCATGGCTGGCCAAGATGACATCACCGGATTCAAGTTCCCCGATCGCCTCCATCGTGCGTTGGAGGCCGACGTCCACGACCTTCACATCCTCCGGTCCAGACAGGGGGATCACCGTGTAGTCCATCGCGTTCAGTGCCTGAACGAATCCCATTGGGAGGGCGCCGGAAGAACCATTGAGGAAGAACAGTCCTTTAGCTTCCTCGTCGAAAGCACGACGCGCGCCTTCGAGGACACGATCCCATCGGGGGCGCTCTTCAGGGCTGGGCCGACGCTCGAGCACCGACAGACCGAGGGTCGCATCGATGTTCTCACCATCAACGATCAAATAGGTTTTGCCATTAGATGAATACATTCCCATACCTCAACACTACGGCCCGAGCGCGAAAAAGGGGCACTCCCTGAACAAAAGTCAGAGAGTGCCCCGTGTGAGCGGACTCAGACGCTCACTTCACGTCCTCGTCAACCCAGTCGAAAGTACGGGTGACGGCCTTCTTCCAGAGGCGGTAGGTGCGATCACGCTCAGCCTTGTCCATGGACGGGCTCCAACGCTTGCCTTCCTGCCAGTTCGCAACGACATCCTCGGTGCTGTTCCAGAAGCCGACGGCCATGCCGGCCGCGTAGGCGACACCGAGGGCGGTGGTCTCAGCAACAACGGGGCGAACCACGTCGCAGCCGGAGATGTCCGCCTGGAACTGCATGAGCAGCTCGTCGTGCGTCATGCCACCGTCGACCTTGAGCTCCTTGAGAGGCACTCCCGCATCGGCGTTCATCGCTTCGATGAGTTCAGCGGACTGGAATGCCGTTGACTCTTCGACCGCACGGGCGATGTGACCCTTGTTCACGTAGCGCGTGAGGCCCACGATCGCGCCACGGGCATCATCACGCCAGTAGGGCGCGAAGAGGCCGGAGAAAGCGGGGACGAAGTAGACACCGCCATTGTCTTCGACCGACTCGGCGAGGGCGCCAATGTCCGAGGACTTGACGATCATGCCGAGGTTGTCGCGCAGCCACTGGACCAGGGAGCCTGCGACTGCGACAGAGCCTTCGAGGGCGTAGACCGGAGCCTCATCTCCGAGCTGGTAGAGGACGGTGGTGAGCAGGCCGTTCTTGGAGAAGACAGGCTCGGTGCCGGTGTTCATGAGGGTGAAGCAGCCGGTGCCGTAGGTGTTCTTCGTCGCACCCGGTTCGAAGCAGGCCTGGCCGAAGGTCGCGGCCTGCTGGTCGCCGAGGATGCCCGAGATCGGGACGCCTGCGAGGAGACCGTTCGAACGGCCTTTACCGTAGATCGCGGCGGAGGGCTTGATCTCCGGGAGCATCGACATCGGGATGCCGAAGTCCTTGCAGATGTCCTCGCGCCACTTGAGCTCGCGAACGTCCATGAGGAGCGTACGAGAGGCGTTGGTGACGTCGGTGGCATGGACGCCGCCGTTCACGCCACCGGTGAGGTTCCACAGGACCCAGGTGTCCGGGGTACCGAAGAGGAGGTCTCCGGCCTCGGCGCGCTCGCGGGCGCCCTCGACATTGTCGAGGATCCACTTGACCTTCGTGGCCGAGGGGTAGGTCGAGATGTTCTCGCCGGTGATCTGACGGTAGCGCTCGGTGCCGAGCGGGTCGCCGGCAGCGATTTCGCGGGCGATGTCGCCGGTGCGCACGTCCTGCCAGACGAGGGCGTTGTAGACGGGTTCGCCAGTGTTCTTGTCCCAGACGATGGTGGTTTCGCGCTGGTTGGTGATGCCGACTGCCACGAGGCTCGAGGCGTTGATCTCAGCCTTCTGGAGGGCAGAGGCGACGACGGAGCGGACCGACTCCCAGATCTCGACCGGGTCATGCTCGACCCAACCCGGGTTCGGGAAGATCTGAGTGAATTCCTTCTGGCCGACGGCGACAATCTCGCCGGAGTGGTTGAAGATGATCGCACGGCTTGAGGTCGTGCCCTGGTCAATCGCGAGAACGAATTTCTCTTCAGACATGGACGAATTCCCTTCTGTCACTTCTTTGTGGTGAAGACGATTCCTAGTGGAATACGGGGCACGAAGGCCCCTGCTCCTCGTGTGTGTTATACGGAGCTGAAGATGGAGCTCGACGGCGAGCTCTCATAAGGATGGAGATGGAGGCGGGGTCCCGGAGGCGTCCGCCCGGGACCCCGCTATCTCTGGATGCTCGGATCAGGCCAGGCCGGTAACGAAGGCGATGACGGTACCGACGATCGCGCCGATGGTCGGGCCGACAACGGGAACCCAGGAGTAGCCCCAGTCGGAGCCGCCCTTGCCCTTGATCGGGAGAATGGCGTGCGCGACACGCGGGCCGAGGTCACGAGCCGGGTTGATGGCGTATCCGGTCGGGCCGCCGAGGGAGTTACCGATCACGACGATGATGAGCGCGACAGCGAGCGGTCCGATAGCGGTCTGGGTGTAACCCGAAACCCAGATCCACAGGATGAGGACGGCGGTGCCGATGGCCTCCGTGAGGGTGTTCCAACCGTAGGAGCGGATCTCCGGGGCGGTCGAGAAGACGCCGAGCTTGAGGGCCGGGTCGAGGTCCTCATCGAAGTGCTGCTTGAAGGTCAGCCAGCACAGGATCGCGCCAACGAAGGCTCCGAGGAACTCGGCGACGATGTAGACGACGACATTGGCGACGGTGACGGGGATACCGCCTTCAGCGAGCGCCGGACCGTTGAGGGTGACCTCAGGGTTGAACATGTGGCCGACGACCTTCGCGATCGTCACGGCCGGGTTCAGGTGGCCGCCCGTGCCGTAAGCGACGTAGACACCGGCGAGAACAGCGAGACCCCACCCCCAGTTGATGAGGAGCCAGCCTCCGTTACGCCCCTTCGACTTTGGAAGGAGGTTGGTGGCGACGACGCCACCACCGAGGAGGAGGAGGACTGCGGTCCCCATGAACTCCGACATGAAGATCTGAGTCATCGTCACCTCTTGCGGCGCCATGGGAAGAAGTGTTGCGAGCATTTTCCCTATCTTTCTCCAACGCTTCATCGCGTTGGATCTTCGAACGGTGAGCCGTTCGACTATTCCGAGAGTGAGAGCGTTGAGCTTCACCTTCGCAGCTTTCGGCTCACCCGGATCCGGGAATTTCCTTTGAACCTTTGGGATCCATTGTGGAAAAACCGCTCTTTTTCCAAGCGGCACCTTCAGCCTGCGATCTCGATGAACGACAACGTTCTCACAAGGACGACAATAAGTATGACAGGCGATGCACATCGATTCGGACCATATGGCCAATTGTGCACACGATTTATCAGTCTTTCGGTCATACGTGTCCGCTCCCAGCTCTACATATCCACGCCCTGCACATGCAGAGCCTGGCCATTGCACGCCTGTGCATGGCACACTAGGGCACGTGACGATTCGTGACGAGCAAGCCCATGAAGCCGCTTCCATGTACTACCTCCAAGGGCAAACCATGGAAACGATCGCCCGACACCTCGGAGTCTCCCGCTCCTCAGTCTCCCGTCTCCTGTCCTACGCGCGCGAGACCGGCCTCGTTCGAATTTCCGTCAGCGCGGCTCCCGGAAACAAGGGCACACTTTCAGGGCAGATCTCCGAGATTTTCGGCGTACAGACCTCCGTTGTCCCGGTTCATGACGTCCACACCGAAGTCAACCGCCTCCACAATGTTTCTCTTGTCGCCGCCGAACGCCTCATCGATATGCTCAAGCCGGGCGTCACCCTTGGCATCGCCTGGGGCAATACGACCTCAGAAATCACCCGTTGCATGCCTCGAGTGAATTTCCCCGGCTCCACTGTCGTCCAACTCAATGGAGCAGCCACCGCCACCGAATCAGGCATGCCCTACGCTGACGCGATCATTTCCCGCGCTGCTCGCGCAATCGGCGGGCGCATGGTCCACTTCCCCGTCCCCACCTTCTTCGACTACGCGGAAACGAAAGACGCCCTTTGGCGCGAGCGCTCCGTCCAGGCAGTCCTGAAAACCATTGAGGACTGCGATATCGCCCTCTTCGGTATCGGCTCCCTTTCCGCACGCCTCCCCTCGCATGTCTACTCAGGAGGATTCCTCGACGCCGAAGAACTCGCCGCCGCCCAGCGCGACGGAGTCGTCGGCGATGTGTGCACCGTCCTGCTGCGCGAGGACGGCTCGACCGATATGGCATTGAACTCGCGCGCGTCTGGCCCCACCCCCGAGACCCTTCGCCGAATCCCCCGCCGCCTTTGCGTTGTTGCCGGCGCCTCGAAAGCCCTTCCCCTCCTAGGGGCTCTGCGAGCAAAAGTCATCACCGACCTCGTCCTCGATGATGGCGCCGCGCGCGAACTTCTCGAACTCGTCCGTTCTTGTGCAGTACAAGCGAAAGGCACCGGAAGGTGAGCATTCGTATTCGCGACGCGCGCCCCAAAGATGCGCGCCGCATCGCCGAACTCACCACCCCCTACGCGATGCGCCGCATCCTCTTACACAAAGAACTCATCGCCTACTTCGAGGACATCCAAGAGTTCGTCGTCGCGATCGACGAGGAAACGAACGCGCTCGTTGGCTGCGGCGCTCTGCACGTCATGTGGGATGATATCGCTGAGATTCGCACCCTCGCCGTCGCCCCCGAGTTCCTTCACAAGGGGATCGGCTCGGCGATTCTTAACAGTCTGCTCGCACGCGCGCAAAAGCTCGGACTCCAACGGGTCTTCTGCCTCACCTTCGAAGTCGACTTCTTCGCGCGCCACGGCTTCTACGAAATCTCAGGTACTCCCGTCGGCGAAGACGCTTTCCTCGAAATGCTGCGTTCACATGACGACGGAGTGAAAGAGTTCCTCGACCTCGCTTCCTACAAGCCCAATACTTTGGGCAATACCCGAATGCTCCGCGACCTCGAGCACGCCCCCCTCTCAAAGGCCACGAGCGATCACGGTATTCACAGCGTTCAGGTGCCTGCACACTCCTTGGGAGCCTGAGCGCTCCGCTCTCAACGAGGGCGAGGGGCCGTCGGTGGTGTACGCCCTCAGGTTCCTGAGCTCTCCCAACGCTGAACACTCTTCGGGCCTGGGGACGTTCCTTCGTCGCCCTAGTGAAGATGGAGCGCGACCGGAACACTCCCCGGGCCTCTGGACACTCCTAACGCTCCGGCCCCCGGCCCCTTACCCGATAGGCACACTCCCTGAGCCTCTGGACACTCCTCCAGGTCCTGACACTCCTCGGGCCTCTGGACGTTCCTCCAGCCCCTGACATCCCTTTGGCCGTTCAGGCTCCCCTCAGGCCGTTCAGGCTCCTTCATGCCAGTGAACACTCCCCTATTAAATAGGAGTTCTTCACTCACCCGGTGCCGCCCACCAAAATCCCACCTGCCTATAGGGAGGACTTCGGACCCACACTCAAGAGCGCCCATTGCCCGCGGCCTCGTCCTCACAAGGAAAGAAACCCGCGAGAGTCCTCTCCACCGCACACGTGAGAGCCCATTTCCCTAACTCTCTCCTCACGGATTTAGATCTCCCACTCGCTTCACAACTCCGCGGACGTAAGTCCCAAAACCGCAAGATTCTGCGGCTCTCAGAGCTTCACAACGGTTCAGGCTTGCGAGAAACCCCCCTTTGTTACGCTCCAAATCACCAACGAGCCGCAACGACAAGGACGCCCATGCGAATCGCACTCTTCGCCACCTGCGTCGGGGATCTCATGTTCCCACAAGCACCGCAGGCAACCGTTCACCTTCTCGAACGTCTCGGTCACGAAGTCGTCTTCCCCGAATCCCAAGGATGCTGCGGGCAGATGCACATCAACACCGGATACTTCCCCGAAGCCGTTCCCCTCATCAAGAACCATGTGAAGACCTTCGAGCCGGTGCTCGACGGCGAATGGGACGCGATCGTCGTCCCCTCGGGCTCATGCACGGGATCGCTGCGCCACCAGCCCGAAATGGTCGCCAAATCCGAGGGCATGCCCGGCATGGCCAAGCGCGCCTCGCAGATCGCAAAGAAGACCTACGACCTTTCAGAGCTTCTCGTCGACGTCCTCGGACTGACCGATGTGGGCGCATACTTCCCGCACCGCGTCACCTACCATCCGACCTGCCACTCAATGCGCATCGCCCGCGTCGGAGACCGCCCCTACCAGCTCCTCAAGGCCGTTGAGGGCATCACCCTCGTTGATCTTCCGGAAGCCGAGTCCTGCTGCGGTTTCGGCGGCACCTTCTCGATGAAGAACCACCAGACTTCCACGGCGATGCTCGCCGACAAGATGGCGAATGTGAAGTCCACAAAGGCCGAGATTCTCACCGCAGGCGACTACTCGTGCCTCATGCACATCGCCGGCGGTCTTTCGCGCCAGCGCGCCGGCATCCGCGCAATGCACCTCGCGGAAATCCTCGCGGGTACGAAGGACCAACCCTGGGAAGCAGACGAAACGACGACGAAGCTGGGGGCATGACATGGCACGCAAACATGTGAACCCGAAGTCCGACGTGACCTGGACACCCTCCGCGGACGCGCCGGAAGAACCGCTCAAGTGGGGCGAAGGCTTCCCCAAGGCCGCAGCCAAGACCCTGCGCAACACGCAGATGCGCCGCAACCTCACGCACGCGACAACCACGATCCGCAACAAGCGCGCCCTTCGCGTATCCGAAACCCCGGACTGGGAGGAACTCCGCTTGGCGGGCTCCTCCATCAAGAACCGCGTCATGAGCCGTCTGCCCGAACTCCTCGAAGAGATGGAGCGCAATGTCACCGCACGCGGCGGCATTGTCCACTGGGCGCGCGACGCAGCCGAAGCCAATGCCATCGCCTACCAGATCGCGGCCTCCAAGGGTGTTGACGAGGTCGTCAAAGTCAAGTCCATGGTCACCCAGGAGATCGGCCTCAACGAATACTTCGCTGAGCGCGGCATCTCCGCATGGGAGACCGACCTCGCGGAGATGATCGTTCAGCTCTCCGACGACATGCCGAGCCACATCGTCGTCCCCGCGATCCACCGCAACCGCTCCGAAGTTCGCGCCATTTTCAAGGCACGCATGGGCGACGCCCCCGACAACCTCGGTGACGAGCCCGTTGAACTCGCTGCAGCGGCCCGCGCCCACCTGCGCAAGAAGTTCCTTTCGGCAAAGGTCGCGATCTCCGGGTCGAACATGATGATCGCCGAAAGCGGCACCCTCACCGTCTTCGAATCCGAAGGCAATGGCCGCATGTGCCTCACCCTCCCGGAAACCCTCATCTCGATCGTCGGCATTGAGAAGATGGTTCCCACCTTCCGTGACGCCGAGGTCATGGCTCAGCTGCTCCCCCGCTCCGCGACCGGTGAGCGCATGAACCCCTACACCTCCATGTGGACGGGCGTGACCCCGGGTGATGGCCCGCAGGAGTTCCACCTCATTCTGCTCGACAACGGCCGTTCCCGCGTTCTCGCCGACCCGATCGGCCGTCAGGCCCTGCACTGCATCCGCTGTGGTTCGTGCATGAATGTCTGCCCCGTGTACGAGCACGTCGGTGGCCACGCCTACCAGTCGGTCTACCCCGGCCCCATCGGTGCGATCCTCACGCCCCAACTGCGCGGCGCTTTCGATCACAACGATCCGGCCTCGACCCTCCCCTTCGCGTCCTCGCTGTGCGGCGCCTGCTACGACGCCTGCCCGATGCGCATCAATATCCCTGAAGTGCTGGTCGAGCTGCGCCACCGCGCCGTCGAAGCTCAACGCGGCGGCATCCCGACCGTGTGGGATGTGGCGATGGGAGCCGCGAAGATCCCGATGTCCTCTGGCCCGCTCATGAAGGCCGCCGGCAAGCTCATGCCGCTCGGCCGGAAGATCGCGGGTTCGGATCGTCGCCTCGTGAATCTGCCCTGGCCTGCGACCGCGTGGTCGACTTCTCGAGACGTGCCCGCTCCGCCCTCGAAGACCTTCCGCCAGTGGATGGCCGAACACCAGAAGGAACAGGGCTGCACCGCTTGCTCGTGCACGCCCACCACCCGCATCGACGAAGAGGGGGCCCAGCTGTGAACGCCCGCGAAGAAATCCTGGCTACCCTGCGCACTGCGCGTGACGCTTCGCAGCCCGGCGCTCCGAAGGACGAGGTCGTCCGCGACTACATGTGTGAAACCGACGACGCTCCCGGTTCGCGCCCGGTGCTCGACTTCTTCATCGAGATGCTCGGGGACTACCACGTCGCCGTTCATGAGGTCACGGCCGATAAGATCCCCGCGACGATCGACAAGGTACTCAAGGAGAAGGAAGCGCCCTCCGTTGTCGTCCCCGCTGGTCTGGATGCCACTTGGCGTAAGGCCGCAGGCAAGGGGCGTACGCTGCGCGTCGACTCCATTGAGAAACCCTGCACCAAGGAGGAGCTCGATCAGACTCTCGCGGTCGTGACCGCTTCGCGCACTGCGATCGCTCAGTCTGGGACGATCATTCTTGACGGCGAGCCGGATCAGGGCCGCAGGATTATCAGTCTCCTGCCGGATCTGCATCTGTGCGTCGTCAATGCATCGACCGTTCAGCCGACCGTCCCGCAAGCGGTCGCGATCGTCGGTGAGCATCCGACTCGTCCGATCACCTGGATCGCCGGCGGTTCAGCAACCTCGGACATTGAGCTTGTCCGCGTTGACGGCGTGCACGGCCCCCGAACCCTGGTTGTGCTGTTGGTGACGGATCGCTGAGCCTTTCCATCTGATAGACGCTGGGGGCAGTCGGCATTGACCGACTGCCCCTTAAGCTGTGCCGATTCTTCTTCGGGATGCTCAGGCTGTCCCCTTAGGCCGCGCTCCTACTCTTTTTCCCTGCTCCGGCCATATCTTGCCCTGTGCTCATACTTCTTAGCTCATCCTTTTCTTGAGCCTCGCCGAAGTGTTCTCAACAGGTCTCGTATACGTCAACGTCTCACCCGTGGAAGGGAAAGGTGGGGGCGGGAGTGTTCTCAACAGGTCTCGTGTACGTCAACGTCTGGATTCGTGCAGGCCGAGGGCTACCGTGGAACCTTTTCAACAGGTCTTGCGCGTGGGCATTCTTCAGGAGCCGACTAGAACGCCTCCAGCTGGCCATGCATGCACAATCGCTCTTGGTGGAGCATCTCAGCGGACCATAGGTGCCCGAGCACCCTCAACAGCTCATGCGCGAGCGGATACCTTCAATGATCGTGTCAAGCTCGAAAGTGAATTGGAGGTCGGCGCTAGCCGGATCCTCGGGTGCAAAACCCGGGTATTCACCCTTGAGAAGAGCGCGGATGATCGGCAAATCTGTTCCGGCCTCACCCTCGAGGAGAGTTTTCACGCCATTGCCATGCAAGCCCTGTGCGCCCGAAGAATCGCACATCGTGTCCCTCTTGCCCGTGTGCGCGGCAAGATGCGCAACAAGACTGATGGAACGCAGTGCGTCCGCTGAGCTCAAGCCCGCTTCGACAAGAGTCTCAAGTGCCTTCTCGATCGAGATCATATACCCCAGGGCCAGCCTCGAGTCGAACTCCAAGTAACGTGCAAGAGGGCCGATCGAAGCGACCGAGGCGCGCATCCCGGAGGCGAAGCCCCGCAGGAGGGATTCCCAGTCCCCCTCGGTCAATTCGGCGAGGACGTCAAGGCTCATGCTCGCTCGATCCAGTGCGATGAGCTGCATGAATTCACGCTTACCACCGACGTGGTAGTTCAATGCTGTCGGATCGACTCCGAGGACGTCTGCGACGGACTGCATTGTGACATCTTCCGGGGCGAGGGTGCGGGCGGCCTCGAGGATTTTATGCCGGTCGATTCTCGCGGGCCTGCCTTTTGAGCGCTTCTCTCCTCGCGACGCAGCTGTCTTCGTGGTCTTCGCCGCCATGCCGCCTCCCCGTTTCAGCTGTTCTCCCCATTCTAAGGGGCGTTTCTCCGGGAGCTGAAAAACCTGGCGGCCCGAGATGATCTCGGGCCGCCAGCACATTCGCGGGGTGTCCACCCCGTCCTCGTGAATGAAAACTCAGAGTTTCTTCACGAGCGGGAAGGTGATGGTCTCGCGAATCCCCTGACCGGTCAGAGCCATGAGGAGACGATCCAAGCCCATGCCCATGCCACCGGCGGGCGGCATGCCGTACTCCATTGCCATGAGGAAATCCTCGTCAAGGACCATCGCCTCAGGGTCACCGTTCGCCGCAGCGAGGGCCTGCGCCTCGAAACGCTGACGCTGGATCACGGGATCGACGAGCTCGGAGTAGGCGGTCGCCAACTCGAAGCCGCGCACATACAGATCCCACTTCTCGACGATCCCCTTCTTCGAGCGGTGGCCGCGCGTGAGGGGGCTGGAGTCCTCGGGGTAGTCGCGAACGAAGGTCGGCGCCCAAAGCTTGTCGCCGACGGCGGCCTCGAAGATGACCTCCGCGACCTTGCCCGGACCCCAGTGATCGGCAACATCCTCGCCGAGCTCCTCAGCGATCTTCACGAGCTCCTCAAGGGGGGTGTCGACATTGAACTCGCGGCCAAGAGCCTCGGCGGTCGCCTCGAACATTGAGATCTCAGCCCAAGAGCCGGAAAGATCGTAGAGGGAGCCGTCAGAGAGGGTGACGAGCTCAGTGCCGAGGGCGTCGCGCGCAGCCTTCTGGACGAACTCGCGGGTGCGGCGGGCCATCGTGTCGTAGGAGCCGTAGGCCTCGTAGGCTTCGAGCATCGTGAACTCGGGGCTGTGCGAAGAGTCCGCGCCCTCGTTGCGGAAGTTGCGGTTGATCTCGAAGACCTTGTCGATGCCGCCGACGACCGCGCGCTTGAGGAAGAGCTCGGGAGCGATCCTCAAGAAAAGATCCGTGTCGTAGGCGTTCATATGCGTCGAGAAGGGGCGGGCTGCGGCACCACCGTGCAGGTTCTGCAGCATCGGGGTTTCAATCTCGATGAACCCCGCCCCGTCGAAGTAGTCGCGCAGGGACTTCACGACTTTGGAGCGCATGCGCACCATGTCGCGCGCCGCCGGTCGGACAATCATGTCGAGGTAGCGGCGCCGAACGCGCATGTCCTCAGACAAGGAGACCTCGGTGCCGTCCTCGGCGGTGTAGGTCTTAGGCAGGGGGCGGATCGACTTCGCGGCGATCTGCCATGCGGGCACCGGATCGCCCTCGCCAATACCGGGAGTGAAGAGCCCAGCGGGTGCGGTGCCGGGGCAGGCCAGGACAGAGAGTTCGCCGCGACGCGAGGAGATCACGCGACCGTGGACAAAAAGGTGATCGCCGAGGTCGACATCCGCCTTGTACTGTGCGAGGGACTCGATGCCCACTTCGGCGGCGGAGAGCATCACCTGGATACGATTGCCCTCACCGTCCATGAGGGTCGCGAAGCAGAGCTTGCCTCCATTGCGGGCGAGCATGACGCGACCGGCGATGCCGACCTGGTCCTGGGTTTCGTCACCGGCCTGAAGATGCGAGTACTTCTCGCGGATCTCGGCGATAGTGGAGGTGATTGCGAGGACGACCGGGTAGGCCTGGCGTCCGTCGGCGAGAAGGCGCGCGCGCTTCTCCTGACGAACCTTGACCTGCTCGGGAGTGTCATCGGCTTCAGGGGCGGGATTCTGGTTCACGTCAGTCACCCAACCATCGTAACCGTCCCAAGAGGTGGCTCTTTGCCCACGTGAGGCTCTCCACGCGTGATGTCTCCCTCGCCGTTTGCAAGTGGCTGAGGTCTTTCTTGTCCTAGTCGCTTGGTGCGCGTAATTGAGGAGGGGCCTTTGCCCCTCAAATACTCGTGGCGTCCGCCTGAAACTCTCTCCCCTCTTCGCGTGTCCGGAATGGCGGATATTCATCAAGCATAACGAGAATGCTGCAGGTCTCCCTCAACCACGAGAGCGGAGCCGCTGGCGCGATGATGATCCACTGTTTGGGTGCCTCGCTCAACGACTCACGCGAAAAGAAGGCAGAGCCTTTCGCCTCCCTTTCTTCGTCTGCGTTATCGCCCGAGTAGAGAAGGCTGTTCAGCGGGACCCTGCGCGCAGACACAAGCCCATGACTGCGCCAGCGGACTGAGAAGGATTCGCCATCACCAATCCATCGAAGTAGCACAAGCACTACGAGAGGAACGAAGGACAGCATGGAAACTCTCTGCATCAGCGCAAAGGCGTGAGCAAGCCTGTTCCCCCGAAATTCTCAGCGATCTCCACAGAAACGCAGGCGGTTCTTTGCCCTCAACTTAACGACAATGAGAAAGATGCCGTTAAGCCCCATCAGGATCATCGTCGACAGGAAACACAAGAGAAGAATCATTGTATTCACCGTGGTCGACTGAACTTTCAGAAGAGCATGATTCATCCAGAGAATACCGACAGGCAACAGCGTTGCTCCCGAAATAATCGCGGAGCGCTCTACATGGAGAGCTGAAAAACCTTACCCCGATCACTCGCCATCGTGTTCTGCACCCACCATGTGAATCCGAGGAACTCTCGCCCATCGCGAATTCTCCTCATCGAGTTCCGCACTCGTGACGACCTCGTTCATCTTCTCGCAGGCCGTTGCACACGAGCCCGATAGCTCAGTAGAGGCTCCGATGAGCCGAGTTGCGATCGCCTCGCTCACCTCGTCCGCTTCCATGCTCGGAGGAATCACACGGGAGGAATGAACAGTTCCACAGCGTCCGAATCCGGTTCCTTCTCAAAAACACCTGCCCCAAGGGGTCGGAAGTGAAGAGGCACAGTGCTCTCGCGGAGGGGACTCCAAGACCCTGGATCTCGGTCAGCTCCACTACAGAGGCACCGTGCCCTCCCGGGGGACCCTCAACTGCCACCCCGATTCTCAGGGCTTCCCCGCCGATTTCAGGCCGAGTTCTCGAGCTCGCTCGGAGTCCTCGGGCACGCGCCCCGCAGAATCTCCGGTCTCAATGATGCGATTGTGCTCGTCCACGAAAGCGACCGAGGGCTTCCACCCTCGCACCTGGGACTCGGGCACCTGACAGTACGCCATGATGATGACGAGGTCGTCGACGCTCACCAAATGCGCTGCAGCCCCGTTGAGCTGGACAACGCCAGAGCCCCGGGGTCCTGCGATCGTGTAGGTCGACAGGCGCTTGCCATTGTCGATGTCCGCGATATCAACACGCTGGCCCTCGACAATATTCGCGGCGTCGAGCAGATCTTCGTCGATTGTGACTGAGCCGACGTAGTGTAGGTCTGCGCCGGTGACCCGCGCCCGGTGGATCTTGCCCTGGATCATCGGGCGCATGACTTCCATTCGCATGGTCTCAGCCACGCTCCACCTCCAAGCTGACGGGAAGATTGTCGATGAGCCTGGTTGTCCCGACTTTCGCGGCGAGGAGGATTCGGCAGGCTCGCCCACCTTCCACCATGGTGGCGGGCCGGGCGTCCTTTTCAGTCACGAGGGCGACACCGGGCGTTCCAGCGAGAATGTCGAAGGTCCCATCGTCAACGAGGGCAATGTAGTCGACGTCGATCCCCCCGGTGGCCTCAAGGACCTGAAGGACTGCTGTGACGGCCTGCTCGGCGCTCGCACCTTTGGCCGCAGCATCACGTCCGGCTTCGAGCCCTTTCGACAAGGATCGAGCGCGCACTCGTTCGTCCTCTAAGAGGTAGCTGTTGCGGCTGGACAAGGCCACGCCATCGGTGTCGCGAACGATCGGAACGCCTTCAACGCGGACAGGCACGTCCAATTGGGAGAAGACGTGGCGCAGTACCGCGAGCTGCTGCGCGTCCTTTTCCCCGAAGAGCGCAACGTCAGGGCGGACGAGTCCCATGACCTTCGTGCACACGAGGGCGACGCCGGCGAAGTGGGTGGGGCGGGTGGTACCTTCAAGCACGTGCGCAATACGACCCGGGTCGATGCTGAGGTCAACCGGCTCGGGGTAAGCGTCCTCGGGGCTTGGCGCCCACACGAGATCAGCACCGACGCTTTCAAGGGCGGCCATATCCGCGTCGAGGGTGCGAGGATAGGCGTCGAAATCCTCTCCGGGGGCGAATTGAGTCGGGTTGACGAAGATCGTGACGACCACGTGGTCGCCGAGTTCTTTCGCGCGTTTGACGAGCTGCAGGTGCCCGTTGTGCAGGGCACCCATCGTCATGACGAGGGCGCGAGTGCCCTTCAAATCTGCGAGGGCGGCGGCGAGTTCTTCACGCGTACGGGTGAGGACAGGTCGGTGGGTCATGCCTCCATTGTCGCGCCCTGTAGCGTGTATTCCCACTGCGAAGAGAGTTTCTTTAGCCACGCTGAACGTGAAATCGGGCGCACGCCGGGGCCAGAGCTCTCCCCTTCGGGTTTTCGGTCAGGCCGCGCATGGCAGCCGGTATTTCGCTTAAATCCCCTGCAAACAGCTGATGGGAGGGGTCTGCGCTAGAAGAAGAGGAGTCATCAGGCACCTCTAGAAGCTGCCCAAGGGCCGACATTCGGCGCCCTCGGTCAAGGGCTTTCAGCCCTCCAGGAGCGCGCTTCGCACAGCGTCGGCATCCCGCTCGTTCAGGCGACCTCGGCCGAGCAGCATCGTGATCGCATCACGAGCCCCGGCCTCGTAAGCATTGAGCGCATCATCGCTGAGGGCGGCGAGGGCTTTCACGTGCGAGCGCACGGCCTCGGCATCCGCCCTGGTGATGGGGGCGGCAATGGCAGCCTCCCCTTCACTGAGGGCAGCATCTGTGGTCTGTCCGAAGAGGGTGCCCGCGATAAGGGAGGGTTCTTCAATTCCTTGAGCCTTCAAGGCTTCGAAGGCTCGGATCACTGCCATTGCGATTCCGTTGACGCCGAGGGTGAGGGCGGCGTGCACTCCTGGGCGAGCGTCCTCTTCGATGATGATGGGTTCACCTCCCATTTCAACGACGAGCGCCTGCGCGATCGGGAGGAATGGGGCGGGCGCAGTCACCAGGAAGGGGGCTCCACTGAGTCGCTGCAGGTCGACGCTCCAGCCGGTGAAACGGATCGTCGGGTGGATCGCAACTGGAATCGCACCTTGAGCTTGGGCGGGAGCGAGGATGCCGGTGCCGTAGGGGCCGGCGAGGTGAACGAGGATCGTCCCCATCTTCCAGGCGCCGAGTTCTGCCAAGCCCGCAACGAGAGGGGCGATCTGCTCATCGGGGAGGGCGAGGAGGACGAGTTCGGATTGTCCGACAAGCTCCTCGATGGAAAGGACTGGGACTCCGGGGAGGAAAGCATCGGCTCTTTCGATCGCGTCTGCTGATCGAGCGGCGACTCCGATGATCTCGTGTCCGGCGGCCCGCAGGGATGAAGCGATGATCGGGCCGGACTTGCCGACCCCGATGAGTCCGATCCCGAGGCGCCCAGAGTTCATGTGTGCTCCTCAGGGAAAGGGGGCTGCGCACTCGACGCCTGGGGCGGTGTCTCGGGGATTGGCCCTGCCTGCCCATTCGGAGGTAAAGGAGCGGGCTGCCCGTTCGGAGGGATCGGCGCGGGGTGCGCGATCTGCGGCTGAGTTGTGGCCTGTGGGAATGGCCCTGCCTGCCCAGCCGAGGGGAACGGGGTGGTGAGCCCGTTCAGCGCGGGCTGTCCACTCGGGGCCTGAGCCGCAGGCTGCCCGCCCTGGGGGTAGGGCATAGGCTGCCCGTTTTGGGGGTAGGGCATGGGCTGCCCACCTTGCGGATAGGGCATGAGGGGCGGGCTCTGCACTGCTGACGGAATCACCCCGGGCTGCGAATAGAGTCTGCTCTGACCGCCCGCCATCGACGAGGCGGATTGCGCTCCTGAAGGAAGCACTGCCCCGGCCTCGCCGATCACACCGGTGCGCCCTTCGAAGTCGAGACGCGACTGGACCCGCGAGAGCCAACGCTCGGGCGGCTCCTTCGTACGCCGAATCCGCGCTCGTTCTCGCAAACCCTCACTCAGCGCCACGGCGGCTGAGACATCGAGGTGACGCGCCCTGCAGGGGGTTGTACCTGGAACGATCTGCGCCTCCACATCAGCCAGGGAAAGGCGACGTTCAAGGGGCCCCTGAGTGAGTTTGAGGGACTGAACACGCTCAACGGGAATGACCGAGAGGTCCCAGCTCAACCATCCATCGCGGATGACGAGGCAGGTCTGAGTCAAAGCGACGGCGCGACGTTTCTTGACCAGCGGATCGAGAATCCTGGCTCGCGTGGAAACAGGGATGAAGCCGACACCTTCTCCCGTCCCATCGAGAGCGGCGCTCATGAAAGCCTGAGGGTCGGGTACGCCAAGGTCTCGTACGACGAGCCACAAAGCGAGCTCCGCATCCGCCCTCGTACCGACGGGGAGAAGCAGGTCTGTTGAAAAGCCCTTCTTGGTTTCCTCCTGGTTCTGCGCTGCGAAACCTGCCTGAGTGATCGTCACCCGATACCAGCCGACCCACCTCCACAGCAACGGGCGTTGGATACGAACCGCATGGATTCGGTTCGGAGGGATCGTCTGTGAACGAGTCTCAAGCAGGCCCGAACGTGTACGGATGCCATCGGGTGACACCGCTCCGGTGAAATTGAACTCGCCTGCGAAGCGCTTCCAGACTATCGCCCCCATGGCCAGCAGGATCGGGAGGAGACCGACAACCCCGGATAGGCCCCCAGCCCCGATCAGGGTAGTGAGAACGCCGACTCCGACGAGCACTGCGAGGAGGACGAGGACGCCGACGAAGACGCCGCTGGTGAGGATGAGGGAACCCAGGAGCCGTCCGCTCGGCACCTTGTACAGCACTCGTTCAGGGGCGGACGGGGCGAAACGGCGCGGAGTCATTCCCGCAGGTGGGAAGGGTGAGGGTGCTCCCGCTGGGGGAACAGGTGAAGGTGTTGCTCCTGGCGCGGTGGGCGAAGGCTGAGACGCTGCGTTCACCCCCTGAGGAGCAGAAGCTGTGAAGTGAGAAGGCTCTCCGGGCGAGAAGGGGGCGTCTTGTCCATTGCCCACATGCGCACCCGGCACTGCGGCGCCACCCATCCCCTGAAGGGAAGCAGCTCCCCCGGCCTGGGCCGCCATGGCATCAGAGAAAACACCCGAGGCTCGCGCGAGAATTTCCGCACGAAGATCCTCAAGCTCCTGGGTTTTCAAAAAACCGAAAGCAACCTTCGATCCGGCGCCGCCCGCAACCTCAATGTCGATCTTGCCAAGCCCGAAAATACGTCCCAGGAGAGGATGTTGAATGTCGACGCCCTGGATGCGTTCAAGGCGCGCCTGCTTCAAAGTTCGCAAAAGGATCCCAGAGCGGTAGTAGACGCCACTATCGGTGACCGCGAAGCGGGTGACCCGCCACGAGAAATACGAGATCAAGCCGACGATGAGAATGAATGCGAGAATCCCCCCGACTGCGATCAAGACGATGCGACCGGTACCGAGGGAATGCGCATAATCCGAAGACAGCGAATTGACGAACAGGTTCGTGTTCTGGAACAAGACGATCGCAAGGAGGACCGTCACCCCTTTCCATGCTTTGATCAGCGGGGAGAGCGGGTGCAGGCGGCGCCACTGTCCTTCGGCGATCGCTCCCTCAGTTGCGCGGATCTTGGGGGCCGCTCCCCCTCCGGCGCTCACAGGCCCGCCAGTTCAGCAGAGCCGCGCTCAGCGAGCATGTCACGAAGACGCACCGCCTCATCAACGGGCACGCCATTCAAAGTCGCATCGGTGTGCGCCGAGGCGGTGTGGACTTTAATCTCCGCAATCCCGAACATGCGCGCGATCGGCCCCTCGGAGATCTCGATGTACTGAATCCGACCATAGGGGATCAGGGTGAGGCGGCGGAACATGATGCCCTTACGAATGCAGAACTCATCCCCGGCGAGGGCGAAGGCCATCGCTTTGACCTGACGGGAGATGAACCACAGGTCCCAGACAGAGACGCACACGAAAACCGCGAACACGATCCAGAACAAGGGGGTCAGGAGGCGTGCAGCAACGACGGATGCGATGAGCACTGGGAGCAAGCCGAGCATTGAGGAGATGATTCGCACGAGCGCAAGCTTTTGAGATACCGGATGAAACTCGAGTCCTACCGGAGCCATGGGGTCGGTCATTGCGACGCCTTTCGAATACTGCCCAGATCGTGGGCTGTTTGCGAGCCTTTATCGTCTCACAGCGCCCATTATCGTCTCACAGCCTCGCTTCTTGGCGAGACAGCTCTTCGCCTCACCCACAGGACACACCCCCTTCCACCCAACTCCCAGCGAACATCCAGTTTCCTGGTTGAAAATGAACTCATGTCACGACAAAACTCCGAGGGCGAGGCCCGCCTCCTCGTCGTTGACGACGAGCCGAATATTCGCGACTTGCTCGCCTCCTCCCTACGTTTCGCCGGTTTCGAAGTGTCGACCGCCGCCGACGGTCACTCCGCCTATCGTCAAGCAATGGACGAGTCCCCGGACCTCATTGTCCTCGACGTAATGCTTCCCGATATGGACGGTTTCACCGTGACGCGTCGCCTGCGTGAAGCGGGCGTACAAATCCCCGTTCTCTTCCTCACCGCCCGTGATGACATGCGCGACAAGATCCAGGGGCTCACCGTCGGCGGAGACGATTATGTGACAAAACCCTTCGGCCTCGAAGAGGTTGTCGCCCGTATTCGCGCGATCCTGCGCCGCACTCTCGGGGCTGAAGAAGACGACGGCCTCTTGCGCGTCGGCGACCTCGTCATTGACGAAGATGCCCACGAAGTGACAAGGGCGGGGGTCTCCATTGACCTGTCGCCCACCGAGTTCAAGCTCTTGCGTTACCTCGTCATCAATGAGCGGCGCGTCGTGTCAAAGATGCAGATCCTCGACCACGTGTGGGAATACGACTGGGATGGCGAAGCCGCGATCGTGGAATCCTATATCTCCTATCTGCGCCGCAAACTCGCCGTCGAAGGCGCCTCCGGGGAGCTCATCCACACGAAGCGCGGAGTCGGTTATATCCTGCGCGCCGAGGACTGACCGTGAGCAGCGGCCCACTCGCTTATCTTCGAGCGTTCTGGGAGCGTCGCCCTCTGTCCTCCCAGCTCGTCGGCCTCATTACGGCGCTCCTCGCCCTCGGCCTCATCATGTCGGGCACAGTCATGCTGGGCCTTTTGCAGCGCCATCTCGTCTCCCAGATCGACGAACAGCTCAGAACCACCGCGCCCTCGGCACTGAGCGCGAACGATTTTGGAGCACAGAAGGGCATTTCTGTCTTCCCCACGCTGTTCTACATTCGCAGTACGCTGCCCGGAAGTGAGGACGCGGTTTACTACTATCCCGGCACGCTCAAAGTTTCCGGCACTCCGAAGATCCCCGAACTACTCAGAGTCGGAGATGTTCCCGATACCGAGGATCAGATCACGAGGCCGGTGACGGTTGCTTCGAGTCGCTCGGGAGAGAACTGGCGTGCGATTGCTTTCCCGATCTACGCCGAGAACGCCCATGAGCCCATTGGCGTGATGACGGTCGCGCTTCCACTGACCGATGTGCAACGCACGATTCGCACGACAGCCGCCTACTTCATGATTGGTGGCCTCGTCATCGTCATGGTTGGAGCAACGATCGGCTCGTCCCTCGTGCGTCGTTCTCTGCTTCCTTTGCGAGAGATTGAATCGACGGCGGGGAAAATCGCCGCAGGTGACCTCACAAGGCGCGTCCCCTCCGCTCCCCCATCCACAGAGGTCGGCTCCCTCGCATTGTCATTGAATGCGATGCTCACCCAGGTTGAGCAATCTTTTGAGGCGCGCGAGGCCTCCGAGAAGAAGATCCGGCGTTTCGTCTCGGATGCTTCGCATGAGCTCCGCACGCCACTCGCCGCGATTTCCGGGTATTGCGAACTCTATTCGATGGGCGGCGTCCCTTCGGAGCGCGTCGAGGAGGTCATGGGGCGTATTCAATCCGAATCGAAACGAATGGCGACCCTTGTCGAGGATCTGCTGACGCTGGCGCGGCTGGACGAAGGACGCCCCCTGGAGTTCACGGACTTGGATCTCGTGAAATTGGCGGATAACGCGGTTTTCGACCTGCAGGCCTTGGATCCGACGAGGACGGTGCGCCTGTGCTCCCTCAATGGGCATCGCCCGCCCATGACTGTGGTGGTGAGCGCTGACCGTGACCGGATCTCGCAGGTCTTCACGAATGCGATCGGCAATATTGTCCGCTACACGCCGGAAGGCTCTCCCGTTGAGATCGCCCTGGGACGAGTCGGGGGCGATGCGGTCGTCGAGATCCGAGATCACGGTCCCGGTATCGCCGATGCGGATCGAACTCGCGTGTTTGAGCGTTTCTACCGCTCTGATTCTTCCCGTGCTCGTGCCAGCGGAGGTTCGGGCCTCGGGCTCGCGATCGTCGCCTCCATCCTTGCTGCACATAAGGGCAATGCGAGTCTGACCAAGACGAAAGGCGGGGGGCTCACCCTCCGGATCGAGTTGCCGCTCACCCGCTCGGTCTCGTCTTCTTCGAGTGAAGCTTCCTCGACGCAGGATTGCGCGGGCTGCGAGCTTGCCTCCTCGGAAAACGCTTCGCTCACGCTTGCCTCCTCGGAAAACGCTTCGCTCGAGCCTAGCGGGCAGGATTCTCACTCAGCTGAATCTTCCGCGCTGGAAGGTCTGCCACCTGGGGCGTCCTCGCAAGGCTCTTCCTCTGACGAATCACCCTCTTCGGGCACGGCGAATCGCCCTCGGGAAAGCGTCGAAGCGCCGAAAACTGAGGATGGCGAAGAGCACATCACGGGGTGAGAATCGCCACCCGATATGGTGGTCCTTGTCGAAGTGGCTACGATTCTGGCCGTATTCCCGAATTCAGGAGAGAGTCGACTATGGGGGCAGAAGCGCCTCAATGGCTGTTCAGTTCTTTCACTGACACGATGCAGGAAATCGGTGCGAGCGCCTCTTTGGAGCGCCTCGACGCCGAGGCCCGCGACTTGGTTGCGCACTGGTCCGCTCCGGAGCGCCGCCTCCACAACACCCGCCATCTCATTGATGTCCTCGCGCACATCGACGAGCTCGCAGCGACCTCGCACGACCCCGATGTCTTGCGGGTTGCCGCCTGGTACCACGGTATTGCGCTGAACCGTTGCCTCTCGATCCGCGTTCAAGGCACTGACCCTGTGTCGGCTGAGAATCTGTGCGTGCACATCACGCGGACTCGTCTCTTGGAGCTCGGTGTCAGTGAAGACGTTATCGACAGGGTTGCCGAGCTCTTGTCCTACATTGCCCGCCACCGGGCGCCCCGCACGGACGTGGATGCACAGGTCCTCGTGGATGCCGACCTTGCGATGCTGGCTGTTTCCCCGCAGGAATATAAGAAATTCCGGGAGAACCTGCGCGCAGAGCTATCGGATGTTGAGGAGACCGAGTACCTTCGCGCTCGACGTGCCGTGGTCAAGCAGCTCCTGTCCTTCAATCCCCTCTACCAGTCTCCTCTTGGTGAAGCCTGGGATTCGGCGGCGCGAGCAAACCTTGAGGTTGAACTCGCGAAACTGGATTCTGCCCTGCGCGATTGTGCGGATGATTCTTCCGCAGACGAGGCTGAGCCCGAGACCGAGCCTTCCGGGTCGATCGACGATGAAGGGCGGACTGCGACGGGGACGATCATCATTAAGCGCCGTCAGTTGAAGAAGAAGGCGTCAGCGAGCCCGGACGAGTTCACTTCGACGGGTTTGCTTCCGAAGATCGCACCGGTTCCGGAGACTCAAGTGCTCTCTTCCGAGGAGGATTCCGCATCATCTTTGGAGATGGCGATCGAAGCACTCGATTTGCCTTCCACTCCTTCAAAGTGACAAGGCTTGTCTTCTCAGTGTCCTGAGGTTTCGCTGCCCCGGTCCACAAGGATCGGGGCAGCTGTGTCTTTCCACAAGGCGAGGGCGGGGGCGAAGCGTACGTGAGCGCATCTTCATAGCCTGTCGTGCAAGCGCCGGAAAAGATCGGCGTATTCACACGGAAGGACAGGTCCTATGGCGATGTACACGATCGATTCGGCCCAGGTGAGCGCGAGTGCCGCCAGAGTCGGTCAAAGAAGCGCAGAGATACGTTCCCAGGTCGAAGCCCTGATGGCTGACTTGTTGGCTCTGGAGGGTTCATGGACTGGGGTTGCGCAAGCGGGCTTCCAAGCGTGTATCACGGATTGGAGGGCTACTCAGGCCCAAGTCGAGGCCTCTTTGGATGCGATCGGCCTTCGTATGGGCGAGGCAGCGGCAGTGTATGAGGAAGCCGAGGCCCGCTCCGCTTCGCTCTTCGCCGGGTGATTCTTCGCCTTTGGTGCAGGCGCGGGGCCCTCCGCTCGGCCCCCACTGAAGTCCGCCTCCTGGATGCCTTCGCTGCAGGCGCGGGGAGCGCCCACTGGAGCGAGCTCCCCGCCGCCCCCTCCCCCAAGGCTCATGCAGGCGCATGGGGGCGCCCATGCCTCAAGAGGGCTGACACTGGAGGAACGATCCGCTTCATGCAGGCGCGGGGGCGCCCACTGGAGCGAGCTCGCCACCTCTCCCCTTCCCCCAAAGGCTCATGCAGGCGCGGGGGCCGCCCAAGCCTCAGGAGAGCTGACAATGGTGGAGCGGTCCGCTTCATGCAGGCGCGAGGCCGCCCACCGGAGCGAGCTCGCCACCTCTCCCCTTCCCCCAAAGGCTCATGCAGGCGCGGGGGCCGCCCTCGAAAAGGACGACCCCCGCGCAAAGAGGTCTCAACCAGCGCCTCGTGGCCGGTCGAGTAGAGGCTCGGCTCAGTACATTCCACCCATGCCGGCGTCTTCACCACCAGCCGGAGCCGGGGGCTCGGGCTTGTCGGCAACGACAGCTTCGGTGGTGAGGAACATACCAGCGATCGACGCCGCGTTCTGCAGGGCGGAACGGGTGACCTTCACCGGGTCGGAAATGCCTTCCGCCATGAGGTCGCCGTACTCGCCGGTCGCAGCGTTAAGGCCGTAGCCCGCCTCCAGGGAGGAGACGCGGTCGACGACGACGCCACCTTCGAGGCCCGCGTTCTCAGCGATCTGCTTGAGCGGCGAGGACACGGCGATACGAACGATATTCACGCCCGTCGCCTCGTCGCCGACAAGGCCCTCGAGAGCCGGGAGTGCACGATCGGCGGCCTGGATGAGAGCGACGCCGCCACCGGCGACCAGGCCCTCTTCGGAAGCCGCACGAGCATTGCGGATCGCGTCCTCAATGCGGTGCTTGCGTTCCTTGAGCTCGACCTCAGTGGCAGCGCCGGACTTAATGACGGCGACGCCTCCGGCGAGCTTGGCGAGGCGCTCCTGAAGCTTCTCACGGTCGTAGTCGGAGTCCGTGTTCTCGATCTCCTGGCGGATCTGGCGGACGCGCCCGTCGATCATCTCCTTGTCGCCAGCACCCTCGACGATGGTGGTCTCGTCCTTGGAGACGACGACCTTACGGGCGCGGCCGAGCAGCTCAAGGTCGGCGTTCTCAAGGGAGAGGCCCACGGTCTCGGAGATGACCTGACCACCGGTAAGGATCGCCATGTCCTGCAGCATCGCCTTGCGACGGTCACCGAAGCCCGGTGCCTTGACGGCGACGGACTTGAAGGTGCCGCGGATCTTGTTCACGACGAGGGTCGCGAGGGCTTCACCCTCGACATCCTCGGCGACGATGAGCAGGGGCTTGCCGGTCTGCATGACCTTCTCGAGGACGGGGACGATGTCCTTGACGTTCGAGATCTTGGAGTCCATGAGCAGGACGTAGGCGTCCTCGAGGACTGCTTCCTGACGCTCGGTGTCGGTGACGAAGTAAGCGGAGAGGTAGCCCTTGTCGAAGCGCATGCCCTCGGTCGTCTCGAGGGTTGTGTCGAAGGAGTTGGTCTCCTCAACGGTGACGACGCCCTCTGCGCCGACCTTCTCGAAGGCCTGAGCGATGAGGGAGCCAATCTCGGTGTCATTGGCCGAAATGGAAGCGGTCGCGGCGATCTGCTCGGTTGTTTCGACCGGCTTGGCGTCCTCGTGGAGCTGGGCGACGATGGCGGTGACGGCCTGGTCGATGCCGCGCTTGAGGGCGATCGGGTTGGACCCGGCGGCCACATTGCGCAGGCCCTCACGGACGAGCGCCTGAGCGAGGACGGTGGCGGTGGTGGTGCCGTCGCCTGCGACGTCGTCGGTCTTCTTCGCAACTTCCTTGACGAGTTCGGCGCCGATGCGCTCGAAGGGATCTTCGAGTTCGATCTCCTTGGCGACGGAGACGCCGTCCTTCGTGATCGTCGGAGCGCCCCACTTCTTGTCGAGGACGACATTGCGGCCCTTGGGACCGAGGGTGACCTTGACGGTGTCGGCGAGGAGGTTGAGGCCGCGCTCCATGCCGCGGCGTGCTTCCTCGTCGAAGTGGATGATCTTGGACATTCTGTCTGGTTCCTTCCGCGATGCGGATCAGGGGCGGTGCCCGCGACGGACGAGGAGCCTGTCTTCGACCCTGTGTCGTCGACCGACGCCTCTCACCGACCCGATGGTTTTGTCACTCTGCCTTGGCGAGTGCCAACGCCAAGTCTGGCACTCGACCCATGCGAGTGCAAGACGAGTGAGGGGTTCAGCCCTCGGCTGAGAGCAAAACTCGCGAGGCTCGGGCTGCTAAGGCAGGCCAGGTCCTCGGAGGCGCAATGCTATGCGAGCCACCCATGCAGAGCATGTGTTCGTTGAGGCACCAGTGCCACTCTCATGGGTCACTGCCCCACCCCGCGCACCACTGCCCTGCCCGTGCGTCGCTGCCCTGCTTGTGCGCCAGAAGCGCGGCGTGTCGTGAATGCCTTCGTCGAGGGGATCGAAATGCCTGCTCGCGCGCCAGATGCGCCGCTCGTGCGCCGCTGCTCTACCCGCGCACCACCGCCCTGCTTATGCGCCATAAGCGCGGCGTGTCGTGAATGCCCTCTCCGAGCGGATCGAAATGCCACACCCGCCCGCCAGATGCGCCGCCCGTGCGCCGCTGCTCTACCCGCGCACCAGATGCGCCGCTCGTGCGCCGCTGCTCTACCCGCGCACCACCGCCCTGCTTATGCGCCATAAGCGCGGCGTGTCGCGAATACCCTCGCTGAGCGGATCAAAATGCCTGCTCGCGCGCCAGATGCGCCGCCCGTGCGCCGCTGCTCTACCCGCGCACCACTGCCCTGCCCGTGCGTCGCTGCCCTGCTTGTGCGCCAGAAGCGCGGCGTGTCGTGAATGCCTTCGTCGAGGGGATCGAAATGCCTGCTCGCGCGCCAGATGCGCCGCCCGTGCGCCGCTGCTCTACCCGCGCACCACCGCCCTGCTTATGCGCCAGAAGCGCGGCGTGTCGTGAATGCCCTCGCCGAGGGGATCAAAATGCCTGCTCGCGCGCCAGATGCAGGTTCGTGCACCCATTCCCACTTTCATATGCGGGTTCGCGCAGCCATTCCGACTCCGATATGCGGGTTCGCGCAGCCGATCCCCACTCACACATGCAAGCCCGCTCGAGCTGCGTTCTCTACTCCAGGTTTCCCGGCAGCCCCGCTTCCGATTCCAGGTTTCCCGGCAGAAATGGCCGTCATAGGGCAGGAATACGACGGGAAACCTGGAATCCACAGAGGAAGAGCCCAGGCCCTCGCCGAGGGGATCAAAATGCCTGCTTGTGCGCCAGAAGCGCGGCGTGTCGTGAATGCCCTCACCGAGCGGCTCAAAATGCCTGCTCGCGCGCCAGATGCAGGTTCGTGCACCCATTCCCACTTTCATATGCGGGTTCGCGCAGCCATTCCGACTCCGATATGCGGGTTCGCGCAGCCGATCCCCACTCACACATGCAAGCCCGCTCGAGCTGCGTTCTCTACTCCAGGTTTCCCCGCAATTGCGAGGCCCAATTCCAGGTTTCCCGGCAGCCCCCGCTTTCTATTCCAGGTTTCCCGGCAGAAATGACCGTCATAGGGCAGGAATACGACGGGAAACCTGGAATCCACACAGGAAGCGCCCAGGCCCCTCGCACCCAGAAGGGCAGCACGACCTGCGAGGATTGATAGAGGCTCGACCCTGGGCCCCACACAGAAGACCAACCCCCGACAAACACAGAGGTGGCCGCTCGGCTCATCCGAGCGGCCACCTCATCACGTCAAAGGCTCTCGCCTAACGAAGAACGCACCGGCGCATCCTCAGCGCAGAAGGACGACCACATCCGGATCACCCAGCCCAGTGGTGGTGCGGACATTATCAATGCCGAGGGTCTGACCAATGGCCTTTGCAGTCGCCTCGAGGTTCGGATCCTCGTAGTAGATGACGGTGATTTCGCTGGCCCAACCGTTCGCGTTCGCAGCAGTAGCACCAAGGAATCCCGCGTTCGCCAGATCAGAGACGCGAGCAGCGGCGAGACCGGCCTGGTTAGTGCCGTTAAGGACCGAAATCTTCACATTGTGGTCAACGATCGGCTCAGGCGGAGTGGACTGTGCCTGCTCGACGGGAGCGGGCTGCGGCTGAGGCTCTTCGGCGGACTCATTCTGGTCAGTTGACATGGGCTGAGAATCCGCAGACTGAGCTTGGTTGGCCGACTGGGCGGGCGTCGGGTTTGCGTTGTTATTCGACGTATCCCGATGGGTCAAGTAGCTGCTCGCTCCCCAGGCGAGCAATGGCACGATGACGAGAATCGCAAGGAAGGGCATGACTGCCTTCCAGCGCGAAGGCACGGGACGATGCATGCCGACTGGCATGTCTTCGCCGGCAATGTCGAATTCATCACGGGGGTACTGAGAGCTCACGGTGCCAGATTAACCGTCGAAGCACACTTGCGCTCGCAGCTCCACTGGGCGAGCCCCGTCCTCGCCACTCACTCCCGGATGCAGCGCTTCGCCCCTCTACTTCACAACAAGCCCACTGCGGCGTTGTCTCCCTGTGTTCTATGCTCCGCCACACCGACAGGGCGGAGCAATGTCGCTCACCTCGGTGTCTCCCTGTGTTCCATGCTTCGCCTTCCCCATCGCAGCAAGCCAGCGGAGAGTTTTCGCTCTCGCCTTCATGTCTTCGCTGCCCCGCCCTCGTCGTTGAACCCGAAGCGAAGGTGCCTTCCCCATTAGGCTGAAGGGGTGAGTGATGTTTCCCCGAAGCCCCTATCCGCCCTCATTGACCCGGGGTGGGCGAAAGCCCTCGCGCCGGTTGAGCCGAAAATCCACGAACTCGGAGTGATGCTGCGCGCCGAAATCGCCCAGGGGCACAACTACCTTCCAGCGGGGACGGATGTCCTTCGGGCCTTCACCTACCCCTTTGAGCAGGTGAAAGTCCTCATCGTCGGTCAAGACCCCTATCCGACGCCGGGACACGCGATGGGATTAAGTTTCTCTGTTGCTCCAGCGGTTGCGATCCCGCGTTCACTGCAGAACATCTTCGCGGAATTGGAGTCGGATATTGGCGCGCCCCGCCCCTCCTCCGGTGATCTGCGGAAATGGTCGCGTGAGGGCGTGTGCCTTTTGAACAGGGTGTTGACGGTTCGACCTGGTGCTCCGGGCTCGCATCGCAGGCGCGGGTGGGAAGAGGTCACCGAGTGCGCGATCGACGCCCTCGTTCACCGCAGGGACGATGCGGGAAATCGTTTGCCGCTTGTTGCGATCCTGTGGGGAAAGGACGCTCAGACTCTGGAGCCTCGCCTCGAGGGAGTGCCAATCGTCAAGTCCTCCCACCCCTCCCCCATGTCCGCGCGCTACGGTTTCTTCGGTTCCCGACCATTTTCGAGGGCGAATGCGCTGCTCGAATCCCAGGGAGCGAGCCCGGTCGATTGGGCCCTCTGAGCTGACTGGAGCCTCTGAGCTGGCCGGCCCCTCGAGTCGGCTGGGCCCTCGGGTCGGCTGGGCCCTCGGGTCAGCTGGGTCCTCTCGGCTGGCTGAGTCCTATGAGTCGGCATGCCTCCTCTCAGCTGACCGGCCCCCACAGTCTCTTGTTTCCGTTTCCTCGAGCCGATTCGCTTCTCTGAGTCGGATCTCTTCTGAGTCGGCTCTCTTCTCGGAATCGAGCGTCACTAAGAAGGAGAGCACGAAGCGCGGAAGAACAACACGAAGGCGACCCCAAGACGGATATCGCGAGCACTGAAGGCAGCGCTTGGGGACATCCTCCTCCCGAGAAGAGAGTTTTTCGACGCTCGCACACAGGCACTCGTGCACAGGGGATTGCGCGCGCTCTTGTTGCTCCGTGGCCCACAGATGCCTATGGGGCGCCGTTATGATACGGGTATCTCGTCGACACACTTTTCTTCCCTTGGAGGCTCGCATGGCTGTCTCAATCAGGCAGGCTTTCCGCCGCAGTGGAACCGTCATCGGACTCGTCCTCGCGCTCATTGCAACTCCAGGGGTCGCGCTGGCTGATTCTCTGGAGTCACCAACGCCTCGACCGTCAAGCTTCGAGCAACCGACTCCCCCGAATCCTGGGACCAGCAGCCCTCATGAGGACTCCCACCCCACAGCTCCTTCTACTTCCCTCCCCACAGCTCCTTCTACTTCTGGAGCAAGCAGCGAGGACGGGGCTGAGACGCAAGTGCCTGAGAATCCTCAATCCGGGAGCGGCTGGGTTGGCGAAGGTGCTCAGAGGCGCTACATCGACCCTGAAACCGGCCTTGCCGTGACGAATAAAGTCCGCAAGATCGACGGCGTTGTTTACGCATTCAACGCGGAGGGCTTCATCGTTGATGGATGGTTCACGTCTCCTGAAGGCGAGCACTACTACTCAACACCTCAGGGGGTTCGTTTCGGCTGGTTCTCACTTAACTCGAAGTGGTACTACGGTGATCCGGCTGCGCTAGGTGCTCGAGTGCACGGCTGGCTCAACGAAGGTGGAGCCCGGTACTACTTGGCTCCCACTGGCGAGATGCTCACGGGGTGGCAGAACCTCGATTCCGACTGGTACTTCTTCGCTGCTTCAGGTGCGATGCGCACCGGTTGGCTCGCACAGGGCTCAACCTGGTACTACCTCAGCCCTTCCGGCGCCATGGCCACAGGGTGGCAAGCCGTCGGTGGCAACTGGTACTACCTCTACTCCAGCGGAGCAATGGCGAGCGGCTGGCTCAATGACCAAGGCACCTGGTACTACCTGAACGGTTCAGGCGCAATGTACACCGGTTGGCTCGCACAGGGCTCAACCTGGTACTACCTCAGCCCTTCCGGCGCCATGGCCACAGGGTGGCAAGCCGTCGGTGGCAACTGGTACTACCTCTACTCCAGCGGAGCAATGGCGAGCGGCTGGCTCAATGACCAGGGCACCTGGTACTACCTGAACGGTTCAGGCGCAATGTACACCGGTTGGCTGGCACAGGGCTCAACCTGGTACTACCTCAAGGGCTCGGGAGCAATGGCAACCGATTGGGAGGGAATCGGCTGGAAGTGGAATCTCTTCGATCACTACTCCGGTGCGTGGATCACGGATCGGGCGAGTTTTCAGTACGACTGGGACCGCGCGAAGTCTTTGTACTCACCGACGAACTACCTGATCCTCGTCGACACTTCTGCCGTTCATTGCACGGGCTTCTACTGGCGCGACGGCACGTGGTGGCCGCAGCATGATTGGCCGTGCTCGGTCGGCGCTCCTTCGACTCCGACGATTACGGGGACCTACTCCATCGGTTCGCGCGGGCATTCCTTCGGCAACGGGTTTACCGCCTACTGGTGGACACAAATCTGGGGCGATTACCTCTTCCACTCGACCCTCTACTACCAGGGGACCCTCACGCCCCTCGATAGTCGTCTCGGCATGCACATCTCGCACGGCTGTATCCGCATGAGGTACGAGGACGCCTACTGGATCAACCACACGATCCCCTCGGGCACAACCGTCCACCTGTACTGAAGCCCCACAACCGATGGATCTAGGTGCTCACAAACCGACGGATCTAGGTGCGAGTGAGCCTTTCGTCGGGCCTTTGCTCTTTCGACCTCTCCCCGATCCGGGGGCGAGTCGGCCTTTCGGCGCACCTCAACTCTGTCGATACCCCCGATCCGGGAGGCGAGTCGGCCTTCAGCCTTCATCACCTCTGAATACGCGTCAGTCCTGGATCCGGGGTGTTCACAAGGATCACTCACAGTATTCGCTGAGAAGGCGAGACAGCACCTGGATCCGGAGTGCTCACAGAGACCACCTCGAACACAGCGTCCCTACTGTCCTTCACCCCTAGGTTCAAGCCCACCAATGATGAGATCCATCATCTCCTCAAGGCTGTGCTCCCAGTCCTTCGTCGCCTCCTTAGAGGAAAGGAGCTTCTCGAAGGCTGCTTCGACAATGGTCCTGAGGATAGAGATGTTGACTCGGCGCAATTCTCCGGCCTCCATCCCTCTAGCGAGAAACTCAATGATCGGTTCCCACCCACTTTGGAGTCTCTTGACAATGTGGCGATGAATCCTGGGATGTTCACTCAGAAACTCCGTGAAGCTGCTTGTCGCAACCGGCCCGTAGCCTTCTGGCTGGACGATCATCACCAGGCGGACCTTTTCGACCGTCGTTAAATCCGGATCTGAGAGGATCTGCATCTTCGCGGCCTTGACCTTGTCGAACCACTGGTCGATCGCGGACAGAATCATCTCCTCCTTATCCTCGAAGAGGACGTAGAGGGTCTTCTTCGACATTTTGAGGTAGGTCGCCAACTCACTCATCGTGAATGCTTTACCAGTCTCAGCCCATAGGTTGACGACTCCGTCGAGGCAACGCCTGCGCTGTTCTTCGCTCGACTTCTTCATTGCCTTGATCTCCATTCAAAAACCCGACGATGCTGCTTAAGTTTCCTATGAGAGTTTCTTAGCAGAAAAACAGGGTCGCCATGAAACTCTATTCAGGGCAAGAGGCGTTCCCCGGTCAAAAGAATGTGCGCCGTGGCCCTTGTTCCGCAGCTCCTCTGCTCCTCGGTTGCTCCGTTCCTCTGTTCCTGCGTCGGCGACGACCCCGCACATGATCTCAAGCGGCATAGCGGGCCCCACACCACGTCGAGATCACAAGCAGGGTCAACACCAGCCCCCAACACCCCTACCCACACACCCCACACACAATCTCAAGCCGCACACCAGACCCCACACCACGTCGAGATCACAACCAGGGTCAACACAAGCACCCAACACCCCTACCCACACACCCCACACATGATCTCGAGCGGCACAGCGAGCCCCGCACCAGATCGAGATCACAATCAGGGGGTACTGAACTGCCCACGCCCTGCCGTGATGCCCAGCTCATTGCGCGCCAAGGCCCAAAACACCATTGTCCCCACCCGCGACGTACCACGGCGCCCCAGCAACCCGACAACGCTTTCCTCCACACACGCCAACGCCCCCTGCACACAACAGAAAGCCCCACACACGCGACACCCACCCGCGACGTACCACGGCACCCCAGCAACCCGACATCGCTTTCCTCCACACACGCCAATACCCCGCACACAACACAAACCCCCGGACAGGCCACCCCCTGCCCCTGCCACAACACAAACCCCCGGATAGGCCAACGCCTCTGCCCCTGCCACAACACAAGACCCGACACACCAGCCCTGCACGGCCGAGGGTGAGCACATCGACGGCCTTGGACCGAAAGCCCCCCACACGCCAATACCTCCGCGCACAACAGAAAGCCCCGCGCCGATTTTCGTCAGCGCGGGGCCGTTTCTCAGTGGAGCCGCCTATCGGACTCGAACCGATGACCTGCTGTTTACAAGACAGCTGCTCTACCAACTGAGCTAAGGCGGCGCGCCAATAGTGTGCCATGGAGTCCGGGGCTCAGACGAATCCGCGAGCGCACGCGTCCGAGCCCCGAGAATCCAGGAGAGTGTTTACTCGGTCTTCAGCCCCATTGCCGCCCGCACAACGGACAGGAATTCCGCGGCATTCGAACCACTCAGAGGAATCTCGGTGGAGTGGTCTTTGACGAACTCGGGGGTGCCAAGATTCCCGCGCCCTTGAATCGGGGCATCCCGCCATGCCTGGGTAGAGGCTTCGAGGTACTTTTCGACGACGTTGGGGGGAAGTTTCGCGACGACCTCATCGGAGACGCCCTGTTCCTTCGCGATCACCTTCACCTGCTCCCAGGACTTATCGAGGTCCTGGATGACTGTGCGTTTCCCGGAGTTGAACTGCGAGGCGAAATACGACAGGAGCGCATGGTGGAAGCTGATCCAGTGCTCGGGGTCTTCTTTGGCGATGATGAGCGAGGCCGAGGTCGCGGGGAGTTCATAGGCCATGCCGACCGTGGTGACGGGCTGGATTTCGAGGTTGTATTCGCCTCTTTCCGCTCCTTCGACGAGGTCGTGGCCGAGCGCAACGTCGATGTCTGCGCAGGCGTGGCAGGAGTAGTCGAAGTATTCGGTGAGGGTCGGGAGGGCTTCGTCCTTCTTGCCGACGCCGAGGTGGGAGTAGATGATCGGCTCGCCATTAGCGTATTCCCCGAGAGTTGTTGCCGGGTCGGCGTCTATTGCCGCGTTCTTCTTGTTCACCTGGTTGCTGATGACGATCGCGACTGTCGCGATAACAGCGAGGACAACGATGAGGACGATCGAGATGATGATCATGCGGGTTCGACGATCGGCCTTTGCTTGGGCTTCACGCATTTGCTGCGCCTTCAAGCGGACCTCGTCCTGGGGTTTGTTGAGGGGCATGAGCCTCCCTTTCTTCGGTTCGATCGTCACCCTAGCGATGGTTCCTGGAGTTTGCTTTCAGGAGAGGCCTCCTGTGAGGAGGTACCAGGTGGTAATCACCACTCCTGCGCTGATCATTCCAGCGATGAAGCGCACCCACAAGGGGCCGAAAACCGCCTTGGAGAATCGGCTGGTGCCGTCTCGCAGGTCAATCGAGGTGGGCATCAGCCAGGTCAACACCAGAGTTGCCCACAGTGCAGCCCACAGTGAGGCGGCCCCATGGGGGTCTTGGATCAGAGGCTCGGCGCTGATCGGTATTCCTGGGTGGCTCATGAGTTTCGGCCATAGTCCCCAGTTCGGGTTTCCCATTGTCGAGGACGAGTAGGCCACCCATGAGAGGTAGGGGATGAGGGCTGCGAGTGTGAAGCCGAAGGCGAGTTCTGCGAGGACGCGCAGGAGCATGAGCGGCGAGGCGGCGATCATTGCTGCTGTGTCGGAGCTTTTCATTCCGCCGTTGCGGATTCGTCGCATTTCGCGTCGTCGGAGGTTCGCTCCTGTGAAGCTCACAAGGAAGAGGACGAGGGCGAGGGCGAGGGAGCCTGTGGTTCCGAGGAGGATGGGGAGCAGTGCCAGCGGCATGAGGAGTGCGGGTCCGAGGAGCCATGTTGTTTTCGGCAGAGCGGGGGTGTAGCCGGGCTCGTCTGCGTGCAGCCATGTGGGCTCTTCTTCGTCCTCGTCTTCGGGGTGATTGGCGCGTATGACTGTCGGGAATCCGCTTTCGCTCGCTTCCAGGTCCCATGTGCGAGGTTGTCCGATTGGGGATTCTCCCCATCCGGGGAGGTGTTCAGGCGCGACTGGCGCCCATCCTGTGCCTTGGCTTGGCGCGGTGTTTGCCCCTCTAGGGGCTGTTGGCACGCCCCCGCTCAGCTGTCCAGCTACTGGCGCACCTGCGCCCAGGTGTCCCGGCATTGCGACTGCGCCCCCGGCAACTTGTCCTGGCGCTACTACTGCGCCTCCGGCATTTTGCCCGGGCACTGGGGCAAAGGCCCCACCAAAGTGTCCCGGCACCCCCTGAGCCCAGTCCTGGGGGTGCCCTCCCAAAACAGGATCCCATGTTCCTTGTGCTCCGGGTATAGGTCCCCACTGCCCGTTTGTGGACCCCCACTGCCCGTTCGTCGCATCCGCCGGGAGCGCGTCTGCCTGCGAGAATCCTCGCCCACCTGGGGTATCTGCGCTTTGCCCTGCATCCCAGGCCTCAGCCTGTGACTGCTCGTGCGCCGACCCTTGAAGGGGCGTCGCACCTTGGGCTGGCATTGTGCGTGTCCGTCCGGCTGCATCATCGGTGGGCAGGACGCAAGTGGGTTCTGCTTTTGCAGCATACGCGGTCGGCCAATCGACGGCATCAAGATCAACCTCGTACGCGAAGTCGGCTGCCGAGTTGAAGGCGTCAATGATCTGACCTGGGGCGACACGGACGGAGGGGTCCGGGGAGAGTCCCTGAGCGAGGGCCTGGGCGACCAGGGGATCAATTCCTTCAAGATCGGCTTGGCCGGTGAGGACGCGCATGGTGATGCCCTGCAGGTCTCCGCTGCCAAAAGGCGGACGACCGGTCGACGCGGAGAGCATGGTCGCGCACCACGCCCACCAGTCCGTCGCTTCGCTGGCTTCCTGGCCTCGAAGTAGTTCAGGTGCGGTGTATCCAGCGGTGCCGGAGACGAGGCCCGTGCGGGTCAGGTGCTCGTCCTCGTCGCTCATGGCGATGCCGAAGTCGATGAGGATGGGACCTTGAGTCGAGCAGATGATGTTTGAGGGTTTGATGTCGCGGTGGATCACGCGGGCGGCGTGGACTGCTTGGATGGTGTGGCGAATGTCCTCGCCGAGGACGGCGACGCTTCTCGCGTCGAGGGGACCTTCTTTGAGGACTGCGGCCAGGGTGGGCCCGGCGATGTATTCCGAAGCGATGAAGGGCTGGGAGGCTTCGGTCTCGATATCAACCACTCTCGCGACGGAATCGGAGCGGACCGAGTTCACTGTCGCGGCTTCACGTTCGAGGCGCCTGCGCGCAGCTTCAGAGGAGGCGAGGGCGGGGTGGAGAAGTTTCAAGGCGACCTGAGCGCCGCCTCCGTCCTCGGCGAGCCACACTGTTCCGGCGCCGCCCGAACCGAGGGAGCGCACCAGGGTGTAGCCCCCGAACTCCTCACCCGCATTCACGCTCCAAGCCTACAGGCGCCCGGCTTCACTCAGCCCGAGGGTGCTGCGAAGGGAGGGACTCCCAACCAGCCGCGCTTGGCGCCCGGCTTCACTCAACCCGAGGATGCTGCGCGGAAGGGGAGTTCGGGGCGGCCGCGCTTGGCGCCCGCCTTCACTGAGCCGGAGGGTCTGCTCCGACGAGAGGGACTTCGAGATAGCCACGGTTGGCGCCCGGCTTCACTCAGCCGGAGGGTGCTGCGAGAAAGAAGGGCCCTCTTTTGAATGCGGGTCCTGTTCTGAAGGAGGGCTCTGCTCTGAAGGCGAGCCGAAAAGCCCGCGCAAGCCACGGGAAAACCGGCAGGTGTGGGTTCTCACCGTCCTGCGCCGCAAAAGCCCCGCGCAAGCCACGGGGAAAACCCTGCCCGCAAGCGATGGATCGAACTGCGCACGCAAGCAAATCGAACTGCGTACACAAATTACGGGAAGAACCCTGTACACGAGTGCACAGCAGTGATAGCGTGACAGAGGTTTTTCACATGAAAAGCCCCCCGATCTTTTCGGCGGACAAAGTCAACCCACTCGGATCGTCCGGCACGTACCTGCCGGTGGGAAGGAATACTGATCATGGCTACAGTCACCTTTGAGAAGGCCACTCGCATCTACCCGGGCAATGACAAGCCCTCGGTCGACCAGCTCGACCTGAAAATCGAAGATGGCGAGTTCCTCGTCCTCGTCGGCCCCTCCGGCTGTGGAAAGTCCACGTCGCTGCGCATGCTCGCAGGTCTTGAGGACGTCAATGAGGGTCACATCTTCATCGGCGATAAGGATGTCACCGACGTTCCCCCGAAGAACCGCGACATCGCGATGGTCTTCCAAAACTACGCCCTCTACCCGCACATGACCGTGCGTGAGAACATGGGTTTCGCTCTGAAGATCGCGGGCACTCCGAAGGAAGAGATCGCCAAGCGCGTCGAAGAGGCCGCTCGCATTCTCGACCTCGAGCCCTACCTCGACCGCAAGCCGAAGGCCCTGTCCGGCGGTCAGCGTCAGCGCGTCGCGATGGGTCGCGCCATCGTCCGCAAGCCACAGGTCTTCCTCATGGATGAGCCGCTGTCGAACCTCGATGCGAAGCTGCGCGTCCAGACCCGCACCCAGATCGCGTCCCTGCAGCGCCAGCTCGGCGTCACCACCGTCTACGTCACCCACGACCAGACGGAGGCCCTCACCATGGGCGACCGCATCGCGGTCCTCAAGGACGGCTTGCTCCAGCAGGTCGGCACCCCGCAGGAGATGTATGAGCGTCCGGCGAACGAATTCGTCGCGGGCTTCATCGGCTCTCCGGCGATGAACCTCGGCAAGTTCAAGGTTGAAGGCAGCACTGCGATCCTCGGCCCGGCCCGCATCCCGCTCTCCGCGGCCACGGTCAACGCGCTGACCGCCGAAGACAAGGGCATGATCACGATCGGATTCCGCCCCGAGAGCCTCGAGCTCGTCTCCGAAACCGAGGCGAACTCCATTCCGATCCAGGTCGACTTCGTTGAGGAGCTCGGCTCTGATGCCTTCGTTTACGGCCACCTCGCCGGCACGGACGGACAGGGCATCGGCTCGGCGGAAGAGGGCTCCTCGAAGCAGCTCATCGTCCGTGTGCCTCCGCGCACTGCTCCGGCTCGCGGTGGTGTCGTGTACACCCGCATTATCGCCGGTCAGCAGCATAACTTCTCCGCCTCGACCGGTATGCGTCTTCCGGAGTGACCCCCTGCGGTTTCGGCCCCGTCCCTGTTCTGGGGGCGGGGCCGTCCCGTCTTTCCACAGGTCTCGTCCTCGTCAGACAGCGGGAAGCGGGAAGCGGGCCAGTTTCTCGCTCACTTTCCTCAGCTGATGGGAGGCACTGGCAGTTTCGCTTTCGCCTCGTTAGCCAGTGAATAGCTTCACCCGTTTCTCTTTCCGCTGCTCGCCCGACAACTTCCCCAGCCAAGGCGACCCCCCAAGTCGAGTCGATGCCCCCAGCCAAGGCGACGCTCCAAGCCAAGGCGACGCTCCAAGTCGAGTCGATACCCCAAGCCAAGGCGATGCCTCCCCCGTGCGCGCTAGGAGGATTCACTCGACACACCGAGGCTTCACACGAGGTCGCAAGCCGTGCCCGGAGAAGATACAAGCGCGCCTGAGCGCACTCGATATGAAGGAATGACGCAATGCCCACAGATTTTGAGATCCAGGCGACGAATGTCGATCCGGCTCTGCTTGATCTGCCCTGGAACCTGCCCCTCGAAGAATGGCCGGACTCGCTCCTCGTCGCTCTCCCCAGAGGCATTTCACGACATGTCGTTCGTTTCGTCCAGCTCAACGAGCGCGTCGTCGCAGTCAAAGAGATCGGAGCACCGGTCGCCTGCCACGAATACGTGATGCTTCGCGACCTGTCGCGTTTGAACGCGCCCTCGGTGGTGCCCACTGCGGTGATCACGGGACGCACTGACGATAATGGTGAAGAACTCAACGCGGTCCTCATCACCGAGCACTTGCAATTCTCCCTGCCCTATCGAGCGCTCTTCTCTCGGCATATGGCTCCTGATACAGCGACGAGACTCATTGATGCGCTCGCAGTCCTGCTGGTGCGTCTGCACCTTCTGGGCTTCTACTGGGGGGATGTTTCCCTGTCCAACGCCCTCTTCCGCCGCGATGCCGATTCTTTCAGTGCTTATCTCGTTGACGCGGAAACCGGAGAGCTGCATCCGAAGCTGACGTCCGGGCAGCGCGCCTACGATGTCGACATTGCGCGCACAAACATTATCGGTGAGTTCATGGATCTTCAGGCCGGGGCGTTCTTCCCCGAGGAGGTCGATCCGATCCATATCGGTGATCGGATTTGCTCACGTTACAAGACCCTGTGGAATGAGCTCACAGGCATTGAAATGATCGATGCCAGCCAGAAATGGAGGGTCGCTCAGAAGATCGAGCGCTTGAACGAGCTGGGTTTTGACGTCGGCGAGTTCAATATGTCCACTGTCGCCGGGACCTCCACTTTGAAGATCCAACCGAAGGTCGTTGACGCGGGCCATCATCACCGTAAGCTCATGCGTTTGACGGGGATGGATGTGGAAGAGAATCAGGCTCAGCGTCTCCTCAACGACATCTACGCTTTCCACACGGCTTCGGGGAGGCCGAATTCTTCTCTGGAGCTCAGCGCCCATGAATGGCTCAACACCGCGTTTGAGCCGGTCATCGCCGCGGTTCCGCCCGAGTTCGCGGGCAAGCTCGAACCGGCTCAGATCTACCACGAGTTCTTGGAGCACCGCTGGTATCTTGCCGAGAGCGCAGGCCATGACATTCCCCTGGATGAGGCGATCGCCTCGTACGTGGAGAATGTTCTTGCGGCGAAGCGCGATGAAGCTCTTTACATCATTTCGGAATCGGATGCTGAGAATCCCACCCCGGTCGCAAACCCCGATCTGTGGTGAGAGACTTTTCTCCAGTCGTCTGGAAGGAATGTGGAATGACCGCACTGCCCCGCGTGTTTGCGCACCGCGGTGCCAGCTCGCTCGCACCGGAGAACACGATTGCCGCTTTCTCGAAGGCGATGGAGGTCGGAGCCCGCTGGTTCGAGTTCGACGTCGACATCATTGCAGATGGGACCCTCATCGTCATTCATGACAATCGGCTGGATCGCACAACTAACGGCAAGGGCGGATATTACACGCGCTCCTTCTCCGATATCCGCAGGCTTGACGCCGGTGCGTGGTTCTCCGACACCTACCGTTTCGAAAGGATTCCCGAGGCCGCGGACGCCATCTCCTTTGGCAACAAGCAACACATGGGAATGAACTTGGAGATCAAACCCTGCCGGGGCGGAACACAATTGCGTGAGCGTCTCATCGAGGCTCTGGCGGTCGCGGTTGATTCTGTTCACGATAAGGATCGTTTCATCGTGTCCTCTTTCGATCACGAGCTTCTCGCAGCCTTCCATGAGGCTCGTCCGCAGATTTCGCTCGGCTGGCTCCTTGACTCCGAGAAGCAGTCAACTCTGGGCTGGCAAGAGGGCGCGTCGGCTCTCGGCTGCTCGGCGGTCCACCCCGATGCGAAGGGCCTGGCGAAGGAGGAGGTCTGGAAGATCCGCGATTGCGGTTTCGATTGCAATGTGTGGACTGTGAACGACCTTGAGCAGGCGAAAGAACTCGCCTCCTGGGGCGTGACCGGTGTCTTCACCGATTACCCGCAGCTCTTCCCCGCTGAGGCGCTCGCCCTCTAAAGCCCACGCCCACTGGGCGGAGGCTTGAAGCCGACTAGGGGCTTGAAGCCGACTGGGACGCAACCCGGCGGAATTGGGCTGAGCCCACATCCTTTGAAGCCCAGACCCGCTGGAGCGCTCGTTGAGCTGCTCGCCTTTTGTTGCCGCATCGAGGGATGAAGAGTCCCGACTCGAATCGCTCGAGTCCATTTCTTCATTAGCCCGTTCTCTTCTCTCGTTCTTTCTCTTTGAAATCTTCCTCCCGCGCGCTCCTCTTTCCTTTCAGCGATGCACCCCGCACAACGAGCCCAGTGATTCTCTCCCCTTAGGTCTTTGCCCCGTGCCTTGCTTGTCTCCTCTAAGACCTTTGTTCCTTGCAGCGTCCTGCACCGTCTTCCTGCATGTATTCCTCCCACCCCTTCACAAAACTTTGTCTCTCCGTAATTGCAACTACGTCATGCCGTAGTTAGGCTTTCTTGTGAGACGCACGAGCAGCGTGCCGCTAACCAGGAAGGAACCATGAACCTCACAAGGATTCAGCACCACCTCGACGAAAGCGGGGTCACCAACCCCGCCATCCGCTCATTCGTCGAAGAATGGGCGCAGCTCACCACGCCCGAAAGCATCGAGATCATCAGCGCCGAGGACGACGCCCGTCTCATTGCCGAAGCCCTCGACGCCGAGGAGATCTTCCCTGCGGGCCCCGGACGCTATTACACCCGCTCCCACCCCAAGGACACTGCCCGCTCAGAAGGACGTACCGTCGTCGCCACCGCCGACCCGGCGGAGAAGGGTCTCTACAACAACTGGCGTCCCTCTAAGGAAGTGCTCGCCGCCCAACGTGAGCGCGTCGCGGGAGCCCTCGCCGGGAAGACCATGTACGTCATTCCTTATCTCATGGCCGTTCCGGGCTCTCCGCTTGCTCCTTTCGCAGCCGGAGTTCAGCTGACTGACAATCGCGTCGTTGTCATGCAGATGATCCGCATGGCCCGCGTTGGACTGCACCTCTTCGACGATCTCGCCGATCCGTCATTCTTCGTCCGCTCGGTCCACGTGACAGGAGACCTTGACGCCCTCGGCCAGGGAACAGATGAGGATCAGCGCCTCTTCGCAACAATCGCCGACCAACGCCTCATCATCCACTACGGATCTTCGTATGGGGGCAACGCCCTCCTCGGCAAGATCGCTCATAGCCTGCGCCAGTCCGCCTACGACGGATGGAAGTCCGGGAAGTTCCTCGCCGAGCAGTTCATGCTCCTCGGCATCGTCGATCAGCAGACGGGCCGCACCTATCATGTCTGTGGCGGCTTCCCTTCGGCCTCCGGTAAGACGAACCTCGCCATGACTCTGCCGCCCGACGCCCTCGGTGAACGCTACCGCGTGG
>ERZ772964.55-NODE-55-length-61796-cov-5.6468_pt1 | contig 61796 bp, 78 predicted proteins | sample MGYA00580675_ERZ772964 | MGnify/ENA primary metagenome ERZ772964 (study PRJEB29015, sample SAMEA2737941) | human oral metagenome | biome: human oral; feature: human-associated habitat; material: dental | place: China | collected 2139 ... | reverse complement strand
TTGGATAAGAATAGATATTAGATAAGTGTTTACTATTTTCTGTTCAAAGCAAAATGTGACGTAGGTTACGTTCACTATATTCGATTTTGTGACCTGGGTTACTTTCACTATTTTCGTTTGTGGCCTGGCTCACGTTTATCTATATTTGACGGCCTTTTACGCATACGTCGGCCTCGGATTGGTACTCATTAGACAAGCGTCGAATTAGCTTTTCACGCTGGGTTGAAACGATTCGAAGCCGAATCGTCGCTGTACGGGGCCTAGAACGGCCCATACCCCTACCCCCAGGCAGTCATACCGGGGTACGTGCGTTAGGCCGTCAGCGTGGCTTACAGCGAGCCCTGGGGGTATCTGTGCCCCCATGGGCATGGGCACGCATACGCGCACGCGCGCGTGATAGCACCATAGGGAGGAAAACGCAAGGGTGAGTTTGTGTGCGGTGAGTCATGTGTCTTGACAGAACGTATGTGAGCAAGAGCACAGTGAGTGTAGCAGGATGTAGCGTTTCGATTTGGCGGAGGACGGGCGTCTCTGCCATGGGGACTTATCGTTGGCACCGTAGGGAAAGGTGCCGATAAGGTATATTATGACATTATGGTTTACAGACAGTCTACATACCGGGGGATTTTTGAGGAGGGGTATTCTAGCGGGCGCGCGGGGAAAAATCAATGTGACGTGCGCCGCAGGCCGGTGAGGGCGAAATCGGATGCTCTCTGATACGGGGCGTGGCACGCGGGTGTGAGGTCGCTCATCTTTCCCCGTACCCTACCCACCTAAACCCCCAACTTCCCTACTCGCCTAGCAGAGTGTCGACTGATCCGTCAAAACGGCCCTCCTCGCCTCCCGAGACCCAATATAAGTTTATGCACTCTTTTTATCCATGGCTGCATAAACGTGTTCCACGTCACGAGTACTAAACCAGCCCCTTCAGCCACACAAACCCCGCCCGTACCATAGGACTTCGGACCCATCACCCCGACCTACTCCAGCCATCTCAACGAAAAGTCCCCCTTAGGCCATCCTAAGAAAATCCTGCATATTTCCTATGCACACCCATGCATAAAACCCTAATATTTCGGCCTTGTCCGCAATCTGAGATTTTCGCCGAATATGTCTACTGCGTCACACTTTTTTGGCCACTCAACCCCCTCCTCTCCTCAGTACCTATCTGTTACTGGTGTGACTCCACATCATCAAACACACCCCATCAGCACCAAACATCTTGATTCCTCGAAGACAGTTACCCGTGCGGCCTGTGTGACTAAGCCCGACCGCAAAACCCCTCTCCGCCATCATCAAGGGGGTGTCGATGCCTCCTAGGCCCCGAAACCCCGATACAACTTCTCTGTTTACTATGCGAACCCCTTCCTCCTCTTCTTTCGCCCCCTCCTCCCCAGCCCCGCCAGTCACAGCCCGGCCTTCAGCCCTTCCGCGCCCCGCCGACCCGGCCGTCCGCTTCAATGCCCTCTCCTCAAGGGCGGGGGTGTCGACAAACCCCCTTGACAGTCCGCCAACACCGGTTATAATCGCGCGCCCGCGCACGCGCGGTAATAAGAAGGAGAAGCCGGAGGGGGTGTCGAACCCCGAAACGGGCAGGAACCCCGTGATATCCTCAAGTCATGCGGATCGAGATCAAGCCGCCCCCCGGCGCCACCCCGCCCCTTCGGCCCGGGGCGCTCGTGACCCTCCGTGTCGAGGCCGCCGACCCGGTCCCGCGAATCGACGGCCCGGTGTCGATCGCCTACGAGGGCCGCTACACGGCAAGCCCCGCCCCGGCCTTCCTGTTCCCGGGGAAGGACCCCGCCCCGGGGGTGTCGACCGCCACCAGCGCGGCATCCGATTTCCGCACCCCCGCCGCCACCCCCTCATCGCCCCATGTCGACATCCCCGCCCACGAGGGCGACACCATCACGGCGACCGTCCTGGCGGGCGGCAAGGCGTACACGGCGGCCCTCACGGCCCCCGGAAACAACAACCCCGTCGTGCTCCAGCTCGCCGCGGGCCCGCCGACGCCCCAACCGGCGCCCGGGCTGACCATCACCCCTCTCGACGGCGAGGGCGACGTGCTCACCCTCGACCCCGCCCCCGGCAACGACACCATCGTCGTGGAGAACTGACATGGCCACCTACAACGTGTACTCCAAGGAGGGGGCGGACAGGCGCTTCGCGACCCGCACCACCGTCGACGCCCTCACCAACGCCACCATCGAACACACGCACCGCATTGCGCGCCTTGAGGCCGCCCACCCGGGGGCCGCCGCTCTCACCCTGGCCGGGCTGACCGTCACCCCCCACGCCACCGACCCCGACCTGCCGCTCATCGGCCTGATCGGGGACACGTGGGCCGCGTCCGCCGCCCTGGCCCGGCCGCTCATCAGCATGCTTCAGACGGGTGTCGTCGCCGACGGGCGAACGGGGACCGGCTGGACGGCCGGCTCAGCCACCACCCCTGCTACCAACTTCGCCGCCCCGGCGCGCCTCGATGCGATCCTGGACGCTCACCCGCGGGTACTGGTTGTTGTCGGCTCCTACGAGGACGAGAAGGCCCTCGACACCGCTGCTATCGCAGCCAACGTCGCCTCCCTCGTGTCGAGGGTGCGGGGCCGCGCCCCCGCCCTGCCGATCATCATCGTGGGGCCGCAGCCGACCAGCGAGTACCGCACCTACGCCGGGGGGTCGGCGCGCAACGCTCAGGCCGTGCGGGCGGGTGTCGCAGCGGCAACACCCGCCGGCGCAAGCGCCAACGGTGTTTACTTCGTCGACTGGCTGGGGACGGCCGAGCGCAATGCCGCCCGGTGGACGGGGCCGGGGCGGCAGTGGCACAAGGGTGAGCTGATCAGCTTCGACGGTGTCGTCTACAAGGTTCAGGCGGCCATGTGGGCCCCGAACACGACACCCGAGGCGCCCGACCCCTACCAGGCCTCCTTGCGGCTTTCCGACGGGCCCATCCCCGTCAGCCGGGTGCTGACCGGGTCCGGGGCCAAGGGTAAGGCGGGTGCTACGGGGAACCGGGCGCTGTGGCTGGCGGCCAACGAAACCACCCTCGACGAGGCGGCCCTGGCGGCTTTCGGGGCGCGGCTCGCCTGGGACATTGCCGCGGGGCTGACCGAGCTGCGGGAGTGGATGATCGGACGGGGGCCCGTCATTGTCGGCCCGTATGTGGAGCCGCCCGCCCCGACCCCCCGGCCGAAGGGCATCGCCCTGGACATGCGCGACACCAAGTGGGGGGTGTCGTGGGGGGCTCTGTCGACCCAGGCGCTCGCAGCAGCCTTCAGCGCGGCCGGGAACACCCCGGCGCCCCTGTCGACGGCGGGGGTGGGGCTGCCCGCGCGCAAGACGTCCGACGACGCTTTCGTCGCCTCCAACCCCAACACGGTCAACCCCGGCAACCTGCGCATCAACGCCACCCCCCTGGCCACCCTGACCGCGGTCACCGGCCCCAACGGGAAGGTTGCCGCCCTGAGCGAGCTGCTCACCGGCGCCCTTCAGGGGCGCGGGCCCATTGTGCTGGAGTGCTTCGACACGACCACGGACACGAGCGCGCAGTATTGGAACTACGACCAGACGTTGGGCAAGTATGTGGACGCCGAGCTGCGAGCGGCCGCGTCCGAGCGGGTGCTCATCGCCTCGCGCCCCGACCTGAACGCGGCGCGGGCCAAGGCGGCCGCTGACCCCGTCTTGAAGGACATCACCCGGCTTGTCGACAAGACGACCAGTGCTTGGACGGGGGCGGCGGAGATCACCGCGTGCACGAACGTGGGGGCCTTCGCCCTACGGCCGGGAGACCTGCCGAAGGCGGCCGAGCTGCTGGCGGCCATCAAGAACCACCCGGAGAAGCCGGGGTTGTGGTGGGCGGGGGTGTCGACGGCCCAGCAGGTCAAGGACGCCCGTGCTGCCTCAACGGCAGCGGGGGTGCCGATCGAGGGGTGGCTTGTCGACGCTGCGCCTGCGGCCGCCGAGGTGGCCACGAAGACCCAGCCTGAGCAGTAATAAGGGCGAGCAAGGACGAAAGGCGAAGGAGCACACGTGAGCACTGTTGGGGACGAGGCCGCCGCGAGGATGGCGTACTGGTGTTCCACCACGGATGCGGGGGGTGTCGGCTACGACCAGGCCACCCGGGAGGAGATCCGGGACCTGTCCTACATCAGCACCCCGCGGCTGACGGGGGCTGTCGACTCGGACTGTTCGGCCATGGTGGCGGCCGCCTGCAACCTCGGCCTGAGGGCAGCGGGTGTCGTGCCGGCGGGTACGCCGGACAACGATGCGCGTCTGCTGCCGGCGTCCACGTGGACGGGGTCGATGAGGGCCGAGCTGGAGGCGCGGGGCTGGCGTGAGATCCACTGGGATGACTCGGCCATGACGCCCGACGGCGGTTTCAGGCGGGGCGACGTGGTCCTGTCCTCCGGGGCGGAGGGGGGTGTCGGGCACGTGGCCATGGTTGTGGACGACAATCCGACCAACCCCACGCTGGCCGAGGCGTGGATCGACGAGAATGGGGACATCACCGGCGGGGCCGTTGGCGACCAGACCGGTTCGGAGACCCGGCTCGTGTCCTACTCGGCGCATATTTATACACAGCGGGGCGCATGGACCTCCTGCCACCGCTACGAGGGCTCCACCTCTTCCGCCCCTTCGGTGCCGGCGCCGGCTGCTTCTTCCTCGGCCGGCAAGCCCGGGCCGCTGCTGGGTGTCGACATCTCAAACTGGCAGGCCGGCATCAACATCGGCGCGGTCAACCCCGACTTCGTCATCGTCAAGGTCACCCAGGACGCCGGATCCTACGCCACCACCAACCAGCTTCACGCCGCCCAGATCGAACAAGCCCTCGCGCTGGGCCGGCCGACTGGCGTTTACCACTACGTCGGCGGCGGTAACGCTGCAACCACTGAGGATGCTGTTGCGGAGGCCGACCGGTTCCTGGCCGCAGTGCGCGCCACCGGCCACGCCGGCGACGTCTTCTATGCCATCGACTGGGAGGCCAAGGAGAACTCGGCGTGGGGCAACACCGGCTACCTGTCGGTCATTGTCGCCCGCGTGCAGACCGCTACGGGCAAGCCCGTGCTCCTGTACGCCTCGTCGTCGAGCTTCCCCTGGCAGGTCGCCCAGGACTACGGGTGCGTGCCGTGGGTCGCCCAGTATGCCGACTCCGAGCCGACGGGGTGGGATGCCAACCCCTGGTCGGACGGCACCTGGAACCCAGACGGGCGCATGCACCAGTACACGGGGTGGGGGCGGGTGCCCGGTTACGACGACGACCTCGACCTGAACGTGTGGCACGCCTCTGAGGCGGCGCTTCGCGCCTTGGCTCCTTCGGGGGGTGCTGTGGCGGCATCGGCGCCAGCCCCTTCCGCCCCTTCGGCACCGGCCCCTGTGCGGCCTACTACCGCTGACGGGCAGGAGCTCCTCGATGTCGACGGCGAGTGGGGATCGCGGACCGTCGCTCGCTTCCAGCAGGTCATGGGCACTCCGATCGACGGCGTCCTCGACGACGACGGATCCACCTGCATCGAGGCGTTCCAGCGTTACCTGAACACGGTTGTGTCGGCCCACGACCAGGACGTGCTCAATGGTTCGGCGCCTCTCGTTATCGACGGCGTCGACGGCCCCAATACCTGGCGGGTGTTCCAGTACTTGGTGTGGTGCTGGCACCAGGAGTACGTGCCCGACGGTTGGGGCTGGGGCGACTGGATCGACGGCGTCGACGGGTCGGCGACGGTCATGGCCCTCCAGCGGGCGCTGAACGCGTCGACGGCGGGCACCGGTAGACTGTGGTAGTCCCCCTTCCCCAACCGACCCAGGAGGAACCAGTGGCCAGCCACAAGGCCATCACCATCACTGCCCCTCAGCGCAAGGCCGTCTACGCCCTCGTGGCGGCCGCCCTCGCCGTCGGGGCCGCCTTCGGATTCTGGACCGCCGACGACGCCCGGCAGTGGGCCGAGGCCGCCGCCCAGGCCGCCGGGGCCCTCGCCAACATCCTGGCCCTGGCGCACGTCTACGACCCGGGCGACGACAAGGGCTGAGGACGACGAACCCCCGGCGCCTCACAAGGGTGCCGGGGGTTCTTCGTGTCTTCTACTTTTCCACAGGGTTTTCCACAGGTGGTGTCAACCTTGGTTGCTGAGGCATGTCAGAGGTCACACCAATGTGTTCGGGGTCATAGGGGTTCATGTTTTCGTTGAGATTCCGCCAAACCGAGTTGTGGACGAAGTTGGGGATAACTTGTGAATAAGTGGCCTCCTGACGGGGGACAACCAACCATTAGAACTATCGTTCTAATCGGCCCTCCACAGAACCCCTAATTTTGTCCACTTCTGCGCCCACAAGCTAAACCGTTTTAGTACACACGGCCATCCACAGGCAGAACCGCGCCATACCAACGAAAAGTGGGGTTATCCACAGGAAAACCCGCTTACTACTACTACTTCTACCCCTTACATACCGCGGAGAAGAAAAAAGAAGAGCCGTCGTACAGGGGCGCCACCCCCGGCTGCCAGGAGGGCTTGCCAGCAGGTAGGATGTGTGCTAAGGCAGCACAGACGAAAGGGCGCCATGACCACCTTCAGCGTGTACTCCAAGGCGGGTGTCGACCGAAGGCTCGCCGCCGTCCCCATCCCCCAGCTCCTTGATGCTGGAGCCCACACCCGCCCCGGCACCCGGGCCGGGACCATCATCATCCGCCGCCGCCCCACCAGCGGGGACGGCATCACCGTGCGCGCCCTCGTCGCCGGCAAGGCGCAAAACGGGGAGGGGGACGCCCTCACCGCCGAGTCCAGGGCCGGGGACCTGGCCATCCTCATCATGGCCGCCCAACTGCAAGGAGCCGCCGCCCCCTCGCCCGTGCCCGACGGGTGGGCCGGAACATGGCAGGACCAGATCGCCGGTACGACGCGGTCGGGGTATGTGGCCACGAGGAAGGTGACCTCGCCCACCGACACCCGCGGTGTGGAATGGTGGGTGAAAACCAAGGCGTGGACCGCCCGGCAGAGGGCCCTTCTCATCGTCCTGGGGGGTGTCGACCCCGATGCGGCCGTCGTGGGTCCCTGGGGGGCCACCGCACCTGGAGCCCCCGCCGGCGGACGGCCCACCTCCAGGCTTCTTGTCTCCGCCTCGCACGGCACCAAGGACAACACCGCCGCCGCCTGGACGGTCAAGGACGGCCTGGTCGTGGCCGGCGGCGAGACGGACGTGTCGGCCTCAGAGTCCTGGTCGAATCTGCGTGCGGTCGTGGGAGCACCGGAGGCGGCCCCGGACGGAGCGCAGGGGGGCGCGGGGGGTGTCGTGGCGCCCGCGGCCTGGGCGCAGGTGTCGCTGACCGCCGTGGGCGGCGGGGCGGCGGTCGACGCTGGAACCATTCCCCTGTGGCGGGGGACGCGGGCCGAGAAGGGGGAGATCGCGCTCATGCCCTTCGGGGCCGTTTCTGCTGTGGCTCTCAAGGCCCAAGCTCTGAAGGACGGGGGTGTCGTTGCCGGGCACCGGGGCATGAGCGGGGCGGGGGATGTCGTGGAGCATACGATGGCCGCGTACACCCGGGCGGTTGAGTGCAGTGTCGACGCTTTGGAGATTTCTTGCCATAGGACTTCGGACGGGGTGTGGTTCGCCTCGCACGATGCCACGCTGGCGCGTCTGGGGGGCCCTTCTACGCCCATTCGGGACATGACCTGGGCCCAGGTCCAGGCGGCCTTCGCCGGGCGGCCTGAGGCCCTTCCTGTGACGCTGAAGGACTACCTGGCGACCTACGGCGCAACGCACGTGACCATCTTCGACCCCAAGACGGAGATGGCCCGGTCCGACGAGTACCTGGCTCTGCTGAAGGACTACAAGGACCGGGTTGTCATCAAGGCGTTCGCCGACTCCGGGTGGCTGTTTGCCAAGGTCAAGCAGGCCGGGTGGGCGACCTGGGGCTACGCCTACGCCCGCAACCAGGGCCAGCCCTGGTGGGCGGCCTTCGTGCGCGGCGACGACCTGGACTTCTTGTCGATGGAATGGGATGCCCCGCAGGCCATCTGGAGCGCCCTGGTCGCCGGGGCACCAGGCCGGCCGATCATCTCGCACATCCCCGCCACCGCCGGACAGGTGGCCACCGGGGCGTCTAAGGGGGCGGCCGGGTGCATCACGTCGCGCGCTGACCTCGTGGCCGGGCTGAAGGTGTAGTACGCTTGCCCAGCGGGCTTCTCATCTCTCTTCCCCCGCACGCCCCCGGTGTCGACCGTCTACGACACCGGGGGCATCGCTTGCAGAAAACAGTCGAGTACTATATACTGAAGCCACCGTCCGGGATGGAAGAGAGGAAGCAGAGACATGAGCAAGATCAGCGAGAGACGAGCCGAGAAGCAGGCCGAGATCCTCGCCAGGGCCAGGGCCCGCAGGGCCGAGCTCGCCCACACGGCGCCCTCCGAGAACGCCCTGCGCCGCAAGGACCAGGTCCGGCGGGCCAAGAACCTCCTGCGCGAGTTCATCCTCGATCACGGCGTCGAGATCAAGGACTCGGGCAGAGTTATGGGATACGAGTCCGTCGCCCGCCTGCCCCGCCACCTCAGCCAAGGCATGATCACCCTGGAGGACCTGCTGGCGATGACCGAGTACTTCGAGGACTTCGACCCCACCACCATCCTGCGCGATGTCGTTCTCGGTGTCGACGAGCACCCCGACGAGGCTGAGGCCCGGCGTGAGGGAACGATCGGCCCCGATGGTGAGCGCATCGCGGTCGAGACCCCGAAGGAAGAGGAGAAGACTGTTTCCGCGGTTGCGTCCGCGCCGTCCGCCCCTTCGCCGCAGGAGGAGGGTGTCGAGGAGGTCGTCGTCATCCAGCCCGACGCCATTACCCCGCCGCCCGAGGAGGCCGAGCCCTCACTCGACACCGACGAGGGACTGCGGGCTTGGGCGAACCGGTTCGGGTTCAACACCGGGGCTTGACAGATGCCCGACGGGGTGAGAGCATCTCCTCGGGAGACGGCATACACCCCAGCCCCCGGCACCGTCCGCTGGTGCCGGGGGTTGCCCTATACTCAGGGCATGGAATGGGATCCCGACAAGGTTCAGGTCGACACGCTGCTACCGGACGACCCCCGGCTCCATATCGGCACCATCACAGCCGACAGGATCGTTGCAGGCGAGTTCGACTGGGACAAGTTCGATCTCGTCATGCACCCCCTCAAGGGGGGCTCCTCCTGATGCTCGCTGCCGTTGCGATCATAGCGCTGCTCACAGGACTCGCCCTCGGCCTCATCGCCGGGGTCCATTGGAAGGGGAAGGTGGACGATGAAAGGCTTAGTGGATTCCTCACCGAGCTCGAGGCCACGGCGGACCGGGTCGCAGTCCAGGCCCGCGAAGACGCCATCGAAAGGGCAGGGCGCGGGTAGGGCGCTCAAGCGCGTCGTCGACGCACCACCCCCGACCGAGGGCGTGGTGGCCCGCAGGAGCGTGACCGAGGGGCAGGTCGACGAGGCCAAGCGGAACCTGGTCGTGGGCGCCCTCCTCAAGGGCGGCACCAGGGGCGACGTCGCCCATCAGGCGGGGCTGAGCGAGGCCCAGGTCTTCCGCATCGAGGAGGAGTACTACACGGGGCAGGCCATGCTGTCCGAGCACGCCCGCCTCATGAAGCAGCTGACCCGGCTCGACCGGATTCTGGGCATGCTCGACGCCCGCGTGCAGTCCGCGCTTCTGGCCAATCCGGAGGGCGACCCCAAGTACTTCGACTCGATCCTCAAGGCCATCGACCAGGTCAGCGAGCTCATGGGCCTGAAGAAGACCCGCATCCAGACCGAGGTGCGGGTCATCGAAACCAAGCAGGTGGAGGTCATCGTCTCCTTCACCCGCTCCGTCGTCGAGGCCATGGAGGCGAGGCTTCGGCCCATGCTCACGATCGCGGGGCGTGAGCAGCTGGAAGAGCGGCGCGAGGAGTGGCTGGCGCAGGCCACGGCCGCCAGCGCGGAGATCCTTGAGGCCACCGCGCCGATGGAGCTGTGAGCGCATGACACCTGTTCTGGATTTTCGGGCTGTCGCCGCCTCGTTCGGCGAGGGCGCACGGGCTGAGCGCCTGTCGAGGGACCCGGTGGCGTGGGTGGAGGAGCGCCTGGGGGAGTTCCTGTGGTCCAAGCAGCGGGAGATCGTCCGCTCTGTCGTGGAGAACAAGCGGACGATGGTGGCTTCCTGCCATTCAGCCGGGAAGTCCCACCTCGCCTCGCGAGTAATAAGTTGGTGGCTCGACACCAAGGACGTCTCACCCACCGAGACCCGTGTCATCACCACCGCCCCCTCCTGGAACCAGGTCGCCAACGTCATGTGGGCCTACGTCAAGGAAGTCCAGGACAAGCTCCACATGCCCGGCAACATCACCGCTAAAGCCACCTGGACCTTCCCCGGCTACAAGGCGCCCACCGCCTACGGGCGCAAACCCTCCGACTACGACGAATCCTCCTTCCAGGGCATCCACGCCACCAACGTCCTCGTCGTCGTCGACGAGGCCGGGGGTGTGCCCGAGTCGATCTTCACCTCCGTCGAAGCCATCACCACCAACGCCAACGCCCGCATCCTCGCCATCGCCAACCCCGACGACCCCGGCTCCTACATGGCCAAGGTCTGGCGGGAGGAGTCCAAGAAGGCCCCCGAGGACCGGCGCTGGAACCTCATCACCATCTCCGCCTTCGACACCCCCAACTTCACCGGCGAGGATGTGCCCGAACGTGCCCGCACCAACCTCCTCCAGAAGGAGTGGGTCGAAGACGCCCGCGTGCGCTGGGGCGAAACCGACCCCCGCTGGCAGGCCAAGGTCCTGGCCCGGTTCCCCGACGTCGGTGAAGACGGCCTGTTCAACCTCGGGCGAGTACTCGTGTCGATGAACGGGTACAACGACTTCGAGGAGCACGATGACCGGAAGGTGCTCGGCGTCGACGTCGGCCTGTCCATCACCGGCGACTACTCCGTCATCGCCCTCAACCGGGGCGGGCGCGTGTCGATCCTCGACAAGGTCAAAGGCTACGACGGCAACAAGCTCGCCAGGCTCATTGGACAGCGGGTCAAGGAGCTGGGCGGTGTCGACGAGATCCGCATCGACGCCGTCGGCGTGGGCCGGGGCGTGCAGGCCGTCCTCGACAACCACCTGCCCGAAGGCACCCTCGTGCGCTGGATCGTCGGCAATGCTGCGTCGCCCAACAAGCTCAAGTGGTACAACTTCCGGGCCGCCATGTACGACTCGGTGTCGGAGCTCATCAACGAGGGCGCGCTGGCCATCCCCCCGGAGGACACCTCCGACGAGCGCACGCGGGGCCTGTACGACGAGTTCCGCACCATCAAGTACGAGTACCGCGGAACCGCCCTGCTCATCGAATCCAAGGACTCGCTCAAGAGACGGGGCGAGTCCTCGCCCGACACCATCGACGCCATCTGCTACGCCTCCATGCCCGCCGAGGTCATCGACGGCGGCGGCAAGGACCCGATCCTCGAACTCACCCTGGACACCGCCGCAGGGCCCCGTGTCGACGAGAGCCTGATCATCGACGAGTGGGGCAACGAGGCCTGGTCCTTCGCCCCGGCGTGACGGGATAGTATTGCCGAGGAACAAAACAGGTAGGCGGAAAGAAGGAGGGGCCGTGGGCGTCATCCGGTGGCTGGAGCGGTTCGGGACCGACGGGCGCGCAGAAGCGGCCATGGAGTCCGCCGCCAGGGCGTTCTCCGACACCGCCGACGCCCTGACCCGGGCGTCCTTCATGAAGGAGGACATCGGCTGGTACGACCCCTCCGGACGCGCATCCGACCTCGTGCCCCTGAGCGTCATCAAGGAGCACTCCATCCGCTCACGGCGCCTGGCCACCTACAACACCATCGTCAAGCGCGGCATCAACATCCGCAACGCCTACATGTGGACGGACGTGCCCGAACCCCGCAAGATCCCCAAGCGGGCCAAGGAGAGGCTCGACGCCGTACTGCTCGGCCGGGAGGCAAGGGTTCGCGACGAGGCCGCCTTCAACACCGACGGCATGGTCATCTACCGGGTGTCGCCCGGCGGAAACGTGGCGCCCGTGCCCATCACCCGCGTGCAGGGCATCGCCCGGGCCGAGGACGCCCTCGAAGAGGCCGACATCCACGCCCTGCTCATCACACCCGTTCCCCTGGAGGACCCCTCGCGGGCCACCCTCCCCGACCCCGAGTGGGTCATCCTCGACGGCAAGCCCCGCGTCGACGTCGTCGACCAGGGCGGCTACAAGACCAACAAGACCGACGTGCTAGTTGTGGCTTGCGTCAATCGCCTCGCCGGGGAGCAGTGGGGCAAGCCCGACCTCATGGGCGCCGTGTACTGGGCCCAGGCCTACAAGGAGTACCTGGAGGCGGGGCACGTCCTGGCCAAGGCTCTCGCCCGTGTCGCCTTCAAGGTCAAGTCCACCACCACCGCCCAGCAGCAGGCGGTCATAGACAAGATGTCCACCCTCCAGGGGACGGGGGCCACCGCCTCGCTCGGCGCCGACCAGGACCTCCTGGCCGTGTCGAAGGCCGGGGCCGGGATCGAGTTCTCCGCTGGCACACCCCTGGCCGCCATGGTCGCAGCCGCCCTCGACGTACCCCTGTCCGTCCTGCTCACCGACGGCTCCGCCGGGGGGCGCCAGGGAGCCGAGACCGCCCTGGAGGAGCCCACGTTCAAGGCCCTGGAACTCAGGAGGCAGGTGCACAAGGACCTGGTGAAGCGGGTTCTGAGGGCCGCCGGGTTCAAGACCGAGGTGGACCTGGCGCCCCTGTCCAACGACCTCATCCAGCGCTGGGGCCAGGTCGTCACGCTCGGCCTTCAGAACGGCATCCTGCACCGCGTCGAGGCCCGCGAGCTGTTCCTGCGCCGCTTCGCCCCCGTGAACGCCAAGCCGGTGTCGAGCCTACCCGACTGGGAGGACCTGTCCGCCCCGCAGCCGCAGCTAGGCTCGGGAGAGGAAGAGGACCAGGGCAAGGACGACGGCAACACAGGGGTCGGCCCACTGTCCGACGGGACGAACTCCTCGCGCGACGGCGAGGGCAAGACGACCAACGCCTGATGCACCGCGCTGTATATTAGTTCACCGGGAGGACAAACATGACGCGAACCTACTTCCGCCTCAACCAGGGCAGTGCCCTGCTAGAGGCCAAGAAGCCGGGCGAGAAGGACGACGGCGCCGGACGGTACCGCATCCGCATCATCGCTCCCGGACGCGGATCCACCGGCATGTACACCGCCCCCAACCTCGCCGAATCCGCGCCCCTGTTCACGCCCGGCACCCACATGTTCTTCGACCACCAGACGATGACCGAGGACTGGGAGCGCCCGGAGAGATCCGTGCGCGACCTCGCCGGGGTCTTCGAATCCGGGGCCGAGATCATGCCCGACGGGTCACTGGAGGCCGACATCAAGGTCTACCCCTCCGTCAACGGGATCATCCGAGAACGGTGGGCCGACATCGGCGTGTCGATCAACGGCTGGTCCGTTGAGGAAATAGGGCCCGACGGCGTCGTGCCCGTCCTCGCCGGAATACAGTCCGTCGACTTCGTCACCAGGGCCGGGGCCAAGGGCGCCGTCCTGGAGGTCCTGGAATCCGACGGCCGCTGGCGCGTCAAGAACCCCCCTACCCCGTCCAACCCCACCAACACCAATGTTCAGGAGGAACAGGCCGTGAAGCCGGAGGATATCTGCAAGGCGGTGTCGGAGGCTCTTGCGGCCGCCATGCCCGCCGCCATTAAGGAGGCCGCCGCCCTGCTCGCGGCGGAGAAGGCAAAGACCGTCGAGGCCGACAAGAAGGACAAGGTCGACCCCTACGAGGCCGCCGCCAAGGTCGCCGAGGCCAACGACCTTCCGAAGGAGGCTCGGGCCCGCGTCATGGAGGCCGTCAAGCACGGCGCCGGTGTCGACGACGCCATCGAGGCCGAGCGCGCCTACATCAAGGCCGTCGCCCCCGCGCCCGTCGTCCGCGAGGACGGTGCGGCCAAGACCGGCGACAACGACGTCCAGGTCACCTCCTGGGCCAAGTGAGCGAAGGAGGAAGCACGCCATGATCGGAATCAACGAGTTCGGCGGTCGGAAGATCTCCGACATCCAGGTCTTCGAGTACACCGACACCCTCTCCCTGCCCGTCAACAAGACCGACTACAGCCACAGCCACATCGGCGACATCGTCAAGGTCGGCAGCATCGTCGGCCTCCTCGTCACCGAGATCGCCCCCACCCCTGAGGAGATCAAGAAGGCCGTCAAGGCCGTCGAGGATGCTGGCGGCACCTACATCCCCGCCACCAAGCCCACCGGCGGCTTCAACGCCCCCGGCTACGCCTCCGTGCGCATCAGGGGCGGCGTGTTCAAGATGAGCGTCAAGCACTCCGGCGCCGTCAAGGTCGGCTCCCCCGTCTACGCCGAGAAGCTCACCGACGGACGCCACGCCATCACCACGACCAAGGCGGCCGACGGCTTCCAGGTCGGATACCTGTACAACGCCCTGCCCGCGCAGGGGGCGGAGCACGTCGTGCCCGTCATCTTCGACCCGACCGCCCGCTGATCGCGGGCCGGGAAAGGAGTAACCCATGATTCAGGGCAGGATCTGCGAGAACCGCAACGAGTTCGCCCACCACCTCGACCTCGCCCTCAAGGGCGTGCCCTCCTCGCAGGGCGTCGTCAAGGAGACCGTCATGATGACCCTCGGCCTGGCGCCCAGGGTCACCGAGGCCGTCACCTCCGACATGGTCGCCGGGTGGTTCACCTCTGTCGCCCAGGGCGCCTTCGAGAGCCAGTACGCCGAGCAGACCACCACCTGGGAGAAGTTCGCCTCCACCGAGGCGCTGCCCTCCTTCCGCCCCACCCAGCTCTACGAGCTCGACCACGACATCGACGCCACGCTCCTGCGCGACAACGGCGGCGAGGTCGTCGTCCCCCAGACGATGCCGCGCATCCCCGAGCTCACCCCCTACCCGACCTTCGGGTACCGGGCGTCGGGACGCTGGGTGGAGGTGCACAAGGAGGGTGTGCGCCTCCAGATGTCCTGGGAGGCGTTCATTAACGACAACTGGAACATCATCGCCCAGTTCCCCAAGGACGCCGCGTTCCTGGCCTCGCGCACCGTCGATGCCGCCGTCTACGGCGCGCTTTTCTCTCTGGACGCCGCTGCGCCCGGGTTCAACACGAACATCATCGCCGACGCCAACGCCACGGTCCTCCAGTCTCGCACCGCCGACGGCGTCTACGTGCTGCGCGACGTGCCGAAGAACTCGCCGCTGACCTTCGAGGCCCTGTGCGCCGCCATCTGGCAGGTGCGCCACACCAAGGTCAACGGCCGGTACATCCAGGTTCCGAAGTTCGTCCTGCTCGTGCCCCCGACCCTCAAGCCCATGGCCGACATGGTCACCTCCATGACGTCCATCGAGCACAAGGAGAAGGACGCGGCCGGGGCGACGTCGAACAAGACGATCCTGTCGACCACGCCCACCGCGGGCGTCGAGGTCGTCGAGTCCGACATGGTCGGCCTGCTCGGCGGGTCCACTCAGGGCGACACCAACTGGATCCTGGCCCCGGCCGGGGGTCGCACCGCCGCGCGGCGCACCATCCTGCGCACCACGCTGATGGGCATGGAGGGCGTCGAGCTGCGGGCCGCGGCCAACCAGGGCACGTCTCTGGGCGGCGGGGCCCTGTCGGCCACCTCCGGTTCGTTTGACAACGACGACATCCAGTTCCGCGCCCGCATGGTCACCGGCGGCGCCGTCCTGCACACGGACGGCATCGTCGCTTCGACCGGTCTGGGCGCCTGATAGACGCCCCGCCCCTCGGGTTGCAGGCAGAGATCCGAGGGGCGGGGTTCTCCATATGAAGAGAAGAAGGCTGAGGAGGTAAGGCAATGCCTGTGGCGTTTGACACAAATGTGGGTAGGGTAAGGCTTCTTATTCCCGACATCGAGGAGCGCTCCGACCCCCGCGACCTGCGACTGCCCCCCTCCTACCTGTTCACCGACGAGCAGATCCAGGCCTTCCTCGATATCAACAACGGCAACGTCAAGCGCGCCGCCGCCGACGCCGTCCGCGTCATCGCCACCACGCAGTCCCTCCTCCTCAAGGTCCTGTCCACCGACGACAAGTCCACCGACGGGGCCAAGCTCGGCGCCGAGCTGCGCGCCCAGTCCAAGCGCCTCATGGACGAGGCCGACTCCGACGACAAGCGCGCCATCGGGTTCGACATCGCCGAATGGACCCCTCAGCCCCAGGACTACGCATGGCACTGAGCTCACTCGCCTTCAAGGACCCCCACTTCGACGGCGCCGCCTACGACTTCCTGTCGCTGCTGTGCAACAGCCTCGTCGCCATCTACCCCCCGGCCGTCGGCAACGGCGAGGGCGAGGAGGACACCTGGGTGCCCGGAACCGGCGTCGTCAAGAAGAAGGTCGACCCCATCTGGCGCGGCTGGGCCGCCATCACCCCCAACAAGGACTGGCGCGCTAGAAATAGGAGGCAGTCCTACGAGGACACCGCCACCCACGCCTACCGCGTCCAGCTGTGGCACATCGACAAGAACCTCCTAGTTCCTGCGGAATCGTGGGGCGACCGGACCAAGCGGATCCGACTCGACTTCAACCAGCGCCTCCGTGTCGAGAGGCACGACACCGACCCCCAGCTGGAGGGGATGGCCATGGTCATCCGCAACCCCGTCACCGACTCCGACTGGTGGCAGCCCACCCTCCTGTGCGACGTCTCCATCAACGACCTGCGGGGTGAGGGCTGGTGAAACCCGACATCGAGATCCACGGGCAGGTCGTCGGACCCCGCGACGTGCGCCGGGCCCTACGTGGTGTCGAAGAGAAAGCGCTCCGACGGGCCCTGGCCGACACTCGCCGCACCGTCGACAAAGCCGTCTTGGCCGCTGTCGAATCCATTCTGAACACCGTCGACACCTCCGGCGCCGGAATGCCTTACAAGCACAACCCGCACACCGACGCCCGTGTCCACACCGGTGCCATGCGCGGCTCCGTCGGCGCCAGGTGGGAGAAGGACGACCCCAGCGGCCTGGCCGTCTTCATCGGTTTCGTCGAAGGCCCCGACTACACCGTCTTCCAGGAAGAGGGCACACGCAAGCTGCGGGCCATGGCCTCGCTCGCCAAAGCACGGGCCATTGTCGAAGACGCCCTCGACAGCCACGGCAACCTCGTGGAGGCGACCAAGTGAACGTCTACGAGGTTGACCAGGCGCTCATGGCGCACCTGCGGGGGATCGAGGGCCTGACCGTTGTCGAGGACGCCGTGCCCGGCGGAGCCGAGAGCAAGAGCGTCTACGCCGTCTTCTTCGGTGGGGACCTCACCCCCCGCGCCAAGGCTGTGTCGATGGCCTCGCCCAGGTACTCGGCCATGATGCACACCTTCGCCGTCCTCGTCGCAGCCCGCACTGCCTCCGTGCGCAACTCGGTGCGTGAAGAGGTTCGTTCGCGGCTCGTGGGCTGGAGCGCCCCCGGTGTCGGACAGGTCCGCGAAACCGGCCAGCTCAACTCCTACGGCGACACCGACGCCACCATCCAACCGCTCAAATATGCTTGCTACATGACGTTCCAGACCATGATCAGCGAGGCCGTCTGATGCCCCGCTACCGAACCCCTGAGGGGATCGTCGTGGAAAAGGACGAAGGCTACGCGCAGACGCTGCCCTCTCTGTTCGAGCCCGTACCACCCGATACCCCCCTGTCGCCACGAGAGTGCTGCGGGGGAACCGGGTGGATCGTGAACGGCCGGGTGGTCCATCCCGGCGACCCTGTCAACTCCAAGGAGGAGAACAACCATGGCAGCTAGCGCCGGAACCAAGATGATGCCCGGCAACATCACCGTCTGGTGGGTGCCCATCGAGAAGGCCTCCAGCCCGACCGAGGCCCTCAAGGCCGCCACCCTGAAGGACCCCGCCGTCATCAACCTCTCGTGCGCCATTGTCACCGGCTTCACCCTCAACGCCACCGACTCCGAGACGGACTCCACGGCGTCGATCTGCGACACCGCGGGCGTGTCGACCCCGACCCGCGACGCCTACGAGGCCAACCTGACGTTCTTCCGCCAGGACCTCGCCGCCGCCGACGCCGCGAACTCCGTCTTCACCAAGGCGTACGAGGCGTTCAAGAAGGGCGGCGCCAAGGCCAACAAGCGCGGCTGGCTCGTCAAGAGGGTCGGTTACCCGGTCGACACCGAGCCCGCCAAGGACCAGGAGGTGTCGATCTTCCTGGTCATGCCCGACAACCCGCAGGACGTGTCCTCGGACGCCACCACCCCCATCCAGTTCACCGTGCCGTTCCTGCCGCAGGGCACCATGATCCTCAACGAGAAGCTCACCGAGTGATCGTTTGACGGATACACTTAACCCGGGTTCAAAAGAGCCCGGGTTAAGTGTTCAAGAAGAGGAAGGCCCACTGCCATGGCTGACGACGACAAGAAGACGGCAACGACCGAGGAGGACGAGGGCTTCGACCTGGGAGCCGCCCTCGACGGCGTGCGCCAGGCCGTCAAGACCGTCAAGATCTACCTCGACGCTCAGGCCGCCGACAAGGCCTTCCAGCTCAACGGCGCCCTCCTGGAGGCCCGCGCCGACGCCAAGGACGGCGTCGAGCAGGTCATGTCGATCACCGAGGAGGCCCCCACTATCCGCCTGGAGCGCGAGCTCAAGGAGGCCATCGCCGCCCTCGACGACCAGGCCGTGATCTTCCGCCTGCGGGCGCTGGCGTCCAAGGAGATGGACGTCATCCGCAACGTCGTCGTCAACAAGATCAAGGCCCCCCGGAACCAGAACGAGGAGTCCGCCAACGAGTTCCGCAGGGAGCGTCAGGGCGTCCTCAACGAGTACTTCCTGTCGCACTCCGTCATCGACGTTGTCTTCCGCGGTAAGACGCGCAAGGGGCTCAGCCTCGACGACGCCAGGAAGCTGCACGAGGCCCTGCCCGCCTCCGAGTGGGACCGGCTGACGGATACGTTCCTGGAGGCCCAGGCCGCCCTCGGTGCCATGCAGCAGGTGATGGCCGACCCCACGTTTCGTTGGGCCCTGCCTGACGACGCCGAGTAACCAGCGCTTCCTCCTGGCGATCTCCACCGCCGTCGACAACCACCTGCCCCCCACTCTCTATCTGGGCGGCTGGGGTGCGTACGGGCGCACCATCCCCCGGTGGGATGAGATCGCCGGGGGGTTCGTTTCCGAGGAGCTATCCCAGGACTATCGCAACAAGCTCGACATCGCCCTGGAGCTCGGCTACGCATTCTATAAGCAGTCGCTCTGCCAGCGCTGCGGCACCCCCGCTTGGTACGGGCGGTCCACGGACTCGCGCATCGACTTCGAGACCGAGGACATGGTGTGCTACGCCTGCCAGCACTTGGAGCAGGAGGAGAACCAGGAAGGCAAGAAGGGCGGCCGCAAGCCCGGCGTCACCAAGATCGTGCGACCCGTCGGGGTGAAGTACGAGGCGATCGGACGCCAGGACCCCCTGCCGCCGCCCTGGGAGACCATCCGCTCCCTGTAGCTCCAGGCTAGAATGTTTGACGGGCGAACTAACGAAAGGGGCAACCGTGGCCGGAATGGGTGACCTCGGGTTCAAGGTCTTCGTCGACGCCTCCGGGGCCACCCAGGGGGCCAACGAGTACGAACAGGCCGCAGCCCGTGTCGCCCGGGCCACGCGCGCCATGGCCCAGGCCGCCAAGGGCGCCAAGTCCGCCGTGCTTCAGAACGCCGTGTCGGGACGCGGCGGTGCGGAATACCGCACCATGATGAAGCAGATCGACGCCTACAAGGGCATGATCGACGTCACCCGCAAGCTCGCCGCTGCCAAGCGCGAGCTCCAGGACGTCGACATTAAGCAGGCCGCGCAGGACGTCCACGAGGCCGTCAAGGCGATGGCCCAGATCACCAAGACCACCGACTACATCGGCAGCCCCCAGCTGAATAAGGTCAAGGAAATGGTCGAGATGTACTCCAGGCTGGCCACCGCCGCCCGGGACCTCGCCAAGGCCAACCGCGAGCTGGAGGCCTCACAGCCCAAAGCCGCAGCCCCCAGGCCTGCCGACACCGGCTACGCCAAGTCCGACTTCGAACGCGAATCCGCCATCCGACGGTACCAGTACCGGGCGTACGCCGCCAAAACCATCCAGAAGTCCTCCAACTCCTCGGGCGACGACGTCACCCGGGCCATCCGCGACGAGACCGCCGCCTACAAGGATCTCGTCGACGCCATCGGCAAGGCGTCCGCCGCCGAAGAGAAGCGGGCCATCGACGCCGGCATCAGCCACGACCTTGCGCAGGCCAAGCGGCAGGAGGCCGAGGAGGCTAAGCGCCTGGCCGCCGCCGAACGCGAAGCCATCGCCATCCACAAGCAGGCGCAGGCCTTCGAAGCCACACAGATCGCCCACACCGAAGCCAACATCAACGCCAACAACAGGTACATCGAATCCCTGGAAGCCACACGCTTCGCCGCCCAGGACCTGCGCAACTACCTCACCCTCCTGGCCGGCAGCATGGCCGCCGTGTTCACCGCCTCCGTGGCCGCCGCCGCCAGCCAAGAACGCGCCTTCGCCGACGTCGCCCGCACCACCCAGCTGTCCGCCCAGACAGCCGAAATGCGGGCCCTGTCGAACACCTACCACGACCTGTCCACCCAGATCTCCACCACCTACGAGGACCTGTCGGCCATCGGCTCGCTCGGCGCCCAGATGGGCATCAGCGCCGACAAGCTCGGCGACTTCACCCACGCCGTCGCCGGGTTCACCACCATCACAGGAACCAGTATCGACAGCGCCACCGAAGCATTCGGCCGGTTCTTCGAAATGGTGGACAACGCCGGTGTCGAAGCAGACCACTCCTCCGAGCGGTACATGAACTTCGCCTCGCAGGTCGCCGAGCTCGGAGCCAAGTCCGTGGCCACCGAGTCCGAGATCCTCACCATGGCCAACTCGATCGCCGCCACCGCGGCGTCCGCCGGTGTCGGCCAGGACGCCATTCTCGCCTACGCCACCGCCATGGCATCCCTTGGAATCAAGCAGGAGTGGGCGCGCGGCTCCCTCCAGCGCGTCTTCGGATCCATCAACGACGCTGTCGCCGAGGCTGGTGAGGGCCTGGACAAGTTCGCCACCGTCCTGGGCATGACCACGACGGAGGCGGAGAACCTGTGGCGCACGGACCCCTCCACGTTCTTCAACAACCTGCTCACCTCCCTCAACAACGTCACCGACTCCGTTGAGCGCTGGACCATCATCAAGAACCTCGGGTTCAAGAACACCCGCGACATCCAGCTGCTCCAGCGCCTCAGCCTCAACATCGACCTGGTCAACGAGTCCTTCCGCAACTCGGCCGACGCCGCCCGCAACACCCGGTTCCTCGACAACAGCCTGGGAACCCTCAACGACACGCTCACCGAAACCATCGCCCGGTGGAAGAACTCGCTGGCCAACCTGTCCGCCGCGCTCGGCGGACCCTTCCTCACACCCGTCAAAGCACTCATCAAAGCCCTCACCTTCCTCCAGAACCTCCTGGCCAACATCGGAAACAACTCCTTCGGCCGAATCTTCATGGTCGCCGCCGGCGGCCTCGCAGTCTTCGGCTCACTCCTGGCCGTGTCGAAACTGCTCCAGGTCGTCCTCCTCAACGTCGCCTCCTCCTACATCACCCTGCGCAAGAACATGATCGAAGCCGGCCTGTCCGGCACGCTGTCGTGGGCCAACACCATCCGCCTGATCAAACAGGCCAACGCCGCCCTCAACGAGAACATCGTCCTCACCGGCGCCCACAACCAGATGCAGAAATCCTTCAACATCGGCGACATGATCCGCGGTGCCGCCGACGGTATCCGGGGCATGGCATCCGCCGCCAAGAACGCCGTCGCCAACACCGGCCTGCTCGGCATCGCCATGAACGGGGTGCGTGCCGCCGCCGCCGGGATCGCCTCCATGGGGCCTGTCGGCTGGATCGGCATCGCCTCCATCGCCATCCCCACCGTCATTGCCCTCTACAACGAATGGGCCGGCTCCGCCGAAAGAGCCAAACAGGCCTCCGAGGACGCCCGCCGCGCCAACCTTGAAGCGTTCGGCGGGGCCGACGCCCTGGCCAAGGCCATTCTCCAGGACGCCCAGGAGGCCGCCGACGGAACCCAGCGGACCTTCGGCGCCCTGGAAGTCGCCGTCCAGGGGTCCGCCGACTCCACCAAGGACAGCGCCGATACCCTCTACTACTGGATCGACGCCTCCGGCAACCTCGTCCAGGCCACCAAGGACCAGGCCGCCGCCCTGGGCTACTCCACTCTGGCCATCGGCGACCACACCGCCGCCCTCATCAAGGACGCCATCGCCTCCTCTGACGCCTTCAAGGCCCTGTCGGCCAACGACTTCAAGACGCTCACCGACCAGGGCTTCGACTGGAAGGAGTGGGCCGAGCAGTACGCCACCGGCGGCCAGGACGCCGCCAACTCCTACATCAACGGGTTCATCGAGACCCTCAAGGCCCGGAAGGACGAGATCTTCAAGGCCAACACGTACGAGGCACGCACCTACTCCGGGCCCTACGACTACACCGGCACCCCCACCAGGAGGTACAACGACACCCAGGCCGGGCGGGACGCCGAGCAGCAGGTCCAGAACCTCAACGACCAGATCAAGGCCCTGGAAGACCTGAAGGGAAAACTCGGCGACGTGTCCGGTGCCGCCGCCGACGCCGTATCCTCGCAGGCCGCCCTCGGCCAGGTCGTCCAAGGCCTGACCGGGAACACCCAGGACGCCGCCGACGCCCAGAGCGGCCTGGCCGACGCCACCGCTGACGCCGCCGAAGACGCCAAGACCGCCGGGCAGGCGTGGGATGAGTACCGCCAGGCCCTCGACTCCATCATCGACTCGGCCTTTGCGTTCACCGACGCCGAAGCGAACATGTATTCCGCCCTCGACAACCTCAACCAGAGCCTGTACGACAACGGCAACGTCTTCAACACCTGGTCCGAGGGAGGACGCGAGAACACCAAGGCCCTTGAGGAGTACCTGAAGTCCGTCGCCCAGTACGCCTCGCAGACCGCCGAGAGTATCGGCCTGTCGGGACAGCAGGCGCAGGACTTCATCGCCGAATACGTACTGTCCGCCATCGACGACCTCAAAGCCCAGGGTGTCGACACCACCTGGGTGGACAAGTACATGAACGACGTCGTCAACTCCATCGGCCAGACCGTCCAGGGTCCGACCCTCGACATGTCCGACATGAACCACGGCCTTCAGGACGCCGTCAACAACGCTAACCAGGCGGCTGCCCTCATCCAGCAGATCTTGCGCGGTGTTGGCATCTCCACGTCCTCGCGCCCCACCGGCGGAGTCTCGATCAAGGGCGGCGGCGGGGGCAAAAACAAAGGCACCCTGCTCAAGGGCGGCAGCAGCCAGACGGCCACGGTCCAGGGCGCCCAGAAGCAGGCCCTGGCGATGATGGCTCGCCAGTTCCAGGGCGCCGCCAAGGGCTTCTACCAGTTCACCCCCAAGCAGTCGTCTTCGGGCCACGGCGGTGGTGGCGGAGGCGGGGGCGGCCGTGGCGGCTCCGGCGGCGGGGGCGGCGGAGGACACGACTACACGCCCCGGTCCTCCTCGTCGCGCACCAAGAAGGAGAAGACCCCCGAAGAGATCTTCGAGGACTTCCTCTCACGCCTCGACAAGGCCATGAACTCGGCCTTGAACAAGTTCTGGCAGAACCAGGACGCCAAGGACAAGTACCACGCGCAGCTCAACTCGATGCGCAAGACCATCGAGGATGCCCGGAAGTCCATCGAGGACCTGTCCAATGACATTTGGGACTTGAACAACACGCTCTCCGAGAAGGAGAACGACCTGGCCAACCAGCGGTACTTCCAGTCCGTGGCCAAGAAGTACGGGGACAACTCGCGGGTGCGCGACATCCAGGTCGACATCGACAAGACCACGAAGGACATCGCCGACACCAAGAAGCAGATCGCCGACAAGCAGAAGGACATCCAGGTCACCCGGGACGGCATGTACGCCCTCCAGGGGTACACGGAGGCGGCCATCAATAACAGGGCCGCCCTCAAGGCCCTCCAGTCCACCATGATCGACATGATCAACGCCTACGCCGCCTCCGGGGCGTCCACCGAACAGCTCACCGCCTACGCCGCCCGGCTCAAGCAGGAGTTCATCGCCCAGGCCACGCAGATGGGCTTCAACCAGAACGAGGTGACCGAGCTCGCCGGCGCTTTCGACCACCTCACCTACACGATCAACACCACGCCCCGTGTCGTCGACGTGGAAGTGTCGGACAACGGCTCGGCCGCCGCCACTGGGGACCGCATCCGCAACATGGCGTCCAACGGCGGCGCCGGCTACTCCGCCCCCGTCACCGCTCAGGCGGACACCTACAAGGCCGTCTGGGACCTGCAAAAGCTCACCAAGGACGAGTACAAGAATATCTACGTCCAGTTCCGGCAGATCCAAAGCCCTGTCGTCGGCATGGGGGTCTTCCGGGGCGGGCGCTTCGCACACGGCGGCCGCGTACCCGGCTACGCCACCGGCGGCGGGCTGCTCGGCGGACGCCGGGCCGGCAACTGGGACGCCGACAACCTGCTCGGCATCAACCGAGCCGGCGGTGTCGTTGGCCTCCAAGGCGGCGAATACGTCATGCCCCGCACCAGCGTCGACCGGTACGGGCCCGACATGATGGAAGCCATCCGGTCCGGTCAGTTCCGCCCCGAAGTCAAGGTCAACAACGGCCCCGGCTTCTCGGGACCCATTACCATCAACCCCAACCAGATCCACCAGCTCGCCCGCGCCGTGTCCACCGTCCTCAAGCTTGACGGGCGCACTGTCGGCGCGGCCGTCAACAACGTCAACGCCGCCTCCGGGCGGAGGGGGACCTACTGATGTCTTTGCACCACGGAGTCGCAGCCCTGTGGACCGGCCGCCGGTTCGCGTGGATCCCCGCCCCCGACGCCCCCGCCTCGCACACGTTGGTGTCGTGGGGGTCCGCCGACCAGCTGGTCGGGGGCGGCGCCGCCGTGTCGGCCTCGCGTTACGCCGCCCGCACCATCGAACTGTCGTGGTCGAACCTGACCCGCAGCGAACTCCTCCTCATCCAGGACATGTTCACCTGGGTGGGCGACGACGAGATCCTCTACCGGGATGACATGAACTCCGGCGGCAACATCCTCTCCCCGCTCCTGGGGCGCCCCCACCTGCACGCCGACGCTCTCACCCCGCTCGCCTACGACGACAACGGCATCGCCTTGGCCAAGACCGTCAACGTCAACAACGGCCCCCTCAAGGCCCTCGCCTTCACCGGTGTCGCCCCCACCGACGGCAAGACGCATACTTATACGGAGCGGGTCATCATACCCCCGGGGGCCGACATGCACATCGTCGCCTCCGGCGCCCTCACCGCCCCCGGTGTCGTCCAAGTCACCGGCGGCATCAACATCTCCCCCGCCGCCATCTCCAGGATCCCCGGCAACGCCGACGACCCCCGCATTGTCGAAGTCGTCGTCACCGCTCCCACCGCCCCCGGCCAAGTCCTCACCTGGGTGCGCGCCGCGTTCAGCTCTAAAGGCAGCCCCGCCCCCAATATCTGGCCCTACGCCACCCCGGAGGGATTCGGCTCCATGCGTGTCGAACCCGGCTCTTTCGCCATCACCGGCACCAACCCGGCCCTCGGCATATTCTCCGCCACCCTCAACCTCCGGGAGGTCTGGCCATGGCTGTAAGATTCTTCGGCGCCCCCACCACCGTCGCCTCCTGGTCCTACGACGAAGACGCCGTCTCACTGGACCGCGGCGAATCCCCCTCCGGCACCGCCACCGTATCTGTTGCCGGTGCCGGCACCTACCAGCCCCAAGACCTGACCCCCCTCCTCGGCAAAACCCTCATCGTCCAAACCACCGACCACGGCCGGTCAGACATGACCGTCACGGACCTGACCATTGACGACGACTCGTGGACCCTCACCGGCGGATCCGGCCTGGCCGCACTCAACCAGGTCGGCACCCTCAACCCCGTCCACCGCACCGACATCAACAACATCATCCTGCGCTGCTATCAGGCGGTGCGAGCCTACGCACCGCCCGTTGACATGGACGACACCGTCAAAGACCTGCGGTTCAACATGCCCGGCGGGCGGGACAACGTGTGGGCGATGCTGCGCCGCTTCCTGAGCGCCAACATGCTCGACCTGTCGTGGGCCGGACAACGCATCCGCGTCACCGCCCGGCCGGGGCGCACCGTCTACCTTCAGGACCGCCCCATGTCGTCCACCGTGTCGTTGGAAGACGGGGCCAGATCCAAAGAGATTCACGTCAACGTCTACCACCGCACCCCCCTGGGTAACGACGACCGCGGCCTCATCTACCCGGTACGCGCCTCCATGTACCCGGGCGCCGACACCACCTTCGGCGACGACGCGGACGGCAGCGTCATGACTGTCGGAGCCGGGGAGCGCACCGTCACCACCATCCACTTCGGCGCCGAAGTCACCTACGTCAACCAGCCGACCATTGTGAGGAGCATCCCCTTCAAAGACGGCTCCCCCAACCTCACGGCCCTGCGCAACGGTCTGTACGTGGTTGTCGGCAAAGACAACAAGCCGATCATGCCCGCCCAATGGAACGACATGGGCGGCGGTCTGCGCGTGCTCCTCAACGACGACAGGCGCAGCGCCGACATCATCTTCTCCGGCATGAACTACGAGCACCTCGCCCCCTACAGGCTGTGCGAATCCGACGGCAAAGTCGACCACCCCGCCCTCTACCTGATCGGCGGATTCGGCTCCTACGTCGACATCGAAACCCTCGTCCTGCACACGGGAGCGAAGGGCACCGACGACATCACCACCATCGACAATCCGGCCATCGACACCCGCGCCAAAGGATGGGCCGCCGCCCAGGCCGCCGCAGACGCCCGCGTCGGAGCCACCATGACCCTCCAGTGGAAAGGCGCCAAGCCCGCCGAAGAACAGATCTTCGGCACCCTGGTCGGCGCCCGCTTCTACTTCAAACACCACTGGTGGCGCGTCGAATCCGCCTCCTTAAGCGAAGAGGGCCTGTCGTTGCAGGCGGCCCTCCACCCGCTCCTGGCAGACTACAATCGCGTCTACCCGCAGGTTTCCGGATTGCCCCTCGCCGGGAGCACACTGCGGGACCTGTCAACTGTAGGGAACCTTTGAACCATGGCTTCGTTCTCCGCCTCTGTTTTCCCCGCCTCCAACCTGGCCCCCCAGGCGCAGCAGTGGCGGGCCGCCGTCGAAAAGCGCGTCAGCATCCTTGAAGAGCGCGACACCTCACGCGGCGCCCGCAGGGCCATGGCCCAGTGGGGGGCGGCGCTGGCGGTGGCCAGCACCCTCGATGAGAAACTCGCGGACGTGGCCACCCTGGCCGGTGCCGCCAGCGCCAAATCCGACGACGCCCTGTCATGGCACGAAGTGCCGCCCGTCTCGCCGGGCCCAGGTGTCGACAGCCCCGACATCCCCGTCAACCCCAACGCCACCTGGTACGTGTGCGAGCTGTCGAAGCAGGGCGGTGTCGACAAGGACCGCGTCAAAGAGGTGTGGCAGTGGAACCCGCCGGGCTCGCCGTCAGGCGGCCAGCTGGGCAAGTGGATCCAGCAGCGCTGGGGCACCGACACCCTCGGCGAGGGGGCTGTCGACTACAAGAACCTGGCCGCCGCCGCCCGCGGTGACCTGGAGGCCGCCAAGGCTCTGAAGGGGCGTGTCGACACCCTGTCCGCCTCCTACGAGCAGACGAAGGCGGACCTGGAGCAGGCGAAGAAGGATGTGGCCAAGGCGGTGGCCGGCGCCAAGGCGGTCATCATCTCCGACACGGAACCGGCGGGCGCGGACCGCAAGCCGGGCAACCTGTGGGTGTCGACCGCTGGGGGCACCACCCGCCTGTACGTGTTCGATGGCGCCAAGGACGCTTGGGTTCTCGTCGAGGGGGACAGTGCTGCTCAGGCTGCGGCAGCCGCTGCCGAGGCGCAGAAGAAGGCGAAGGAGGCCCTGGACAAGGCACAGGCCGCCCAGGACATGGCCACGGCCGCCCAGCTCGCTGCACAGCGCGCCCAGACGAGCGCCGACGGGAAGAACACGATCTTCTACCAGCCGGACAAGCCGACCCTCAATGGGCGCATCGAGGGCGACTTGTGGTTCGACACGGACGACGGCTACAAGATGTACGTGTACAACGCCGCCGCCCAGGACTTCGTGAACAGCACGCCCACGGCGTCGGTGGATGTGTCCAAGGTGATGGAGACCTTCACGGAGCAGTCGTCCAACATCCTGCCGGGGAACTACCCGCCGGACGGCGGTACTATCAACAAGTCCGTTTGGGTGGCGCCTGACGGACGCGTGTTCAAGAAGATCTCCTGAGGAGAGGAAGGAACCCCGCATGCCCAAGTATGATCTTCTGCACGACCCCTGGGTCGACGGGTCTACTGCCAACCCCGTCGACGCCGCCGCCCTCATGCACATCGAGGCGGGCATCAAGAGTACCAACGACCTGGCGTACCAGTTGGACCAGAAGGTTGACGACCAGGCCATCCGTCTGGGGCAGGTGAAGAAGACCGCGGAGGACACCAAGAAGACCGTGGCCGCCCAGGCGCAGACCCTTATCGAGCACACATCGTCCATCCAGGACCTCAAGAACAAGACCGCCGACATCGGCGGACTCCTTCGCCGGACCGACACCGGCGGAGCCGCTATCCTCCCCCCGGGCGTTATCGCTATGTACGCCTCGGACAGTGTCCCGGCCGGATGGCTGCTGTGCATGGGGGACGAGGTTTCTCGTACTACGTACGCGGCTCTGTTCAACGCCATCGGAACCCGGTACGGGGCGGGGAACGGGAGCACCACCTTCAATCTCCCGGACCTGTCCATGCGGTTCCCCCTGGGCCGCAGCAGCGTGGCGGGTACGGACAAGGCGGGCGCCAAGGGCGGTGAAGCCGCGCACACTCTTACGGTCAGCGAGATGCCCGCTCACTCTCACAGCCTATCGGATACCGGATTGGCCCACTCCTTCGCATGGGGCGCATCGGGGAGCGTGGGTACGGACTCCAACGTTCACGCAGGCGCGTCGGACGGGAACAAGATGTACACCTGGCAGGGGCCGTGGAATAAGACTCAGGACACAGGGTCGGGCATGGCGCACAACAACATGCCCCCGTACCTGGTGGTCAACTTCATCATCAAGGCTCTCTGATATGGCGGACGTCGAGTACATCACCACACCCGGACCTGGGCTGCTGCCGGGGTCGGACAATCTCCCCGGCTGGGACAACAAGGCCCCGGACACTACGATCGTGCACGCCCACGACGGAGGCACCTGGGAGGAAATCACCGACGAGGAGACCAAGCGCATCGCCCAGGCGGCCTCGAAGCAGGCCAGCACTATACGCACCGTGGTCTCCTCCATCGGGGGCGTGTCCTACTTCTACAAGGGCGACTACGACCCGCCTATGCGTGGCAATGGGCCCGGGGACGCGGCTTTCGCTCTGGACGACAACGACAACGTCATCCGACTGTACCGGTGGACCGGAGTGGCCTGGGTCCGCCACGAGCTCGACAATGCCGTGCTCGCGAACTTGGATGTCGGCAAGCTGACCGCCGGGTCGGCCAGCATCTCCAACGTCGTCGCCAAGCACATCTGGTCCGGGATTGTCACGTCCAAGGCTGTCGAGGCAGAGAAGATCACCGGTGACATGATCGCCGCGAACTCGTTCACAGCAACCTCAGGGCATATCCAGTCCCTGGACGCCGGTGTTATCACGGCCGGGCTCTTGGATGCCGACCGTATCGCGGGACGGTCGATCACGGCGGCCCACCTGCAACTGGGCACCATCACCGGGGAGTCCGGCATCCTGAAGAACCTCAACGCCTCAGACATCACGACGGGAGTCCTGGATGCAGACCGCATCGACGCCAACACTCTGCGCGGCAAGCTCATCGAGGGGGCGGTCATCCGGGGCGGCTACATAGAGGGGGGCAGGCTTACCGCCGTCAACCAGCAGTACCCCGAAAGCAAGGTGCAGATATCCGATATGGGCATGAACTTCATCCTGCGAAACACCACCTACATGTCTATCGGGCGGGGAAGCCGGGGGTTCGTTATGCCTCGTGTTCCGGACGAGGGTATCGAGGGTTCGTCCGGATCGGTGTTTTGCTATAATGCTCTTTACGGTTTGCACAGGCTGCTACAGAGCACCGAGAAAACCGTGTGGAACGAGGACTATGGCTTCATTAAGGTTTTCGCCCTCCGTAACAATGGCCTTCTATTAGAAAACGCTGCGGGGCTGTATTTGATCAACGCCACTGTTTATAGACGGCAGCTCACAGACGTCAGAAACGACTGCACCTTCTCTTTTCGTGCCGTGGACTACGACAACCCCTCGCTCAAACAGGCACCCGGGTACATCCGTATCCCAGCAGGAGTGAAGAGTACCACCGCCACCTGTTTGTTCGAAGGGCCGGCCCATTTCGGTAGGAACCGGACTCTAGGCCTGGCCATTGCGTGTCTTGAAAACGGCCAGGCGAAGAACCAGAACAAGTCCATGTACACAGCCCTGCACTATGTCGGCTGGCTCGCATCAAACGGCTTCTAGGAGACTCCATGACCGGAACAGACCCCAACGGAATCTACACGTACTCCGCTGACGACACCGCCGCCAACTGGCCCACCCTGCTCAACTTGGGGCTATCGTCCGTGTCGAACGTCATCACCGGCCTGCGCCGCTCCAGCGTCTACAAGGCCAACAACGCCGCCGCCGCCAACACCCTGCGCGACAACCTCATCAAATCCGGCGTCACCCCATCAGCCACCGACCCCATCCTCATCTACCTCACCTCCAACGGGCAGATCATCGCCTGGGACGGCAACACGTGGAAGGCTAACGGCTCCGACATCTCCTCCTGGATCATCACCGGATCCGAAGTCGCCTCCCCGGCCACCCCCATCACCGGCGGCATTCTTGTGGGAAGCCGCGGGGAGGCCTCCCACTTCCGCGAGGAGGTGGGCACCAGCGTCATCCGCGTGCCCACACCGCCCGACCCCCGGTATACAGGCTTCATGAGCCTGGCTCGCAAGTACGTCGGCATCGCCTCCGCCATCTTCAGCAACGGCGACCTGTGGTCCTTCGGCGGCAACGTCGGCGGCGCCGGGTACGGCTACGACCGGGTCAAGAACAACGACGGCCAGATCGTCCGCCTGCCCTACATCGCCTACGGGGCCAGGCCTGGTAGCCTCATCCGCGTCAACTACATCATCAAGGGCTGGGAGGTGTGAATCTCGTGTACATACCGCATCCGCCGTGGGCCAACACCATGGACCGGGGCCTTCGTGCCATCGGCTACCTGGCCCTGGCACTATTCTCCATCCGTGAGGCCGGGCTCTTGCCCTACACGCCCGACGCCGCCATCTGGTACAACCTGGCCGTCCACATGGTTCTGGCTGCGACAGCCGGCGGCTGCGCGCTCGCATGCCTGACCGGACGCTCGCAGGTGGAAATGGTCATCCTGCCCCTTGTCCTGGGGTGCGCGTCGGCCTCCTGGATCCTCGTCGTATCCGCCCACGGTTTCGGGGCCCGGTCCGCCCTGCTTCTGTCCGTCGTGTTCCTGCTGTCCGCTAGAATGAACTGGCTGCGCTGGTTACGACACCGCGCCATAATCCTCACCGCGCTACGCGATCGCAACAGTAACGGCACAGACAGGGGGTGATCGCTTGACGCCCCTGCTCACCACGGTGGGGTCCGTCATCGCCCTCGTCACCTCCGTCCTGGCCGCCTGGGGCTCCTGGATGAAAGTCAACGCCGATCGCAAACGGGGTGTCGGCGAAGCGGAGATGGCCCGCTCCAGGTTCGGCCTGGAAGCCCTCCAGGCGGCCCTCAACGTGAAGGACACGATCATCACCCAGTACCAGGAGGAGAACAACCGCCTGCGCATTGAGGTCCATGACCTGAAGGTCGAGGTCGAACGCCTTCAACGGCGCCGCAAAGGCAACTGAACCGGAACGCGAAGAAGCCCGCCCTCTCCCCGAAGGAAGAGGACGGGCTTCGTGCTTCCGCTACTTCGACATGCGCTTCAGCAGACCCTTCAGGCGAAGCGTCATGGCGCAGTAGTGGTAGAGGTGGCGTGCGGCGTCGCGCACATCGTCGGCGTCCGGCTGATCCACGGAGCGGCCCGTCGGCCAGAACCCGAGCGCCTTGAGCGTGGCATCGCGGACCAGCGTCTTGGCCTGCGTCGGCGTCTGGTAGACGATCGGGCGCCTGTCGTAGATGTAGTCCATGATCGCGTTGACCTTCACCGGGGTGAGGTCGGCGAGGAACTGGTTGTGCGGGCGCAGGTCGAAGCGCTCGCCGACGACGACGTCCGGCTTGTAGCACCAGATGGCGCCCTTGAGCGTGAACGCCGTGTCGGTGTGGCTGTCGGCGACGAACTGGTCGTACTCGACGATCTCGACGTCGTCGCCGTCAACCGCCCCCAACACCCATCCGGTCGACACCCCCGGGTCGTAGGCGAAGATCTTGGTCACCAGCCCATCACCACCAGGCACGAAACGATCGTGATGACCGGACTGAAGCTGATCCACAGCGGAATCTGCGCGTTCTCGCGCTGGGTCGCCGCGAAGAAACCCAGGAGGAGAGCAAGCCCGAAGGAGACCAGCCCCACGGAGAAGAACTCTTGGAGTGTCATCCGCTCACCACCGCCATGACCAGTCCGAACCCGACAAGGAACGCCGACAGGCAGGCGATAGTCCGAAACCACCACTTGGAGAAGCCCTCCGCGTGACCGTCCTCGGCGAACATGTACCCGGCACTGAACACGAGCAGTGCCAAGGTCAGGCCCCAGTAGCCAAACCACCCACCCGCGCTCACGTCTCGATCACCACCGCGTCCTCACCGCGCAGGTCGTTGGGCTCCGCCCTGCGCCAACGCCCGGAACCCTTGGCGTGCGACGCCACCGCCCGGCACACGGTCGCCTTGGCGGGGTCGCAACCCTCCTTGCCCCGGTGCCACGCCAGAACGGGGATGTCGCCCTTGTCGAACCACACCCGGGTCAAGGCCCGCAGCATGGCGGCCACGCCGCAGGCCCGGGAGCGCCGGACCCGCTCCGGTTCGGCCCTCGGGTCGAAGGGGGCGGGGGACCAGATGACGTCGAACTCGTTGACACCGCCCCACAACGCCTGCCCACCGACGCTGTCAATGATGTGCACGCCATTGGGGTGCATCTCGATGCGGATCGCAACCTTGCTACCGCGGCTCACGAGTGGTTCCTCCGCTCGGTGTCGACAACGATGCGAGCGCACCAGGCCAGGGCCATGGCCGCGACCTGGATGAGCTCGTCACGCAGCGGGGCCGCGTGGCCGACGGGGGTGTCGGCGTCGGGGGTCAGGGCGCGGGCCACCTCGCCGACCTCCTCGGCCAGGATCACGAACTTCATCTGCTCGGTCACCTCCGGGTTGAAGGGGGTGCGGCCGTGGTGCTTGTCGTAGGCGCGCTGGTACTCGGCGACGACATCGCCCTCCAGGATCCTGCGGGCCCGGCCCCGTCGGCGGCGCAGGCCGTGCAGGGACGTGCCGTCGGTCTTCTCGTCGAGGTAGGCGATCCACAGGGCGGCGCGGGCGGCGATGGCGGACAGGGTGAAACGCTTGGCCCCGCTGCTCCAGGCGGCCGAGGTCAGGAACATGATCTCGGCCAGGTAGTTGTAGGGGTTGACGGTGTTGCAGCCCACGTAGTCGATCTCGTCGACGGCGCGCTCAACGGCCGGGTCGATGTCACTCATCGGTGCTCTCCTTCTTGTTGTTCTCGGCCTCGACCTGTGCGGCCAGGCGGCGGATGGTGTCGGCGAGCTCGGCTCGCTCCTCGTCGAGGTACTTCAGGTCGCGCTGAGCGCGCAGGAGCTTGAGCTCGGTGTCGCTGGGCCAGGGGACGGTGGCCTCCACGTACCCGTGGCTGCCGACGTTCTCCGGGTCGACGCAGGTGTTGTAGTACAGGCGCCCGCCCCGGGTGAACAGCATGCCCGCCAGGGCGGTCACGTTCGTGGTGTCGACACCGGCGGCCTTCAGGACGATCTTGGCGTCGCGGATGAAGGAGTACGGGGCGCAGTCGGAGGTCCTGATGTTGGCGTCAGCGCCGTCGTAGAGGCGGATCTTGCGCTCCAGGTACCACAGTGCCTTGTGCAGGTCGTCCAGGGGGTCGGCGCCCTTCTTACGCCCCTCGCGACACACGTACTTGACGACGTTGCCGGACAGAAAGTCCAGGTGCTCGGTGATCTCGATGACCTCGTGGTCGCCGAGCTTGTAGTGGGGCGGGTGGCTGATCATGTCGTCGGACATGGCTCTTCCTCTCTTTCTTGTCATTCCTTGTGGTACCGCTGGCAGGTGTAGCCGGCGGCCTTGATCACGAGATCGTCGTCGGCCCAGTAGGGCGGGCGACACATGATCTCGGACACTTCGGCGACGAGCGCGTCCTCGTCGAGGGTGCGCTTGTCGGCAGGGATTTCGCAGACGACCTCGTCGTGGATGTGGGTGACGACGGGCCACCCGGCGTCTTCCAAAGCGCGAAGCGCTTGGACGAGGATGTCGCGGGCCACGGCCTGGACGATGTTCTCGGTGATGATGCCCCCGTGCAGCGGCTTGTAGGGGACCCGGGCCCTGTCGCCCCCCGTGTTGAGGACGTGGGGCACAAGGCGGGCCGGGCCCAGTGGGCTGCCGTCGACGTCGAGGGGCTGCTTCCAGCGTCGGGTGAGGCCGCGGTAGACGATGGGCCTCTTGGAGGGCAGCCACACGTAGCGGTCCTGCCCCTTGACCTCGATGCTGATCAGGCCGGTGTCGACGCCTCCGCCGGTGCCCAGGATGCGCTCCAGCTGCGCCCAGAAGCGCCGGACGGCGGGGGACTGGGCCCTCCAAGCGTCGACGATCTCTTTGAGCCGCTTTCGAACCTCATCCTCCGAAGCACTCGGGGGGAGTACGCGTCGTCCCCCCATGGCGAGCATGGCGCCGACACCGCCCCGGTACCCGCAGTTGTGTACTAGGACTCCGTTCGCGGTGTACCGATGTTGCGGGCCCGCATTTCGGATGTCATAGACGTCAACCGCTGCTGGATCCGACGCCAGCCCTTGCGCTTCTGCTTCACAGCCAACTCGGCTTGCCGGAAGATTTCTTCTCTCGAAAAGCCTTCGGAAAGCTTGCGCCGAACAGTGGGCGCTTCGTACGGCCACTCTTCGGGACGGTACTCCTCCAGTCGGGTGCACCTTCTGTTCGCCATATTCTGTGCCCGGGTAGCCCACCGCAGATTCCCGGGAGCGTACCCGCGGTTGTTGTCCACGCGATCGAGTTCGTACCCCTCGGGACACGGACCCAGGTTCTCCAGGATCCACAGACCCGCTTCGGTCACCGAGTCGAAGTCGAAGGTGATACCCCGACCGCCGTAGCGGGCGTAGTTCGCGTCGTTCGGGTTGGTGCACCGCTGCTTCGCTTGGGTCAGCACCCGGTCCAGTTTCTTGGGGATCTTCCGAGGACGACTGCAAGGCCAGCACCCCTTCGACTTCCCCGTCTTCAGGTTCGTGTAGTTCGTCCACTGCTCGCGGCCGCAACCGGTGCACCGGGTCAGCACCATGGAGTCGCACCAACCCCGAGTGTACCGACGCTCCGCGGTCAGGATCTCCACCCACCCGAAGCGGAGTCCTACCTGATCCTGATTGTACGAGACGTGATCCGCTGGCGGCGGCGTCTTCGAGTCGTACCAGCCCCGGTGCCCCCATGCCCCACGCCCAGGTGAGGTGGTCCGGCGTCGCGGTGAGTCCGTCATAGGTCATCACTCTCCTCCGCCCTCGGTAGACAACCCCTCCGTGCCTGGTAAACCGAGAGCCATCCCATACCTTATCGGAGATACGAACGTTTCGCAAGGAGACCAGGCCCCGATTCGTGAGAATCCTCGATGATCCGGGCAGGCAGGCCAGGGTGGCGACCTTACCCTTCTGCCGATCGAATCCGTGTTCGACGCCGCCCATGCGTTCTGCCGTGGCGACGTAAATGTCCTCATTGTTGTTGAATGCGTCGATCATCCACTGCTCACCCGCCAACCACGCCAGCACACGGGGCTCGATCGACGAGTAGTCGCACACGACGAACGGCCCCATGAGCAGCGGGCGGATCAGCTTCTTCAGCTCCGGTGAGGGGACTGAACCGCCCTCCAGCAGCCGCCCGACCGCAGCCTCTTCGGCGGTGGTGTCGTAGCCGCCGCCCTCGGCCTTGAAGCCGTCGCGGGCCAGGTTCTGGAATTGGATGAGCCGACCGGCGAACCTACCCGTCGACGCGCCGAAGTACTGCATCGTGCCCCGCAGGCGCCCGTCGTCGTTCGTGGCCCGGATGGCGGCGGTGAACTTGGCCGCGGCCGACACCGCGCACTCCTGGCGCAGCGTGAGCACCCGGCGGACGTCGTCGGGGATCTCCCCTTCCAACAGTTCTTTGACCGTATCCTTGCGCAGGTCCTCCGTGTCGACACCCCGGTTCTTCAGCCACGCCCTCAGCCGGGCCACCGAGTTGCCGTTGTCGACACCGGTGATCTTCTCAATCTCCTTCAGCGCCTCGGCACGGTTGTCCTTGAAGCAGCGCTCGGCGGCCTTCGCCAGCTCGACGTCGACACGGACCCCCCGATCGTTGATCCGCTGGTCCGCCTCGTAGACGGCGCGCTCGCCGCGGGGGAATCCACGCCCGAGCATCTTGGCTGCGTCGCGCATGGTCTCCACGTCCTGGTCGCAGTAGGCGCCGAACGCCGCCCAGTCGTCTGGCTTCTCCTGTGCGGTCACCCTCTCGCCCTTGCGGCTGGGCTTGGAGAACAGGTTGATGAGCCGGGTTCCGGCCTCGTCCTTCTCCTCAGCGCCCAGTGCCAGGGCGAAGTCCTTCAGGGAGGCGGGCAGCCCCCACGTGCGGGCCAGGGCGGCGGTGTCGAAGAACTGCTCGGGTGGCAGGAACCCCCGCCTCTTGAGCCTCGACAGGTTGACGCGCTCGAAGGAGGCGTTGTGAGCGATCTTGAGGACCTTCCTGTCGAACAGGCCGGGGATCGCCCGGATCTCCTCATGCCCTTCGGCTCGCTGCACCTCGCCATTGTTAAGGGCCCAGGAGCACATGAGGATCCGCCAGTCCGGGTGCTCCGTATACCTATACACTCCGCACTTGGCCAGATCGACGGGCGAGTAGGTCTCGATGTCGAGCCACAGAACATCCTGCGTCATCCACGGCGCCCCGCCCTTCTCCGAGGCGGTCACCGTCCAACGGCCCTGGAGGACGAGCGACCAGATCTCGTCGAAGCCGCCGTCGGCGGGGGCCGTCCAGGGCCCTTCGACACCGAACAGGCCGATGGCCGGGCGCCGGGGGTCCAGTGGCCAGTCGGGCCCGGCCAGGTCGATGCTGCACCCCATGGCCGTCTTGACGTCGCGAAGCACCCCGATCTGCTCGTCAGTCAGGTCACGGGGGTCGGGCACCAGGAACACGGGCTTAGCAGCCCAGAAGTCATTCACCGGTCTCCTCCTGCTCCTTGAGACGGCGGCGCTCCTCGCCCTTGACCCGCCACGGAACCTCGCCGACCTTCTGGCGCACCTCGAACTTGGGGCGGAAGTCGATGTTGTCGGGCCCCCACGGCAGGCTGCTGTCGGGTCGCATGAACGACCAGCCGTCCATGTCGTCGAACGGAGGAAGGTTGAAGTTGGACAGGACCCAGTTGACGGCCTCCGTGCCGTTGGCCCACGTCATGCCCCCGGGGCTCTTGCGCCAGTTGTCGGCCCGCTTGAGCAGGGACTTGCGCAGGCGCAGGTCGCTCGCGGCCCGCTGGCGCCCCTTGGCCTTGATGCCCGCCTTGCAACCGCACAGCGGCCCTTCGAGCAGCCCCGACGCGGATGCCTGGCTGTGCCGCCCGCAGAAGACGCACTTGATGTCGAACACGGCGCCGCGGGTGGACGTCCACCCCGCCGGGTCGAGGGACGTGATGCGCCAGTCGCCGAAGCGGTGGTCGAGGAGCGCCCCCAGGAGTGGGTGGGGTGAGTAGATGGTCTTGGCCGGCTCTCGGTGGGTGATCATGGTTCTCTCTCTCTTCTTGTTGTGCTGGTTTGCTATGCGTCGGTTACGGTCCGGGCGGTGTAGACGACCTCGCGGTCGCCCGGGCGGTCCGGGTTGGGCAGTATGTCGCGCAGGGTCCCCTTCTTCTGGCAGTGCATGAGGACCCGGGTGAGCGCCTCGGGCCCGTCGAACTTGTTCTGGAACTTGGTAACCAGGGCCGCGTACGACACCCGGTGGCCGGGCTGGGAGGCGACCCACTGCTCGACGTCGGAGACCATGCGGGAGAACCCGTTGGAGTCGACCTGGTTGACCAGGGCCTCGGCACACCGTGCCCACGTGCCCGCCAGGTCGATCGCCTTGACGATGTGGCGCAGTTCGATGGTGTCCTTCATCTCCGTCATGGCCAGCAGGGCCGCCACCCGCAGGGCGGAGAACGACAGCCGCTCGCAGGTGGGGAACAGGGCCACGGCGTTGAGCGGGTGGTTGGCGGCCAGGAACGTGACGTCGTAGGCGAAGCACTTCCAGCGCTCCAGAGCGTCCTGATCGCACTTGAGGGGCACGCGCAGGTCGTCGAACGGGCCCGACACGGGCACGGCGGCCTGGAAGCCCTTGTCCCAGTGCTTGACCACGGAGGTCAGGTGGTGGATGAGCATGTCGCGCACCTGGTCGACACGGGCCCGCTCGCCCGTGCGCCACGCGACGTCGTTCGCCCCGGGTTCGAAGCCCTCACGGGAGTCGACGACGACCAGGCACCTGGGTACGAAGCCGGAGATGATGCGCTCCATGGTCAGGTAGCGGGCGGTGAGGTCGAATATGCCGGTTCCGTAGAACGACATCTGGTGGTCGACACCGCCTTTTCTGGCCAGGCCCCCGGTCTTGCGCAGGATGGCGGGCACTCTCCCATCGTAGATCTTGGTGAGCATGGGGATGAAGGAGGCCATGTAGGAGCCCTTGCGGGAGGCGGCGGCGAAGGTGTCCTGGACCTCGTCGACGCTGAGCAGCGTGGACAGGCGGGGCAGGTCGCCCAGCCATTCCTGGAGGGCTTCGGCGGTGGCGTCCTCGGGGGCCTCGTAGCCGCTGCTGTCGACACCGGCCTTCTCGGCGACGTCGGCCAGGACGCCGCGAGCCAGGCGCAGAGCCGTGCTTTTGCGGGACTGTGTAGTGCGCCCCAGGACCAGCCAGTACAGATTGAGGCCCATGTCGGTGAATGTGAGCGGGAGCTTGGCGTAGCGCGACAGGAGCGCGGAGAGCATGGCCAGGCCGCCGGCCACGGAGAACTCCCACGGGGCCTGCGGGCTTTTGTGCCCCACCCAGGAGGTGAAGGCGTCGATGAACGTGTCGTCGATGGGCTGCTCCTCGGGGTGGAGGAACTGGATGCGCGTCCAGTACAGACCGTTGGCGTCGGCGTCGAGCACGCTTGGTATGCGGTCGACGAGCGCTTCGGGCGAGGATTCGTCGCCGAATTGGTTGACGCCTTCCAGGGGGGTGAGGCCGAGGACGCGCAGGATGTCGGCGTCGTCGTCCATGATGAAGTCTTCGCCGTCGTGGTACTGCCTCCACCTTGCGGCGTCGCGCTGAACCTGCACCCACAGGTCGATGTCGGGGCGGTTGTCGCGCCTGTACTTGTTGCAGGCGGCCTCGTGCAGGACGAGGTAGCAGGAGCGCGCGTTGAACCCCGCCTCCATGAGTATGCACTGGAGGTGGTACATGCGGGCGGACCAGTCGTCGCCGATCTCGGGGCGGATCATGAACAGGTCGTTGGCGACGGAGTTGTTGACCAGGGCGAGCAGGCGGTAGATCTCGTTGGGGTCCTGCTCCTGGGGAACCTTGGAGTCGAGCTCCTCCTGGGACAGTGGTTCGGCCGGGGGGTAGTGGGCGGCGAACTCGGCGACGGTGACGGCATCGCCCTCGCGCTGGATCTCGACCAGGTCGACACCGCCCGCCCCTCTTCTCCTGACGGTCTCCTCGGAGTACTGGGTGACGCGGAATGGCGCGCCGTATTCGGGCTTCGTGTTGTAGGACCAGGGGACGCGCAGCATTTTGGCCAGGGGCCAGCCGCGGTCCATGCCGTCGGCGGCATGAGCGTTGTACAGGCCGTGCGACAGGTCCTCCATGTCGTTGTTCGACAGGTTCTCGGCGTCGAGGAACCGCCAGTAGCCGTGCCAGTGCCCTGGACTGGTGCGCACGAACGTGGTGGGGAGGATTGCGAGCTTGGAGGGGTCCATGTCGTCGCCGTCGCAGTAGACGACGTCGCAGCGCAGCACGTTGGCCTTGGTGGCGTGGCGGGGGTCGGTCAGGGAGGGCGGCTGGGTGAACGTCATGGGCTTGAAGTAGACGTCGCCACTGCCGTGGGCTTCGACATAGCGCCCCATGGCGGCCTTCTCGTCGGGCCACATGAACCACTTGAAGACGGTGAGGCGCCCGAAGGGGTCCTTGGTGATGATGGGCACCCAGCCGGGCGTGTCGGGCAGCACCTCTTCGAAGAAGGCCATGTCTCTCTTTCTCTTCCTTCTTTGTTTCCGTCTCTTCCGCGGGGACGACGGGGCCCCGACGCCGTCAGTCTAGCGACGCCGGGGCCCTGCCGGTCACCGGTGCAGGATCACGACACGGTACCGGGCGGTGGCGCCCTTGGGCACAAAGGAGGGGTCGTCCTCGTAGCGCCCGGTCCACGAGAACCGCTCGTAGTTGGGGTCCTCGAACATGTCAGCGACCTCGTGGATCTTGATGCGGCCGATGTTGTCGTACCCGTCCTCGTAACCGTCGACGAGAACGCGGGTGTCGCCGCCCTCCTCGTCGCGCAGCTGCTTCAGCTTCTCGATCAGTTCGTCGATGGTCATGGGCTGTTCACTCCTGCTCAGCGGTCGTGTTCTGGGCCCAGGCTTCAGTCCTCAGGCCGATGCTCAGGACCTCCTGCTCCAGCCATCGGAGCAGGTCGGTGATGTCGGTGTGCTTCTTCGCCCGGAACAGCATCCCGAACACTCCTGCGGGCGTTGCGACCCGGACCTTACGTCGGCCCCCACTCGTCTTCACGACACGCAGTCTGGTGGCTTCGGCGGCGGGGCTGTTCATGAGGTTCAGCGGGTTGTCGAAACCGAGGATGTCTCCGAGGTCCTTGACGACGAACCAGAGGGATCCGTCCTCTTCCACAACCACTCGAACCGGCTCGTCCTCGTAGTGCAGTGTGATCAGTGCTGACTTGGTCATGTTGTCTCTCTTTCTCTTGGTTGGGTTCCTTATGCGGGGTTGCCCAGCTTCTCGGTGTAGCGCTCGTTCCAGATGCGGTCGAGCAGGGGCCGGTCGGCTTCGGTGTAGGCGCAGACCTCACGGACCTGCCCAGAGGGGGTGTCCTGGAGGTACACGCCCGGATCCTTGCCGTCGTGCTCGTCCCTGTAGGCCTCCTTGACGTACTTGCCGAAAGTAGGGGCATAGCTCCTGAGTTTCTTGCCCGACACCCCCTTCCCGCGCATGTAGTCCTGAATGTAGAGCGGTCGTGCCTTCGCCTCGATCTCGGGGTGCTCGCCGCGGGCCTGGGCGAGGATGATGCGGAGCTTGGCCTCCAGATGGTCCGGGGAGACAGCCCCCTGGGCGAGCATGTGGATCTCGACGAGCTGACGGGCTCGGGTTAGGGCCCTGTCCTCAGCACTCGGAGTAGGCACCCCGACAGCGCGAGGGTTGATGGCGGCGCCCTCGTTGAAGTACTTGTCGAGGGCGTCGGCTGCCTCGCACTGGTAGGTGCGTACGAGCTCGCGGGTGTGCTCGTTCTTGACCCGGCCGGTGTCGATGGTAGCCAGCCACATGGTGAACGTACGTCGGTCGACAGTGGTCATATCGTACACCTTGCCGTCGGATCCAGTTGTGGGTGTCATACCCACAACTGCCCAGGACTGACGCTGGAGTCGCTGCAACTGGCCGGAGAAGTCCAGGCCGAGCGAGTCGCAGACGGGACGCAGGGCGACGTAGGCGCCGTCGGCGGTGGTGTAGATGGTGGTGTCGTGGAACGGGATCTGTGTGAGTTCCTTCACGGGATCTCTCCTTCTTGGTTGGTGGTGCTGATGTCGTGGCGCAGGCTGACGGTCAGGACCTCATCCACGAGCCACTTCCTGAAGGCCTCGGCCTTCGGGAGACGACTGCGGGAGAGGCTGTCAAGCAGATCCTCGCCTCGAATGAGGGAGGACGTGCGCGTCCCCCTGTTCGTGTGAACAGTGTAGGGCCTAAGGTTTTCCGTGTCAACCACCCGGGTCAACTCAGACGCGCTCTTGTAGCCCGAGGCCGCCGCCACGTCCTTCGACACGAACCACACTCGCCCGTCGCCGTCGACGTCCTCAAACAGGCGGACCGGGTAGCCCTTGTACTCCAGTGTCAGCACGACACGGCCTCCGCCCTCGCCCGTTCCCGGGCGTCCTTGCGCAGCTCGACATCCAGGACATCGTCGAGCAGCCAGCGGTAGAAGCCCTCGGACCGCTCGGACCGGGACCTGAACGCCAACCCGATCAGAGCCCGGGCCGACACCGCCCTGGCATCATGCACCCCCCGGCGCCCGGGCACCTTGAACCAGCGGACCTCGTTCTTACTGAACCTGCGCAGCATGTTGGGCGAGTCCCGGTACCCCAGGGCCACGGCCACGTCCGCGGCGACGAACCAGGCGCCGTCGTCGTCGACGAACGCCCGCAGCTCATTCTTCTCGTAGTAGAACAAAAGCATGGCTTCTCCTCTTTCCTTGTTGACCCGGCCGGGGCCCCGCACAAGACGAGACCCCGGCCGGGCATCAGGGGATCAGAACGGAGTGGTCGAGCTGTCGACCGGCTCGTACTCCACCTCGTCGACCTGCCCCCGCGGGCTGCCCATCAGCGGAGAGCCGTCGGGGTTGAACATCGGCTGCCCCGTCTCACGGTCCACGCGCTGACGCGGCGGGGCCACAGACGTCTTGATCGTGCACTTGCGACGCAGCATCAGCGCGAACAGGCGGTCGACGGTCGTCTTCAGCCCAGCCGCGTTGAGCATGGGCACCCGCTCACGCGGGTCCTCGCGCCACAGGTCCACAGCCTCCAGCATCCGCCGGAAACCGGGGTTGAGGACCCGCGTGGTCCGCCCCTGCTCCGTGCGCTTGAAGTAGAGGACCGTGTACCCCAGCACGACGACACCGTGGTCGGGGTCGTTGGCGTCGTCGATGGCGTACGTGAGGACGGCCATCGGCAAGCCCTTGGACGACAGCCGGCACTCCGTCTTGGTGACGACGGCGTTGTGGAAACCGGGCTCGGGGGCGCGGAACGAGAACTCCTCCGCAACCTCCACCTGGGACAGGTCGAGGCCGTCCAGGGCGGTGAGGTCCGCGCCGGACGTACCGGCGGCGGTAGCGGGGAAGGCGGCGAAGGGGTCGTTGGCGGTCATGCGCTCTCCTTATTGGTTGTGGTGGTGCTGGTAGTGGCTTCGGTGTTGTGGGCGAGCATCCAGACCCGGCCCATGGTGGGGTTCTCCAAGAAGTCGGGGAAGTCCTTGACCCGGCGTTTGGTGATGGCCCCCGGCAGAGCGAAGTCCGCTCGGACGGCGAACTGCCCGCTCTCCAACCTGCCCGACCTCATGTAGGCGACGAAGTCGAAGTTGGAGGGCATGTGCTTGTCGGACTGCTGGCCCCGGAAGGCCGGTCCGATCTCGGTCTCCCCGGTCACCGAGTTGGTGACCCGGGCAACGTGGGTGAGGGCCAGGAGGTTGACGCCATCGCATCGCATGAAGGCGTTGATCAGCGTCATGACATTGTCGTAGGCGTCGGTCCACGGCTTGTAGTTGTTGCCGGGATTGGCCGTACGGGACTCGCCCACGATGAGCTCCTGGAGCTTGTCGATGGTGTCGAAGACGACGGTGCGGTAGGGGAAGGACCTACTGTTCATCGTGGGCCGGACGACCTGGGCGATGAACCGGTGGGTGTCGGCCCAGGAGTCCAGGTGGATGATGGTGATCTTGTCCAGCTCGCCCCATTCCCTCAGGGGAAGCGTGCCCCTTTCGAAATCGAGGTAAAGGACGGGGGACATTTCGGGGACCCTGGATGCGGTGGCCGAAAAACTCGTCTTTCCGCTCCCTGCCCCTCCGTACATGAGTACCGAGATATCCTTGAGCTCCTGCGGATCCTCCGCGGTGAAACCTGCTGCTGCGAGCATCTTATCGAATGCCGATGTCGACATCACGCCGCCTCTCCGCCGCCGTCGGCCTCGTCGAGCGGAAACAGAGCCAGCTGCTTCCACCCCGGCAGGAGCAGAGTGTCGACCAGCTCGGCACCCTCGACACCGCGCAGGCGCCACAGGGCCACCAGGCGCTCCAGGTCATCCTCAGTGCGCAGGTTGACCTCCTCGCCCCGGCTGGTCAGCGTGCACTCGATGCGGTCGTGCTTCCTCGTGCCAGCCGGACGAGTCAGCGCGAGGACGAGCGGCTCGGTGTCGACGTTGAGCTCATTGGTGATGGTCCACATCGTGGTGCTGTCTCCGCACAGGAGCCGCACCTCCTCGCCATCGCTGACGATCAGGCCGGGCAGCCGCCCCATCCTCTCCAGGGCACGCTCAGTGCCCCTGGTGCGAATCGCCGAACCCTTCATCGCGCCTCCCGCTCGACCCACTTGAGGACCTCGTCGTGGTAGCCCACGTAGGCCCGCGTCCAGCCCATCGACCCACTCCACTCGAAGATGGCGACGGTGCCGTTGTGTCCGGCAACCAGTGCCAACTGACGCCCATCCTTGGTGTAGACAGCCCTGTAGCGGCCCAGGTTGTTGCGGGGCCGGTCGAGCGCCCACCCCGCCTTCCTCAGCGCCTCTTCGATCATGCCGATCACGGCATACCTCCCCATGCGGCCATGTCGGCCTCCTCCTTCTTCAGTCGCTTGCAGCGATAGCAGCCGGGCGAGGACTCATACTCCCCGCTCGACACCCCCGCCTCTTCACTTCGAACCCGGGCCACGAGCTCACTGAAACGGCCCAGGACGGCCTCGGCGACGGCCCGACGGTACTGGAACACCAGCGTCCGAGCCGCGCCCGGCAGAACGTCCGTGGATGCGTCACGCGGGATCATGAGCAGGCTCGCCCGCTCCACCTCGTAGCCGTCGCGCTCCAGGGCGTAGCCGTAGAGCATCATCTGCACGTAGTACTTCCACGCGGTCTCCCAGATGATCCTGTCCCGATCCATGAGGACAGAGCCGTCCAGGCGGTTGTGCACGACGGAGGAGACCCCCGCCATGCGAGCCTTCGACAGGACCTTCCAGTCGATGACCTCCCTGCGCTCGATGTCGAACAGGTCGACGGTGCCCCTGATCGGCCCGTAGCCGTCAACCTGGGCGACGTCGACCCGCTTCTCCACGAGGATCAGTCCGGCCCGCCCCTCGGGGGAGTTCGACAGGCGCTGCTGGGCGAGCAGGTGGAAGGCGGTGCCCAGCAGCGGGGCGAGCGGTGTGCCCGCCCTCTTGTCCTCGTAGGTGCCCCGGATCTTGTCGGCCAGGCACCGCTCGCACACCTCGCCGAGTTCGGAGGGCCCCACGTGGCGCTGGCGGTCCCGGTCCGTGGGGGCTCCGACGATCTCCAGCGCCCGGCCCGTGGCCCCGGAGCCCCACATCACAGGCCCTCGTCTTCGCCGTCGCTCCGAACCCGCTGCACCAGGTAGGGCTCGCCGGGCTCGCAGGCCTGCGCGTAGATGTCGGGGAACCGCTCCTTCAGGGCCCCGGGGTCGATGACCTCCTTGTACACGCCCATCCGTTCGTCCGTCGACACGAGCCTCTCGTCGAGCAGGGCGGCAGCGACGAAGGGGCGGAAGTGCGACCGGCGGGTGAGCACGGCGCCGTCGTAGCGGTCGAGTCCCCTCCTGGTCATCTCGGCGGTGATCGCCTGGTTGAGGCCAGTCAGCTGCCTGTTGACGGCGGAGCGGGCCTCGATGAGCCCGGCCCGTCGTTCGATCAGTTCAGACAGTTCGTCATCGTTCACGTATTGTTCCTCTCTTCCTTCTAGATGAGCCCTGATTCCGTCAGGGCGCGGTGCCTTTCGGCAAGTCTTCCGACGACGGTGTCGTCAATGGTCCCGGGGCACTGCACCAGGTAGCGCACGACGCCCCGTTCCTGGCCGGAGCGGTGGAGCCGCCCTTGGGCTTGCTCGTTGATGATCAGGGAGGAGTCCCTCGACAGCCAGATCTCCGTGTGGCAGTCCGTCTGGAGCCCGTCGACGCCTTCGGCGATGGCGGACACGACGGCCAGGAGGATCTGCACCCCGTGGTCGTCGCGGAACGTGCGCCAACCCTCATGGTCGTCCCCGCTGACCTGCTCCACTCGGTAGCCCGCCTTCTCCAGGCGCCACCGCAACGGCACCAGGAACTTGCGCGAGTGCGTGAAGACGATGACCCGCTCGTCGCCAAGGTCCTGGAGGATGTCGAGCAGGGCGTCGATCTTGCCGCTCTTGGCATCCTTGTCGAAGGTGATGACCTCTCTCGTCCCGCCGGTTGAGGTGGCGTAGTCCAGGACGATGGGCTGGGCGAGTGTGGCCTGCTGGAGGCGGGTGTCGAGAACAACCGGGAGGTTGACGGCGACCGGGTGGTCGTCGAGCCAGGCGATCGCCTTGTCCCGCCACGCACGATAGATGCGCGTCTGTTCCCGGGTCATGGTTGCAGCGACCCGGCGGATGTCGACGTCGGACAGTTCGGGCAGCGCCTCCTGACGGGTGACCGACACCCAGCAGGGGGTTGTGGCCCGCACTCGTCCGGGCCACTTCTCCTCGCCGTAGAGCTTCCCGTACCCGGTGTCGGAGAACGGGTTGAACTGCGACTTGAAGAAAAAGTCGGCGAAGCGGGTGAAGGAGGTGTAGCGTACGGGCCACAGGAACTTCAGGGCGCCGAAGATGTTGACGGGCAGGTTGCCAGCCGGCGTGGCTGACAGGGCTAGCCTGTGCCGGGACCTGATGCGACACAGGACCCCGGAGTTGAGGGACTGGGGGTTGCAGGCGCGGTGCACCTCGTCGGCGATGACGACGTCGAAGAGGGTTCCGCCGAAGGCGTGGGTGTCGGGTGCGGAGACCATCTTCCCGGTCCTGGGGTTCCTCTTCTTGTGCTTGTTGCGGGCGGTCATGAGGGACCAGCCGATGAAGAAGACTCCCTTCTCGTTCCTGTCCCACAGGGCTTCGAGGTTCGCCTTCCTGCCCGCACCCTTGGCCGCGCACTCGCGCAGCTCCAGGCCCCAGACCTCCTCAACGTGGCGTCGCCAGCCGTCGATGGTGTGCAGGGGCGCGACGATGAGGATGCGGGCGCCCTCTGGTTCCCTCCCCTCTTCTTTCAGGCTCCGCTCGGCGCAGGCCAGGGCCGTGAAACTCTTTCCCGCTCCTAAGGCGAGGGCCAAAAGGCCCGTGCCCCCGGCGGCGGCGACCTGTTCGACCGCCGCCGCCTGGTAGTCACGAAGCCGCATCGTCGCACCTCTCCCGCTCCAGCTTCTTGAGCGTATTGCGGACCAGGTCATCGACGTCGACCGCCACGTCGTGGATGATGCCTTCGACGCTATCGCCCCGGTAGTAGATGACGTCCCCGTAGCGCTGGTAGCCCAGGTGCTCACCGTCGGTGAGCATGCTGGGCTCGCTCACGTAGAAGGCCACCTCCGGCACCATGACCCCGTGGTCGCGCAGATAGTAGTACGGGCCGCGGATGTTACCCAGCACGTACCACAGCCAGGGGTGCTCCAGGCGCACACACACGTCCGCTCCGCCCTCGTCATCCCACTTGTCGTCCTCCGTGGAGGCGGCCGACACCCGCACCGGCGGGAAGTCGCTGGGCAGGTGCGCCTTGAGCCGCTCTTCGATGTAGTTGTCCATCTCTTCCCTTTTTCCCCGTCGCTTACTACTTGACGGGGATGTCGATGTTCATCAGCGATGGCAAGATCCGCTCGACGATCAGGTCCGGCCTGTCGAGGCGGGCGACGTCGAGATTGATCTCGATGAGCTCCCCCGCCCGCCCAGTGCGCCGCATCAGCGTGAGCACGTCCCAGGCGGTGATGGCGGCCGTCCACTCCTGACCACCCATGATCCACACGATCATGCACAGGCCCTCGGCCCCCTTGCTCTCGTCGGTGGGCAGGGGCCTGTACCCCTTGCGGATCATGGCCACGCGCAGACCCAGCATGGCCAGGGCCAGCTCGTTCGTCCTTTTGTCCTCAGCGCTCATCGTCGTCCTCCTTCTTTGCCACATCGGTTCCGGCCGGGGCCTCGTAGGGGTTGATTCGCAGCATCCACTGCGTGCCATCGGGGGCGTCGTCGAGGCGAGCGAAGCCCACGGGGCGGTGGACCAGGGCGCGCTGGGCGGTGGACGCCAGGACCACGGAGTGCGCCCAGGACTTCCATGCCCCGCGCTCCTTCTCGCCGCCCCAGGCCTCGCCCATCTCCAGGATCCTGCTGAGCAGATCGTCCAGGTCATCCCAGCGCACTCGCCGAGCCTCTCTCGTGTCCCCGCACCACAGCTCGATGCGGTCGTCGGTGTAGGGTCGTCCGGGCTTGTTGAAGTACTCGAAGTTCATCGCCGCCCCCGCTCCGGAGTGAACACGACGGACCAGTTCTGGCCGTCGGGGGCGTCGTCGATGATGCTGACGGCCTCCTCAGTGCCACCCAGGGAGTCCATGGCGTCGCGCTGGGCGACAACCCGGTCGGCGAACACCGTCCACTCCATCCCCTCGATCTCCGAGGTCCGGGTGATGGTCTTGACGACACCGCGCAGCTTGGCGACGGTGACCTCCTGGCCGTTGCGAATGATCTTCGTGTTGAGCATGTTGTTGTCCTTTCACTCGGTGGGGTTGTTAAGGTCCCAGATAACGTAGCGGGGCAGGGCGCCCCCGGGTGCGATGCGCTCGACACCGTGCTGCCGGGGGGTGTCGACCACGACCTGCACGGAGCCGTCCTCGTTCGCGGCATCGGGGGACATGCACACGGTCCCCTGCGTTGTTGTGATGATCGTGGAGCCGTTGCCCGTACGCTCGACGACGTGCGGCCCCAGCCGCTTGGCGGCGTCGGCGGCGATCAGGCGGATCGTCTGGTCCGCCAGGGTGCTTATCCCCGCATCCACGGCGTCGTTGTAGTAGTCGTAGTTCCTCAGGTCCAGGAAGGGCCCCATACCGGAGTCTCTGAGGCGCACGGTCCCCTTGCGGACGTTGAACTTGTAGATGCCGTCGAGCACTCGGGCCAGCCCGGGCAGGATGTCGTCGGTGAATGCCCGCTCGGTGAGGTACATAGCGGCGGCGACGTCGGTGACATCCTGCTCGTGCCCGCCCAACCAGATGGTCATGCAGCCGAAGGTGTCCTCGTAAGGCCAGGCAGTCCTGTCGTCCCAGTCGCAGGTGACCTGACCGTCGCTGAACTGGACGGCGCTGCGCAACGCCCGGGGCAGGTGGCCCTTGATCCGCTCTTCCGCGCTTCTCACAGCAGGGCCCCCTCGCAATCGACGCGGACCTCGAAGGGGAGCTCGGTGACGATGTCGTCGAAGCGCGGGTGGTGCGCCAGGTCGTCGACGGCCTGCCAGTAGTCGAAGTCCCCCTCGCCCGCGTTCGGGTGCCCGAAGTGGTAATCGGGCAGCCCGTCCAGGTGCATGTTGATGACCCTGGTTGCCAGGCGGTCGATATCAGTTGCCATTATTCTCATCTCTCTTCCTTGTCGACCCGGAGGAAGACCCTCCAGGTCTTATCGTAGCGATAGACCACGCCGCTGGCGAGTACTATCTGGTTCTCTTCGAGCGCCGCGATCTCCTCGCCGCGTTCAAGACTGATCCGCACCGAGCGGTCGTACTCGCGCAGTCTCTCGTCGGCCTCGACCAGCAGCTCCCGGGCCGCCCTCTGCAAGCACCTCGACACCCGCCTGGTGATGCGGATCTGCCGGTGCTTGACGACGAGGCCGCGAACGGGGTTGCCAAACAGGGCCAGCATGTAGGCCCCGTCCGACGTCCTCACACCGCGGGCGTGGTCCAGGTGCTCGATGTCGTCCAGGGACCGCCCCGTGTGCTTGGCCAGCACACGGGCCATGATGTCCTTATAGGGTCTGCGAGTCACGCCTTGTCCTCCTCCCAGTAACCGCAAAGCTCCGGGTGCTCCTCGCGCATCTCTAAGGGCATCCGTTCGTACCTGATGAGCTCCTCCAGAGCGTCGGGGTTGTCGACAAACCGCTTCTTCAGGACGATCTTGGTCTCCCATCCTTCCCGGACCTTGTCGAAGACGAGAGGGGGCAGGCGGAACAGATCGTGATACTTCAGCTGCCCGGTTGTCCCCCTGATGAACTCTCCGAGCCAGTAGTCGGCGTGGCCCTGGGTCTTCCAGAACTTCGGCGGCGTGAGGTCGCTCATCAGTTCTCCTCCTCCTTCTGCGCGTCCTCGTCGATCAGCCAGCTGATGGCGGCGTGCATCTTCTCGGAGTCCTCGGGGCTCATCATCACCTCCGCTGCTCGCTTGACGAAGAACGTGTCGCTGTTCTTGGCGGAGATCCGGGTGACCATGCACCGGGAGCCCCCGTCGGCGGGGTAGCGCAGGTCGACATCGAGGTTCAGCGCCCGCCCGGAGCGCTCGTTGACGAAGATCCAGTCGGAGTCGGGGTCCTGGTGCACGTCCGCGAACCCCTCCTCCGGCTGGAGGGCGATGTTGTCCACGATGGTCTCGCGGATGAACGACCTCACGTCCAGGGCTCCCTTGTCGTAGGCGTCGGCGAGCACGTAGCGCAGGTCGTCGTCGACTTCGACAGTTCCCTCGTCGTTGTAGTGGATCTTCCCGTCCTCGCGCTCGCCCCCGGCCAGGACCTGGATCATGTCGAGCGCGGTGCCGATGATGTCCCCGGCCAGTTCGCTCATGGTCTCGTCCGTCTCCTTGCAGCTGCCGGTCCAGCCGGCACCCGACCTCATCCAGTCCGAGGTCCACCACTGAAGGTCGGGGGCGTCCTCGTCTGCCCCCTCGTCCCGGCCCCACTCCAGGTAGATGGTCTCCTCGCTGTGCGCCATGTCCGCGTCGGCCAGGTCGATGACCAGGCGGGCGTGGCCATTCTCCCCGGGGATGAGTCTCAGATCGTTGTCCTCGTCGTCCGCTCGGCCGGGAAAGTAGACGCCGACGCCGTAAGGCAACGCTCGATCGAGGGCCTCGGACAGTTCGTCCCAGTCGTCCGTCGTCTTGTTGTTCACGATGATTCCTTTCTCTCTTCGATCTTGTGAACAGGCCCCCGGGGAGGACTCGAACCTCCCTATAACCACCCGGCGGGGGCACCCGTCGACTACTTCCTAAGCAGCCTGCGGGCAGTGGCGCCGGAGGCGGTCAGCCCCAGGCAGCCGTAGGGAACCCCATCCCGGCGCACGTTGCGTCCAGGAGTGAGGATGTCGTCCCGGTCGGGGAACAGTTCCTCGACCGTCTGCTGAACCATGCGCGTCACGATGAGGAACGTGTCCTCCCGGTAAGGCGGGAGGAAGGCGTGCGTGGCCCGCCCCTTGCACGACACGGGGATGACCGTGACGCCCCGCCATCCGGGCACGGTGGCTTCGACGGTGGTCATCCCCTCGTCCCGGTGCCGCACGGTGGGCGAGTTCCCGTCGGAGGGAAGCACCATGAGGGTGGTCTCCCGGTCGGCGGGGTCGACAATCCGCAGCTGCCGGCCCGTCATGTTCAGGATGCGCGTCATCAGCTCTGCTCCCTCTTCTTCGCCAGGAACTTCTTGACGAAAGCGAGCAGAGCGTCGGGATCCTTGGCGAACGGCTCCCTGAGAACGATCAGCACCTTCCAACCACGTCGGGTGACGACGAAGATCTCATCGCACAGGTTCTCCACATCGTCGATCGACCACAATTCGTAGTCAACCGTGTCCGAGATGAAGTCCACGAACCACTTCCGCGCTCGTCCCTTGTTGTCCCAGTACTTCGGAGGAGTGTGGTTACTCATGTGTTCCTCTCTTTCTTGCGGCTGGTGTTCAGTTGGCTTCCAGGCTCTTCTCGACACGGCCCAGGAGGGCCTTGATGGCGTCCGCGCTCTCGCTCGACAGCCCCGTGGGCCGCCCGCCGGGGCAGAACTCGATGGCGTCAAGCTCTCCGTCGGGGGCGGGGCGGACGTCGACGCGCCCAAAGGCGTAGACGGAGACGACCTTGACCGGCAGGTAGGACTCCTTGTCCCAGATGCGGTACTCCGTCCGCTCGTCCTGCCTGTCCGTCGTCGTGATGGTGTACCGGGGGCTGTGGATGGCCCAGAAGTGAAGCGCGTTCCCCACCCACTGCCGGACCCGGCGATAGGCGATGAGCCTGACGCTGGAGTCCAGGCGAACCTGGGCCACGCGCCAGTTCTCCTCGTTCCACACGTCGACCAGGAGGGCGGCCTTCTCAGGGTCATCTTCAGGGTTGAACCAGAACACCCGCCCTCCGCTAATGATCAGGTGCCGGTAGAAGTCGAATCCCTCCAGCCACGCGTGCAAGACCTTGTCGACGATCCAGCCGACGGTGCAGTCCTCTCCGATCTCGCGCTCCTCGCAGGACTTGTGCTCGACGATCAGGTCGAACTCGGGCACGATCTCGAAGTCGAGGCCGTGGAAGTCCGTGGGGATGATCCCCCTCCCATTCACCCTTCCGCCCGGTTCCAGCGCCCCGCTGAGTCCCGGGGGCAGATTCTTGGCGATGTCGGCCCAGGCGGCCTCAGCGCTCCCGCTCACCTGTCCCCCTCCTTCTCACTACGGGCGCCGCTGACGGCGGCCACGATGATCGCCTGCATGTCGCAGAACGGGTACGACACGCCCCGCGAGCCCATGGTGATGTCAACGGACCCCAGGACCTTCCCTTCCAGGGTGGACAGCGTGACCTCGGCCTTCCCCTGATGGACGCGGATCTTGATGGTCCTCTCCGGCAGGTTGATGTTTCCCATCCCATGGGAGGGGAACACCGCCACCGTGAAGGGAACCTCCTCAAGGAGGAAGAAGTCGACCATGGTCGTGAATGCCTTGCGGGACAGGGCTCGGTCGGCCTGCTCCTGCACGTACTCGGTGAACTCGCCCATGTTCTTCGCCTCACAGGCGGAGTCGCAGAAATCTGCGATGATCACCCCGTCCCACTCGAAGTAGGGTCCCGTGCACCACGCGCCGGGCAGGTGGGCGCGGACCTGGTTGGAAGCCTGTTCCTCGATGACGCCGACGACCTGCCTCGGAGTGACGGCCGCCAGGGTGCGTCCGTCGGTGCCGGGCTCGTCGACGAGCAGGTTGAAGCGGGTTCCGCTCTTCCCGCCGTCCTTCGAGAGCATGGGGTAGTTGTACAGGGAGGCGATGTGCTCCTCCTTGTACGGCCACACGGTGAAGATGTCGATGTCGTCGGGGTCGGCCATCGGATAGGCCGACACGAACCCGTCCCGCCCGAGCAGCCCGGGCAGCCTGTCCTTCACCTCCTCCCAGAAGCCGGCCATCTCCTCGCTCATCTCGATCCTGTCGTCAGCCGACATGGCTCTCCTTCCTCGCGATCACATTGTTCAGGAACAGGACGGCCCGGTCGCGGGCCTCCTGGACGTCGGGGGTTCTGTAGGCCAGGTGGAAGCACAGCCCCCGGCCCTGCGGGTCCAGGATGTTGACGTCGATCAGGCCCTCGTCGTCGGGGGCGACGACGACCTCGACACTCCCGTGCCCGCCGGTGAGGAACCGGATCATGTTCGGCGTGGACTCCCTGGTCACCTGGAGGGGGATGTCGTCCTCCATGTCCATGGCGAACTCCACCACCCAGCACTCGGCGGCGAAGCGACGCACCTCGTCCCGGTACTCGCGCAGGTCCGTGGAGTTTGCGCCATCAAAAGCCTCATTGATGCGGTTCGTGATCCAGCACAGACCGTCGTACTCGTCCCAGACCAGCGGAACGCTCCCGACGAGGACCCCCAGGGCAGAGCGGTACACGGCCAGGGCGATGGTGTACGTGTAGTCCCGCTCGTAAGGAATGGGGTCCCTGCCCCCGATTTTGAATGGAGTGAAGACGTCCCGACCAAGGCCCTCACTCTCGGCGATAAGGCCCAGCATCTTGTCCCCGCCGACGCCGCGCAGGGTGACAACTCCCGTGTTCAGATCCAGGCGCAGCATGCGTACCACGGCCTCGGAGGGGACCTCGGCCAACACGTGCATCCAGATCCTCGTGCGCTCGTCGAACGTGTCCCAGGTGATCTCGTCGATCACGATCGACCTCCCTTCCTCTGCTCCCGCAGGTCCCGGATCGTCTCGTGCAGCACAAGGAAGTTGGCCAGGGCGACAACCACCTCCGCCTCCCGCACGCCGCCGCGCTTGAAGGTGACCCGCCGGCCCTTGTCGTCGGCGTCGTGGTACGTCGCAGCGATGCTGTCCTCCTCGGGCCCGGCCAGGTACAGGGTCGCATGCGCTCCCCCGCTTCCGGGGATCTCGATGTTGGCGTAGGACCGCTTGCCGCCCGTGACGCGCGCCGACGGGGCATCCCGGGTGACCTCCGCGATGAATTGCTGAATGGTTCTCAAGGCTCTCGTCTCCTCTTCTCTTTCCTCCGGTTCTCGGGCGGATGCCCGGAACCCGTGCCGGGCGGGGGGAATCGAACCCCCGCACTATGACCGTCCCGGCTGTTTTCGAGCGAGATCACCACTCGAAGATGTCAATGCCCTCATCGAGTCCGAAGAGGTTGAAACGTCCCGGCGTCGGGCCGCCACACACCGTGCAGTTGACGGGTCCATTCATCTTGGTCGCCCGTCCAGCCCACCGTGGGTGTCGGGACTTGTCCCGCCAGCAGTCGAAACACATGGGGCCGTACCGTCCGGGGGCTGTCGGCGCGTCCAGCACGACATAGCCCTCTCGCCTCAGGATGTACTGGACGATATCCCACATCCTCGGGTGCGACGGGTTAACCCCAACGGCCCGAAAGATCCTCCCCGGCTGCACCACGAAGTGCATCCAGTACTCGGGCAGTTCGTGGTTCTCCCCGCGCCACTGGCTGTGGATGATGGGCGCCGCGATCTCGCAGGCTTCCACGATGAGTTCACGAATCGGGTCACCACACATAGATGGTCACCTTCCACGTGGCGCTGCCGACGGTGCGACAGCAGTCGACGCAGACGGCTCCCGCCCAAGACGGGTCCGGTACGGTCCCGACCTTGCGGGCCTCATACTTGCGCCGCGCCTCGCACCGGGGGCACAGCGGCCCGTAGTGCTTGTTGCCGTCGTCGGTCCAGTTCGCGGGGAGGACGACATAACCCTCCTCGTTCAGGGCCGCTTCAAGGAAGCCCCGAAGCACAGGCTCGGCGAGAGGGTTCCTCCCGTCGTAGGGCCGCCGACCCAGCGGGTCATTGGCCAGGCGGCGCAGACCCTCCCAGGTGAGCACGTAGTCGGCCCAGGACGGCGCCGGGTTCCACTCGGGTGAGGCGTCCGCCTCCAGGGCCTCGACGATCCGCTCGATGAGGGCGTCGGTGCCGGTCTTGGCCTCGTTCTCGTCCATCGTTCTCTCTTCTCGTTGGGTTGTTGTCGTTGCTGTTTCAGTCCTCGAACGCGAGGAACGACACGGCCGGGGCGAGCAGGTCCTCGTCCCGGATGACGCCGTAGTCCGCTGCCGCGACCGTCCGGCCCTCCCGGCCGTACTCGCCGCCCAGGAACACGGAGGCCATGGGCTCGTACCCGTAGATCTCTACGGTGCGGTCCTTGCGCTTCACGATGTTCCTCCGGGTTCCCCACGCAACCGTCGTGTCATTCTTGCCGGTCCGACTGTCTACGGCCCCGCACAGGTAGTGGGCCAGGTGGACCCGGTACTTGAAGCCCGTGACCCGGAGCATGTACTCTTTCAGGTTCACGATGGTCTCGAATCGGGTCAGGGCCGCCCCCTCCTCTCCCGCCGGCGCCCACATAATGTTCTCCCGTGCGTCGTCGAGTTCCAGCGGCGGAGTGACGGCCAGTGGAAGGGACGCCAGGACCGCCTCGAAGGCGGCGTCGGTGAGCAGGCGGGCGATCCCCTCGGCCTGTTCCGGCTTCAAGGAGACGGGCCGCAAGGGCCAGCGGTTCATGATGACGTCATCGCGCTCGTAGCCGTCCCGCCGTCGGTTGATGCTGGCCAGGATGTGAGTCGGTCCCGCCCAGCCCTCACGGAGGATGACGGCGCTTTCCCGCAGTTCGACACGCCCTCTGAAGGGCGCGGGGATCAAGCCGAGCACCTGGCCCCAAAGGCGCTGCTCATCCTTCTCTTCCCCGGTCATCGTTCTCCTCTCTCCTCACTTCCGGTCCCGGAACAGGGCGGCGTACATGTCCGCCCTGATCTCGGCGTCCAGGTCGTCCCCGTCGGCGAAGAGATGCTCGGCCCCGCGGGTGAAGGCGTCTCGGGCGGCCTTGAGGTCCCTCCGACTCATCGAGGACAGGGCGAGCCTGATAATCATGGCCGGCCTGATGCCATCAGGTGCGTCCCAGTCCTCGAAGATGAACCGCAGAGCGTTGCGGGCCTCTCCCAAGTGTCCCGCGGCCAGGGCGTCGCGCACGAAGCGGGCCTGCTCGTTCAGCCACGTGGTCAGATTCATGATGATGCTTCCTCTCTTCCGTGTTGCATCGTGCTCCCGACGGGGCTCGAACCCGCTTCGCGGCCTAGTCGACAGGAGCGGCCGCCTAAAGGCGGCGTGTATTGGACGTTCGTCCCGGCCGGGCCCGGCTCCGATGGTTCAGGCGTAGATCCGCAGGGCCGGCGCCAGGTCCTCTTCCCGGGGGACGGGGACGGCGTCGTAGAGGCCGACAGCGCCGTCCTCGTACTCCTCCCTCACGCCACCGCGCGGGGTCCCGTCCGCGGCCCACAAGAAGACAACGACATAGCCGTCCCGCTTCGGCGTGAAGCGGGCCAGGACTCCCCCGTCGAGGGGGTTACGTGAGAAGTCCGTACGATAGGTCTGCGGGACGGTGTTCCGCAGCCGCCAGCCGACGTAACCGTCCTGAGGGTCAACACCGGCCTCAAGGGCCGCATCGACATCGGCCAGGACCGCGTTCAGGTTCTCCCACGGCATGTCGTTGCCCTTGCGAGGGGCGAAGATGACGCGCGCGGGAATCACGCCCCACGGCGTCTCAAGGGAACCCGGCTCGTCGCCGAGGAAGAATCCTCCTGCGTCGCCGCGGTCCTGGACGAGCCAGGACGAGACGAGCAGTGAGGCAATCTTCTCCCGCACCTGGCCGACCGTGGGCCAGTCCGGGCCGTACCAGTGGACGGCGTCCTGACCTTCCTGGCCGTCCCAGCCCGGCTGGAAAACAAGGACGCCCTCGTCCGCGTAGAACCCGGGCGGGGCGTAGTAGGGCATCCGTTTGAGCTCGGCGTAGGGGCGCAGAATCCCGCCGTCCAAGAGCGATCCGATCTCGTCCCAGTTGTCCGGGTCGACGATCATGTTGTTCACGTTCATTGGAGTTGTCCTTTCGGCTATGGGTGGGTTGGTGTTCAGCGGGCGGCCCGACGGGCGCGGTGATCCCGGATGGCCTTGTACTCGTTCAGGAACGGGCGGACCCAGTACCGCAGACTGGGCAGCGGTTCCCAGTCCCCGGTCTTGCGACCCTTGCGGGCGGCCTGGAACAGAATGTCTCCCGCCGCCTTGAAGTCGGCGTCATTCTTAAGGCGGTACAGCCAAAGGCCGTACTCGCCAATACCCTTGCGTCCGAACTTAATGGTTTCGTGCAGGTAGTCATTCGTGGTTCGCACGATCCACTCCCGAGTTTGGGCGTCCATTGTCTTTTCCTCCCGGTTTTCGTGGGTGTGCACGCGTCGGATGACGCGCTTCGCGCCCCGGGCCCGCGGCGAACGGGTAGGAGTCCTCCTCCCGGGGCTAATGGGTTGGGCGGGCGTATTGGAGTTTCGTCCCGCCGCGGCTCGGTTCAGGCGCGGCGAGTCAGCCCGTCGCAGCCGATGACCGTTCCATCCTCATCGCGGATGAGCTTGCCCGGGCTGACCAGGTCCCCGCGGCTCGGCGGCGCGGCGTCGCTCACCGCCTTCGCGACGATGAGGACAACGCCCTCCTCGGGCTCCGGGAGCCCGATGATCTCCCGCGGCGCGCCGGCGACGACGACGGCAACTTCGTGGCCGCCGATGCGGCACTGTTCCGGGGACAGGCGGTCATAGATAACTCGGGCGGCGCCTCGCTCATCCGGGGCGATGGTGATGTAGGTCCCGTCCAAGGCCTTAACGTAGAGCGCGTGGGGCGTGAGGTTCCTGTAGATAGTCTCAACAGTCATGACTTACTCTCTCTCTCTCTCTCTCTTCGGATGAGTCCGAACGGATATTCGGACTTCGCGCCCCGGGGCGGCAGCGGGTCGCGGCGATCCTCTCTCCCGGGGCTAATAGCGGGGCGGGGTTCAGCCCCGGTTCTGACGCCAGATCACGTAGGAGGATCCCGCGTGGTTCCCGCGGGACTTAGCGTCCCAGTAACAGCCCTCGAAAGAGGACGGGATCGCGTCATCGCCGTCCTCATCGGTAAGGCACGGGGCGACGGGCACCCACGCGCAATCCTGCGCCCCGGCCGTAGAAGTCTCGAAGCAACGCGGGGCAAGACGTCCCGGGGCGTCGGTAGTCGTCACGACGGCCGTGGGCCCCGGGGCCGGGGCGGAAGACGTGTTCCTGGTACTGTCAGCCAGGAAGGCGGCGCTGCCCGCAATGATCGCGGCGCTGGCGATGAGGGCGCCGCCCGTGTACAGAACACGGGACACAGACCAGTCATTGGGGAACGCATACACGGTCATGGTTAATTTTTCCTCTCAGTGGGTTGGTGAGTTGGTCGTGAGCGCCCGCCTTCAAGGGCGCATCCCCGCTTACGCGGGGTTAACGGAGCACGATTTTTCAGTAACCGTACTCCATAAGCCAATCGGCCAATGCGAACTTGGAAGTCACTTCCTTACGGAAGACTTCCTCGCCCTCATGGTCTTCGGCGCCCCGGAAAGAGTACTCAATGACGGAGCCGCTAAAGCGGCCGTCAGCGTCCCACATAGCATGGGCGTGCAGCTCGCGCCCGCGCCATCCCCGTACCCACACAGCACTCTCGGTGCCATCGGGGTTCCGCGTCACGCACTCGGCCGCCGCGGCCAGCTTCGGCCAGATATTCTTGAAGCCGTCCCACTTAGCGGGCGGCAGAGGCACATTTTTGAGTGCCTCAATCACTTCGGGAGTGTCCCAGTACATTATGGTCTTCCTTCCGGTTCGTGCGCGCTATTTTGCGCGCATCGCGCCCGGGCGCGGGATCGAACCGCGCTGCGGCCTCCGCTTATTAGCGGCCGGGCTGATAGTGGGGATTGGGCGGGGCGGTCAGATCTCCCAGATCTCGGCCTGGGCCCAGTCCCAGGCTTCCTGCCCGCAGCACTCGCAGGTGTGGGTGTAGTCCGCGGGCGTCGTGCCCGCGTGCATCCAAGTGCCGCGGCCGTCGGCGGACGCCTCGAAGGCGTCCAAGTCCTGGGCCCACGCGGCCGATTCCGCGTCCAAGTCGGCGTCGGGCCGCTCACCGTTCATGAGGAACGCCGTGCACTCGCTGCACAGCGTCGCCGTGCGGTCAATGGTCACGTCCCGGGACGTGACCACAACGGGCGTCATGTCCGCGTAGGGGTAGGCACTGCGGATGGCGTCGACCGCGTCGACGCACTGTTCCCACGCCCAATCGGTCGGAACGTCTTCCGTCGCCCGACCGCTGTCCTGCGCGATCACATGGGCGATGTCATCGGCCGTGATCACGGTGCGCCGGAAGTACTCGCTGAGAATGAGACACGCGGCCTCTGCGTAGGTAACGCGACGCTCCCGGTCCTCTTCGGCCGCGAAGGCGTCGAGCACGCCCTCAAGGGTAAGGTTCTCAACGGGGATGGTGATGTAGGTCATGGTGTTCATTTTTGGGTCCCTTCCTATGGTGGGGATGGCGATGGGGATGATGGTCCCACGGAAGATGAGGATTTTCCGCGGGATCGCGCCGGGTATGCTTTTGAAGGCATGGTCTCGCGCACTACGGTGCGCCGGGCCCGCTCTGAACGGGCCGCTTCCTCTTACCCGGCCGCGTATTTCGTCTTAAATCCGTTTTTGGTACACCTAGGGCTATTTTGGACTTCTCTCGGCTCATGATGCGGGTTCACGGCCCTATCGAAGGATAGGGCCGGTCCTGCGCATCGCCGTGGGAGTCCGCATGGTCCTGCGGGCACGGATTGCGTCTGGCTCGCCAGCCGCGCGAAGCAATTTTTAACCGTCTATTGCATTGCTTCGCATATGTAGTTCTCAATCTTCCCGGGGTAAGGATGAGGGGTAGGAGCTTGGGACTCCGTTCTCTTCCTCCCTGGTGATGACTCTAGTCTAGCGCGCTCGCTGGGGAATCTCAGCCTTTAATTCTGTGTTCTGCGTCTCTTTTGAGTTTGTGGTTCAAACTCGGGAGATGGGGCCCGCTCGCGCGGGGGACTCGACACAGCCTGTTGCTCTCTCCTACGCGGGGGACTATCCCGGCCGCGCCCGCTCTATGTCTAGGGCGGGGGCAAGCGCGCTATCCAATTTTCATCACACGCGCTCACCGGGCCGTGGGCCGCATATGCGGCGCGGCGGAGGAGCACAGTGCCCCGGGCCAGGATCGCACTGGCGCCCGCTAGGCGGGCCCACTAGGGCGGGGCGCCCCGTGAGGGGCGGGGGTAGGGGTAGGGCGGGCTAGGCAGCCGTCGCAGGGTGCCGGCTGGCCGCGTACGCCGCGGGGTAGCCCGCGGCCGTGGCAAGGGCGTCTGCGAGGCGCCCGCGCCAATCGCCGCTCTGGGGGTAGCCCTTGGGGGCGTGGGGCAGGCCGGCGATGATGTAGGCGATGTCCGCCGGGGCGAGGGGTCCGAGAAGCCCGTCGTCGACGGATCGGCTAATGGGGTACCCCCGCATGAGATCACGGGCCAGCTCATCCGCGCATCGGCGGATGAGTCCCTGCGCCGGGGCGTGCTGCCGGTAGACGGCGGCGGGGTAGCCCCACATGGTGGGGACCTGGGTCGGGGCCTTGGTCTTCATCTCGGTTCCTTTCGGTTGCTGTGTTCCTCTGACATAGATAAAGGTACTCGCCCCGCGAGGGCTAGTCAAGGTATAGGGAGGGGAAATTAGTGTGTTCTCCGTCACATTTTGAGTTGGGCGGGCGGGGACGGTTGGTTGGTTGGTTGGTTGGTGCTCGCGTGTTTCACGTGAAACCAATGAGTAGTGAACCCCGCGCTAGCGGGGAGCCGACACGCGCTCGGTAGGACGGCGGGACGGCGGGACGGCGGCCTGTACGTGTACGCGCCGGTGTAGGGAGCGCAGCGACCGGGGCGAGCGAGCGGTAGGCGGACACGCGAGTAGGGATCGGCGGGGAGGAGGGTTCGATACGGCCGGCTATCTACGGGGTATGTGATGTGAGGCACATATGGCGGGTAATGCATATATGAGCGAGTGAGGCAAGGGACGAAAGTCCCGATTTGGAACGGGAGTAGGGCGAAAGTTTCGGTTGGCCGAAACATACTGTGTGTGACATAGCATTGTGTGGTGGGGTATTACGTCAGACGTATCATCCTCAGGGAGGAGGAGTGTGAGGTAGGAGACAGGGTGGAGTGGGTTGACAGGATGGGTGGGAGTATGCTATGGGAAATGAGACGAAAGTCATACGGGGAAGGTATTGCATGTTAACGTATGACAGTGCATTGGTGAGTAGCAATCTCGCGTGGGGGTATGAAAATCGGGGTAGAGGATGGATAGAAAGTAGTGAAATTTCGTCCCAAAAAAGATGAATGTGATGTAGAACACAGGTCAAAATATACGGTTGAGTGCATAATGGATTTACTTCGTAGAAGTATATAGTATGTATAGTATGTATAGTATATAGTATAGTATATAGTATAGTATAGTATAGTAT
>ERZ772964.54-NODE-54-length-62570-cov-103.515_pt1 | contig 62570 bp, 68 predicted proteins | sample MGYA00580675_ERZ772964 | MGnify/ENA primary metagenome ERZ772964 (study PRJEB29015, sample SAMEA2737941) | human oral metagenome | biome: human oral; feature: human-associated habitat; material: dental | place: China | collected 2139 ... | reverse complement strand
GGGTTTTCAGCAGGGGTTGGGTTTTCAGCAGGGGTTGGGTTTTCAGCAGGGGTTGTAAGTAAGCTTGAGTGGATGCCCCCTGGCAGGCTGTTTCAGCTAGGTTTGCGTCCGCCAGGTCGGCGTCAACAAAAATAGTGTTCACATGCCACAAGTATTCCCATTTTGTTTTTGCCTTTGCAACCCAATCCTGGACAGGTCTTGCCAGATCATCGCAAACACCAGGGTGGAATAGTTCACAGAGTTCATTATCGAAAAGGGAAATGTCTGTGTCCACCAGGCCGAGACGGTGAACGTTTACTTGGTGCTGCTCCAGGATTTTCTGGTAAAACTCTTCATTTCCTTGTTCGTAGTCGCCTAGGTTGTTTTCCCCAATGGGGTGGATGGTGATGCACCAACAATCAGTTATGGTTTCCCCTTTCCGAAGGTTTAGTAGGCTGTAGACCGCCGAGTGGGCCATGATCCGCGGGTTGGGGGCGCCGTCTGTGGTGCCGAACAGGTTGGTGAGCACCAGGTAAGTGCTGGAGGGACCGTATTTTTCCAGTATTGTTTTGTTCCCTGAGTCGAAACCAAAGCGTATGAAGTTTCGGTAGAAAGCTTCCATCATAGGGTCGGGGCCTATGGTTAAGGTGAGACCGTTTGGGAGTTGGTGCCTGGCCCGGGTGAAAATCCTTGCATCCTGGTTGTCCGCGGCGGGTTGCGGCGTGGTTTGGCCTAGAACCCGGTAATTGTAGTAGCTGCGGGGGAAACCTCCGCCGGTGTTTTCTGCTGCGAGGTTAGGGTTATAGACGTCTACGATTGGCCGGCCGAGAATGTCTGTGATTCGCTCATAGCCGGGTAGGGGTGGTTCGGGGTTCGGGTTATATTCAATGCCGTTGGCGTCCCGCCAGGTTTTTTTGTTTGGCTCCATGGCTTCTAGTGTAGCCGGGGCCTTGATTTCTGGCTAGTTTTCCGCGGTTGGTTGGTGGCGGTTCACGCCTTGGTTTTTGCCAGTTTTGGGGGTGCCAGATAAGTTTCTGGTGCATTGGCGTTTTGCCTGGTCAGAGGGGGTGCCGGGAGAATTTACCACTTTTTACCAGTTCGTGGCAGAAAGTGGTAAAAAAGTGGTAACCGCAGGTCAGGCGGTGTTTTTGGGGCCGATTTTTACCCCATTTTCCACTTTTGCCAATTTTTTCTGAAAACAGAAAAATATAAAATTTTTACGTGTCTCATTTAAGAAAAATTAAGGATTATTAGTATTCTTTAAGGTACGTATTTTCGTACGCGCGTATTATTATGTACGTACGTGGTAATGTGGTAATCGGGTAGTGCATATATAAATAATATTATTATATATATTATTATATATATATCTACCAGGGGAAACGTGTATTTCGTTTGAAGAACTAACAAATATTTGACCCCCAAAAAACGGTTACCAGATAATTTACCACTTTTTTTCGTAAGTGGTAAAAAGTGGTAATGCCCAGGTCAAGACGGGTTTCAGGAAAAATAGGCAGTGGTAAAAAGTGGTAAATCCCTAGATTGCTGGTGAAACCCCAGCCACAACCCCACTCAAGGCCCCAAAAATTAACAGTTTAAACCAATAAAACCACCCAGGGCGGCGCAGGCCGCACCCACACCAACGCGGAACAATCTGCTACAATCAAAACCGGCAAACACTTTTTCCGATTGCCACGGCGGACAGGCCACACCAGCCGACGTTCCTTAGCGGTGTAAAGTGTCCAAAACTTTGTAACGTGTGGCCGCGCCACCCCCACCTGCCACGTGTAGGAAGGGTATCCGGTGCCCTGCAAGCAATCTTGAGCCGGCATAGACTTGCGGGACACCCGCACAAACTGCTATAATTGTGGCCGCGGGCAACCAGAATGCGGCAGCGAAGACGAGACCTCTAAGGTTTCGCCTCCAATGCCTGAAAAAGCCGGTTGCTGCAATTCCCTGGGGTTAATACCGGGAGGTCAATGTGACAAGGCCCCGCAGGCTTTCTTTTCCTTTCTACCTGCGGGGCCGTTCTTATGTTTTACACAAACCCGTTCGGGCCGCACCCCATCGGCGGCCACAAATCATTCTCCGTCAACACCAAATTCTCTTCTGGTAAATCAAGCCCCTTTGCAATCTTCTTTGCCGCCAACCCGTAATCCGGGCCAAACCGGCGGTTGCCGGTGCCGATAATGAACATATCCTCACCTGGAACCCCGCTAGTAAGCGCCAGGACGGCCTTTTTGAGCAGCTCCGGCACAATACCTATGCCCTGTTCCTTCTCGGCCCTGGTAGGCAAATAGGTGGGGATCAACAGCACCATGGCGAACTTCCCCTTATACTCGTTTTTAGCCCAGTCCAGTTGTTGCTGCCTAAACTGCCATGTTTCGTCGTTAAACAGCCCGGTGCTCACCGGCAGCGGCACATACCGCTGGATGAGTCGGGAGAACATGCCACGGGGTTTTAACCATTTTGCCACTTTCACCTGCAGCCGGCGGGTTTTCCCTGTCTTGCTGAAAGCCACTACGCACACGTACTTGTACTTGCCCCAGTTGACGTCCTCGTAAACCATGTTTTAAGCCCCTTTCTGGCCTTGTGTGGCGGCCTCGAAAGCCGCGTCGAACTTTTCCCTTAGGTTGGTTTCCTGCTTCTTGCTGTAGCGCTTCCGGCGCGGTTTCTTCGGCTTCCGGTCCTGGTCCCGGTACGCATCAAAACTCGGCGGCTTCGTCCCCGAAGGCACTGGCTTCAACAATTCAACCCCATTGCGCACAATATCACTGCTGCGGATCGTCACCGGGCCGTAATCCCACGGAATATCCTGCCCCCCCAGGCCCCGGATCGACACCGCGAAACCAGTGCAAAACTTAATGAGCAACTGGCCCTTCTGGTGGATTTTAAACACCGTGCGGTTCACATCGCACTTATCCAACACCAAACGCCCCCCTGCGGGGATCACAAAATGGGACTCTGTGATTGTGGATTTCGTGATGTTCATCTTGCCGCCAACGCGGATAAACTCGTGGGCCAGCAACACGCCAATGCGGGTAATACTGTCTTCAGGCTCAACCTTAATACCATAATTCGGCATATATTCTTCTTTCTTTTAGTATGCGAAAACCCCCACCAGCATGACAGAAAGGAAAACAAAAAGTGCCAACTAGTGGGGGCCTATCTTTTACAAACGCGGAAGAACAGGAAAGGTGAGAATTTGTTCTTCCACTTTTAAATACTACCACCGGCGTGCCGGGAATACAAGTCTTTGGTGGTTTTTTCTTCCCGCTTTTTTTCTTCCACTGCTGTGCCCCGCTCACGCAGCTGGTTGGTGCGCTGCTGCCCCATTTCACCTTGGCTGATAGACCAGCGCAGGCTGGCGCGTGCCAGCGGGTCCAGGCCGTAAGACTTACAGATTCGCTCGAACTTGTCCCCGTAGGATCTGGCAGCTGTGTCTTTCGTGTACCCGTCCACGGCGTGGTGTAAATACTTAGCGGCCAGGTACAGGTTTGTGAAGTCGGATTTAATGAACTCCCCGGCCATGGGGGAATCCCAAATGTCTTCCCACCAGTCCTTCACCACCGGGTGCCACTCAACGTGCCCGGCGCGTTCAACAACTTTCTTGGCCCAGTCGGGGTGTTCTTCTGTGAGTTTTGCGGCGATGAGCTGGGGGAGGATATCGAACGGGTTGGGGGGCGTGAGGTATTTTTTGGGGTCTGGGAGTGGGGGCCTAAGTGCTGGTTCAACGCGGCTGTTGAGCATTATTACGGTGGCTTTGGCGCCTTTTTTAGACGGCCCGTCTGCTTTGCGTGGTCCACCACGTGCCATGGTTTGTTCTCCTGTCTATGGGGCTGCTGGGGGGCTTAAATGGGATGTTAGCACCATTGGGGCAAAAATCGAAGCTGAAAGGAACCTGAACTGTCGCATAGAAAAATGTGCAGCACCCCGGGAGACGCCGCGGCCCCGGGTGGGGGGGTCCCTACCCGGGGGTGGTTTAAGCGAGTGTGCCGTAGATCACGGGGGTCTGATGGTCAGTGTCGCTGGGGCCCCATAGGGGGGTGCACCCCCCCGCCTGCATGGCGCTCATGATTGAGTCGTGGATCCGCTGGATCAATCCGCGGGGTGCGAAGGCGCAGTCGTCTACGGTCCAGTCGATGGTGGTGGTGGTGCCGAGGGGTAGCATGGCTTGATCCTCTAGGGGAATGGTGGTGGCTGCGTGCTCTACGACCATCGCCTGGGGTGGTACGCCTACCTCCGCGGGTGTGAGTGGTAGTGCAGGCATGCTGTAGACTCGGCCAAATCCCGTGTGGCGTGGGTCACCGTAGTGCCCCATGATGAAAGCGCGAATGCGGTAGAGTCGTAGCAGCTCTGCGGCTTTCGGTGATTGCATGACCCACTCTGTGAAGGTGTGTGTGGTGTATCGTTGCGCGCTGCGGTTGTAGGCGTAGGCCATGGCATCTGCCATGCGGAGGATGTCGTGGCTGCGTGTATCGATGAGGTAGCCGAACTGTCCGCTGCGCAGTGCTTCTGCTACTTGGTCGCTGCTCATGTGTGGTGCGCCGCCAATCAAGGTGCGTGCAGTGCGGTAGGCAAGTGCTTTGAATTGCTCAAGCATGATGATGATGGTTCCTTTCTGTGTCTTTCTGACCATCTACTACATAGTATACACACCTCACTGTGTGGTGTCAACTCTATCTAGTGTGATGTGTGTAACAGTACGCCACACGTGGTGTGTGGCGTGTCTATAGGGGTCGCCACTATGTGGTGGCGCCATGTATAGGGTCGCCATATAGGGGTCGCACCCCTACCGCTGTAGGGGGTCGCCATATATAGGTCCCTGCTATGGGGTCGCTAGGTAGTAGGCATACTCGATGTGCGCGATTAGTTCTTCTCGCCAAAAACTTTTCAGCAGCATATCACCATAGCGCCATAGTTCGTGAGCTGGGTTTTTGGCAATCTCCAAAAAATCGGCTTCAATTTTGGTCCCTGCTGTGACCCCCGGTAGGGGGATTTTGGTGGTGAGTTCGAGGGTGGTTTTGATGGTGCCGTGGTACCCCCCGGGGGTGGTCACCAAAACCAGCGATACGTTTTTGTTATGGATCGTCGTGGTGACCTGGGCGGTATCTGCCTGGGCGGAGATGGTGTACGCCTGGGCGGGTGCCTGGGCGGAGATGGTGTCGGTGGGCATGGCTTTTCCTTTCGGTGTCGAGTGACAGGGGGTAGAAATCTATAACTTTTTATAGGGTCCTCCCCTACCACCCCACTAGGGGGCGATAGGCGTTACTTACAGATTTTCTAGGGTACGGTCGAGGTCATCGTACCAATACGGTCCAAAATATTCCTCCATTTTCTTAGTATGCACCCAGGAATTACATTCCTCATCAGGCGTTTTGATAGTGAGTTTTGGTTTGGTCCCCTCCCCCAGGTAAGTGGTGATAGTGACCGTGATAGGGTTATTGTCAGAGGGGTCTAGCACGGCTTTGTGCTGCTCATCGACGGTTTTTCCTTGTGGATAGAACACATAGGCGAACATCATTTCTGTGAGGTCTACAGGGAAACTGCCTTGGAAGCCTGGGAGGTCTGACCACTTTAGGGCGTTTTCTTGTGCAAACTCGTACGCAAATTTTTGCGTGTTTTCGGCACCGAAAAGCGCTTGAAATAGTGGCTGGGGGGCACGGTCATCTGAATAGAAAACCTTATAAAGCCTGGTCAGGATGTTGACGACTGCGACTGGGGTCTCTGCCTGGTGGTTGAGGTAGCAGCGCACCTCAAGTGTGGTCTCTGTCTCATCGTCGTGGAAAATCTTATCAATGAATTTCCAACTGATACGGTTTTCCAGTTGTGCACGTGTGACTTGAATTTCTGTTACCAAGTCGTTATCGTCGTCGTAGTCCCAGTTGAGGTCATAGATGCTGAACAGCGGTTGGAGGTTTTGGTTATCAGTGTCCATGGTTACCATGGCAAAATCCTTTCGATAGGATCGAGTGATGAGTGATGGTGACGTCCACCTATGAGTGGTGGGCACCCCACCACCCTCCACCCAAGGGGAGGGGGATAGGATTTAATTAACAACGCTCTGCGGATTCATAAAGTTCAATAAAGTTTTCGATATCTTCGCGGTACTCTGTACACCCCGCGGAGCAGTGGGCAATGATACGGTTTTCATATAGCAGCTCAAAGGCGTAGCACCAATGGTCGTAATCGGAAATGTCTTTGAGCAGGTCTTTTAGGGTTTGCATGCCCCAGTATGCGGCTTCTCCGTCTTCGAGTTCCCATAGTCGTTCCATGAGATTGATAGCGTGAAAGTATAGGTCTTCGGCTTTGCGGTGCCACTCGATGCACTGACGAATCGCCTGGGGGAGGGGGGTAGTAGGCATGATTTTTCCTTTCTGTAGGCTGTGGTAGGGGGTGGGCACCTAGGCGTGTGCGTAAAATTTTTCCCAGGTGCCCCCTCCCACCACACCTGCTAGGGCGTGGGGGATTGATAGGGTTACAGGATTGCTAGCCGGTAGCGGTAGTAGAGGTCATGACGTACCGTGTAACTGACGATTTGCTCATACAGCCACTGGTGCAGCTGGACACCCGGTGTGAGCTGGACTTTTAGCTCATCATCAGAGGCCTGGTCTTCGTACTCGATGGAGATTGTGGGTCCCTCTGGGGCGTACTCATAGGTGATTTGGATGAATTTTTCTCCGCGTTCGGCTTCAAATTCGATTTTGTCGTCTTCCACCACCATTTTTTGGGAGTCCCATACTCGATCGAGATAGTCCATGATGTGCTCACAGGTCAGTACCTCCGTGTACCGGGTGAGGAATTTCTTGCTCATGAGCTGCTGAACTGCTTTTTTGGCGATGACTAGCGGTTTCACGGTGTCTACTAGCCACCGGGTGGTGTCGGTCCATGAGTCAGAGATGTTTGGCCAGTGCATATAGGTTTTTTCTGGGGTTTCGAGACTGATATAGTTGATATCGCCTATCGTAAGCCATGCGCTTCGTTCTGTCGGCATTAGGTCGATGTGGATATGGTGGTCTTCGATTTGCGCTTCGATGCTGACTGCGAGTTGTTCATCTTCGATGTGCAGGGTCACCATGGGGGTGATTTTTTCGATACCGCGGAGGGTGTGTTCTGTCCAGCTACGACGTAGTTTTTCATCGTGGTTGTGGGTTTCCATTGCGGAACCTTTCTGTTAGGGAAAGTTTACCTTTCCGTTTACATCTTTTAGTATACTATACTCACTTCGGTGTGTCAAGTTTTTGGTTTGTGACTGTTGTCACTGATGTAGGTTTGTGGTTGCATGGTAGGCAATCAAATTACCCGTCGTGGCTTCCGCCTACACTTTTTATTTTACCACACTTGATGTGGTTTGTCAAGCTAGAATCTTGTGATCTTTTTCACTATCTAGCGGTATCGGCTGCGATTTGATTTTGGGGCTGGGGCCTTATCATTGTTGCTACCAGTCATGTTCCCTCGAAAATCTCTTGCTTTCGATACTCTTTATTATACACCCTACCTAGTAGAGTGTCAAGCCTGTTCATTGTGGTTTAGACCACATATTTGGGGCTTAGTGCCTGACACACTATCGAGTTTTCGTATATCTACCAGCGCTTTTCTTTGCTGTTGACCCCAGTATACATCATGAGGTAGGTGGTGTCAACACGACATAGTGTGGTCTGTACCACATGGTTTTAGTGCGCAGTGGGCACTATATATACGGAAAACCCGCTGACCAGCGCTAAACCTTAAACCTTTCCTTGAACCTTAAACCCCCATACCTACCTAGCCCCCTACGGGGGCTAGGGACCACCCCTTTTCCCCTTGCGCGCAATCGTTGGTGAGCTCACCCTAACCCACCAGGGTTTGGGTCCTTAGCCGAACGAAACTAAAACGTTGTTGTTTTGCCCCCGAAACCCACACAGACCTGCAACGATTGCGTACAACCTTAGCTGAGCCGCACCAACCTTGCGCCAACCCGCACCGATATGCGCAGACCGCGGTCAGACGCCGCCAACACCCACCCGGAAGCCGTTCCCGCCGACCCAACCGCGGGGACGCGCACCACCCGCGACCACCAGTGCCGACCCTGCTGCTTGACACGGCGACTACAGTAGTGTAAACTAGGTTTCACACACCAAGAAAGGAAAACAACAATGAACACCCCACCCGGCGCTATCGTCACCGGACAAGTCACCAGACGCGACTGGCTGCAAACCCAAACCGAAATTTTGCGCAGCATCAACAATACCACCTACGCCACCGATGTAGCGCTAGCCACCCTCATTGCCACTGTCAACGGTAGTGATGATTTTCTGTCGCTACACACCGTCCGAGAAGTTCTCCAAGCAGCGGAAAACGCAGCTGAACCACTCCGCGAAGCACAAGACTACCTGCTGGACATCTTCACGTATAACCCAAAACCAGACGAAATTGACCCCCACACCTCCCTGGTGTGCGACATGGACGCGGCACGCACCTTTCACGCCTACGCACTCACCGTAGGAACCAACCTGTCAGCAGCAACCCAGCTGTTGAGAGAAGCAGTGCGCTACCAGTAGTAGCACTAACTCCGCCCATATGCGCCCATATGGAACCCGCCCATACAGGATTTACAATACCCGCCCATACGGGGATTCCGCCCATAGAACCCGCCCATATAGACAAGGACACAAAGCCATGAAAAATCTCCCGTACCCTCAATTGGTAGCTGGGGGCGAGCTCACCCCTGACGAGTGGTTAAGCCTCCAAGATGAAATTCTCCGGCGCATCTCCCGCGCCAACAACGTTATCGCCGGAATCATGTTGTACACGGCGCGGAAAGACTGGGACTACGCCTGTTGGGAGCTTTCTACAGGATATGAATTACTCACAGATGCTGAATATGCTCAAGGTGGCCTGGTTACAATCAGCACCTACTTATCACAGATCATTCAGGACATGCCCGAGGTGGACAACAATCTAAACCAAATCTTTGAGAAAAGCGGTTTACAAGCCCTCCGTGACTATGTGGGAATTACATACCACGACCTTGAAATAGCAATTGACCGACTTAAGAAGTTCGCATAAAGGAAAGAAGCAATGGCACAACAATACGGGTCTCCCTACCCGACACCAGAAGAAATCCGCAACCGGCAAGTGCAACCACACCAATGGGCTAAGCTCACTGATGAGCTTTACTACCTCACAAAAGAACTAGGCCACCTGATAACCCAAGGGCAACTATTTCTCACGCTCCGCAACCCTTGGAGGACTCACACACTAGAAATCCAGTCTTACCTGCGGGAAGCTGAAGAAACAATCCTGGACGCGAGAAGTTTCACTATCTACTTCAATGGGATTTGGCGTTGCTTACTAGATGAAGCAGGGACCAACCCGGACGAGTTTGTTCTTAAATCCCAAAGCGGGAACCTGTACTACAAAGGCTTCGCGGACATCAACGAATGGTTCGTTGAGCTTTGGAAGAAATTAAAAGCTGTACGGGAGGAAGTGGAAAATGCAATTAGGTAATCTTGCCCCGTATAACATTGCCGCGGGGCGTGTCACCAAGTGCCAGTGGGTTGATTTTCAAGCACGGACTCTTGAGGTTATCAACCAGGCCACTAGGGCAATGAACGGGGTTGCACTCGCTACTTTAGCGAACATCTCCGAAGACGATAGCTATAACTACCTCACCAAGGCGCAAGCGACAGTATTAGGTGAAAAAGCTTTAAGGGAAATTTCGGCGCTGCAATGCTGCCTTGAAGAAGTTGTAGAATATGATCTGGAAACATTAGAGAAAACTACCGGGTTTATTTGCCAGCTTATGCCGGATAAAAACTGGCGCATTCTGCTTCGTTACGTGCATTTTGTGAGGGGTAATCTCCAAACCATGCTTTCCCGGCTGGAGGATTCCAAAAATTGGGAAGACATTATTCCCGAACAAGGATCATAAAATGTAACCTAGATCATATACAATAACTTGACATCGCTTATTGGATAGAGTAAAATAGAAGCCAGAACACAAGAAAGGAATCGCAATGGCAATCATTGACCCAGCCACCCTCACCACCGCGCCAATCAAACTCACCCGCGGGCAAGTCCAGCAAATTCTTGTTACCGCCGCGGAAAACCACACTCCACTGCAAGTGTACAAGCTGCAAAAAGCCGTTGAACAATACCAAGGCATCAAAGACCTAGATTTTCAACGTGACCACGGGGCGTCCGTCACCCGCTACTGGCAAGGCGGTGCCGCCGAACTAGGCGAACTCAACCAATTCTCCATCATGATCGGAGGCAGCTACTTTAACCCCACCAACCAAGAAGACGTTGACACCGGTATTTTCGACGCAATCCTAGGTGAAAACTGGTGGCAAACCCTACGTCAATTCGACGTGGAAGACTTCCGCGAAATCTACCGCGGTGTCCAAATTGCGACAAAAAACCGCAATCCGCGGCTTGAACTCGGCACCTGGACACACCCCAAAACCGGTGAAACCCGGCACTATGTGAACAACTGGCTGGAACTGTGCGGTGTTCGCGCCGTTCGCGTCGCCAAAAACCACGACTGGATCGAATACGCCGAATTTGAGGGCCGGCCCCTCCCAGCATTTCGGTTGGACGCTTTCACCCGCGGTAAAGTCTGGTTAGATGGCCAGCGGAAAGTTCACGTCAACATCCCCCGGCGCGCCGAAGCCTACCTAGATGAAGACACCATTCGCCGCACCATTGCCGCGGTGCAATACGCAAACCAAGGCGTGATCTAAATGGGAGTCATGCTGGATGAAAAATGGCGCAAAGCACAAAAAACACACCATTGTAACTCATGTGGTGCAACAATCAACCGCGGAGAAAAATATCATTGGGAAAAATACGTCGACAGCTTAGGCCTGTACGAGGTGAAAAGCTGCAAAGGCTGCGATGAAGCCTACTTCGCTGTGGCGGAATACGTGGATGATTGGCAAGTAGTAGAAGACGAAGGAATTACCTTTGACGACTACGAAAGATGGGCTACCGACATCGACTATGAAGACACACCCGCGAAACAAGCCTGGCGCCAGCGCGCCGGGGTCATAAGATACGAGGATGACTAAATGATACTTGATATGACCTGCGGTGCCCGCATGATGTGGCACAACAAGAACCACCCGGACGCGGTCTACTGTGATATCCGCACCGGTACTGAAACCCTGTCAGACGGCCGGACAGTCACCATCCAACCCGACCAGGTAGCTGATTTTCGGCAGTTACCATTCGACGATAACACGTTCACCCTGGTGAATTTTGACCCGCCGCACCTTACCCGCGCGGGTGGTGAAAGCTGGTTAGCGAAAAAATACGGTGTCCTATTCACCACCTGGGAAGAAGACCTTAAAGCCGGGTTCGAGGAAGCATTCCGCGTGCTCAAACCTGAAGGTGTGCTCACCCTCAAATGGTGTAGCGAACACATCCCCCTAGGCCGCGTCCTAGAACTCGCCCCCTACCCGCCACTGTACGGCACCAGGCAGGGCCGGAAAGGTACCACAACATTCACTGTTTTTCAAAAACCTAAGGACACCTAATGGCGAATAACCGAAACGACACCTATGATTGGTTTTCATACCAGCTGGGCGACTACAACTGGCAGTACTGCAATATTCTGAATCAAATCAAAGTGACCAACAACCCCAACTTCGATCGTAACAAAGCGATTCAAGTGTTGGAAAAAGCCGAAGCTTTACGCACTAGCCTCATCCCTCTACTGGATGAAATCGAGACTGCTATAGGTGGCCGGCCTGATGACCCGGACCTAGAAATCACCCCTACCCGCTACCTATACTATTCCGTTTGGGCTGACACCATCTGCCTAGGCAGCCGCATAGAAGCCTTTATCCGACTAATTGAATGGGAGCTCAAAAATGAGCGATAAACCCCTGCCATTCCACGACTGGGACCTAGAAGTCATGTACACTGGGTGTTTCACCATTGGTGGTGACGCCAACCGGTTTGAAACCATTTGGGCCTACCCCGCGGCAAGCGGCATCGACTCCGCTTTTAAGGTTGTCACCACCCTGACCCGCACCAAGCAGGGGAAAACAAACCTCAAAACCGCGGTGGGTTTCCGCTACCGGGACCCCCGCCGCCGTATCTCGCGGTCATTCGTCTGCGACTATACGGGGGTTTCCCCCGCCAACCTACAAAAAAAACGCGACCTCACGGAAATGTTCGGTAACACCTGGATGAAAGCTGTGCGGCTGCATCAAGAAATGTACCAAGAATCATGGGGAGAAGAAAACTAATGGAATACTGGTATTTAAGCGACAACAAATTTGAAGCCCGGGCAGCACTATTAGGGCTGGAAGACATGGTTGTTGATCGTGATTTTCGGGAAAACGGCAGCAAGCACGTAGTATCACACGAAGGTGAAGACATCTTTTATGTCACAGTGTTCAAAAACAACCGTGGGGAGCCAATACTCCGACTAAAAGACGCCGAAACTGGCATCATCCTACTGCAGAAAAAATACCGCGGTGGTTGGGGTGGCATGCAGCGGCTCATCAAACATGCCGCAGTGTACTTCTACCCAATCTCAACCGCGGGGCGACGCCGCATGGAAGAACTAGGATTGGAATTTAAAAACGAAACCATTATTGAAACCTAAAAACTAGACAACCCGCCGCCTTTCAGGATATAATCAGCGGAAACAACACTTTATCCGGGAGGCGGCCTTGGAACCCAGCCAAAACATCCGAGAAATATTGGACACAATCAACCAAATAGTCCAGAGAGAAAAAGTAAAACAACACCGGAAAAACCAGCTTAAAGCATATTGTAAAGTGGTCATACCCCCCACCATAGCAATAATACTTTCCATCCTGTTCAGCCCCCCACTACTAGGGGGAATGCTCAGCCAACACTGGTTTTACGGGGTTCACACCCTCATTGTTCTAGCATGTGCAGGCTACATGCTTATTACCGAAACCGTAAGGACACTCCATGAAAACGAAGTTTGTTAACGCCATCCGCCGCATCCGCACTTTCGTCACTGACCGGCTTGCTCCCCTCGCCGATTTCGAGGGCTACCCCACCTACGCTGCCGGGTTCCTCGCCACTTCCGGCCTCACTCTCATTGCCGCAGGCGCGGCCAGTATTTTCAACACCAACGTCGGTTTATATTTCGCTATCGTTTCTAGCGTGACGGCACTCATGGCCACCTGGCACCTTTTGGAAGACCCACGGCTGCACGCCACGCCGCGGCACACCACCGCTGAAGAAGCATTCCTCTCCAAGGGAAATGACTAGTGGCAGAACTCGTCTACCATCGCCGCGGGGTGTGGCTCTACTGCGGTGACTCGCTCCAAGAACCCGAACTGTGGACACTCTCCCCCAACCCACTATTTCTACTTACTGATCCACCCTACGGCACCAACACACGCCTTCGGCACCGCAAAACAGGAAACCCCAAATTCACCCCCATCATCGGGGATGAGAACACTTTAGCTAGGGATGAAATGCTGCAAATCTGGGCAGCGAGACAAGGTGGGCCAGGATTGGTGTTTGGTTCCTGGCGCCAGCCACGACCTGTAGACACCCGAAATGTCATCACCTGGTGCAAAGGTGCCAGCCCTGGTCTTGGTGACCTGCGGGTGCCGTGGGGGAATGCTACTGAAGAAATCTATCTTATTGGTAACATGAACCCTACCATGTTCCAGGGCCGCAGGGTCCCAAACCACATCACCATGGATTCCCTCAACTCCCAGGCGAAAGCCCGGCCAAACCACCCCACACCAAAACCCGTAGACCTCATTGTTCAACTGCTGGAAAAGGTTAACCCCCACGCCACTATTGTTGACCCATTCGCCGGGTCCGGCGCCACTTTACGCGCCGCACAACAACTAGGCCGTGGGGCAATTGGGGTGGAAATCAACCCGGAATACGCCGCGGAAGCAGCCAAACTACTAGAAGAAGACGCCAAAAATCTATGAACCAAACATACCTTGAAACCAACGCGAAACTCTCCCAGCCCCACACCGCGGAAGAAATCACTAGCCTAGACGCTCAAGCAGCCCGCGAATACTTCCTTGGAAACATCAACCAAAACACCGTGTTCTTCCACACGCTAGAAGAGAAGATTAAACACCTTACCGCCATTGGTGCGTGGGATGAACTAGTCCTGAATCAGTATCCATTTGACCAGGTGAAACAACTTTTCCAGCAAGCTTACGCCTATAAGTTCCGGTTCCCCAATTTTATTGGCGCCTATAAGTTCTACACCTCATATGCTTTGCGCACCCCAGACGGGTCCCGCATCTACGAACGCTTCGAAGACCGCGTAGTGCTCAACGCTTTAGCGTTCAGTGAAGACTTTGAGCACGCCAAACAAATTGTTGACCTCATCATGACGGGTAAGTTTCAGCCCGCCACCCCAACATTCCTCAACGCCGGCCGCTACAATGGCGGCGAACCCGTATCCTGCTTCCTACTCGACGCGGACGACAATATGGAGGCCATCGCTAACGTTATTAAAGACAGCCTGCAACTCTCCCGCCGCGGTGGGGGCGTGTCAATCAACCTTACTGACTTGCGGGAAAACGGGGCCCCGATCAAAAACCATGGAGGCGCAGCCCGCGGCGTCATCCCCGTCATGAAAATCTTGGAAGATGTTTTTTCCTACGCGGACCAGTTGGGTCAGCGCCAAGGCGCCGGGGCTGCTTATCTGCATGTCATGCACCCTGACATCATGGCATTTCTAGACACCAAGCGGGAAAACGCGGACGAAAAAATCCGAATCAAAACTCTATCGCTTGGTGTGGTCATTCCCGACGTGTTCATGCGAAAAGCCAGGGAGGGTGAAAACATTATGCTCCCAAGCGTTTATGACCTCCGTCAATACGGCTACGGCCGGCTAAGCGCTATTAATTGGGACGAGGAATACGAAAACGTCGAACGTGACCCGAAAGTAAAGAAAACCTATGTCAACCCGCGGGAAGTCCTCACCCGGATAGCGCAAATCCAGATGGAATCCGGCTACCCGTTTATTGTCTACCAGGACGCCATGAACCGCGGTAACCCAGTGCCGTATCTAGGCCCTATTCGTTTCAGTAACTTGTGTACTGAGATTGCGCAAAGTTCTATGCCTGGGGATTTCGACACTGATGGCACATTAGACTATGACAATGGTGGGTTTGCTACCGCCTGCAACCTTGGTAGTTTCAACATCCACCATATGCTGACCTTATTGGAATCAGGGCAGATAGAAGAATTTGAGGGGTCCGTTTCTGCAGCTGTGCGGTTCCTCAACCAAGTAGTGTATGAATCCGAGCTAGTCTGTTCACCACTAGTTGCCGGGGGTAACGCAATAAAGGCCGCCATTGGGTTAGGCCAAATGAACCTACACGGCGCGCTGCTGTACCGCGGGTTGTCATACGATTCAGACGAAGCCAGGCAACTATTCGACAAATACATGGCACACGTCACGTTCTACGCCATCAAGGCGTCAAACAAACTCGCCGAAAAAGAAGAGTTTTCTTTCACAATTCGAGACCTCAACAGCGCCGAAATCAAAGCACAACAATCTGCTTACCTTGAAAAACTTATTCCCTTGTTCGCGCGGTATTTCAAACCGGAAGACATTGCTGATCTGAAACTCTGGGTGCAAAACTTTGGTATCTGGAACTTGTATCTACAGGCTATCCCTCCCACTGGGTCAATCTCTTACATCAATAATTCCACTCCATCTATTCACCCCATTGTTGACCCCGTAGAAGTGCGGAAAGAAGGAAAAATCGGCCGGGTGTATTCCCCCGCCTTCGGGCTTTCACAATGGATGGGGAAAACCGGGAACCAGCCAGTTGAAACCGCGTATTCCCTAGGCTGGAAGCCAATTATCGACATGTACGCGGTAGCGCTACCATATGTTGACCAGGCGTCCAGCCTCACCTTATTTTTCAAAGAAGGCGCCACCACGCGGGACATCAATAAAGCACAAATTTATGCCTGGAAGAAAGGTATCAAATCTTTGTACTACACCCGCATCAGGCAAACCGAACTCACCAGCCGCAAACAAGTTGTTGAAGCCTCGGAAGAGTGTGTGGCGTGTGCGCTATAGCGACACCGAAACGCCGCGGAGTGCGGGTTGACTGGATCACATGGGAGGAAGACGGCAGCGTTGAGTGGTCAAAACCGCACAGCGAAACCGTTATCCGGGCCTGCCGTTTCCTCCCCCTGGCGTTTCCACATGTGGCGGAAAACACGGAAAATATTTCCTGGATTCACGAAAACCCATCGCTTTTCGCCGCCTTTCAGGCTATAGTTGCAGATAGCGACAATGTGCAAAACGATGTTCCCGGCACCATTTTTTTCGGCGGGAAAAATCTAGTTTTCATGGACGCCCCAGTCCCGGTGTACCAAATGCTCACCGCGCTGGTACAAGCAATTGAACCCCTCGATGACAGAAAGAAGCAGCAATGTTACATGACTTTACGCAGGGCCTGCCGGAAGGCTTCGAAAAAATTTGCTCAATTCGCCGCGGATCAACAGTTGCGGCAGTCGATTGGAACAAGCCTACTCGGCCAATCGACTTAGACGTCTGGTCGAAACAAACCTCGAATTTTTGGTTGCCGGAAAAAATCCCGCTATCCAACGATCTGAAATCCTGGAACCTGCTGGATGAAGGCACGCAGCGGGTTGTGACGCACTCCCTGGCGTCGCTCACGCGACTGGATACGTTACAGGCCGAGTTCGGGGCCCCCTGCCTGCTTTCTAGCCCGGGGATCACCCCGCACGAATCCGCGAATTTGTCGTTCATTACCGGCATGGAGGCGGTGCATGCGCGGTCGTATTCCTCAATTTTTAGTACCCTGCTGCCTTCGGATAAGATCGACGAGGCGTTCAAGTTGGCCAATGCGGACGAGTTGTTGTCTTCGGAGATGGATTATTTCCTCACCGCTTACCAGGGTTCACAAATTGATCCGCTAGTAGACAGTCTGCCGGGTTCGACGCTGACGGCGCTGAAGGCCGCAACCAGTGTGATGTTAGAGTCGTTCCTTTTCTATACAGGTTTTTACCCGGTACTCAAACTCGCCGCGGAAGCAAAGCTGACGAATACTGCGGATATTATCCGGCTGATTATGCGAGACGAAGCTGTACACGGGTTCTACATTGGTGGGATTTTTGAGCGCCTCCGCGAGGAAGCCCCAGAAGATGATGAAACAGTGGATATTTGGTCCCGGATTGAATCGTACGTTGAAGATTCGATCGAAAGCCTGTTTGCTGTCGAAAAACAGCGGATTGAAGAGTACTATTCTTGGTCTGATGTGTGTAAAAATTGGATTCCCGACGCTTTACAGTTCCTTGGTTATAACGGTAAAATGGCCGCTAGTAACCTAGGCGATAGCGACTATGCGAAAAACCTTGGTGACTATGGCGATAATGTTTCCGCGGTGATTCTTTCGCAACTGTCCACGGTTTCGGATGAAAACCATGACTATTTTTCCGGTTCCGGTTCCGCCTATGTGATCGGTACTGTTGAATCAGTCACAGACGACGATTGGGACTAGACATAGCGAGCTATATCGTGTTATAGTGGTGTCATCAACAAAGAAAGGAAAACAAGTGTTTGAAATTCTCTACGCCGGGGCCGAATTTGCCGTGAAAGGCCCCGCCAGTGACCAAACATTCCACAAAACCATGGAAGCCCTAGGCGGCGTCAATCGGCAATTTGGCAACTACTACTACCCCCTTGCCCTAGCCAAACTCCAGGAAGTCTATCTAGCACTCAAACCCTACGGCAAAATCGGCATGGATCAAGCCATGCAAGCCGCGGTGGGACGCCTTAAAAACGGCGAAATTCTCCACCTCACCGCCAATGCTGAGCTGGAAACATACCAACTGGGCTACCATGTTGAATTGGAAGCCCCCAAGATCGCCGCGGCGCTCAAAGAATACCAAAAAACTGGGGTGGGATTCCTCACCCGCCACAAGTCAGCCCTACTCGCAGATCACCCTGGTTCCGGTAAAACCCTTATGGCGATCACCACCATGATAAACGCAAACGTCACCGGCAATATTCTAGTGCTTGCGCCATCCATTGCCGCCACCGTGTCCTGGCCAGAAGAATTCCAGCACTGGGACCCTATGCAAGACGAGGTAATCGTCGTCGAAGGCCCCGCAAAACAGCGAGAACACAGCCTAGGTAAACTCCGCGGCCGCCCAACAAGCAAACGCCGCTGGTTTCTTTGCAACCACGAAATGGCGCGGGCAAAATACCACGGGCCAGAAACGTCAGAGGATAAAGGCTGGTACGAATACCACTGGAAACACCTGTTCTTCCACGACTACATGCTCAGCGAACCTAAAATTCCCCGCCAATGGTCCGCGATCATCGTGGATGAATCCCACCGCTGCCTAGTGACGAAAAAATCCCAGGCTTGGAAACAACAACAAGTACGCTGCGGCATAGGGAAACTCCAAGTAAAACCAGGCGGCCGGAAGATTGCCATGTCCGGCACCCCATTCCGCGGTAAAGTGGAAAACCTTTGGGGAACCCTCAACTGGCTAGACCCCGAACAATACAACAGCCTTAACCGGTGGCAGAAATACTATTTCGATGCTAAACCCGGCTACTGGGGTGGGATCGAGCTAGGCGAACTTACTGAGGTGAAAGAACGCGAACTTTTCGATGAACTCTCCGACTACATGATCCGCCGCACCAAAGCAGAAATTATGCCGGACCTACCGCCGAAATCCTACGCGGGGTATATGCTTCCCGGGGTTGACGCTCCCCCACAACTCAAACAGGGGTTCGTCGGGCACTGGCTGCCGATGTCCGGGAAGCAGAAGAAAGCTTATAAGGAAATGGCAGAATTGGCCCTCGCGCACCTTGACAGTGGTGACCTCATGGCCAACGGCGTGCTGGCGGAACTCACCCGACTAAAACAATTCGCGGGGTGTTATGGTCGCCTGGAAACCAAAGAAATCACCGCGGGTGGTTTCGCTGATTTCATTGAAGAGTTCAAACCTAGCCTGCCGTCGAACAAATTCAGTTGGTTACTGGAGTTCCTGGAAGAACGCGGTATCTACAAGGGTACTACAGCCCGCAGCATGGATGATGCGAAAATCGTGGTAGCTAGTCAATTTACCAGTGTTATTAACCTGTACCACGCGGAACTAAACAAAAAAGGCATTCAGTCCTACCGCATTACCGGGGAAACCCCTAACGATCAGCGGAAAATGTTTGTGCAGGAATTTCAGAAACCCACCGGTGTGCAGGTCATGTTCGTCAACACCAAGGCTGGTGGTGTGGCGCTCACGCTTGACCGTGCCGATGAACTGATCGTCCTCGATGAAACATTCATCCCGGACGATCAGGAACAGGTGGAAGACCGTATCCACCGCACCAGCCGCGTGCATAACGTTATTATCCACTATGTGCGCAGCCTAGGGAGTGTGGAAGAATCAATCGCGCTCACCACCATCAAACGGGATGTGAGCCAAAAAGTATTGCTTGACGGCTACCGCGGTGTCGATGTGGCCCGGCAAATCTTAAGTGAGAAAGGGAACAAATGAAACCATTAACCCTGTCCGCTTCCCAGCGGGGCATGTTTAAACAATGCCAAAAAAAGTGGTGGTACGCCTATATGGATCGGTTGGAACCGGTTTCTGAACGCAGTGCTGCGTTATGGTTCGGTATTGGTATCCATTTGGCGATGGAGAAATACTATATCACTGGCACCAAACGCGGCATTCCGCCGTGGGAAACTTGGGCACAGTACTGCGAGGACACCCGCAAAGAAGGCTTATACATTAGCGTGAAAGGTAGTAATGGGGAGGAAGATGTTTATAATTCCGTTGACGCCTTAAAGCTTGGCGACGCGATGTTGCGGCACTATGTGGATTTTTACGGGCCTGAAGAACATATTGAAGTCATCTCCCCAGAACTACCGTTTTCCGTGTCTGTTCCGCACATGGAGTGGGATTGGAACGCTGCGGGTGATGCCGTGGAATCCCGGCTTGAACCATTCGGCTTTTTCCGCGGTGTGATGGATTTAACATTTAGGGATTTACGGGACGGTACCCTATGGGTTAAGGATTATAAAACCTGCTCAAGCTTAGGTTACGGACGCAACCAGTTTCTTCCCCTTGATGACCAAGCAGGCGCCTACTACGCCATTGCCGAACACTTCCTGCACCAAAAAGGCCTTATCGAACAAGACGAACACCTCCGCGGGGTTATCTATGACTACCTGGTGAAGCGTGCACCCGATACCAGGCCACGTAACCAAGATGGTTTGGTGTGCAATAAGCCGTTAAAAGCCGACTACATTGCTGCGCTCGCCGAAAACGGGCAAAAAGGACTTGACAAACTCAAACTAGGTGAGTTACAATCATTAGCAGAACAAGCCGGGATCGCGGTTTTCGGCAAGGTTTCCAAAAACCAACCCACACCAACACTGGAACGGGTCAAGGTGTACCGGAGCAAAACCCAGCTGAAAACCCAAATCCAGCGGATCAAATCCGACATGGAAGCAATAAGTCTGGTTCGCAACGGTATTGTTCCAGCCAGTAAAAACCCCACAAAAGATTGCGCCTGGTGCCCCTTTAACGAACTTTGCATTCTCGATGAAGATGGACGCCAAGACGACAAAATGAAAAATCTTTTGTACCGGACCCGAGAGGAACACTAATTATGCAGATTGCACCAGCTAACTTCCTGGTCACCTATTTTATTCGAGACGAGGTAGCCGCAGGCAAGCCGAACAAGTATGAGTATCAGACCCGGGACACCACCGCGGTTCGTGCCGTCAACAGCCTGGTCCGGGACCTCAAGGAAGCCGGCACCATCAAGAAGGCCAGCGAGCTTGTTATCCGCGAAGTTCGCGTCGTCGCGGGGGTGTAACAAATGCTAAGCTGCAAGGTTGATTTCAACGACATGCTCCAAGACCCGGAAACAGGTCTCACGTCATGGGTACGGATTTTCAAAATTGATGGCGACCCCAAACGAATTCGTGTACAGGCCGGCTACCAAATGGATAACGGTGGTTGGTATGAATCAGACGACATTGAGCTATCAAACAAAATCCTTGAAGCCCTTGCAGCCCGCAACTACCGCGTGGTGGTTTTAGAAGGCACCACCCCCACTGAATATTTCACCGCAGAACAGCTGGAAACACTCTACAATGAGTTCTACGTAGAGAAAACCGTGCCAGACGTGAAGAAACCCACCGCGGCAGAAATCATCGACCGCGAAGTAGAAGAAATGGAACGCAAAGCTCGTGAAGAAGCCGAAGGTTTAAGCTTTGAGGAACTCATGAAGCGACTCCAAGAAGAAGACACCGCGGCAATGCGAAGCGACATGAAAGAACCAGAAGACCCTAAAGAACAAGAACAACCCTAAACCCAAACTAAAAGAAAGGAAGCGTCATGAGCCTGTTTGATGACGTCGAACCCGTCGACGACAAAATCACCAGTATTAATGTGCTACTCTACGGTCGGCCCGGCGTAGGCAAAACCTACTTTGCAGGTCAAGGCCTCGATCACGGGAAACGAAACCTCATTCTGTCATTCCCTGGTGAAAACATTGGTTCTGCAGCCCGCGGTGGTGGGCAAACCAATGTGGCAAAAATCACCAGCTGGGAACAGTTAGAAGGCTACCTCAACGACATTGAAGACCGGCCGGACTATTTCGACTGGATCATCGTTGACTCCCTCACCTCACTACAACTCTGGGTACAAGCAACCCTACAAAAAATGGTATCGGAGCAGCACGAACAAGCCAGCACCTACCAAACCCAGGCCTCCAACCCGCGGCGGTTCGTACGCACCCAGCAGCTACGCTACGAGGACCAAGAACGCCTTCGGTACATTGTTGACCGCCTAGTTGGCAGCGACGCCAATGTGCTATTTCTAGCGCACGAAATGGAAATTTGGAACCCCCAAGGCACCGCGGAACTAGGCCCCATGATCGAAGGCGGCCGCGGAAAACTCGCAGCCCTCATCTGTAGCCGCATGCAAATTGTCATGCACCTGACCATTCAGGGGAGCGTGAAAATCCGCGGGAAAGAATACAAAAACCTGCACCGGTTCGACGCCGCAACACAAGAAGGCAAACTCACCCGTGATAATGTGGGGGTGTTCAAAAAGCCCTACTACACCTACAATTTGACGCTGGGGAAGTTCACCCAGATGCTCCTTGACGCATCCGAAGCCACCATTGAAAACCCCGTTGCCACTAAGAAGGAAGCCTAAACCATGAAACTGAACCTCCGACTAGACCTGAAAGCTGTTGCCGAAGCCGCGCGTCGCGCTAAGAACATCGGTGGTTATGATGGCCCCCCGCCGCCGAACGGCCGCTACCGTACCGAACTCATCAACCTGTCCATTGACACGGACAAAAACAACAAACCAGTCATGATTGCGCAAATGCGGATCAACGAACCGCTAGAACGCGGCGGCAAGAAGAACCCCGCCGCTGATTTCAACGGTTTCACCTACTGGAACCGGTTTGACCTGGAACTTGACCCGACCGACCGTTTCTTCGACATCCGGGTTGGTAGCATTGACGATTTTGTCCGTGAGGTCACGGTTGGCCGGTACGGCGTTGTGGACTTCCTCCAAATGGCGGATACTGACAACGGGCTCGGCACTAAGGTTGAGACCACGCGGGACGGTAAAAAACATTTCACGGTGGTTACCCGTATTGGTGAGGTGGAATTACAGCCCGGGATCATGATTGATGTTCAGTCGAAGCTTTCCACCCAGGTGAGCAAGTCCACTGGTATGCCCTATGCGAACGTTCAGTGGATTTTCCGCAGTAATGAATCCCTCATCGCGGAAGAAAAATATACCAATAAGGTGGAAGATACCGAACCACCCGCGGAAGAAGAACCAGCGGATTTCGCAGAACCCGAAAATGCGATCGAGAATTACACCACTGACCCGGGTGAAACCCTTGACGCCGACGTGCAAGACGATGACAATTCCGAAGAGTTCATCGAAATTGACGATGACATGTTGGGTTTGGAGTAGACCATGGGGCATGAAATCAAATTCTACAAGAAAGTCAATTGTCCTGCTTGTGATGCGGCGCGGCGCTACATTGCCGAATGCGGCCTGCCTGCCGGCTATTACATCACCGAGCTAAACGCAGAAGATCACCTGGATTTCCTCCGCTTGGCGGGGGCGACCGCGGCACCGGTAATCATCTTCCCGGGCGGTAACATGATTGCTGGGTGGGGTGAGGATCAAAAGCAAAACTTTGACCGGGTAATCGACATCGTCCGCGAGTTAGCAAACAACTAATATGAAGCCCCAACAAAAGTCTCTTGTTGGGGTTTTTCTGCACCATGAGAAAGGGAAAACTAGTGGAGTTTATCAATCTGCACGGGCACACGTCGTTCTCCAACCAGGACGGGCACGGCACCCCACAACAACATGTTGACCGGGTGAAAGAGTTAGGTATGACAGCCCTGGCGCTTACCGAACACGGGAACACATCATCCCATGTACAACTTGAAAAGGCTGCACAGAAAGCGGGGATTAAACCAATTTTTGGCTGCGAACTGTACGTGGCATTACCGAAAACCCGAGCTAAATTCCATCAAACTGTTCTCGCTATGAACCAGGATGGCTACCGGCAATTAAACCGCTTGGTATCCGCGGGGTGGCGGGAAACATTCGCAGGGTCCATGAGCGTCAACCCCCGCGACCTACTCAAACCCGCAGACACTAGTGGGCTGATCGTCCTGTCTGGCTGTGCGGACAGCTGGCTGTCTTGTCTGCTTGCCGGCGGGAAAAGCCTAGGCCCGAAACTAGATCTATCCAAGGGGGTGCCGCAATCAGAAGTCAATCAACGTTTTGAAAAGGCTTTACGGCTTGTTGAAGCGTTCCAACGGTGCTACGGGGACCGCTACTATCTTGAGCTTCAACCGTTTTCCTACTATGACCGCACCTGTTTTCTCAACGAACAGTTACAACAACTTTCGGAAAAAACCGGGGTTCCACTCGTGGCCACATGCGATGTCCACTACCATGAACCTGGTGGTTGGCGAGTGCAACAATTGGCGAACGCCTTAGGTTGGGGGAAAACATTTTATGAGGTTGGGGAAGGCCGCGACTATGAGGCGTCAGAGTGCACTTTTCCTGAAAGTGATGAATATCTCACTAGGCGGCTGGTTGATGCTCAAATATCCAAAGAGAACGCTAAAATCGCTATTGCTAACACGCGGGTTATCGCAGACCGCTGTAATGTCACCCTACCAAAAACTAACCCTATCCGGGTGAGTTTCAATGTGGACGGCACCGACCACGCCGCGGTAGAACTGCTCAAACAAGCATTGCTCCGCGGTTTACAGTTCCGGTTCCACAACTTCCCCGAATTTGCCGCTCACTACAAAGCACACGCCAGTGAGTATAAAGCCCGCATCAATAAAGAGTTTGGAGTGATCCAGGCTAAAGGCTTCGCAGATTACTTCCTCATCAACCAACAAATTATTTCCTGGGCTAAAGACCAGGGGATTGTAGTTGGCCCCGGCCGGGGCTCCGCCGCTGGTAGCCTAGTTTGTTACCTGCTGCAAATCACGGAAATCAACCCAATGCTGTACCCCAATATGCTGTTTGAGCGTTTCCTTGACCCTGGCCGCGAGGACGCCCCCGACATCGACACCGACTACCAGGATTCCCGCCGCGGGGAAGTATTTGACTTTGCTAGGCAGACCTATGGGGAGGAAAATGTTGGGAATATTGGGAATTTCAACCGCTACCGGGGTAAAACCGCGGTGAAAGATACGGCACGGGCTTTGCGAATCCCCCTGGCGAAAGCGGAACAATTCGCCGGGTTTATTGGGGACACCCCGCACGGTTCCCCGCGGGAATTTCATTCCGCGGAGGATGCCGCGGCGGCGTTTCAACCTTGCGGAAAAATGGTGCAACAACACCCCGACTGGGCTTTAGCTTTCGATTTGGAAGGCGACCAGAAAACCATGGGAGTGCACGCCGCGGGGATGGTGTTGTCGAACACGAAAATCTCGGACACATGCGCCATTTACCGCCGCAAAAAGGCAGGGGAAGATGACTACAGCGAAATTATCGCCTTTGATAAACGCGACGCCGCGTATCTCAATATGTTGAAACTTGATTGTCTTGGGCTTTCAACCATGACTCTGGTTGGTGATGTGATCGACATGGTCCCTGATTTAACGCTTCAGGACATTTACCGACTCACCCCTGATGACCCCAAGGTGCTTCAAAAGTGGGTTGACGACGATCTGACGGGGATTTTCCAGTTTGAAGGTGCAACCACCCGGAAGATTGTCAAACAGGTCTGTACGGGCCTAGAAAGGACGAATTTTGGTGTGCTATCTGATATTAATGCCTTGTCCCGTCCTGGTGCCATGACCAGCGGCATGACGGCGCAATACATTAAGGTAGCGAACGGTGCTACTCCGCGGGTTATTCACCCCGTGATTGACCAGCTGCTTGCCGACACGAACGGGTGCCTGGTGTACCAGGAACAAGTGATGCGGATTGGTAAAGAGTTTGGGGGCTTATCAGACAAAGAGATTGGTCGCCTTCGGAAGATTATTGGGGCAAAACAACAAGGTGGGGCGTTTGAGGCTTTTTGGGTGAAGTTCCGCGATGGAGCAGTGCAACTCCATAACGTAAGCGAAGAGTTAGCCAGGCAGGTGTGGGATTGGATGGCGGCGTCATCAAACTACCTATTTAATATCGCGCACGCGGTGAGCTACACAACGATTGCGTACTGGTGCGCATGGCTCAAAACATATTATCCGCTGGAGTTTTATGTTGCAGCATTGCGTGTGGCCAGTGGGAAAGGACATGTGAAGGGGAAAGTGTCTCCCGAAAAGGTGTTATTGCTTGACGCCGTGAAACACGGGGTGAAGGCGCTGCCACCAGATATTGCCGTGTGTGGACCAGACTGGACCGCTGTACCCGAACAAGGCGGTGTCATGGGTGGGCTGAAACAAATCAAGGGCCTAGGGGCGAAGACTACCGCGAATATCATGGAATACATGGCTGGCCACAAGGTCAAGGGTTGGTCTGATTTGCAAAAGGCCGTCCGCGGGCTAGGGCCTAAAACTGTTCAACGGTGTCAGGCGTTTTGTGAATCCGCTGACCCGTTCGATTTAGCATTATCGTCCCGTGTTGCTGTCACGGTGACGAAAAGTGCTAGGTGGGCTGTGAACCCATTTACTACCGCGGAGCTCCCTAAAAATGACGGTCAGGAATGTGAATTTGCAGGCCAAGTGCTGGGTGTGACCTATATTGATGTGATTACAGACTTGGCGGAGCGTCAAAACATCACCCGCGATGAAGCGTTGGATTCTTTGAAACAACCAGATTTGTCTACTCGGGCTCGGGTAATTGCACTTGACCCGTGCGGTAATGAGTTCCGCCTGACGGTAAGCCGGTTTGTATTTCCGCGGGTTGAGCAGCAGCTTAGGGCTTTTGATGATAAGGGTATTTGGGGGGTTTATGCTTCTGGTCAGGCGAACGCGGAGTTTCATTGCCTCATGGTGTCAGAGATCACATTGAAAAAAGTTGATTTTGACGCTTCAGTCTAGCTATAATGGGATCATCCAAACAAGCAAGAAAGGAATTGTCATGGCAGAGCCATTCACTCCCCACGAAATCCAAGTTCACGGCATTGATTACATCGACGTCAAGGCTGCATCAGAAATCCTCGGTGTTACATTTAACACCACCCGCCGGTACCAAAGCTCCGGCTTCCTGCCACAACCAGAAATCAAAATCGGACAATCTGTTTTTTGGCGGAAAACCACCATTGAAGAATTTCATCAAAACCGTAACCGGTCGAATGCCCCGAAAGTTCCCGAAGGGAAACTTCAAACCCTGAAGCTGCGGGCAGAAAACAAGATTCATGCCGCCAACGTTTAAACGTCACCTCCCCGTCTACGCCAACTATATTGTTGGCGTAGACCCGGGGGTAACCACCGGAATCGCAATTCTAGGGTGGGATGATGACAAAACCCCAAGTGTTGAAAACGTTGCTTACACCCTAGACCAATTCACCTACGGTAACAGTGGTTCCGTCACTGACAACCGAAGCGACAACGAAATCGAAATGATTCAAGGCATTGCCGAATCAATCCTCGTCAATGCATGGGGGTTCGATGGCCCCCCCGTGGTCTGGCTTGTAATGGAAAATTTCACCCCCAGGCAGGCGAATAGCTCACCAGAATACTTATCCCCCGTCCGCATCGCGTCAGGTGTCATTGCGGCCATTATCAGTCGTGTTCAATGCGACTCCTGCCTCGAATACCCCCCAATAGTGAACCTGGTATACCAGTCCCCCGCAGATGCAAAAAATATCTGCACAGACGAAAGGTTAGAAAAGTGGGGATTTAAACAAAAAAACGATTCTGACACTAGGCATGCCCGCGATGGTTTACGACATGCTGTTGCCTGGTTGCGAAAGCTTTCTGGCCCCTATTCTAGTTACCAAAACCTATACACTAGCCTGTAAAATCACCCCCAAGACCTCCCTGGTGTATACTCGCAATATCAATGCCCCCAATTGAGAAAGGCCGCTCATGACAACGGAAAATTGCCTTGACAGGGAACAAACCGTATCGTTCCTCCAAGAAGTCGCTAAACTACTAGAGAAAGACTTCAACCTTGGGGTTTTCCGCATCAGTGGCTCAACTAATCCCGGTGAAGACCACTTCGGTATTGACCCCGCCAACATTGTTGATATTGGTGGGGTTTTGGGGGCTAGAATCTTCGACGCGGGAATGCGAATTGTCCCAACCGCTGACATCCAGCGAGAAAATCTCTTACAAGCAGCCTATAAACGCGGACACACAACAGGAAAGGTAAACTAAAGCTATGTCAAACCCCACCAACATTACTGAAGACCAACTTGCAGAGATCATATCCGAGTATTTCAATAAAGGCTTTACTGCTCCCTTGCCGCTCCCTGCTGGTGAAAAGTTCCCCCCGCCGCGGAAAACTACCGGCCGTGTGGCAGACATCACCCCGGAGCAGATTCTTGGTTTTTGGGAACAGCAGTCTGGTGGGGACCATAATGTGGCCATCCGCATGCAAACCTATTCTGATGCGGAAATGTCGAAACTACAGCAGGAAACCGGCGTTGCACCGTTCGACATTATCGGTATTGATGTTGACCACTACAACGGTAAAAAAGGCGCCGACCGTATTGCTGAACTGGAAGAAAAGCTTGGCCCCCTTGATCGTATGTCCCATCCACGGTCTAGTCGTCGGGGTGCGGAAAACCCCGGGGGCCATTCGTTCTACCGGGTCCCCCGGGGTCTTCTATGGAAATCAGCGGTTTGTCCAGATGTAGACCTACTACAAAAAACTCACCGATACGCACTAGTATACCCTAGTGTTGTCGATAATTTGCAATACCAGTGGTATTTGGGGGAAGAAATTTGTGAAATTCCCAGCGTAATGGACTTACCGTTGCTCCCCCAAACGTGGGTAGACTATCTTTCCGACGGTGGGAAGTCTACGGTTTCTGATCGGAAACCTGGTGCAATCTCCCAAAACGCTGGTCATGCCACCGCATACCGCACCGCGGTAGAATGGATGCGGAAAAACTTCTACGACTTCGGATCGGACACACTTTCCCCACGGCTGTTAAAAGCCTGCGACAGCCAGGGTCTTAAAGAAGACCTCACAAACAACGGTCACGACACCATGGTTCACGCCGTCCACAACATCATCATGTACGGCGTGGACGGCGAAGCCGGGGTGAAACTGGCGCTCAAGAAACTGGGGAAACACTTTTTCCGCACAGTAGTTGAGGACGGCCGCCGCGAACCCGAGGTTGCAAAACAAGAGTTTTACTCCGCCATCATTGGGGACATCGAGAAAATCTCCGCGGATGTGGAATCTGGTAAAATCCACATCGTGAATCCGGGCGAGATCGCGGAGAAGATGCAGAAATTGAGTGAAAAAGCAGTAACCAACACTCCTATGGAGAACGTCGCGGCCGTACAGGCCGAATTAGAAAATATGGCGATTACCGACCCGCCAATTATTGATTGGCGCAAGTATGACGCTAACGACGTTGGTTTTGCGGAAATGGTTTCTGACTATTGGGGGACCCGCTTCCTAGCATGTGCCGAAGGTGGCAGCCGCGAGTTCGTGCTACTCAACACCGAAACCATGCGGTATTCCGACTTCATGTACAAAGACCGTGCGCTTCGGATTGTGTACGAGGCGACCAGTGAGCGACTCAAAGCGGAACGCGACCGGCTGCGGAAGCTTCGGGACGTTATTAATAAGCGGGTTTCCGAGGGTGGGGAAATGACTAAGCCGGAAACTGATTGGCTAGAAAACGTTGATGAAGAGATTAAATATTTAACCAAGCTAGCAAACAAGACCGCCACCACCTCACAGCAGCGGGCCATCTTAGCCCAGATGCACGCCATGCCGGGGCATCATGTTGATATCACCCATTTTGATACCAAAAAGGGTCTTGTGGGCCTTGGTGGGGCGAAAACTTTAGACCTTTCCCGCGGTAAAATGGTTATCCGTGACAGTGTGCCGGAAGACCGGCTTTCCATGTCCACCGCTTGTGAGTACATCCCTGGTGCGAAACACCCGGCTTTTGAAAAGTACTTACAAAACTTCATTCCTGATGAGGAATTACGCCGTTTCACCCAGAAATGCTTAGGCTATTCCCTTATTTCCGGCAACCCAGAAAAACTGCTTTTTATCTTCCATGGTGAATCTGACACTGGTAAAACCACACTGCTGCAAGCTGTCGCCGCCGCGTTAGGGGATTACGCGGGTCCCTTGTCCGCGCAGAAAGTGTTCGGGCAAGACACGGGGGCGCCAAACGCGGAATTACTGCTTTCCATGAACCGCCGCGCGGTAATTCTTTCTGAGCTCGGGGAGCGGTCTAATTTGTCCGCTGACGCCTTAAAACGGGCCACGGGTAATGACAGTACCTCCCTGCGTCTTCCGCACTCACAGAACGTCGTGGAGGGTCAATTACAGTTCACCCTGTATGCCGCTACAAACACCCCGCCATGTATTCCCGATGCTGACGCGGCCACTCTGCGCCGCATGTGCACGATCCCGTTCACCCGCCAACACCGCGGGGGCATGGTGAAGTTCGAAGACGATATCGTTAATAACCCCGAGGTCTTACCGGCCATCCTGGCTTGGCTCATGGAGGGGCTGGAAATGTACTTAGCCGAAGGTTTGTCTGATGACACCTGGCCTACTGCCATTAAGACTTCCACCAAGGCCATTTCGCAGGGTGCAAACTACTACACTGACTTTATTGAAGAAGTGTGCGAAATCACTATTGATGAAGAACCCGAAGTGGATGAGTTCGGCAATACGGCGGAGGAAGAAACCTTCATTTACGAATCCGATATTACGCAGGCGTGGAACCGCTGGGTGCACGCTAATGGGTTATCCACAACGCCACTGACGAACCTTCGAAAATTCAAAAAGATGCTTCGAGCTTTAGGTGTGGAAACAACCAGGTGTATGGTCAACGGTAAACGGACATATAAGTACATGAACTTGCGGCTTCGTCAATAACTTGACGTTATTACCCCATGGTGCTAATATTGTTGTCGGCATAGATCAATGATAAACCCCGACAGCTCTTTCTAGAACCTTTCGTGCTGTCGGGGTTTATCTAGTTCTTAAACCTTTCCAGGGCGTTTCTCACAATGTCCGGCATGTCCGGCAACCGCGGGGGTTCTCGCCAAAGTTCACGCAACACCTGAATGTAGGCAACAAGATAGGCCATGGATATAAGCTGGTTTTTCAGATCGAAGATTTCGTTGTAAAGCTCGATGTTTTGGGCTTCCAAGTCCTTGTTTCGATCAATCGCACCATCTAGCTGTTTCAACAGGTAGCTGAGGTTATCTGTGGCTTTTTCCCGTTCCGTTTCAGCTTTCGCTTCCTCAATTTTGCTTTTCTCTGCGCGGGTTGTGAGCATTGCCCCGGCAACCCCACTGGCTGCGGAAAGAACGGCGACCACTACCGTCCCAACCATTTGTGCCACATGGGGTTCGAGGCTGGCAAGCATGCGGAAACCACCGCCTTTCCTTAAAGTTGGTTAGTAGTGGTTATTCGCTGCCGTGGGTTTTGTAGTATTCCAGCATGTTATTGACCACTAGTTCGTGTCGCGGGTTGTAGTCCGCGGGGAGAAACTTGTTCGGGTCAATGTTTTGCAATGCTTCAGAGGCTGCGCTTTTTGCCACAGACACCATCTGGTCATGGAGGGTACTGGTGTACGCTTCCATGCGTTCGGCAACCTCCTTTTCCACATCGAAGCGGGAAACATCGCTGTCCGCGTGGGTTTTGAGTGTGGCCATAATTAGCGAAAAGATGCTAAGCAGCCCGGCGGAGCCCTCAAGAACGGGGGCGAAACCGGACATGAAATCCCCAGCTGTGTTTGTGTCAATGAACCCTAGCGCCGCGGCTGCTGACATACACAAGGCTGCCACCATGTAAATACCCTTGCGGACGCCAGGTGAGAGTTGGAACGTGTTCAATTACTCCTCCCCTTTCGCAGGGAGCGGCTTTAGCTGCTCCAGCAGGCCGGTGGTGTATTCAACGAACGTCTTACCGTTCGTCCCGTTCCACGTGGCTGTCTTTGGCCAGCCGCTGAAAGTGCGGTTGCCGTCTTTCCGCTCCGGGCCTACCAGCTGGTCAAGGATTAAGCTGGTGTCCCGCTGAACACTCTTGAGAATGTCCAAGATTTCACGGGTGTTCATTTTTGCCTCGTGTAAGGCGCCGATTTGGTCTGGTCCGAACAATATAACCTCCTTGTTCGAGTTTTGGATAACTGGGTCTGAAGTGCTGTAGGCGTAGCCCTTCGGGGGGATGAGGGTGCAGAGTTGGTCAAAGCTCATCCAATACCCGTATGGGCTAAAACCGCTATCTGCGATCCACACGTGGCGGCCCTCGCCTGGGCAAACACCCATGACCGCGATGTAGTGGTAGATTGTGCCGCCACCGTAGGCGGGGCTGATGCTACCACGGGTACCGCGGGGGTAGTTGTCTGGTGGGGCAACAATATTGGCGATGACGCCGTGCCCTGCGCGGACACTTCGAGTGATGTCTTTCCAGATTTGTTCTTTCAGGTCCCCGCTGGGATAGTTGGGTAAATCCCGGTAGGTGTATTTGGCGCCGCCAATGTAGAAATTGAGCACCGCGGGGAATTGCCCGATGTAATCGGTGCCGTTTGTGGTGGTGCCAAGCATGCCGCCTAGTTCAAATTCACCAATAAGGTTCCCAGTGGCCGCGAGGATTACGGTTTGGCTTGATGCCGGGCCGCAATTATAGTAGGTGTCCTGGGTTACATTATCCCGCGGGTAGGAAAGCTGTAGTTCTACTTCTTCCGGTTCATTATTTGCACCATCTCCAGGCAAAATGTCTCCTGCATAGTTGTAGAAAGACTGGTAACGCTCATTGCGGTCTTCCCAGCCATTGAGTCCACCATTAACCGCTTTGGTGACGCTGACGAAATCCCGCCGGTCTGCATAGTCGTTAATGGACTCTGGGGTGCCGTTGTAGCTGCGGCGGGTGTTAGCCCAGTAGTAGGCTGCTGACAGGGCAGCCCAGCGGGGCTGTGCTACCAGCTCCGGCTGGTTAATGAACAGGTTTTCGTCACTAGTGAGGCCTTTTTCTACACACCATTTGCCGAAGGCAAGATAGTTGTTCCGGCCCGTCAATTGAATGAAGCCACGGCCTTTGTAGCGGGGGCCATCCCCGGCATAGAAGTTCCCTAGGTCGGCGCGTCCGTTGTAGTCGCTGCCGTCGGCGATTTCTTCTAGGTAGTACAAGTCCCCGGATTCATGGCCAACGGTTGCCAGGAACGCTGCGGCACGGTCTTTCGTTGTGACCCCAGCCTGAATCATCGCATCTTCCAGAAACGGCTTGTATTCCACCGGTGCACGTGAGTTGAAACTGAAATTATAGGCGTCTAGGTTCAACCTTTCCCCTTCCTTTATTTCGTCACTGTTATGCTTTAATTAATAGTTTACCACTACTAACACCCCCCTAATACCAAGGCCCATCCGGGGTTTGACAATTTTCCAAAAACGCCTCCGCGGCTTTGAGCGACAGCTTCCGCTGCGCCAGTGGCCACGACTGCCCCAACGGCGTGTCAGGGTCAAAATCTTTAATAGCCTGCTTTAACCGCTCAACATTCGCTTTCGCCCCGGCTAACTCTTCCGCGTGGGATAACATTATTCGCCACCCTCCTTCAACGATTTAGGCACCAAATGACTAGTATCCAACATGTCTACCGTCACACGGGTTGATTCAGCCCCCGCGTGAACAAGCGCCCCCCACACCTTCACAACCAATTTAGCCCCCCGCTGACCCGCCATGTTGCTATCCAAAAACACGGTTCCGTCACAATGAGCAGTGTGCACTATAGGTGCAAAACTTGCCGTGAGCTGTGATTGCTTCTGTCCAAATTGTTCTGTCTGCCGCGAAATAATCTTGGAAGTATCATCGCTATCAATATCCTGCAAGCTGGCATCCGCACGCCACACCTCAACGCGAATCCATGTGTCTGAATCATCCTTGTCACTGATATAGTTTTTTGGCCAATCACCCATCCCAGGCGGAGTACTCAAATTCTGTTCAGTAACCAATAGCCTGATATTGTACCGCCACAGGCCAGGCTGGTCTAAAACAATAATGCCACTATCAATATGACAGTTTTTTGCTGGTCCCACTTGACCCCCATGCCACACTGGCACAATCCCCCATTTGGGTTTATATTTAGTGAAAATCCAAAAATAAGTCTCCTCATACCACTGCTGGTCAAACTGTTTTTCGATCGTCCAGGAACCATAGGATTGTGCCGCGTCCAATGCCGCGGCGTATTTTGATTGGCGGTCATTGAACTGATTTTTTGCAGCCAACACCGCTTTTTCGGTGTCTTCCCGCTCCCTGATGAACCGCTTCAAGACCTCATTGCGGAAATCAGATAACCGTTTCGATATGGATTGGAAAAGCCGGAAAATCGGGTTATTTTGCCTAGCCGGGTCATCACGGAGTTCACGATCTTTGTAGGTGAGGTCAATATCTTGGACGTTGCCGTTGCCTAAAGCGGAAAGATCGTATTTCCCCAGTGTGGGACCTATACCATCCTGGGTCGCGGTTCCCGCCGCGGAATCCCAGGGATCATCATTCCAGTGCGGGTGGTTTCGTGTACGGTTCGACATTAGCCAAGCTGCTTCTTTTCCCCCGCGGGGTTCTTCATATAAAGCTTGCCGCCTTGTACAAACAGCACTACACCATCAGTTGGGCTAGATGGTTCAGTCGCCACATTTTTCAGTGTCACCGGCATTTGGTACTCCGCGGGGGTGAGTTCAGAATTAGCCCCAAACAAGTTCCGAATGATCGTCCAACCGCCGCGGGTGTAGAAAAAACCGGTTTTCGTGTCCCGGTTGATGACGAAAAACCGGGATTCTGTTGGGTCTGTTTTCCATGCCGCGGAACGTTTCTGTAGGGCTTTGAGCGCGTCACTGTCAGACCCACCTACTACCAGGTCGGGGTAAAGCGCGGGGCCTGGGTCGCCAGTATCCCCCTTTTCCCCTTTCTGCCCCGAAGGCAGGGGAAGCTCCCCATAACCGTCTTCCACCACGAAAGCGGCACGGCGGGTTTTCGCAAAATCCAACCCGTCCCCCTCGGTGTGGAACCGCAACCGGACCAACATATCACTTAAGCTATTTGTCATGTGTTTTCTCCTTAATCCACGTTAAAAGCCGCTTTGATTGCCACACTGAACCGCGCTTGTTGGCGCTGTGTGAGCTCCATTGGGTCATCCATTCGTTCATTTCGTCCAACGTTGATTTCAAATTGGGGCTCGGCGCCGCGGTTGTGTTGCACGGTGATCTTTTTGATACGTTCAGTATAAATGGTTTCACCGTCGTCAGATTCCCAACCTATGGGGTCAAGCAGGTCAAAGTCCCGGAAGATTTTAAACGGTTTAAACGCGGACAGGCCGCCGGTGAACTCGCCAACATAGAACCCTAGGTTTTCAATCCGTCCGGCCCGTAGGGCTTGTGTCGAGTCAAAACTGTAGGCGGTAACCCCTTTGCCGTCGTAGGACTCGGGTAGGGCGAATTTCCCTAGGTTTTCCCGCATAAAATTGTCATCAGCCACCTGGTAGGCGAGTAGAATATCGTCCAGTTCCCCGGTGATGATGTCCCCGACGAAAGCTAGCCCAATCATGGACAGGGCACCTTTAATTGCGGTGTTGATAAGTAGGCTGATACCTTTGTTAAGGAAGTCTTGGGATTTACCACCAGCAATGCTTTTTACCGCGCGGGGGGCCACGATGCGGTAGGAATATTTCCCCCAGTGTTCGTGTGACCGGCGGAATATCACCCATGGGTCAGTGGTGGGATTATCGCCAAAGAACTGCTTTAACTGTTCCGTATTGCTGACTTTAATAAGGGTTGGTGGTGGTGCGTCGTAGCGTCCGAACAGCCCACGAACAAACACAAGAGCTTCCTTGCTTAACGCTTTCCACTTGGGCTGCCACTGTGACCTGGTGCGGGATAAATCTTTGTCTACAATATCCAGCACTACTAGGGGTTTGTCGAGGTTACCTGTGTACCAGTCTGGTTTCGGGTCGCGGCCCGGTACGATCATTTCCGCGGTGGGGAGCAGGTTGTAGTCTTTGCATACTTCGTGGCATAGTTCATCCGCGGGGGTCATTTGGGCCATGAGCGCCACCACGGGGCTGGTGTCCACTTGGTCGGAAATGCTAGACATGACCACGGGGGTCATGATGTCTTTCACATTGGGGAACTCACTGGGGTTGTTGTTGTAGGTTGATAGCCGGGCTTGTTGCAGACCGCTTAGGTTTGGGGCTTGAATACGAATAAGGTTGTCAATGATGAATTGTTTCATCTGGGAGATAGCCGGCCCGGTTTTCACCCGCCGTTTCGGGGCTTGGATACCGATTGGGGAGAACGGCGCCGACCAACAAATAATGTGTTTGTACCAAATCTTGTCGGAAATAATATTGATGGTAGTTTTAGTGGGGGACCATTCCGCACCGTACTGTACATCATCAACCCGGCCGGTCCATTTTTTGCAGACACCATCATCATCACTAATGAGAATGTGAATGAGAACGATTTGGCCTTGAATCCCGTTAAAAAACGGTGCCCAAACCGAGGTGGAGGGGATAGCAAAAGACCCAGTATCGTAGTCGGTGATTTCGCTGGAAAATTCGATTTGCAAATCGTCGTAATCGCCGATTTCACCGAGGTAAACTCCGTCCCCGCTGAACACTTCAATCTCGAACCGGTAGCCGTTTTTGACTGTGGATTCGTACCCTGGTTTCGCTGTTAGACCCATGACATGAACTCCGGTGTGTAGACAATACGGGGGTCAGAATCGAGGCGTTGATCGTTGTTGTTGGTCCATTCCATTAACGTCACAGTGAATTTATTGAGTGTTTCTGGTTCCAGGCTGATCTTTGGCCTACGGCCTAACATGAGTGGCCACAGGTTTGTGTAATTCCCGCGGGCGTCTTTTTCCACATAGGTTCGTTTCCGCGGGTCAAAACTGATTTTCGCGGTTGAACCGCGGGGGATTGGTTTGGTTTGGAAATAGGGTTGACCATAGCCTAGGGATAGTTGGAATTTACCGCCACCCGGTAAATACAGGTCGGGATAAATTTCGGGCACTGTGGAGGGGTTGTAGAACACGGCATTAAAGTGTCCGTCCCCGGTGTGCCGCAAGTCATGGCTGGTGCGGTAACCATAGAAGTAAGGGTGGTCTGATACCCACCCCCACGGCATGGAGGTGATGCGATTCAGTAAGGCTGGGTCTTGCTCATTGGTGAAAAGCCCGGCCCCCTCGGTTTTCACCACAGACAGGTACCGCGGTTCGCCTTCGCGGGTGTAGAACCATAGTCGGCCTTTTTCCTTTTCCGGGTGGTTTCGCCACCATTTGCGGTAATGTTTCCGCAGTTCGGCGGGGTTGCTTCCTAGGATGTTGATTTGCCCGCTCACTTCGCGGCGGCCAGTGGACACGGCAACAAGGTCACCGCCGGGGGTGTTTGCCCCCGTGTCAATCCGGTACTCATCGGTGCTGCGGTCTAGCCCACTTAGTCCGCGGGCTAGTTCAACCCCGTCTTGGAGGCGTTCCCCCCGAGGGAAGCCAGATAGCCGGAACCGATCACCGTTGACCCATTTTGCACCGTCCCAGCGTGGCGGGCCTTGGTACACCACCATCACGCTGTCTTTCCAAACCATCTGTCCTCCTTACTCGTTTACCGCCTGGTACCACTTCCTCGGCGGGCTCGCATCGCATCGTATTTGCTCAAGCCTTGGATCATTTCCGCTTGGGTCATGCCAAGGTAAGCGTTTTGAATAAGCGGACCGGCACTGGTTGCGCGCCGGGTTGAAGCGCCGCTCAAACCAAATTCTAGCAGGCCAGCAAGCGCCTCTGGGCCGTAGGAACGCAGGTTGGATTCGGCTTCATCATAGGTCATGGCGGAAGCCGCGGCGACGTTGTGCCGCAGGCCACTGGTGTCACCGTTGAGGGCGGCATACCAGCTTGGCAAGGCGAGGTTGATACCGGCTTCTAGCTGTTTGCCCTGTTGGAAGCGGTTTCGGAGTTTCTGCGTGATCCCGCTTAGGTCAAATTTACCAGCGACCGCATCGCCAGTATCAGAAGCAAATTTGTCGTTGTCAGATTCCTTGTAGGCGTCCGGGTTGCTACCGTCCTCCTTAAGAACCTTATAACCGTAGTAGTATTCGCCGGATTCCTTTTTCTTGTTAATTTCCTCCTGGAGTTTCTTATCGCGTTCTTTTTGCTGCTCCTTGAGTTTCTTCTGTTCTTTCTTGTCTAGGTCTTTCTGGTGTTGTTCCTCCCGTTTCTCATGCTTCCGTTGTTCATATTCGGCGTCGGAAGCTTCTTCTTCTTCCTTCTTGTACCGCGCTTCGATCGCCTTCTTTTCAGCGTCTGTTTTCGCGGCTTTGAGTTCCTTCTTCTTCTTCTCGTTCTTCTTTTTGCGTTCTTCGGCGCGTTCCTCCTTCTTTTTCTTGTTGTCTTCGCGGCGTTGGTCGGACTTAGCCTCCTGCGCGTCGCGCTGGGCTTCGCGTTCCTTGTCTTGGCGTGCTTCTTCCGCTTTCTTTTCGGCTTCTTCCTTTTCTTTCTCTACTCGTTCGCGGGCGACTTCCTCGGCTTTGAGGTAACCGTGGGGGTCTTCCAGGACAGTCCCGACATCCTTGGCGGCCTTGTTGACGTTGGTTTTAATTTTGTCGCCGTTTTTGTCGGCGTATTTCTCCAACGCATTAATGAGCTTGTCGGGGTCGCCGTCTTTGGTGTTGTTCTTCCACCACTTCTCGTTGAAGATTGACATGTCAATCTTGTTGAGCTTCTTTGCGCCTTTTTCTTGCTGGCGGAAATCCTCTGCCACCCATTCGGACCACTTGTCGATCCGCTTGTCGCGCTCTTTCAACAAGTTAGTGTTGATGATACGCAGTTCTTTGGTGATGTCCTTAACCGCGTTTTTGATTCGCTGGGGGTCTTTCTTATAGGACTGGATGAGTTCGGGCAGGAAGTCATATACGAACCGGTTAAACGCTTTGGTTTGCCCTGGGGACAAAACACGTTCTGGCCGCAGGGTGTATTTCGGCATGTAGCCGGTGCCGTGGGCTTCACCGCCGGAATCGTAGCCGCCGGCACGATCGTAGGCCGCGGGCAAGCTGCCGTAGCGGGCAATCGCGTAGTTGATGGAAGCACGGATGTTGGCTTCTGGATCCCAAATATCGTCGTAGCCTGGGTCTTTGTAGGCTTGGAATGTGGGGTCGATCACCTGCATCAAGCCCTTAGATGGGTTACCGGATGCAGCATTGGAGTCCCAGTTATTGACTGCCCGCGGGTTACCGTTGGATTCTTGGTTCATGCGGCGAAGCAGACTGTCAGCAAAGGACTTGGATAAGCCCTTGGATTCCAGGATGTGTTCAACCAGGGGTCGGTAGTGCTCAACGTCCCCACCGCCGCCCCCACCGCCAGCTGGTGCGAACTCTGGCAGTTTCGACATGATGAAATCAATGGTGGCGTCAAAGAGTTTTTCAGCCACCGCGGGGACTAGTCGTCCGAAGGTGCCGCTGCCGTGTTCCCCATCACCGGTCATCTTATCTTTGATGGGTTTAAGTAACCCGTCGAGGAATTTTTTCACCCCACTGATGAGGATGGACAGGAAGCTTGCCCCGCCACCACCGCCGGAGATGAATTTTCCTAAAAATTCTGTCAACGTGTAGGTGTGGTTGAACAGGGAATTGTCAGACCCGCGGGCACGACCACCGATTTGCACACCATTATCACCAGAGGATTCAAGGTTCATACCGTCAATGGTGCCGGCCATGTGCCCGTTCTCTCCGCCGCCTTTACCAGAAAGCACACCGATGGTGACGCGACCTTTGAGCCCTGGTTCAAACCCAAAGTTTTCGAACCGTGATTCGGTGTTGAAAATACGTCCACCGCGGAGGTTCCCGCCGTTGAGGGCTTGCACAATACCAGACCACAAGCCGGAGCAGTCCCAGCTGGGGTTGCCGGTGCCGCCGTATTGGTAGGGTTTGCCGTGTTCTGGTTTGAGTTCTTCTAGGACGCGGTGGATTTTTTCATCAATCATGCCGCCGTCTTTATACTGTGCGCCTTCCCCAATGAGGCGTCGCACGCCTTTCACGCCGTGGTCGCGGGCTGCTTTGTTGATGGCGTCAATGGATTTCGGTCCAAAAGCGCGAGTGGCTTCAGGCCGTAGGATTGCTTCACCACCTGATAGGGCAATGCTCCCGCCGGTTGGGCTGTAAAACTTGTGCGGGTCGCGGCCTGGCGTGTAGCCAGGTAGGATACCGCCGGTTGCGTATTTCAGGCCGCTTGGGTACCCCATGTGTTCGAGTTTGGGGAGTTTGCCGCCGAGGAATTTGTCAGACACCCAGTTCCAGCCGTCAACGATACCTTTGTTGATGATGACATCAATAAAGAATTTAATTGGTGTACCGAAGTGCTCTTTGAGTTTTTCCCAGATTGTTTTAATGGTGTCGACAACGTTTTTGAAAATGTTTTTGAGGTGGTCCAACGCACCGCTGACGTCGCCTTTGATAAGGGAGATGAAGAACCCGAAGACTTCTTGGATGTGGTTTTTGAAGCCTTCAATGATTGGTGCGATAAAGGTTTTAATAACGCGGTCGATGATGTCGCCTAGCCATTGGATGACGGCCCCTACGGCTTGCACAATCGGCATGATGAATTTCATCGCGGTGCTGAACGCGCTAATGAGAACATCAGCTACCCCAATCACAATCTGAATGAGAACCTTTAGGATCGGAACAAGGTAGTCAATGATCGGTAAGGCAAAAGCCATAATGTTCTTCACCACAAGGACAAATATTGGGACCAGCCAATCCCGTAGGGCTGTGACTAGACCGTCAACAATGACCCGCACCACATCTGTGATGGTGGGCATCAGTGGCATGAGTGATTCGAGAATCTTGTTGAAAGCGTCAATCACAGGTGGGATCGCCGGCTGCAACGCCTGAATTGCGCTAAGTAGCCCTTGCCCTAGAACATCCACTAGGGGTTTAAGGGAGTCCACAAATTTAATCAGGACGGAATCGTGCCCGGTAAACAGCGGGGCTAGGCCGTTAATGATTTCTGTTGCGATTTCACCAATGTATTTGAAGATTTGATCCAGAATTGGCGAGAACGCTTTAATCATATTTATGGTGGACTCTAGGATTGGACCTAGGGCTGCGAAAATATCACCAAGTGCTTTGCCAACGGTTTCAAATACTGGTTTGAGAGCCTCCATGGCAGGACCAATGGATGCAATCAGGGATGTGAGGGCTGGTCCTACAGCCTCGAACATGGCTTTAATACCAAGTGCGAGCCCTTCAAGTAGGGGGGCTATAGCAGCACCTAGTTGAGATATTGCGGGGGCAACCGCTTGGAGGGCTTCCCCTAGCGCTGTGCCGACTTTACCCGCGACATCAAAGATTGGCTGGATGGCGGTTTTGACGGCTTCTAATACCGCTAGGACACCTGGTATTGCTGTTGCCGCAACAGTGGCGAGGGCTGCCGCGACCTGGGCTACGATACTGAGCACTGGACCTATGGCTTGCCCTAGCAGGCTTGCCGCTGACGCGGAGGCTTGCATAAAGGTGACAATGTTTTTGAAGCCTTCTGTGCCTTCCGCGGTGGCGGCTTTGAGGGATTGTAGGGCGGTGGCCATCATGTTCAGGAACCCGCCGCCGCCTACTTCTGCGGCTTTGAGTAGGTTTCCTAGGGTGCCAAATAAACCGTCGAGGATTTGTTTCAGGAACCCTAGGTTGGTTTTGGCGTTTTGGATGATGGTGTCGAATTTAGACAGGCCTGTTGAGGCGTCTACTTGTTTGAGTGATTCGACTTTTTCCACCCAACCAGCGGTCATGTTGCTGATGGCGGTACCGATGGAGCCTAGGTATTTGCTGCCTTGTTCAGCGAGTGACCCGGCTGCCGCTAGCAGGTTGGAGATGACCGGCTGCATGTTTGCGGCCATTTGGTTTGCGCCATCCATGACCGCAGCAAGGCCGGATTGTGCCCGCGGGGATGAGAGTTCCGCGAACGCCATTTTGAGCGCCCCGTTCCACTGGGTGGCAATGTTTTGCAGCCCGGTGGAGAATGTTGGGAGCAGGTTGTTCATGGCGGATTGGATCCCTGGCCCCAGGTCGGCAAGTAGGTTGCCTTGAACGGCTTCCTTCATTGCTTTGATTTGGGGTTGGAACTCACGGAATGTCCGCGCTATGTTTTGCGCCGCGGGGGGGAGTTTTTCAATGGCTTTTTCGAACTCTTCCGCGGTTTCAGCACTGAATGCTGCTTTGACGCCTTCTTTGACGCCTTCGAGGCCGATTTTGAGCGCTGCGAAGCTGACGCCGGCTGCTGCTAGGAACGCGGGGGCAAGGGCCGCGGCCGCGGTGGCCACGCTGGCTACCGCGCCGCCTAGGGCTAGGACGGTGCCGATGAGAGCTTGTCCGCCTAGGGCTGCGAACCCAGCTGCGATGGCCCCTAAGGCTGGCATGATGGCTTGAAGTAGGATGCCCCCCATCTTCATGAACATGCCAATGGCTACGCGCATGCCGCCGATAGCGTAGTCGCCAATACGACTGAATCCGCGTTTCATAACGCTAAATACCGCGGTTGACCGGAATGCGAATGATGCGAACCGTCCGGTGAGGCTGCGGATGCCGCGAGCTAAAAACCCGGCCCCACTGGCAGCGGCGTGGAAGCTTCCGCGGATACCACGGCCTAGGGCTGCGACGGGGCGGAATGCGGTTCGTCCGGCGGCCCCTAGCGCCGTGAAGACTCGATGTGCCCGGGCAGCTGCCGGCCCTAAATCCGGGATGAGGTGCCGGGCTTGGATGAGGCCCCGGCCGAACATGCCGCGGATTTTTGTGGTAACGGGGGCGAGCGCTGTTGTGATTTGTCCGCTGATTGGTGCGATTGCTGCGGTGAGTTTGGTTTTGATTGGGGTGAGCAGGTTTCCGGCTTTGTTGCCAATGTTGGTGAAAGCGGCGGTGGTTTTTGACCCTAAGGTGCTCACTGCCCCCGACACAGACCCTGTGACATTGCTCACAAAAGACTTTAGTTGACCCTCAAGAGTCTTCAAACTCACATCAAAATTAGGGAGAATCTGGAAATTTCCACTCTTGAAAATATCCTTGATCCCCGCGAACTTCCCCTTAAGGCCTTCAATGGCCCCACCCCCCAGATTCTTCAGCCAATCCATCTTTGGGGGGCCGCGTTTGAAAATAGCTTCCCAAATATTGGAAACCTTCACCCGCATTGAATCAAACTGCGTGGTAATGAAATCAGTAGCCTGCTCCACCTTGTCTTTAGGGAACATCTTGTCCCACGCCAAAAGCGCCGCGATCTTGGTTTTTTCCAAAAACTCTTCCATGGTTTTGGAGTTATTCCAAACCTGGTCACGGAACAGCTGGAACGGCTTCAGGCCCGCTTTGTACATGGATTCCGCCAGGTGAACATACGGATCGTAAATTTGGCGGATACCAGCATCGAATTGTTCATTGGCCTTGGCAAGTAGCCGCGGCACGAAGTTTAAGGCGTTGAGGGCTTCTTTCTGGGCATTCTTTGCCGCACTAGTAAACGGGTTAGATACCGGGACTTTAGCCCCGACATGCTTGGTAATAACCGTCTGCACCACAGCTTTACCCGCTTCAGTGCGACGCCACGCCGACAATTCCTTACTTGCCCTCGCCGTGTTCACCTGCACCGCGGTGCGGAGCTTTTCATGCTTCTTCTTGAACCGTTCGATTTTTTCCCCGGCTTTTTCCAAGCTTTCCTTTTGGAACTTCACGAACAGGTCAATGGTGGCATCTTGTTTTTTCACTTCCCGGACGAACCGTTCAACTTGGCGCCGGGCTTTTGTTGTATCAAGGTCTAGTTTGATTTGCGCGGAAGTTTTTTCTGCCTCCGCTTTGACCCGACGCTTGAACTCATCCCACTGCTTTTTAAACTTTTCGTCCTCAAGTTCTACGGGGACGTTAACATCAATCCCTTTGGATTCTCGTTGAACCTCGGATTTGAGTTTGTTGTGAAAGTTCTTGGCGTTAGGGAAGATGCGAATATAGGCTTCGCCAATCATGTAGCCGCTAGCCAAAACAACCCTCCTTTAAGTAAAAATCTAACCCGACCCCCACGGATTAGATTTTTACTAAAGACCGAACGCCGCAAGGGTGGAATTATAAGCTTCCCTTTCATATTCTAACTGGCGTTTTTCCAGTTCAATTTGGTAGGCGGTCTTGGGGCGTTTTGTGAGTTTTACTTTGCTTTTGTCTTTTTTCCCGAACATTCGGGCCATGGATTCACGGCTGATGATGAGGTGATCCACTACATCATCGAGTTTCGCCATGAGCGGCGTGTAACCGCAAAGTGGAAGTTCGCGGTCTTCCGCGGGTTGACTACCGTCAAGAATGGATTCCTTAATTTCTTCGTCGGATAGTTGGGTGACTTCATAGGCTGCCACCTCGCGGTTTGCTAGCATTTTACTTTTTGTCCGCGAGTGTGGGGGTAAGTCTTTGAATAGTACCCAAAATTGTTTCCAGGACCTTCTGCCGCGGAAGAAGTCGGTGATTTCTACCCCATACTCTAGGTAGTCTAGGTATAGCTCTGAGCCAAATTCCTTGCATAAGGAATAGATTTCACTGATTTTGGGAGCGTAGCGGGCATGTTAGCAGCGTTGGGTGCCCACCAGGCAACAAACTTTTCCATGAAAACCATGAAGATGCTCGTTGGCATGTGATCTAAGCAACGCAGGAATCGCTCGTATTCGCTGGTGTCAGGCTCCCCGCCTGGTTCTTTGGATTCCTTGATGAAAAGCAACGCAAGGATGGAAACGAAATCTTCAGGGTTCAGCGTTGAGATTGTGGCGAGCTGCCCCGCGGTGGGTGGGTACACTTCGAAAATTTCATCTTGTCCGGTGCCGGACATTTTTTTTGGGATGATAAAGTTGAGGGGTTCTGTGGCGAAGCCTGCTTTTTTATCTAGTTCGCGGGCTTCTTCATAAAAATCTTCAAAGTTCAGATCGAACTTTTTGGTTTCCTTGGGGACCTCAACTTCTTCAATGTTTTGCGGTGGCGTGGCCGGTTCTGGCTGGCTTTGGGGGGCATCATCAATGATGTTGCCGTCATCATCGACAACAACAAGCCGTCCACGTTTTTGTTCAGACAATTTAGGGCCTTTCTTGTTAGTGTGGCGTTACTTGTAGTTTACGGTATCCAAACAACAATAATCCAACCGTCACCGCCTTTACCGCCGGTGACTACTGTCTTCCCGTACCCGCCGCGGGAGCCGCCACTACCACCCCCTCCGGCGAGTCCGTCAACGCTCCCGATGATACGATCCCCGGTTTCTGAAGAGAATCGGAAAAAACCTCGGGCTGTGTGGTTATACACCAGTTTTCCGCCTGTTGCGGGGAAAATATTATGTGTCGGGTTAAAAGTCCTTGGGACGGTGATGTGTTTTATTGTTGAGCTTCCACCGCATACTAGTTGTCCAAGTTCGTTTACACGGTCGGGGATATAGCTGTTTTCAATATAGTGTTCTGTTCCGCCTTTACCGCCGGCGGCGGCGTAGAATCCTTCACTTTTTTTGAGTTTTACCCCTGTCCAGCCACCATCTTGTCCATTAGGGGAATTTTGGACATCCCTAGGGGTGCCGCCTTCTCCGCCTTTACCGATCTTAATTTGTAAACCTTCGGTCCGCCAGAAGTCTTCTATTGGTTGGTCTAGGATTTCCCGGTAACCGCCTACTTGTCCGCCTTGTCCAACGTATGATCGTGAGGTGGGGAAAGCGAAGCCGCCTTTACCACCCCCGCCGGCGCCTTGAATGTAAAAGGATGCTGTTTTAGCAAATGTTGGGGGGTGTATGAGCCCATCTTTGGCGTAAGTTTCTATTTTGACGTCTTGGAAGACAAGGTTGTTTTTCCCGTCGAGGATTTTATATATTGGCGTTTCACCTAGGTATGCTGCTGTAATTGCTGTTTTGTCAATGATGGTCATGTTTGCGCCTACCTGATGATGTACAGACGGTTGGGGTCTTTGTCGGTGAGGGCTTTGTATTCCGCATCTGTGCCAACCCAGGGCATGCCCGCGTCAACATACCGTTTGTTGACTATTTCACTGGGGAGGGTGGGGGCACTGTTGTTGTGGATGCGGCCGTTGGCGTCGGTGACTACGGTGCGGTTTTTGTGCCCGGTGCTGCCTGTGATGCTGGTGGTGCCTTCTGCACCGGTGCGGGCTGAAAGGTCGCGGGCGAAGGCTACGTCCCCGTAGGTTTTGGAAGTGAAGAGTTTGGGGGTGGTAGTGTTGCCGTCTTGGCCTATTTTTACGTAGTCGCCGGGGGCTCCTTCCCACTGGTAGTTTTTCATCACTGTGACAATGGTGGATGGTAAGGCAGTGATGTCGTTAGGGGTATGGTGGTGTGGCTTGGGGTCAGTGTTTTGGTGATAGTTTTCCACCCATTGCTTGCTGACCGCGCTGTTTGGTTCCGCGCCGGGATTAGCGGGGAGGGGGATTGTGCCGTTAGGTTTACGGCGAACAATTCGGTTGCCGTCAGGGTTCATTGCCACTTCGGAAAGGTTGAGTTTGCGGCCTAGTTCAGTGTTCATTGTTGCCGCGTCGGCTTTTTGCCCTACTGTTTGGGTGAGGGCACGTAAAGCATCGGTATGTTTTTCTAGTTCGGCGGCGATTTCCCGTAGGGTGTCTAAAGCCGCGGGGGCGCCGTCGACTAGCTGACTTACGCGGGTGTTCACCGCATTGGTGGCGGCGGAACCTGCTTGGTCTTTGAGTCGGCGGGCTTCTTCTACCGCCTGGTTGATCGCGGTAGTAGCACTGTTGGTGAGGGTTTCTATTTCCCGCTTGTTTGTTGCAATCTGGGTGAGTAGTGCCCGCTGCACTTGTTCGATAAAGCCTTTTTCCCGAACTACTTTCTCTAAGATAGCGGAGGATTGGGCACGCACGTCTTGGGCTTCTTGCGCGCTTTCGATAATGGTTTGGTTTTGGTCCCACCAGTCTTTGAGTTCTTGGTAGATGTTGGCTTGCCTGGCCCGTTCGCCTGATTCTATTTTGTATTCTTCGAGTAGTTCTTTAAGGCTGTCGTAGGTTTTTTGGTGGATTTTTTGGAACTCTTCGAAGTTTTCTTGCCGACTCGCGTATTTAGTGATGATGTCTATGAGGTTTCTTTTGTCCCGGATGGTTTCCGCGGTGTCGGTGGTGAAGTCTTCCGGGCGCCAGCCTGTATCGGGTTTGGCGATGCGTTGTAGTTCTGTGACTTCTGATTTGAGTTCGGCTATGTCTTGTTCTTGACGGTCGTAGATGTTCACGTGTTTATGGTATCAAAATAGCCCCTAGCAAAGCCGCTGCCGGACTTTTGGTAAACGTACGCACCTTTTTATTGGTGAATACATCCAATCCGGCTATGAGGCTGCTAGGGGCTATTTTCCGTTGACTGTTAGTCAGCAAAACCCATCTGCTTAGCAAGCTTCTTGGTCTTCGGGCCGGTAAGCACGTTGCGGACGGAGTAGCCTTCCTTGTCGGACACCGTGGCCTTAATGGTCATGCCGAACTTGGACTCATTTTCAGAGTTCATGGACAGGGACTGTACCTCGGAAACGGTTGCCCGCGGCATCACGCGGATGAAGTAGGAAGCGTTCTTCCCGGTGCCGTCGTGGGCAATGTAAATCATCGGGAAGTAGCGGGTCTCCAACTCGGTGGGGGTGTCGAAAACAATATCGCCATTGGGAGACACCTCCACGTCGGAAAGATCAACATTGAAGTACAGGCTGAGCACTGCCTTGTTGGTTTCCTGGCAGGTGAACTGTGCACTGGTCACGTTCTTGGTGATGTCCGTACGGGTTGGTTCGGGCGCACCCCAGGATTCCACGTCGGAGTTTTCGGTTTCAGTTGAGAATTCCAAACCTTCGGACTTGGTGATCCAGCCTAGGGACACATAGCCTAAAGCCCCAAGGTCAGGAAGATTACCGTCTTCACCCATACCCCACTCTTCGGGGATTTCGGAATCTTCCTTACCGATGAGGATGCAGCCGCCAAGGTACTTGCGGATGAGTTCTGAATCGGTGCCGCGGATTTCCTTAAAGGTCTTGCCGTCGCCGGCAGCGGCGGAATCATTCGTCACAGTGACAGTCTTGGTTGCACCACCAAGGTTGGTGCCGTCCGCGGTGAGCGGGTCACGAACACCGGTCACAACAAACGGGCCGCCATTGGGGCCGGTCACATTCGCCTTCTTGTAACCAAGCTTGACCAGCTGAGCTTTCACATCAGATGCGGCAAACGGGTGCTCAATCGCATCAGTGGTTTTCGCCTTCGCGGTGAGCGTAAAACTACCGGATGTTGCGTCTGCCGGTAGAGTAATCTTAAACGCCAATTTTTAGTCCTCCCATTTTGGCCGGATGTGGATTTGGAAAACCTTTTCCACTACCCGGTCATCCATTGTCCAGGTTGTTTGAAGTTCAGGCCCGCTTAAGATTTCACAAAAATCATAGGGAAAGCCTAAAACATCTTCTTCTACGGATTCTACCATTCGGTCTGTGATTTTAATCATGAGTTCTTGCGAACGGCGTTCATTTTTGGTAAAGATGGAAATGGTGAGGTTTACAATGTCCGTCACCCGGTCGTAGTACAGGAACCCGCCTTCGCGGTGGACTAGAATATAGTCGTTACTTTTGAGGGGTCCGGCTTCTTCCAGTTCCGCGAGGGTGATGTATTCGTGCTCAACAGCTCCGCGGTTGGTGCCAATGCCGCCTCCTTCTGGAACTAGGTCTTTGAGTAGTTCAATAACAATGTCTTCCGCGATGGGGGTTATTTTTTTGCGTGCCATGGTTACATCCTTGCTTCCCGCAGGGTCTTGTGGGTCCACCGCGCTGGTTTGTGTTTCGCTGAATGCAAATCGCCGTAGTAGAAGCCCTTAGGGTCTTTACTCTTGATTTTCACTGCCACACGGTCTTTCTTCACACCACCAGGGTTTTGTACTTCAACATAGAAACTGTGCCGTAGGTGGCCTTTTTCCCTGCCGCTACCTAGGGGGATTTTTACCGCCAGACGGTATTTAATATATTGGGCTTTACGATAGAGTAGGTTTTCCAGTGCCCTGCTGTGTAGTAGTAGCCGGCCAAATTCCCGCTCGTTGCGGAAATAGAGTGCGCGGGGTTTTTTCCCATTGTAGTGCCGAGAGAGTCGGCGTTGCCCGCCGGCTTGGTTGATGTCTTTGGTTTCCCAGGATTTTTCCGCCATGTGTTATACCCCTCGTTCTGTAATGTTTTCCATGATGACTTCTTTCCCACCCTGGTAGAACATGGAAAATGGGCTAGTCCAGTCGTTAATAACGCCGCCACCTACGCGGGTGATTTCTAGTTTCCCTGGCCTGGATTCGTAGGCAAAGTAATCGCTGGGGATAATGTCATCTTCATACTGGCAGTACATGATTTTATCGGTGTCCATGACTTTAGCCCAGCCGACGGCGCGGTCTGGCACCGCGGTGGTTTTGGGGCACACTACCGCACCATGGATTGTGTGGGATTTGTACCGGCCTTCAAGTGTGCCGCGGGGGATAATTTTAGCCCCAGCCGGCGGGGAGCCCCCGGGCCCGTATTTCGCTAGGCGGTACACGTAAACATCATAGGAAAAACCGTTAAGCATGATTTAAAAGTACCAATACTTGTACATTGGGCCGTACCATTCTTGGTTGCCGCGGTTTGGTACACCTGGTTGCAGCATGGGTTTGGCTTCTGTCACACTGAAATCGCTGGTGATTTTTAACGATTTCGCGCTAGTTTGCCGAAGCAGCATCTCTAAGGCTTGAATGTCTTCTTTGAGAAATAGGCCTTTGCCCGGGTCGGCGGACTCGAACGTGGCATACCCGTACGGGCCGATGGTTTCGGACGCTACGTTACCTTGTGATGCGCGGGTGATTTTGGCGCAAGCCGCCTCAACCATGCGGGACACTAGTATTCGCAGGTCACTATCTGGCAGGGATTCTTCCCACCGTTGCCGTAAAGTGGGATATCTTGCCGCGAGGATGGATGATAGCCGTTCTAGTTGTTTTTCGATGAGTTTCTTTTCCCGCTCGGTGGGGGGTTTCTGGAACATGAGTTCCACGTTTTCGACGGTGCCAAAATAGTTACTGCTCATATATACAAAAATACCCCACCGTAGCAGGGTATTTTTGTTCATCACTCATTCCCGAACTCTTAAAGAAAGGGTTCTGGGTTTATAATAAACCGTTTCGTTCGGCAATGTCAATGAGGGTTTCCCGGGAAGCGCCTTCCGGCACTGACACACCTTTTTCTTTCAGGTAGGCGGCCCAGGTGGCGGCGGACTTATTCCGGGACGGCGGGTTGTTCACCGGGGGCTGGGTGGGGTTACCACCAGGGTTTTCGGAATCATCCTTACTTTCGGAATCATCCTTGTCTTCGTTTTCCCCCGCACCCCCGGTAAGCCGCGGGGTAAGGCTTACACCGTCGGCGAACAAGTGGGAGCTGTCCGCTAACTCTTCCAAAGCCCATTCGGGGAGATCATCGCCGGGGCCGAAAAACTTCAGCGCAAAATCCGGCGCCGGACCCCGCAAGGTCACATTTGCGGTAAGTTGCGACATGCTACAGCACCTTCCCGGCCAGAACCTTGTTGGGCTGGATCACCACCGGCATCGCCAGGGCGTCAGCGAACACCTCAGAATACACGGGGAAGCTGTTGTGGGTGAGCACACCGGCGATAATACCGGGGGTGCCGAACTTGTCATCAAACACCTTGTTGATACCAGGCAAATCAACATTTGCGGATTCACCCCACAGGGTCACGCCGTAATCCTCAAAGTCGTTCGGCGCCGTGGCGGAGCCAGGTTTCGGCATGAAGAACACCTTGTCCTGGGGGATGACGTTCACCAGTTTGGTTTGGCCGGTGTCGAAATCATCAACCTTCACTTTTTGTGCGGACTTTTCCACAATTGGCGGCAGTCCTAGTGTGTCCACCATGACCTCGTTGACCGCGGTGCGGGTGGCGAACTTCGGCTCTCGGGCAAAGCTGGGGTTGGTGGCGGAAACCACATTGGGGTGGCGGAGGAACGCACGGAACACCACGCTGGGCATCCAGATTTCCGCCGGTTCCACGTGGTTCTTATCAAAGTACTGGTCCCGCCAGATGAGCAGCTGCTCAAACGGGTTGGCTGCCGGGTCGGAGAACAGTTTCGTTGCGGTCGGGTTGAACGCCGGGTCACGGTTGAAATCAACCTCGATCCGCAGGCCGCCGGAGCCTTGTAGGCTTAACTTAGCATTGAACAGGGCGTTTGCCCGCTGGTAGTTCACCTGCAAAGCGATGGACTGTGCGGCGCGGGCAATCCGATCAACATAAGTGCGCTTCAAAGCCTCGTCCGCGTCAAAACGCATACGGAGCTTTGCTTCTTCTGTCACCGTGTCAATACGGCTAACGGGCTGCAAAGAACCAACAGCCTTGGCGCCGGTGCCGTAGGTTTCACCGGTTGCGGCACCGTCGAAGGCACGCCAGTTAGCAGCGGTCACCGCGGCGTCGTCAATGTAATCAATTTCGTAAGCAATGTCCTGAACCTCCTTGGATGGGAGGTAGGCTGCCAGGGAAGCATGATTGTTTACTTCCCAGTCTGCTAGGGATTTTCGCGCAACCGTGATTGCCAGCTTCGGGTCAATAAGGCTGGAGGTCGCCATTTCATTCTGTGCCATTTAACCACTTCCTTTCAAAAAGTTTTATAGGGGGCTCACGCCAAACCGTACAGGGATTTGGTCATCTGGCACGGTCACCGGTAGCCACTTCGGGTAGATTTCACCAGCGGTTTGGATGCCAACGGGGATTTCATCGTAGAATTTCACCCCGTACGCGGTCAGGTCGGAAAAGGTGGGGGCGATTTCTTTAAAGGTTTGCAGGAAACCGGCAATCTTCTTGCCGCTTGCCGCGTCCCAAAGATAAAGCTTGTTGTCCGCGTCCCGGTAGAGTGGGACACCGGATTTCAGCCACCGGCCGACACGGTGCGGGCCTTCAGCTTTCACCTTGTCGTTGATAACCAGCATGCCGTTTTGGCCGGATTCGGAAATCTGGCTGCCGTTTTTCCGCCAGCGGGTGTCATCAATGCTCTTCCACTCTAGGGTTGCACTGGGGGAGAGTGGGTTATTGGTTCCCAAGTTTTATTCCTCCTATAGGTATTTCCCGAACCCGGTGGATTGCCGCGCGTTTTCAGGATCGTAACCGTAGTTGTCTTCCCTCGAAGTTTCCGCCGGCTTCCGCAGGACGATTGCCTCCAAGAGTTTCAGCGTATTGGTAAGTTCTTCCTTACCAATTTCACCTTCATTATTTACTAATTTATCACGGTCGATCAGGGAAAATAGGGTTTCCACGGGCTTTTGGGGTAGGCCTAGCTCTTCCGCGATGGTTACCGCTTGGTTGATTTCTTCAGGCCGGAAGTCTTCTTTTTCTTCTTCGCCACTACTGGTTTCTTCGGCGCCGCCTGCTTCTTCGCTTGTTTCGTCTGCATCTGGTTCACTGGGGGTTTCTGGTTCGCCTGCTGCTTCGCCGCTAGCGGGTTTAGTGCTCGGTTCTGCGCCGGGGTCGGGGCGTTGTCCATCTTCTGCTGGGCTTGGCTCATTTTCTGGAACCCGGATTGCGGCTTCGCCTGCTGCTTGGGCTGGGGCTTCTTCTTGGCCGCCGGTTTCTTGGATATTTTCTTCACCGGCTTCTTGACGGGCTTCTTGGTCGCCACTTAGTGTCTCTTTCTCCTCGGGGGTTTGGTTCTCAAAAATTATTTTAAGACCCTCATAAAGCTTCCGCATGTCTTCAGTCTTCATCTTTGAATCCTTCCTGCGCGTATTCGATCGGCTCCAGTGAGCGTTTCTCGTTGGTATTTACTAGTGTAGGGCCGTATTCAGGGTGGTTTACCACTTTGTATTTCCACCGTTTGAGTTTCCAGCCGTGGGTGGTGCCGCCGGCTTCTTCGTAGAATACTGATAGATCTTCGTCGTTGATTTGTTGGCCGGGGTCGTAGGTTTTGCCGTCGATCTGGTAGATTTCCACGGTTTCGCATTTGCAACCAGCGTGGATGGGGAGCAGGTCTGATTTTTTGTAGATCATTGTTGAGGCAACGATGCACAGGCCGCAGCTGCCGGTTCGGGATAGTTCTGGGTGCACTACTCGCCGGTACCCGGTGATGGTTTTTTTCGGGGTTTTCCGCATGATTTCTTGGTGTGCGTTGCGGGCTGCGGCGGCAATGTCTTGTGAGACCATGCGTTCCATGCGTTCTTCGGTTTTTTGCCTGGCCCATTGTTCGATGAGCCGCGACATGTCCTGGTCGGACATTTCATCTAGTTGTTGTTTGAAGTCGCCGACTTCTTCGTCAATTTGGCTGGTTGTGGCGGAATTGGAAGCGGCGGGTTGGGTATTTGTAGTGTTTGTGGAATTTTCGGCATTTGGAGTTTTGGTATCATTTGCCGCATCATCATTGTGATTGGCGCCATGATCGCTTGTACTGGGCCTTGGCTGGTTATCTCCCGTAGCTGTTGTTCGCGTTGTTGCTGTTGTTTTATCCGGTTTGTTCGGTTTGTTCGGTTTTTTGCCCTTTTTTTGTGGCTTTTTAACGCTTTCAGCTTTGCTGGCCGCTTGGATGAAGAATTGTTCCCACGACAGTTCTTCTTTGATTTCTTCTTGGTCACGTTTTGGTTCTTCCGTTTTGGGTTGGGGTGGGCTGGGGGTGGCATCTTTGGTGAACGAATCCAACCCGGGTGTGACCTTGATCTCACTGGGGTTTAGACGTAACAAATTTTTCACCAAAACCGGGTCATGCCGGTCTAAACTAGACCATTTCTGGTACTCGTTCGCCACCCGCTCATAGGCCTTTTCCAAGTTTGTGGTTCGGGTAAACCGTAAATCTTTAGGGATGCGATTTTCCGGCGGGGGCGTAGCCGGCAAATCCAAACCGTACACACGTGCCCGCTGCACTACTCCACCCCAAGTGTTGAGCCGAATGTTCCGCGAGGCAGCGCGGACCAGCATTGCCGCTTGTTTGGCGAAGGCTTTCACCGCCTGTTTGGACGACAAATCGGTGGAACGTAAAATCTGCATGATTTGCAACACCACTGTGGATTGGATACCCAACCGCACACGGCTCACCGCGTACATGATTGCTGCCACCTGCGCCACCTGAAACTGTTTCTGTTGTTCCGCGGTCATTTGTTGACCAGGTAGCACAGTGGGGTAGTCAAACACGCTGGGGACTGGGGGGAGGGCTTCACCCGGCACCGCGGGTTGTGACCCGCCATTATCTACTGCTGGAGTTGTCATTATTCAGGGCTCCTTCCAACACTCGGACGGTTTTCTTTCGCCTGTTGTTGTTGCTCCGCGTTGAGCGCCTGCATGCGGTTCAGTGGGGTAGCAGCAGGGATGGCGGAAACATCCAGCTTCGCCATTGCCGCTGACGCCAACAGTTCACGAATCTGCTTCGGCGACATGCCGAGCGCATATTTTGCCGCGGTTTCAAGGGGGAGTTTCGCCGAAATCAAAGATGCGAACGCCGCCGCGGATTCGGTAATGGACCAAACCTTGATGGGCTCCCACACAATTTCAATTGCTGACAAGTCAGATCGGTCTTTGTCTCCTTGGGCCTCGAACACGTTCGCCATGTGCACCTGCCACGCTACACCGAACCGGCTGCGGCGGTCATCAATTTTCGACAGGTATAAATCATCCAGCATGCCGGCGCCTTCCGCTGACTGGTTGACAGCATCCGACAGGTACGACATAGGGGTTTTCGTCAGGGCAGCTAGTTCTTTCTTATCGTCGTTAACCGCGGTGGTGTTGTCCGCATAACTGGCGGGGGAGGACTCCCACATGTCCGCACCCTCCGGCAAACGCCACAAAGAACCTGGGCCGATGGCAAACATTTCGTTGTAGTCGATTTTCTCCCCAGTGTCAGGGTCAGTTTTCGGCAGGTTCCCCGAAATGGCGCGCTGGCGTAAGCCCTGCAAGGTGGCCACAACAAGCCGCTGCCACCGCATATGGGTGATCCGGTCAATAATGGTGACAGCGGGGGCGAAGTCTGCCATGCGGCCCTCATTCACCAAAGGGGTGACATGGATTCGCTGATAGTTGACAGTTTTCGTAGTGAGCCATTTCCAGCCGCCGGAAATGTCTTCCCCCAACGGGATTTCGTGATCCCGCCTGGTGGTTTTGTCCGTGAATTCCCCTGGGGGTACGAAACTTGACCCTTCCGGGTCGGCGGGCCGGGTGGCCCGATAAACCCGGGTTGGGCCGACGGCTTCACCACTAATTTCGTCAACTTCCCGCAGGAACAAATCCAACACATCGCGTTTGGCAGCGCGTTCCCGGCGAACTACCAGGGCTGCTTGTACCTCACCTACCGCATCGGTAATGACCGCGCCGTTCGAGGGGGGCACGATTTTCTGCCGACTGGTGAACGGGTCAACCACCAGGTAGGACATCCCGTGGGATACCGCTAGCCGCATTGCTTCTAGGCCTTGCTCCCCCATCCGGTCCAGGGCAAACAGGCGGGCTGCTTCATCGTCGCCGTCTTCCCCGGATTCTTCTGCGGTTTTGAATCCGTGAATACCCAACCGGTCAGTGGTGGCGGAAACAATTAGCCTAGCAAAGTTAGTGCGCGCCAGGTTCCGCAAAACCCGCAGCGAGTTATCTTGGCTCACCAGCTGCGCTATTGGGGAACTCACGTCATCAACCGGATGGTTGTTGAGGTAGGCGAGTTCTTGCCGAAGGTTTTTCTCCCGGTCTCTTAGTTCTTTGAAAAGCACCGACAGGGAACTAGCTAAAATATCATTCCCCGCTGATGCTTTCAGTGGTGCCCCCACTTGGATTGTCGGCAACCCCATAGCTTCTCCTTCTGTGTAAGTTTTGACTCAAATTTTACTTGGCTACCGGATTTTAAACGGCAGTTGGGACGCCTGGGTGGTGGACGTGTAGCCTTTTGTCAGGCAGTCCATGCGGGCTTTCCACGACAGGATCGCGGCCATGGCGGCATCAATTTTGTTTTCTGACTGGAGTTTGGACAGCCGGAATTTGCGGTGCCCTTCACCATCTAGCAGGTTGCTGTAGGATATACCACAGTTGCCAACGTGCCGGATGAGGTCTTTGTTGCCATCATGGGCTACCGCGCCGGCTTCTATGGCTTGCTGATAGGCGCGGATCGCATAGTACACGCGGTCTAGCTGGGTGGTGGGCCACGACACTACCTTATCTGACCCCCACACCCCAGCCCAACGGTCAATGTCGTTCGTCCAATAGTAGGGGTCACAGTACATTTTGGCAACGTTGAATTGTTTGAAAGCCCAATTGACTACCTCGTTGACTTCGTGCACAGGAACTCGCCATTCTTCATCGGTGTCTGGTTTTTCCCACAGCCCTATGAGGTTTTGCACCCCGGTTTTGATTTCGGTCATGACTAGGGCGGTGGAGTCTTTCGCCACGGCACCATCGAAACCTAACACCACGGGGGAGCGCCGGGGAATGATGAGCATTGGGTCCCCTAGTTCCGCGTACACGTCTTTTTTGAACGCCATCCTTGCTGACGCCACCCACCGGTTGCACCAAACCCGCTCAAGGTAGGCCGGGTCAACGTCCGGGTTGTCCCACATGCGGGCAATGGACAGCAAATCCCGGTATTGACTTGCTTCTGGGCCGCTGGCTTCCCGCAACGCTTTCAGCCGGTTGGGGATGGTGTCAAATACTGCGTTTTTGTCGCTGGTTTGCCGGTGGTAGAACAGGGTATCGGGTTCTTGGATGCGGCCTTCGTATATTTTCATCCCCAGGGTGAATTGGCGGGATGCCACACTGTCAACGTTTGGGTCACCGGCGGTGGTGATGCATAGTTGCCAGGGGTCATCTTCGTAGCGTTTACCCAGGTTGTTTTCCATGGTTTGCACTGACTGGTGGTGGCGGTCTTTTTCCAGGCGGTGGGTTTCGTCAATGCCTTGAAAGGTGGGTTTTTTACCATCCAAAGCATTCGGCATGGGTGCCACGGGGAGGATTTTGGAGTTTTCTTCCCCTTGAATCAAAATCCGCGCCATGGTGGGGTCGAATAAACCTGAGTCGGGGATGGTTTTCATGATTTCCATCGCCACACCATAAGCCAGGTCGTTCAATTGGTCTTTCGTGGGGGCCAACAGGGGAATATAGGGTGAACGCACACTGCGGCCGGGGGCCATACCCCCTGGGGCTTTCGGGTCGTACCCGTTGAACCGGATTGGGGCATCGGGGTGCAGTTCCAGGCAGGCGATAATGGCCATGAGTTCGGTTTTCGCTAGGCCTTTAGGCCAGGAAATAATGACTTTTTTGAACCGCCGGCGGCCGGAGAGGTCGTTTCCCTCATAGGTGTAGCCTTCGGGGTAGTGTTCGTAGGCCCGGTAAAGAATATAACGGATGTCATCACGTACTTTGTAGGGTTCCCCAGCAAGGGAGCCTGGGCCGAACACCATTCGTTCTTCTAAAAAGTCGCACACTTGGGGACCTAAAGTAGGCCAGGGTTTCACGGAACCGTCCGGGTTTTTCTCCGGCTGGGGCACGACTATTTCCATTGATAAATCACTCCAAACATAAACCTTGCTGACGCAACCTGCGCCGGTGCCGGTTCCGCGAGGTGGTCGTGTAGTCGAACATGTCGGCGGGGGCTAGGTGACCTAAGTTTTCCCGCACGGTTTTCTGCTGGTGGTGGATGAAACATAGGGTTTGCAAGTTGTCGGGCCGGTTGGCTTCTACCGCGCGTTGGTCTTCTGGAAAATCCCTTAGGGGGATAATGTGGTCTACTTCCACACCGGGGGCGCCGCAAATGACACACTTATAATTGTCTCTTTGCCGGATGGCTTCTTTGAGGCTTGCCGGGATGCCCCCCACCCGGCGGGGTTTACTGCCACGCTTGTGCTGGGGGCAGCGGGTGCCACCTGGGGCGGCGAACTCCAGGCATTCGTGGTGACCTGTAGCATCATCCCACTGGTAGGAACAGAGTTTTGACGCCGGCATGCTATTTTGACCCGACTAGTTTTTTCCGCCGCACACCTTGCTGCCGGAACTTTTTCTCTTTTAGCCGTTTCGCCACCGCGTTGAGCGGCACGAACCCGTGGTTCCACCGGCCGCCGTGCATGCCTTTGCCTTTTTTCGCTTTGTTGAGGGCGCGGCCTTTCCGCTGTTGTCCAACACTCATATTCACAACCTCCAGAACGTGTTTTATTTGTCTATTCTCAATGTAGCATGGGGAAACCCCCCAACCCGGCTAGTAAAAGGTTGGGGGTATTTACAACAATCTCCCTGATTACCATTATACCTTTTTGGTAATGGATTTGGTAATCAGGTCAAACCGCGGTGGTTTATATTCGTCACCTTTCATGAGTTTGCCTTCCGCGTCTTTGCGCTGTTCACCGCGGAGTTTTGTTTCGTTGGATTCGCACACTTCCATGAACGCGGCCCCTAACTGGTCATCCAGGCCAGCGGCGCAGGCCAGGCCAAAAAGGGTAAACAAAACATCACCGATGCCGTCCAGCATAAGTTCCACATCTGGTTTTTTAGCCGCGTTGATAAGTTCTTGGGCTTCTTCCTCGAAAATGGCAATGAATTTTTTCCGGTAGGTTTTATCCTTGGCGAATTTTTTGCTGCGTTCTACTTCTGAATCCCAGTAGCGTAACTGTTCCGCGTGGGAGTTCCACCAACCTACTTCTCGAACGGCGGCACGTAAACCCACGGGGATGATGAGCGTGTCGAAAAGACCTTTGGCGTTATCATCTAAGAACATGTTGCCGTCGAAAAGCGGCAGGACTTCGTTGTTGAGTTTCCGCTCAAACAGGGTGGTTTTCTTCTTACCCTTTTTACCCTTTTTACTCTTTTTGTGTTTTTTACTCATTGGTTTCTTCCTCCCCATTTTTGGGGGCTTGTTGTTCGTTGGTGGCGGGGCCGTTTAAGGCCTGATCCATGTCAAACTGGGGTGTGCCATCTGGGAATTTGATGGCTTCGACTAGTTCTTCTTTGATGAAGCCTGCCACTTGCTGCATTTCCGCGTCGGCGGCTGGGGACATGCGCTTTTGTAGGAACTCTAACCAGCTCCGCAAGTTACCAGAAACCATAATGTTCGTGGCGAAACAGTTCAGCAGTACGGCCCTGTTTTTCTCCCGCCGCTGCTTACGGGTTAAACCGTCTTCTTCTCTCAGTAAACCTTGATCTAGGGCTTTGTATCGTTCGTAAACGTAAGCCGAGCAGAAAAGAATGCCGTGTTCTTCATCCGCTGTAGCGTTCGGCGGCACCACAACCCGTGGGGGTTGAGCCACATAGCGTTGGGATTCTTGGCTGAAGCTGAAGTGCCGGTGCCGCACTAGTTCATGGGTGAAACTGCGGGACACGCCTTCAAGATAGAAGTTGAAGTGCGCGTGTTCCAGCACACTCCAGTGGTTTTGGGCCACAATGTTGTTCAGGTAGGCGCCGGGCTGGGCTGTGTCAGGGTTGGGCAGGTGGTGGCTATCATAACAGACCCGGCCGCCGAACACCGCGGGGGTGAGCGGGCTTGTTAGAACGGTAGTTCGCATAGTGGAGGCGAACTCATTAAACTTCAGAAACGCTTCTTTAGCTTCATACCGGCTAAGTTTCTCCCTCATGTGGTCCCCCCAAGCGTCCAAAAGCTGGCTTGTCGCCAGGGTGTGACCCACCAGATACACCCCTGGGGTGATGACTTTTTCAAGCAACTGTTCGTTTTGTAGCCCGTCACGAATAATGGGGCGTAAGGGTTTCACTTGGACTTTTTCGACTTTAAGCCGTGGCATGGTTAATTTTCCTTTCCTTCCGGGGCTACCCGGATACCGTACACGTCGTGGGCCAGGTGCACCATGGCTTGCACAATGGTCTCTGCGGAGAGTTCTTGGCTGCTGGCCGCCATGACCATTGGGCTGTGCTGGTTTTCGAAACCCTCGGCGGGGCTGATTACCACGAACCCGAAGACCGCAACTTCAGTTTCGGCCGCGGGGATTCGGCTGGTTTCCGCCATGACCTGTTGGTTGAATGTTTCAAGGGCCGGGGTGAGTTGTTGGAAATTGTCCACTGGCTTGTCCTTTTCTTCCTATTGTTCCTCGGGGGTGCTGATAAACATATATTCTTCCGGGTCGAACAAGTTAATGTCTGCTTCTTCTTCCTCATCGTTCATTTCAACAAACCTGGCCCTCCCAGCATAAAGTTCTTTTTTAAGCCTGCGGGGAATGTCTAGGTCTAGGGCTTCAGTTGTGACATCAACACAGAGTAGTCCCGTGGTGAATTGCAGGGATTTTTCCAGGTCCTGCATGTGTCGTCCGTTTGGGGCTACTTCCCGCAGGGCGTGGATGGCATCGTTGACAATTCCGGCGATTTTGCGGATGGTTTCGTTTGCTTCTTTTTGTTCGAATTTCAGTGGGCCTTCAATTTCGATCATTGGTTTGTTCCTTTCTTGCTATTCGTGTTCGCAGTAGGCTTCGTTTAAGAGTTGCCGGTCCACACTTGGTGCCTTAGGGATGTTTTTGCACCAGGATTTAACAGAAATATCCTTCGGCTTGGTGTCATCAATAATTTCACCCCAAGCATCACAAATAAGCGCCACGATTACGCCGTTGTTGTCCAGCTGGGATGGGTATTCCGCCGCCATGATGTCCAGCACGGCCTGTAAATGATCCCGGATGGACTCTAGTGGGGTTTTATCACTCATTGCCTTGCTCCAGCCGGTCGATTTCCCGCTCAACATACCATTTGGCTTTCCGCAGGTCTGTGAGGGGTTTTTCGTGTTTTGTTTGGCCGTCTGTCCGGGTTGCGCGGGCCAGGTATTTCACCGCGTTGCCCGCGTTGTAGGACAGGTTTTCGGCAATGTCAATGACCTCGGTGTTGTTGCTGAAGTTTCGGTAGTGTTCGGGGTTGGTTTCATCCATAATTGGCGCCGGGGTGGGGGCTTCTTCAGATTTAAACGATAAAATGTTGTCTAATTCATCGTCTTCTAACATTCGGACTTCCTCAAATTTTTGCTTGGAATGGTTGAACATGTACACCTTGCCCGGCTCAAGGTTGGCGTCCGCCAGCATGTCCTCGGTGATTGCTTCAGTCGGGTTGTTGCACATGACAAATGGGGCTTTTTCCCGCAGTTCAACTACAGGCGGGAGTTCCTGTTCCTGTTCCGCGTGGTTTTTTAGAATTTCAGACAAAGTAGCACTGTTAGAGTACTCCGGCAACACGAAACCCAAAGCAACCAGGTCAGAACCAGTAAATTCTTCAGGGAGCAGGTCAAGGAAGAATTGCGGGTCCGGCAACTCGTATAGGGCATATTCTGGTGGGGTCATGTGAACATAGTTCATGGGTTCGATTTCCACCCCACCGGTTTTACCAGCCCACGGCACACTGAACCATACAGCCTCGGGGATTCGCCGATTTGAGGAAGTACCGTAAACATTATCCAACAGGTAACCGTTTGCCATAACGGCAATGGGGAGCTTGAAGTCCTCACTGTCAACTAATTGTTCCAAAATGTGGAATAGTGGCATGCGGTGCCGGGTCTCATCATCACTAAAATCAACCACCCGGTGGGCTTTCAAACCCCCATCAGGTTGGGTTTGCAGCGTGAAATAGTCCAAATCGTAGAGTTTTTGACCCTCCACCCGGGCTCCCCGGATGGTGAACAAGGCGATCTTGTTACTGAAACTTCCGAAATCAGATTTCCAATGTTTGTAGAAGCTTTTCTTTTTCAGGTAGGGGGCGGGCTCGTCGTGGAACGCGCACTTTCCCACTTCACCCAGGTTTATCATGGGGTTTTCATCATCGAATTTTCGATAAAACCCGATCATAAGCGGGTTCCGTTCCACATAGTCTTCGGGAAGCATGGCGGCGAAGAACTCATATTGTTCTTTGAATTCTTCGAGTGTGTGCACAGCGTGTGAATCATACAGGTCTGACGCGGTGTCCAGGAAATGGTCGGAAAGTTCTTCCTGCATGTACGCAGTAACAGGATACATCCACTGGTTTGTTTCGGGGTTTTTGTTCACCGTCACAACGTACACGGAGGAAAACATGTCAGTGAGTTTGTTAAGCTCAGTTAAATTTGGGGTGGCGTAGCCTTCGGAGCTCACACCCACGTGCCCGTTTTTAATAACGAATTTCAATGTTTCCACCCTGACTTCATCGTGGTTTGTGATGGGGTTTTGAGCGTAGGTGGCGATGAACATGTGGGTCATGTCCAAAAGTTTAGGGCTAATGGTTTCGGGGAGCATTTGTTTTTCCTTTCCTTTCCTCTGCTTCCGTGGGGATGATATAGCAGCAGGCAATGTATTGCAAGGCGACCAAAGATACGGCAGCTACCGCATCTTTGATTTCATCGGTGAGGCAGGTGTTGGACATGAATAGTTCATGTAGCCGGTGGGCTCTTTTCACCATTTGTGCCCCCGCGTAGGTGAGGTTCCCTGATGGGATTTGTTGCTCAATGACGAACTGGTTCAGTCGCGCCATTTTGAGTAAGTCTTCGGTGAGGCCCGGCTCTAGTTCACTGTCCGACAGGTTGGCGGCGGCGTATTCGGGGCCGCGGGTGGCGCGGTCGACTTCTTCCATTGCCGCGGTGTAGAACACGGCTGCTGCGCACAGGCCTTCTTTGAGGTCGTCGACGGTTTCGCTGTCTTGGAGGTTGTCCAACTGTTCATTAGTGATGTCGTACATGAGGGCCCGGTAGGCCGCGAAAGTGTCCAACAGCAGCAAGTGTTTATCCGCGAGGGGGTGCGCCAAGGGGGCTTGGGGTTTCACGGGTGGCACGTATTTCATGGTGAGCTCGCTTGTAAGCATTTCAGGGGGATTGTTTGTTGACATACTTTTACTATACCTACCTGAAAAGTGGTTTGGCAAGCCTGTAATCCGTGTTTTGCAACACATTTGTGGCGCGTTGCCGGATGAAATCCCGCTGTAGGTCGGCAAGGAAATTGCGGATGATGCTTTCCAAATTATTAAACCACCAGGTGAGGATTTGAATGTGGAATAGTACTAAAGGGAGCCCTTGGAGGGGTTGGGTTTTCAGCAGGGGTTGGGTTTTCAGCAGGGGTTGGGTTTTCAGCA
>ERZ772964.53-NODE-53-length-63066-cov-4.12468_pt1 | contig 63066 bp, 41 predicted proteins | sample MGYA00580675_ERZ772964 | MGnify/ENA primary metagenome ERZ772964 (study PRJEB29015, sample SAMEA2737941) | human oral metagenome | biome: human oral; feature: human-associated habitat; material: dental | place: China | collected 2139 ... | reverse complement strand
GTCCAGGGGCTGGGAATCAGTCACCCTTCCCCCTGATAAACTTCTCTTCCCACTTGCTGAACTGGAGATCATGCTGGGAATCAGTCACCCTTCCCCCTGATAAACTTCACCACCACCGAGCTTCGCGCTCGATCTGGCTGGGAATCAGTCACCCTTCCCCCTGATAAACTTCGAAGCCGCCTCCGGCGGCGTCGGACACGGCTGGGAATCAGTCACCCTTCCCCCTGATAAACTTCTGACCCGGCGACCGCTACTATGCAGGTAGCTGGGAATCAGTCACCCTTCCCCCTGATAAACTTCCTCGGCCAAAGACTCAAGCTCGCTCACGGCTGGGAATCAGTCACCCTTCCCCCTGATAAACTTCACCGTGGACAACTACCTCGGCGCTGAGAGCTGGGAATCAGTCACCCTTCCCCCTGATAAACTTCGAGCGCGCCGTAGGAAGGGGCTAACGATGCTGGGAATCAGTCACCCTTCCCCCTGATAAACTTCGTCTCCAAGGATGACACCCCGTTCCTGTGCTGGGAATCAGTCACCCTTCCCCCTGATAAACTTCGCTTCCCTCGCCTTCCCCTGCAACCAGAGCTGGGAATCAGTCACCCTTCCCCCTGATAAACTTCCCCGCACCCTGTTGTAGTTGTGAATCAAGCTGGGAATCAGTCACCCTTCCCCCTGATAAACTTCAGGGGGAAGATTTTCCCGCAGAATCGCAACGAAAACCGACGGTCAGCCATCAGAAGATCATGAGCTGTTCGGGCGTCGGATCGCTTGGTTTCGCCTTCGCATGCTCAAAACGGAGCCCCGTCGACCACTGGCGGTCTGTCAAGGCGAGCACTCGCACCTGCCCCCCGGCTGGCAGGTTGCGCTTAATCGCATTAATAGTCGTTTTGTCGTGCCCTCCGGTTGGCCAGTACTTCACATACACGGAGAACTGAACCCTCGAGAATCCCCAATCAATCAAAGAATGGCGAAAACGGGAAGCCTCCCGACGCTGGCTCTTCGTCTCTACCGGCAGATCGAACATCACAAGGCACCACATCGGATCATCCGCCACGACTAATCCCCCTGCGGTCCCTGCCAAACCGGAGGACTCAGTCGCCTAACATCACCTTCGACATACATACCAAACTGCTGAGCGAAATCATCGAGAACAGCCTGGACAGTCAACCCCTCCGGAGTGAATCTCCGCGTCGCAGCAGCCACAAGCAGCCTCTTAACTTCAGGATCAGAAGGCGACGCATCCCGACTCAGCTCCCGAACTGCACTGTCAATGCATGGCCTCACAGGTTCGATCAGATCATCCGCCAAGGCGAAGACATTGCCTCGTCCCCTATGGAAGACACCCAAAGAGCCACAAAGCCCAGCAGCCAGCAGAGAACGAACAACAAATCCTCTCAACACTGAATAGCCGTAGTCCAAGCAAGCGTTCCAGCCCAGGAGCTCTCCCGCTCCAGGGAAGCGCCCTTGTTCCCTTCCCAGATACGCCCGCCAATACCGTCGGGCAGCCTGTGCTTCGACATTGCCAGGATCACCCGAACGCACTTCGGATGCCAAGGAGATGAGCTCACCTCCTCCCTCAACGCCTGAAGCTTTCAAAACTGCAGCTTGTCCCATGATCTTCGCATGCACAATCCGTCCCCACGCGTTCTTCCTCCTCGGTTCAGATAGTGAAGCCTGAGCCCTATGGCGAGCCGCTACCCGACCGTGATCCGACCAGGAGTATGCACCCCCTTCTGGGACACCTCGCCAGTCGCAGAACAACACGGCGACATCCGCAGAACACAGCCGGTGCAAGACGGCCGTACCGAAATGTACTCCCTGCCCGACGAGTACAAGCGCAACGTCAGCGATAGGGATCGAAACATCCGGAGCGTCTTTGCGGACGACTTCAATCCCCCCACGAATCGACCGCAGCTCCCCCTCGAAAGAAGAAAAATCAAGGACTCGCCAGCGGACGACCATGATTAGATCACCTCTACCGAACTTGGAAGATGCGCTCTCCCAGAAACTCGAGGAGTCCCGAGAACAGTCCTGCGGATCAGATGAACACTCCCGATTTGGAAGAGCTTGCTCACAGCTGGACGCCAGCCTTTCCCCTCAAGGATCTCTCGAACTCCTTTAGACGACTCCTCCGGTATTCCTTCGCGGGAAAGCAGGTATGGGCGCAGTCTGAGTTTATCTCGATCCGGGAAGCCAGCTACCCTCCAACTCGTACACATCGGATATGCCTCCACCAGCTCTCCGACCGTTCCAGTCCCAAAAGCAGACACATCAATCTTCAGCTCATCGCCTTCTACTAGCCAGGCGATCTGTGTAGCCGTCCCCTCGGCAATGGCCTTACTCACCTTCGCCTCAGCTGTGCGCACCGAGATCGACGAAACGGGCAAAGATACCGTAAATAAGTCGTCCTTGCGATGCTTGACCAGATCTACTTGGTAGACACGAAGCATGCCGTAAACCGGCTTCTTCCCTTCGATACGGTAGATGCGCGCATGATGAATCGAAGCCCCAAGCTGTGCATACCCACCCCGAACCGCTACGCAGGCTGCAGGACTATCGAAAAACTCAAGGACGTCGTCAGGACCGAAATGCCGCCCATTCACTACGATCTGACGGGAATCATCTTCGGGTAACCCAGCCTGCTCGTCATAATCCGGGCAACGGGTCAGCGCAGTCCACAAGGCAGGAGTTGATGCCCTATTAATGAGCTGTGCAGATAGAGCATCACCGAGGCGAGCCCTCTTCAGTTTTGAAATCCCTGCCTCGTGCATCGCGCCACTGCCCTGCCGCAAGCGGATGTTCTCAAGGATTGGAATCGTGTCTGCGGCGAGCGCCAGGTTGAACAACTCGGATGCGGCGCGCATCGATTCATCCCATTTCAGCCATTTCTCCGTTGCAGCTCCGGGCTCGCCGTGATAACCCTTCCACGTCTCCTGTTTCCCGGCGATCCTCTGGGAGTCTCGAAGGTTCATTCGAAGTGCCAAGGTCTGTGCGATGGAGGGATTCATCAATGCGATGACCAATGCGTCCATCGCGTGGTGACGACGATCGAAGCGGGTCTTGCCCCCACCGCCGATCAAATTCACCCTGTTCTCGAATCCACTAGCCTTACGCGCCTCTGCTGTCAGAGCACCCCGATACACGGAAACTGTGGACCCGCCCTCCCCACGCAAGAAATACTGTTCGATACGGTGACGAAGTTCGTTGGCCATCCAGGCAACAGACTCCATTGACCGTGCATCAATTGCCTCATCAGGGTTCTTCACAGTGAGCCTGCGGAGAACCTCTTTTTGGAAACGACGAAGCTCAGACTTAGACATGCCGCTGTCGGGGTTCCACATCCGAACGCGCTCCTTCACCTCAGCCAAGCTGACCTCCAGACGCCCGTCCTTCGAGTTTGCCCATACCGCGAAAGGCAACTTCCCTTTGGAGTGATTGCACGCACGACACACTGCAGCAAGATTCGTTCGTGTATTCGTTGACGCCGCCCCCGCCCGTGGAACGATGTGGTCTATTTCCGCAGTGATAAAGGTGATCTCATCGCCGCAATAGAGACACTGTCCGTTCTGGCGTTGAAGAGCCTGATAACGGATAAGATCTGAACGACGAGGACGCCCAGAAAGCTGCAGCTGCGTGTGCATCTCCTCATACATCTTCTGATTCCTGCGATGTCGACGTTCGTTCTCTCGAGCAGCGTGTTTACTCCCCAAGGCATCACGAACATGCTCGATATTGATTGACTCGGGAACGCCCCATTTCTTTTCCGCAGCGTAGAGCCAGCGTGCGACTTGCTTCGTCACCCTGTCTACAGCCGGATTCCCCACCGGCGCACCAATCGGTTCAGCCGGCGGGCACCAAGAATCATCCACACCGAAAACAATCTTTCGTGCCTCATGAAGATCGACACCCCGCTCAAGCATGACCGAGGTCAGGCGGCGCATCGAATCCAGAGAGTACGCCGCGCGTCCTGAGGGAAGCGCCAGCTTCTCAAGCTTCTCCTGGTCTTCCTCTGATGCTTGCTCAAGAACCTCCGCCACTTCGTCATCAACTTCGAAGTCGATCTCAGAGCCGCCCGAATTCGACAGAGCGTCCACCATCCGGCCACGCGAATCCTCATCAGCCTCAGTCCACCAGCTCACAAGCCAAGGGATCTTCGACGTTCTAATCTCCCGATCCGTGACATCTTTCGGTGGATAGGACAAAGCCGCAGCACCATCCGGCCCCTGCGCGGCCGTTCCTCTCAGTTGAGAACGTTCAATCCCGAGATTATCCGCAAGATCACCCCAGGTGATCGCTTCGCCCTTCGGATCCGCCAACAGGAAGTCCGTGAGCCCCCTCAACTCATCAGGCGTGAGAGCCCGTGTCATACCATCCTCACGGATTCGCAGATTCGCCAAGACGCCTACGATCCTAAAGAGCTGGAAGACCGGGTGAGCTCTTTCCGCTCGAGGTAGCCTTTCTTGCCCTGGGAGCGCGTCTTTGCCGCGTAGCCCTTGAGCGCTGCCGCGAGGAGACTTCGCTTGGAATACCGAACGAATAAGAGCCTCAATCTCCTTCTCACCCAAGCCCTGACATTCACCGATACGGCGAATCTCTTGAGCATTGTCCGACTGGTGAAGTTTCCCCGACAAGATTCCCTCCGGGCCCCGGAGCTTCGCAGTCGGGTGGGAAGTGAGATATTGAGCGATCACTTCACCCGGTGTCGAGTTCGGAGCGATCGGACGGTTCAGGGCATTAGAGACTCTCTCGATCAGAGCAACGAGAAACTCCGACGGGCCCGCGTGAACAAGTAGCGAGTCCACCTTCGAGTAGGGATTCCTCCATCCCCGGTGACGCGCAATATGGCGCAATGCCACTGAAATCGCACGCCTACGTTCCTCATCATCACGAACGAGCTCCTGAGAAATCTGAGCCCTAATAAACCAGGGAGCACGAGGATCTTCCAAGGATTCAAGATCAACAATCGGATACCCGAGCTTCGTCAAAGTCCGATCCAAGTCGGCGAGCCTCGATCGCCGGGTCCGATAAAGTCTCCGAGTCCTGCGGGCAGCCCCAGACATCGCTTTTCGGGTCTCCGCCTTCTTCGCCCCATCCGGATCAATACCCGAATCATGCATGAAAACCATTGAGTTGAGGAGTCGAAGAGGCATTCCCCCTGAGTCGACCTCAACTGCGCAGAATCCCGTCGAATGGGTTCCCACATCAATACCGACCCGGTAGCACACCTGCGATTTCACTTCTTCGTCAAACGCCATGGGGACATCATGCCACCCGGCGAAGGCATTTGAATGAAGAACCGGGCCGTCCCGAAGAACGGCCCGGTGGAGCATTCAGTTCCGCTAACGAGTCGGAACTTACTGAGAATCAGTCAGTGCCCAGGATACACCTTGGACAATTCCAAAAGAAGAGTTTTGTCTCTCTGAAACTCAGTCGTTCTCCCCAGCCCGAAGCGAGGCGACCTCGTAGAGGGCGATCCCCGTGGCGACTGCAGCATTCAAGGATTCGACCGCCGAGGAGATCGGGATCGACACGATCTGATCGCAGGTTTCACGCACCAAACGGGACAGCCCCGCGCCCTCGGCCCCTGTGACGACGACCAGCGGGGATGTGGCCAAAGACAGGTCGCGCAGCTCAGCGTCACCACCACCGTCGAGTCCGACGACGAAGAAACCGGCGCGCTTGCAGTCCTCAAGCGCTCGCACAAGGTTGGTCGCCCTCGCCACGGGCACGCGAGCAGCCGCGCCCGCCGACACCTTCCACGCCGTCGTGTTCACTCCCGCGCTGCGACGCTCGGGGATGATGACCCCGTCCGCGCCGAAAGCGCCCGCCGAACGCAGGACCGCCCCCAGGTTATGCGGGTCCGTCACCTGGTCGAGGGCGACGAGCAGCGGCGTGCCCAGCTGCTGCAAAGAACCCACGACCAGGTCATTGACCTGCGTGTACTCGTAGCCTCGCACTTCGATCGCGACACCCTGATGGACAGCCCCATCGGTCGCAACATCAAGATCGCGGCGCGTCACCTCGAACACCGGGGCCCCCAGGTGCGCGGCCTGGCGGATGACCTCTTCAACACGGTCATCCTTGACATTGTCGAGGACGAAGACGCGCTCAATCGGGACGGAGGCGCGCACAGCCTCGGCGACGGGATTACGCCCGGCGATAAGCTCATGACCTGGGGCGATCTTGATGGAGCTCTTCGCACGCGCGCGGGCGATCGCGGCCTCTTGGGCTTCGCGCGCCTCACGCTGAACCTTGCGCTTATGAGCCGGATGGTAGGTGCGGTCCTCGGCCTTGGGCGTCGGGCCTTTTCCTTCGAGGCGACGGCGCGAGTGTCCGCCCGTCCCGACTTTCGCGCCCTTCTTCGAGCCTGGCTTGCGCACGGCTCCGCGGCGCCCGTCGTTTCCAGCCATCGTGTTCGTCCTTCTTCGTCGCGAGCGCCTCCCGGCGCGCCTGATCCGAATCAGCCTAGCGGGGCCCGGCGCTGATCCGGCACTCCGAAGCGGCCATTGCGGCCCGATTCACGCGAATTCACCTTTCACAAGAAAACAGCCCGGAGTTCAACATGCGCACTGAAGCTCAATCGAGGTGTCCTTGTTGTTCTTCCTTCTCATACCAGGGCGCATATCCACCGGCTTGAAATGGCCATCGAAGGGGTTGGAGGTTCTCATGCTGAGTGTGTGCCTGCAGCATCTGGTCACATAGACCGCTGTACGCCTGCGGAGTCTGAGCTCTTCCTTCTTTCACACCTCGTGAAATCGCCCAAAGAACACCCCGCGTCCTCAGCAGTGGTGCAGTCTTGCGAATGATCTGACGCGCTTTCGCGTCGTCAATGATCGCCACCGCATCCCGGAGCTCAGCCACGGCAGCAGCCCACGCTTCTCCGCTGTCCCGCCCATCAAGCACGGGTGAGCCGAAACGTGCCATCCACCCGGCAAGCACCGAGAACTCCTCAATCTCCTCCAGATCGCAAATTTCTAGACTTTCATGAGATGGGGTGTGACCGAGCCGTTGAAGCTCCTTTATGACACCGCTCGGAACAAGATGCCGACGTTCACGCCCAGCGGCGTCAATCAAACCATCAAGGCGATCACATGCTTGGGCATAAAGCAACCCGGTCGTGTCCCAGACGAAGATGGGCTCATTCATCCCCGGCCTCGACGAGTCCGCACGTCATCTCCTGAGCGCGTCGACGAGAAATGAAGTCCTCATCGACTGCGCGAACACAGGCTTGAACCCACTTCTTCGCAAGGCCCGGAGGGACCATATCCTCTTCAGGCTTCGAGCCCACAGCCCTATAGAAATCCTCATCAACCGGCGTTGTATTCCGCTCGACCTTGGATAGATCCACCTTGGCCGTGTCTCCACTTTGAACGATCAAGGACCACGAGACCCTGTATTCAGCAGCCAGCCTGACAAGATCATCCCTCGTCGGGCACCTGAGTTCTTCGAGGACGCTGGAGGGGAGGAGAAGCTCGGCAGCAAACACCTCGATCAACTCCTCGGCTTGCTTTGCTGAAGAGAAGTGACTCGACGCATCATAGGTGTCACCGCTGATGTGATGGCCGATCTCATGAGCCACGGTGGCGCGTCGCCGACCTGGATCCAGGCCCTGACCCACTAGAGCGACACCGAGTCCGATTTCAGGGGAGAAGGACAATCCATCAACCGCGACTTGAGTCGTTCGACACCACAAGCCAAGCTCTGCCGCTACATCCGTCATTGAGCCCAAGGGCGCGTCGCCGACTTTCAGAAAGTCCCGTGTTTTCTGCGCAAGCTCACGTGCCTCTTTGCAAGTAGCAAGACCGTGCCCGCCGAATGGAAGCTCCACAGCTTCGATCAAGTGGTAGTCGCGCAACTGGCACAGATCTCTCCACGCTCGATCAATCTCAACACCGGCGAGGAACTCCTCGCGTTCTTGACTCGTTGATTCCTCAGCGATCGGTTTGCGTGCGGCGAGTACAGACGGCTCTGGAACGGACACGAGGTCAACGAAGGAAACACCGACTATTTCCGCCAAGACCGAAAGCTCGAGGGCAGATACTTTCCTGTCCCCTGTTTCAATACGAGAGATGGCCGTGCGGTCAAGGTGCTGACCTCGAGAAGCGCACTCCCGAGCAAGAGTCTCTTGATCGAGATTCGCCCCTTGGCGAAACAAACGGATCCTCGCACCGAGTTCAGCAAAATCCTTCACCTGTGCCACGTGTGTGATTTTCCCACATATGGGGTGCAACGACAAGACTGAACACGTATCAGTTGTTGTCATTGTGAGGCGAGAAAGCTGCCTCACAACACCGTCTCAGGCTTCAGCCCAGCCTCCAGCTCGCGCCCTCGCGGCCGTCGGCGACGGCGATCCCGGCCTGGGTGAGTCGATCCCGCAAAGCGTCCGCACGAGCCCAGTCCTTGTCGGCGCGCGCCTGAGCCCGCTCTTCAATGAGGGCACGAACCAGAGCATCCAGGGCCTCATGCTCAGCAGAACCCTCGGCCCCTCCCGCGCCAAGTCCCCCGCGCCACTGATCCGAAGCCGGATCAAGGCCGAGGACGTCAAGCATGGAGCGGACGAGCACCTGCTCTCGACGGACGAGCGCCTTGTCGCCCTCGTCAATGGCCGTGTTGCCCGCCTTCATGTGCTCATGGATGACCGCGAGCGCCCCCGCAACATTGAGGTCGTCATTCATGGCGGCGACGAAGCCTTCGGGAAGTTCAGAGGCTGGCAGAAAGATCTCCTCGGCGCAGGCTTCACCGGCAAGGTCGATGGACCGCTCCACGAAGCCTGAGAATTTCGACCAGGCGGCCGCAGCGGCGGGAAGAGTCTCCTCACCCCATTCGATTGCGGAGCGGTGATGCACGGTGGATAGGGCCCATCTAACCGCGACGGCAGGGAAATCCTTGGTGAGTGCGCCGAGCGAGAGGACATTGCCGAGGGACTTGCTCATCTTCTCGCCCTTGGTCGTCACCCACGCGTTATGAACCCACAGGCGGGCAAAACCCCAGTCGGCGCCATGCGATTGAGCCTGCTCGTTCTCGTGGTGGGGGAAACGCAGGTCGATGCCGCCGCCGTGAATGTCGAACTCCTCACCGAGGTAGCGCCTGGCCATGGCGGAGCATTCGAGATGCCATCCGGGTCGGCCCTGACCCCAGGGGGACTCCCAGGATGCGGTTTCAGGTTCGCCGGGCTTCGTGGACTTCCACAGGGCGAAGTCCCTGGGGTCGCGTTTGCCCGCTTCGAGGGCCGCGTCGATCTGGGCCTCGTCCTCGGTGGTGCGCATATCGGCGAGGCGCTGGCGCGTCAGGGAACCGTAGTCGGGCTGGCTGTGCACCTCGAAGTAGACATTGCCGCGTCCGTCGTCGTAGGCGTGGCCGCGCTCAATGAGGCGGCGCACCAAGTCGATCTGCTCGGGGATGTGCCCGGTGGCTCGAGGCTCATAGCTCGGGGGCAGTACGCCCAGGGTCTCGTAGGCCTGAGTGAATTCGCGTTCGTAGCGGTACGCCCACGCCCACCAGGGGACCTGCGCCTGCGCGGACTTATTGAGGATCTTGTCGTCAATGTCGGTCACATTGCGCACGTAGGTGACCTCCATGCCCGAGCGGCGCAGCCACCTGACGAGGGAGTCGAAGGCGACGGCGGCCCGCAGGTGGCCGACGTGGGGCGAGCCCTGCACGGTGGCCCCGCACAAGTAAATCCCCACGTGTCCGGGAGTCACCGGGGTGAGGGGCTGGAGTCGGGCCGTTTTCGAGTCGTGCAGGTGCAGCGTCATGCCCTCGATCTTAGCGGCGCTCTTCACAGGCGGGCTCGGCCTCTCCGCCCACCCTCAGCCGCGCTCTCCACCCCGCCCCCAGCTGACCTCGCCGCCTGCCCTCAGCCGTACTCTCCCCTCAGCCGGGCGCATTGAGAAGATTGGAGTTCAGCGCGCGCCCCAGGCCCGCTGCACAGTCGTAACCGCCCCACACACTCGAGAGTATGTGGAACACTCGGCGCACAGGCGCGCCGAACGGCAAGATCCACGCGGAGTATCCGGCGATGCGGCACCCCTGAAACCTTGAGAAAGCAAGATCCTTGACCGCCCTCCCGCCGCTACATATACTCCGAAAATCCCCGCCGAACAGGCATGACATGACTTTGCTCGGCCATAATATGGCCCCTTTCACGCAGGGCATGGCTCCTATCCGGCACAATACGACCCCTTCGCCCTGCGCGACCCGCACCGCGAAGACTCATCCATCGCACGCCGGAGCGGCGCCGCGAGGAAGGACCCCGATGGAGTGGATCCCGACCGGAACCGGTCACGAACTCAGTATCGAGGACGGCAAGATCGTCGCCCGCAACGACAAAGGCAAAACTCTCAAATCTGTGCCCGCGGCCGCGAAGAAAACTCAAGTCTGGGAAGACCTCGACTCGACCCTGATCTTCCTCCACCAGCACGAGCTCGAAGTCGGGGAGGCCGTCGAACGCTGGTTCTTGCGTTCCCTTCCCGTTCCCCGAAGCCTCCTGGCTGCCGTCTGGCCCGATGAAGCATGGAGATCCTGGCTCACTGACCTCGTCATCTCCACCCCGGACGGAGAGGTCGCCGGATTCTTGCGCGCCGCACACTTAGATGCGCTCGGCGTCGTCGACCTCGACGGAGAGTCTGCACGCATCAGCGACGAAGCCGTCCTCATCCCCCATCCCGCCGCCCTCGCCGACCTCGACGAGCTGCGAGAATTCGCAGCAGAACTCGGCATTTCCCAACGCTTCGACCAGCTCTTCCGCGATGTCCACCGCGCAGACCCCGCCAAGGCCGAAGCGCTCGAACTCAACACCTGGTCGGGTGGCTCTTTCAAACAACTGCGTTACGCCGCAGGACGCGCCACCGCCGCAGGCTTCAAAGTCTCCGGTGGCTACTCGACCTGTCCGGTCTACGAGGACGGCGCCCTCGTCACAGCCCGCTACTGGATCGGCGCGGACAGCCCCGAAGCCGAAACGGAAACCGGCGACCTGCACTGGGTGCGCGACGACCACGTCATTCGCATCGGCGAGGTCGGCCCCATCGCCTACTCCGAAGGCGTGCGCATGGCCGCCCACATCTACGCCGGACGCGTCATTGACGACGAATCCCGCCCCTGAGCGAGGCTCGCACCCCGAACACGATCGCCCAACCCCGCACCCCGTTTCTCCTCGTGCGCACACGCCCTGAAGGACCCCTCATGATCACCCCAGCTCGAGCCGCCGAACTCGGTGGCATCATCTCCTCAGACGCCCCCGGAACTATCCCCGCCTCGGCCCACTCCTACGCCCACCCCGCCCTTGAGGGGCGCACCGTCGTGCGCCTCACCCCCGACGCCCTCGGCGAAGTTGAGGACATCACCCTCACTTCCCTCGGCTTCACACCCGGGCAGAAGACCCCTATCGGTCGCGTGCGTCAACGCGCCATCGGCTTCCCCGCCTGGCCGATCATCCATGACCCGAAGAATGCGCGCCACGCCCTCAACCTTGTCGGCGACCTGCAGCGTGCCGCCAAAGCCGCCAAATCCAAGCCCGGAAATGCGAAGCTTCTCCTCGACGAGCTGGCGAAAATGCTCGGCGACTCCGCCCCGCATTTCCTTCCGACCTTCCTCGAAGAGGCCGCCCGCATCTTCTTGCGCCTCGACAACCGCGTCTACGCAGCCCAGTACTTCTCCAAAGCGCGCGAAGCCGAGCGCATCCACAGCCTCAAGGTCGATGAAGACCGTAACTCCAAGGCCTTCCTCGAATTCGCTCTCGCCGGGGCCATCACCGCTAAAGAACTGACGAACGAGTCGAAAACCCTGTGCGAACGCTACGAACCCGAACGCGCCCTCGACATTTTCCTCACCCTCAACATCGACCGTGTCAAAGGCGGGATGCCGCCCTACGGCGGGCTCGCCGCAGACCTCAAGCGCCTCGCGAAAGCCGCCCACGCGGACCCTGTGGAAGTCCACGCCCGCTTCCTGCGTGCCGTCCTTTCCTCCCCGTCGCTGTCCAAAGCGCCCGCGGCCTTCTGGAGGGGCTTCAAGAAAGCACTCCCCGTTTTAGTCGCGCAAGAGCCCACGACCATGAAGGCACTCCTTGCCCTCACCCCGGGTCCTGTCCCATCCGACGAGTGGATCGACATCCTCGCCTCCGTCGGCTTGAGCGAAGACCTCGCCGCCGGGCGAGTCGACGCCCGCGAATGGGTCGAACGCTACACGCGCATGCTCCAGAGCCAGTGGAATGCCGGATACCCGCGCAAGCTCAGCCTCCTCGTCAGAAGAATGAAGAGTCTCAAGGGGCAGAGCATCACCTTGTCCAAGCGCGTCTTCGGCCTGCAACCCGAACTCCTCGACGCGCTCTTGTCCACCGGGGCGAAAGTCGAATTCGATGTGCCTCCGGGCGCCTACTCGTACTACAACCGCCTGAGCCTGTCCGACTGGGCGGAAACGCGAGATCGCCCCGACCTCGATGCCCTCGCCGAAAGCGAGCACGCGCACCTGGTGCTTGGGACAATCGGCAGGACGGCCTCAGACCATCTCGACGTCATCCTCTCCCATTCCGGTGCCCGCACGATGCTCGGACGCTGGGCGGAGTCCACGCTCGGTGAGCACCCGACCTCACAAGAAGTCCTCAGCGAAATACGACGCCTGAGCCCGCTCTTCACCCCCGCCGGTCTCGATGCGTATCCACGCCAGATCAGCGCTCTCGTCGAGCGACTCAACGCCGGAGAAATCCTCGCCGATGTTTTCCGCGACGGTTTCCTCACCGAGTACACCTGGCCTGAACTGGAAGCTGCATCCGCCGAACTCGGCACGAACACCACCTTCCACGAGGCCTTCCCCGCGATCGGCGTCGCCGCCGATGGTCACATCATCTGGGTCGACGGCGACAAGAGGATCGCCGAAGCCTCCTTCGCTCCCACCGCAACAGACAAAGCCCAATACTGGCACTATCTGCTCGCAGGCGAAGCTACAGCCTGCGCCTACCGGAAGAACTGGGAATACTTCCTCACCTGGTCGACCGACCCGGGAACCTCAACGCCGATCCGCTACTACGGCGGCTCGGACGTTCCCCTGACCCTGCCCTTCAACGATGGGCGCCTCGTCGGTGAGCGCCTCGTCCACGGAGGCGACGGCGGCGACCCCTTCGCCGACCGCGCCCTCGTTCTTCGCGAAGGCGAGCACTACTGGCGTCTCGATGACACCTTCCGGGAAATCGACCCCGCGACGGGTCAGAGGGGACGCGAATCCCTGCCCGCTCCTCTCGCCGAACTCATCGAACCCTACCTTCGCGACGGCTGGGAACTCGAAAAGCACACCATCATCTGGTGCCCAGTCTTCCCGACGACGGCCGACTCCAGCGTGTCGACGGCCCATGGCCGACACGCATGGCTGCGAATGAGCAGGGACGAGAAGTCGCTCTACATTGACGCCAACGGGCATCAGGTGCACCCGAAGGAACGCTGGGACCGCTTCAAAGGCCGCATGGCACGCCCCGGGGGCGGGCACTGGCTGATCAAGGGCGAGGAGCTCGTGCGCGAAGACGATTTCGCCCCGATGTTCGCCGCGGCTGACGCACGAGGGGGCACTCATCTTCTCCACAAAGTCCCCCAGGTCGGCTGGAATCAGTTCCGAGTGCGCGACGAGGCCGCAAGTGACAAGCTGCGCCACGCGACACCCTCCCAGCTCGAAGAGCTTCTCAGAGTCGTTCCGACCGCCGACAGTACGGAGGATGCTGAGGTGGTGGATCCTGGCAGGATCCTCACCGACGAGGCGCGGGCAGCGGCTGCGAGTTTCCTCGGTTCCGACTGTCATGCACTCGTCGACTCCGTCGTATGGGCAACGGCCCGCGTCAAACGAATCGTCGAAGATGGGCTTGAGCGCACAACACAAGAGGAGCAGCCGACGAGGAGCTTCCCCGAATGGGAAGCCTCATGCGATGCGCTCGGTTGGGCGAATACTGAGTGGTCGTTGACGACGGATCGTGACGTTTTGCATAACATGGCCCGGCGCCTTGGAGGAGCCGAGCTTGCGGTGACGGGTGTTGGGAGTGCTTTCACCCACCTCACCACCCGACCGATCGCTCTGCTGTTCTCAGTCACCCGTCCCCTCGCCTCGAAAGAGTTCGTGGGTCAGGCGGCCGCTGCATTCGGGGACCTCGTTGATGAAGGCCTGTACTCGCCCTCGTGCTGTGTTTTCGAGGTGGCGGGGATCGAAGAAGGACCATCATCCACCGAGCCCGCGCGACTCCTCACCACCCCCTCCGGCCCTGCAATCCTGATCGGCACCGGCCGTCCCTTCTGGGCTTACAACAGCAACGACAAGACGCGCTTCTTCTCTCCCTCAGGCGGTGTTCCCAAGAGCGTCGACGGCGCTCCGATCAGCCTCATCACCCGGGGCTGCGGTGTCGAAGCCAAAACGATCATCGAGGCGTTCCGCGTCCTCCTCGACGAGGGCGCCCCCCAGTGGGATCCGGCGAAGGTCGCGCGCCTCACTGAGGGGACTGGGTGGACTAGGGCAGCCGCGTCCTTGTTCCTCGCGGGCCTGCCCAATATCCGCTCGGCTGAGGCGAACTTCCTCGACAAGGAGCTGCGCACCCTGCTCGGCTTGAAAGTCGCCGAAGCGAGGGAAGGCAGGGAGTTCCTCAGTGGACTCGGCACCGAGGAGCTCCTGCGGCTCGTCGAGGCAGGTGCATCCGACCCCCTGCGTTTAGCGCATGAAGGGATCGACGTTGAAGCGGTCATTGCCGCCTGGTCGGACAATGAGCAGGTTTTCCATCTTCCAGGTGCTCTTCTCGCCGCAGCGGATTCGGCTTTCCCCTGGGGCGGCGCGCGGCGACTGCGCGAACTCAGTCAGGATCCGAACAGCGTCGACCCTGATGTCTGGCTGTGGGCTGCTGCTCAGGCCGAGGCCGGTAGCCGCTTCGCGCTCTGGCTCGCCCAAGTGTACGAGCAGATGAAGTCGGCGTGCCGAAGCGTGAAAGTCGAGTGGCAGGACTATGGGAGCGGCCTGCGCACCGTCTTGGGCCTGCCCGCCGTAGACGAGAACGCGCCCTCGGATCAGGTCGATTCTCTTGGCCCCTGGTCAATGACGAACGCCCCGTACCCGACCGTCTTCTATGATCCGAACAGGTCGAAAGACTTCACGGCGGATCGGCGTCTGCTCGACGCGATCGACGAGGGCGAGTACTCGCTGCAAAGGATCCGCAAGCGCCTCGATGTGGTGATTGGTGTTTATGACGAGATCGCCGACTCCCTCGTCAACGCACACCCTGGCTGCGCTTGTGACCCGCTCGTGTCCGCACCCGAGGTCGTGTCCGCTGCGGCCAAGTCCCTGGGTGTCCCCGAGGATTCGGCACGTTACTGGCTGCAGATCCTCGCCCTGATCTTCCCCAGCGACAAGAACGTCGAGTCGTGGAACTCCTGGTCGAAGAAGCAGCGTCTCGCGGCGGCAGCCCCTCTGCTGGAGGCGGGGCTGCTCGTCGAAGCGAAGCGCGCCCGTGCGGGCAGGAGCCTCTTCCTTCCGGGAGGCTGGCAGGAGGCGAGCACACCTCATAAGCCGATGGAGGTCTGGAAGGCCCCGTTCTACGATCTGACGGATGCCACGAAAGTCACTCCGCGTCATGATGTGGTTGTCCCGCTCGTGCCCTTGGGGCGCCTTTTCGAGGATGCGTGGCAGCGCTACGTGGACGGGGACGTTCCCGGATACACGGAGTTGCGCACGACCCGCTACCGCAGGCGTTGAGCAGGTGAAGATGTTCGTCCTCTCCCCCACTCCCTCTCAGAGACAAAGGGGAGGGGGCGAACAGACTCGCGGCCACAGGCGAGAGCGCGACGAGCGCATAGGCTTCCCGCCACAGGCGAGAGGACGCCAGGCGAATAAACTTCAGGCCAAAAGCGCGAGGACGCCGGGCGAATAGACTCCCAACCAAAGGGAAGAGCGGACGAGGGGCTACTAGCTCATGAGGCCGCCGGACCCACCCGGCCCTGAGAAGAAGGTTTCGAGGAGGAATCATGGCGATGAGCACACCCCCCGGCGATTCCACGCCCGGAGTATCCGAGGTGAACACAGCCCAGCAGGTGCCTCCACCGGAGGTGCTGTACGCCGATGAACTCAACCTCCTCGCCCGCCAGGAGGGGCCCAAGCCTCCCGGTTGGCGCCTGACCCCTTCCGCTGTCGTCTCCTTCATCTGTGGAAACCCTCGGCTGAAAATCAGCCGCAAGTTCGTCGGCGACGTCTCCCTCGTTGAGCGCTGCGTCATCACCCTCGCCGGTGAGCGCGCCCTCCTCCTCGTCGGCGAACCTGGAACCGCAAAGTCGATGCTCTCCGAACTGCTCTCCGCAGCCATCTGCGGCACTTCAGCGTTGACCGTCCAAGGCAGTGCGGGCACGACCGAAGACCAATTGCGCTACGGCTGGAACTACGCCCAACTCCTCGCACGCGGCCCCAGTGTTGACGCCCTCGTCCCCTCCCCCGTCCTGGCTGCCATGTCGAGTGGGCGGGTCGCGCGCATTGAGGAGATCACCCGCTGCCTGCCCGAAGTCCAAGATTCTCTCGTCTCCATCCTCTCTGAACGCCGCATTGCCATCCCTGAACTCGGAGAGCATGCGATTCACGCGCGCCCCGGATTCTGTCTCATCGCCACGGCGAACCTGCGCGACCGGGGAGTGTCGGAAATGAGTGCCGCCCTCAAACGCCGTTTCAACTTCGAGGCCGTCGCTCCGATCTGCGATGCTTCGGCTGAGATCGCCCTCGTCACTGAGAAAACGAAACAGGCGCTCAGCGCAGCCGGAGTGCCCGCGAAGGTTGACGAGGTCGTCGTTGAAACCCTCGTCACCGCGTTCCGTGACCTGCGCAGCGGGATCAGCCAAGAAGGATGGGCCGTCGAGAAGCCATCAACCGTCCTGTCAACAGCTGAAGCGGTCGCCATCTCCGGGTCGATCGCCCTTGCCGGGGCATTCTTCCCGCACGCGAAGGACGGAGTGCGACTCATTCCCGGTCAACTGCTCGGGGCGGTCCGCAAGGACGATTCTGAAGACGGGGCGCGCCTGCTCGCCTATTGGGATTCGACTGTGAAACGCCGCGCGAACGAGGGACGGCACACCTGGGCGCAGCTCTGGGAGCTTCGCAGTGCACTTGAGGACTGAGCCGAAAAGCTCGACGAACCACACAACATAGCGATGGAATCCGAAAACATGAGGAACGAGGTCGATGCGCGCGAACAGGTGTCGGCGCTCGCGGCATGCCGCGAACCCTTCCTCATCGGTGTGCGCCATCACTCCCCTGCGCTGGCCGCGAGTATCCCCGCGATGCTCGACGACTTCGCCCCCGAAGTGCTCGCCATCGAACTGCCGGCTGAAGCAGATGAATGGCTCTCACAACTGAGCAGCGCACACACTATCGCCCCGGTTGCTCTCGCATTCAGCAAAGATGAGGATCTCAGCTTCTACCCCTTCGCGGATTTCTCGCCCGAACTCGCGGCTTTGCGCTGGGCGGCGGCGCGCGGGGTGCGGGTCTTGTGCATTGACCGGCCCATTGCGGCCCGAGAAGAGAAGACCTCGGCAGGCGGGGGCCCGAGAACAGGCGAGACACCGAGTGGAGAGACGCCAACGGGCCCACGAGCAGGAGAGACACCAGCCGGAGCAGCCGACCATGAGATGGAACTCGGCGCACTCCGGGAAGAGAGCGACCCCCGTGAGGAGACCAAGGGCAGCCAGGGCCCGGCTCCCGCCTCCGGCGATTCTCGAGGCCAACGAGCCCTCGAAGCCGCGGCCCGCGCCGAAGACGGGGATTCAGCCGAATCCTGGGATCGCCTCGTCGAAGCTCGCGCACCCTCTTCAACCCCCGAGCAGATCCGCGTCGCCGCCCTCGCCCACGGATGGGCAATGCGCGTCGACGAAGGAGAAACAGACGAGGACAGCCTCGAGCGCGAACAATGGATGCGCGCCGCCCTCGCCCCCGAAATCTCGTCCGGGACCCGAGTCGCTGCACTCGTCGGAGCCTTCCACGCCCCCGCTCTTCTCCCCCTTCCACAAGACACCGCATCTTGCACCCCTGTGGCTGTGAACATTCTGCTCGGGGAACACGGCTCCTCCGAGGCTGCGAAGCTCCCCGCGCGCACGCAGCACGCTCCTGTGCGTTCTTGCCTCGTCGCCTACTCCTTCGACCACCTCGACTCGCGTTCCGGCTACCCATCCGGCATCCGCGACCCCGGCTGGCAACAACTCGTCTACGAATCGGGCCTCGACCCTAAGCGCCTGTGCGCCGAAGTCGCCTCCGTCATCACCTCCATCACGAGGGCGCTGCGCGAAGCCGGACACCCCGCAGGCCCCGCAGAAGCCGCAGAATGTTCACGCATCGCCCTCGACCTCGCGACCCTGCGTGGCCTGGCTGCCCCCTCACGGCGCGAACTCGTCGAAGCGGTCACCTCCGTCCTCGCCCAAGGGGAAATCCTCGGACGGGGCAGAGCAGTGGCCGACGCCCTCGAACGCGTCCTCATCGGCACGAGGACGGGACAAGTCGATCCTTCTGTCCCGAAATCCCCCCTGCTCGAAGCCGTGCGAGCCGAGATTGAGGCGGCGCGCCTCCCCCTCGAAGGAGCCCAGGAGCTCGACCTCGTACCCGAACGCAGCACCCTCGACCTCAAACGCTCGATCCTCATGCACCGATTACGCGCAGGCGGAGTCGTCTACGGCCACAGCGAAGAGCGGAGCACGACCCGGGGAGCGCAAGCCCTTGCACAGACCTGGCGCGTGCAGTGGACTGCTGCCACTGAGGCGAGCATCGAACTCGCTTCCATCCGTGGGCTCACAGTCGAACAGATCGCGTCAACGGCTCTGCTCACCCGGCGGGTCGAGGGCGCGGTGGACATCGTGCGACTCCTGCGCGAATCCAGCGCCTGCGCCTGCCCCGCACCCCTTGAGAGAGCACTCGAGCTCGCTACTCGCATGACCGCGAGCGTGTCCTTCGCCGAGGCCGTGTCCTTTACTCTCGCCCTGAGCGACGTGGCCCGAGAGAACATTCCCGGAGCCGCCCTCCTTGACGCGCCGCTGCGCGAAAGGGCCGCCACTGCCGCTGATCTCTTCGGCACGGCCGCCATCCGTGAAATCCGTGGCATCGAAGGCTCTGACGAGCCCGGAGACGCTGCCGCCCTCGCCGCGTTCATCACGATCGGCGCCGAACATCCGCTCTCCCTCCATGCGGCCCTCACACACCTAAGATCTGCGGGCTCGCCCCTCATGCAGGGCGCGTCTGCGGGGCTCCTCATTGACGAGGACGAGGCCGCGCTCCACATCGCCTCCTGGCTCAACGCCTCCACCCCTCAGGCCAGGCGGGTCCTGCGCCGCAGGCTCGTTGGCCTGCTCATCGCAGCGGGCTCGCGTTTTGACACGGCCCCCGCCTCCCTCGCCCTCGTTGATCGGATCAACACCATTGATGACGCCGACTTCGTTGCGGCCCTTCCGGCCCTGCGCGGCGGCTTCGACTGTTTCGACCAGGACTCTCGCGAACGCCTCCTCGCCGACCTCGCACCGAACTTGGGGCGGGCGCGCAGCCTTGAGCTTCCTGCCGAGCAGGTCATCGCCATCACACAAGCCGACACGGGGGCGCGGAAGCGTCTGAGCGCCCTCGGTTTGGCGGACGTGTCCTTCAGCCCGGATGAAAGATGGCGACTCATCCTCGGCACGCAGCGCATGGGCCTGTCACCGCAGTGTCGGCGCATGGCTTCCGCCCTTGATGAGTTGTACGGACGGCCCGCCGCCGATGCCCTCGATGCGCGCCGACGAAACGCCTCCTATGGTCCCTCGCAGCTGGGCGTGCGCGAATGGGAAACGGAGATTGATGCGCTCTTCGGGCACGCAGAGATCGAGGAGATCTTCGGCGAGGCCGCAACCCGGGGGCGGGCTGATCTGTTGGAGCGCCTCTCCCCGCAGTCCGTGCGCCCCTCCATCGAACTGTTGACGACTGCACTGTCCCTGACCGGTTCCCTACCGGAGGCTCGCCTGGCGAAACTGCGTCCACTGGTCGCCCGACTCGTGTCCGAATTGTCGAAAGAACTTGCTGTGAGACTGCGCCCGGCACTGACGGGCCTGGCGAGGGGGCGGCCAACGCGGCGGCGCACGAGCAGTCTCGACCTGGACCGGACGCTGCGAGCGAACCTGCGCCACGTCGCACCAATTGACGGGCGCCCCCAAGTCATCCCCGTTCACCCGGTGTTCCATTCGGCGCAGGCACAAGAATCCGACTGGCATCTCATCCTCACGGTCGATGTGTCCGCTTCCATGTCGGAGTCGGTCGTCTACTCCGCCCTCGTCGCCGCGATCCTCGCTCAATCCCCATGCCTGTCAGTGGACTTCCTCGCTTTCAACACCGAGGTCATCGACTTCACGGGCCGGGTTGATGATCCCCTGGCGTTGCTCATGGAGGTTGAGGTCGGAGGCGGCACGGACATCGCGGGGGCGCTTCGCCTGGCTCGCTCACGCCTGCGCGTGCCGACACGGACACTGCTCGTCCTCGTATCGGATTTCGACGAGGGCGGCCCTCTCGATGCGCTCCTCGACGAGGTCGGGGCGCTGGCGGCGTCGGGGGTGACGATGCTCGGCTGTGCGGCGCTCAACGATTCGGGCACGGGCGTCTACAACGTCGGGGTTGCCTCCCGGGTTGCTGCCACGGGCATGCGGGTCGCGGCGGTGTCGCCGCTTGATCTGGCCCGTTGGGTGGGCACGGTCATTCGGGAGCACTCATGACTCGGATCACCCCTTTGCTCCTCTCCTCCATCGTCGATGCCTTGACACCGCGAGTGCGCAAGAGAGTTGACGCCTATCTCGCCGATGGCGTGGAGGTCGGAGTTCAGACGCTTTTCGGCCAGTCGACGGTGCGGATCGCCGAGGTCGATGTGTTGTGCGACGAGGACGAGATCGTGTGCGATTGCCTGTTGGCGCCGCGCTGTGCTCATCGTGCGGTGGTCGCTTTGAGCTTGGAGCTCGCCGATGGGACTGAGACTGAGGAGGGGACTGAGGCACAGGAGGAGCGGGGAGCTTTTTTGGATGTTCCTGCCGAGTTCGCAGCTCAGAGCGGCGATGCTTCGGCTGAAAGCGGTGTTGGAGCTGCGAATGAAAACGGTGTCGGCGCTTGGGCTGAAAGCGGCCCCAACGCTGGGGTTGAAAGAGGCGTCGGCGCTGCGCCTGAAAGCAGCGAGGCTCTGGGAGGTTCAGACCCGAGAGAGTCTGCTTCTCCGGACGCGAACCCTGCGAAGACCCCGGGTACGAACGAGGCGAAGACACCAACTAGGGGCTGCACGAAAACTCCGGACGCGAGCCCGGCACAAGCCCCGGGAATGGAGGGACCCACGACTCCTGGAGCTAAAGCTCCCGGCACCTCGGACACGGGCCCTACGAAGACACCACGTGCAGGCAGTGCGAAAATCCCGAGTACGAGCCCGGCACAAGCCCCGGGCGCGAGTGCTCCCGTGTCCGCCGCTCAACGCGACACCATCCTCCTCGTCCTCGCTGATCTCGCACAGATCCTGCAACTCGGATCCACACACCTAGGGGCGCTGCATCGCTCGATGCTTGCCCGCGATCTTCACAGGCTGCGCTCCGCAGGCCTCGTCACCGCAGACCGGGCGCTCACGGCGTACTACCAGAATCTTTCAGCCCCGCCGAAGCTGCGGGCATCGGCATTCGCCTCCGTCCTCGTCAATCTGCATCTACTGTCCCGCCTCGGCCCCGAAGAGGACGCGAGTGCGCTGCTCGGCCAAGCGCGCGGAGCCTATCGCGAGATCGGGGGGCTATCCCTAGTTCCCCTCTTCGCGGCTCCCATCATCACAGCCTCGGGTTTCGCTGGGGTCGAGGCGACTTTCGTGGATGCGTCAGGGAAAACCTGGTCTGTTGCGCGAGTGCGCCCGGGGGATGCGGCGAACGTTGAAAGCGCCTACCGCGTCGACCCCATCTGGCGTGAGTTATCTGCCCCAATCCGGCTCCTCTCTCGCCACCGCCTCCTCGTCTCCGGGGCCACGGCGCGTGCCGATGGTCGCCTGGGAGCGGGCTCGAAGGTGCGGGCCTCCCTCGGCGCCGAATCGACCGGATGGGAGTCGGTTCCCGCTCCCTACGAAATCGTCGAGGGTGCGATCCTCGGCGGTGATCGCAGTGGTCTCGTCGTGGACGGGCGATTCTTGTCCCTGCTGCCCGCCGCATGCTCGCTCGGGGCGGGCCTGGCGACGGAATTATTCGGGGCGGCGCTCGGCACCCGGGTCCGCTGCCTCGTGCGCGACGAGGAGTTGCTGGGAATGCTCGTGCTTGATGGCGTCATCTACGTGCCCGATGAGCTCGGTGGCGTGTGGTGGCCGGGTCTTGACGCTGTCGATCGTTCCTGGGCGGGTGTGCTTCCCGAGGTCGATGAGGAGGGCACAGACTCGGCGGGTGCCGAGGGCGCGCTTGCCGGGGGCGATGCGGATGAGCCTGGCGGGCCTGATTCCGCAGGCGCCGACTCTGCGGGGGAGGTGTCCGGTTTTGCCCAAGTGCGCGCAGTGCTGCAGCGCTGGTGTCAGCGTGTTCTCGATGCGGGCCCTTCCGTCCTCGCCTCGCCTGTCCTTGAACGCGATACCGCCTGGGTCCGCGCAGTCGGAGCCCCTTTCGCCTCTGAGCTGCTCTCTTCCCTGAAGGATGCGACGCATGAGGGCAGTCGACGTTTCGACGGCACCTGGGAGCCGGACAGTGAGGCCCTCGCTCGCGCCTGGCTCGCCGCCTCGCAGTATTGATCCGCGCGGGAGTGGTCTCCGCAGTATTGACCCGCGAAATAGTGGTCCCCGCGGTATTGATCCACGAGCTATTGATCCGATGCATGAAAGGCGCCCATTCGCGTGTCGCACAGCATCGCGCCCCAAGCTCACGAAGGGGCCGTGTAGTGATGGACGGCCCCGGGTTGCCGCGACGCACCATCCCCTCGCGGGGGCGTGGCGGGGGTGTCGACACTGGGCAGCTCGTGGGCCCGCCCGAGAATCCACCCGCGCCCCACCCGGACACACATCCCCCTCACTCGGGGCCGTGATTCCAGGCAGTTTCCGCGCGTTGGACGCTGGGCGCATCCCACCCTCACGAGGGGACGTGACCAATCCGCAGAACCTGGGGTCCACCCGGGCGCGCATCCCGCCCCCCACGCGGGGGCGCGCAGTGCCTCGCGCTCAAGCGTCGACGCGAACTCGGGCTTCGATGAGCGCTTTGAGCGCCCCGACCTCGTTCTCCAGATCGACGACGCGCTGCTGCCCGCCCTCGATCCCCTCAAACCTTTCAGGCACCGGCGGAAGATGACCTGTCGCTTCGAGGATCGTCTCGGCGAATTTCACCGGCAGAGCGGTCTCCATGACGACGAGCGGCCCCTCCAGGGAATCGGCGAGCGAACGAGCAACATGCATGCCATCGGCAGTATGCGGGTCGAGCAGGTAGGCGTCCTCGACCTCGGTGCGGCGAATCTCCTCGAGACGATCCGCGTGCGTGGAAGAGCCCGAGATGAAGCCGTAAGTCTCCCGCAGGCGCGCGAACTCCTCAGTGCCGGACAGGTCGAAGAAGCCCTCCTCAGTGAGCGCCCGCCCGAAAAGATCGGCGACTCGTTCGGCGTCGCGACCAAGCAGGTCGAAGATGAAGCGCTCAAAGTTCGAGGCCTTGGAGATATCCATTGAGGGCGAGGAGGTCGCGAGGGTCTGCTCGCAGGATCGCGGCCGGTACACGCCGGTGCGGAAGAACTCGTCAAGGACGTCATTCTCGTTCGTTGCGACGACAAGGGCGCCCAGGGGCAGGCCCATTGAGCGGGCGATGTGGGCGGCGCAGACATTGCCGAAGTTGCCAGAGGGGACGACCACGTTGATGCGCTCATCCGAGGGAACGCGATCCCCCTGGGGTGAAGGATCCTGCTGGATAGCGTGCCCTGCCGCAGTACTGTACTCCCCCTGGGTGACGCGCTCGTCCTGGGTGGCACGATCCTCCGGCCTCGGTGCAATTTCACCTTCTGCACCGCGCGCGCTCGTCACCCGAAGCCAGGTCGCGATGTAGTAAACGACCTGGGCGAGCAGGCGCGCCCAGTTGATCGAGTTAACGGCGCCAAGATGCCACGCGGCTTTGAAGTCGGCATCCATATTGACGGCCTTGACGAGGTCCTGACAGTCATCGAAAACCCCGTCAACGGCGACATTGATGATGTTCTCGTCCATGAGGGAGAACATTTGAGCACGTTGGAAAGCAGTCATGCGCCCGGCAGGGGTCAGCATGACGACGGACAGGCCCGGGCGTCCTCGTAACGCATACTCGGCGGAGGAGCCAGTGTCCCCGGAGGTCGCTCCAACGATGGTGAGCCAGTCGCCGCGGCGCCCGAGCTCATATTCGAAGAGTTCACCGAGGAGTTGCATCGCCATGTCCTTGAATGCTGCAGTCGGCCCTTCGGACAGGTGGGCGATCCAGGTGCCCGACTCCAGCCGGGTCACCGGCACGATTTCCGAGGTCGAGAAGGCGGGCGTCGAGTAGGCGCGAGCAGCGATGCCTTCAAGGTCCTCGACGGGAATGTCGTCGATGAACAGGGCGAAGATTTTCGCCGCGAGAGCCGCATAGCCCTTCGTTTGGAGGGTCTCTCTGAGCTCTTCGAGGTCGGAGGTGCTGAGCTGCGGATACTCTTCGGGCAGGTAAAGTCCCCCATCGGGGGCGAGTCCTTCGAGGAGGATGTCGCTGAAGGGGCGGGCCTGCGTGGTGGCGTCATGACGTGTCGAGATGTAGCGCACACGCCGATCCTATCGGGGCCGAGACGCTCGGGCTCAAGCGTCCAAGAAACGTTCGCTTCCCCCGGTGCTGTATCTTTCGTATCCTCATGCCTTCTATTCCCCTCTTCGCGCACCCCCTCCCTCCTTTCACTCCCCGCACTCTTGCCCGCGTTTCTCTCCCCTCCGCAGGTGGCCTCGATGGCCCCCGCGAATACGTCAACGGGGCGCAGCTCTTCCTTCCCGTCCGCAGATGGCCTGGAGACAGCGCCTTCATGCCCTCCCCCCGCCCTCGTCCCCTGTCAGAGCGCAGATCCCACTACCCTGAGCTCATGAGCGATTCAAGCAGTCCCATTCCTTTCCGCGTCGGCCAGGCAATTGACGTGCATGCCTTTGCCAAGGAGAGCGAACCCGACAAGGCCTCCTCGACAGGTCTGGAGAACAGCGGCACCGCCCTCGACACCCCCGACGAGGAGAGCAGCCGAGCCGCCAAATCTTTGTGGCTCGCCTGTTTGGAATGGCCGGGAGAAACTCCCCTGGAAGGCCATTCGGATGGTGATGTTGCGGCGCACGCAGTGTGCGATGCGCTCCTTTCAGCGACGGGCCTGGGTGAGATGGGCACGGTTTTCGGCACCGATCGGCCGCAGTGGCGCGGAGCCTCCGGAGAACAATTCCTCCGCGAGGTCTGCCGTATGCTCAGCGAGGCCGGTTGGCGCATCGGGAATGTGTCCGTGCAGGTCATCGGGAAGAAACCTCGAATGGCGAAGCGTCTTCCCGAGGCTTGCGAGCGCATGTCGCAGATCCTCGGAGCGCCCGTCCAGGTGAGCGCGACGACGACGGATGGGCTTGGATTCACTGGCCGAGGCGAGGGCTTGGCGGCGTCTGCGGTGGCACTAGTCGTACGGGCCGAAGCCTGAGCCGCTCGGTATAAGCGAGGGGTCTGGTCAAGCTGTACGGGGCCAAGCCCTGACTCACCTGGCACAGGCCAGGTCCTAGCCAAGCCGTGCGGACCGAAGCCTCACTCACCCGCCATAAGCCGAAGTCTGAATAGACAGGCTGTGAGCTGAGAAGGGAACCTACGGCGAGCGGGCCATGCCATGAACGTACACAATGATTCTGCGCGCGACGACCCTGTCGCTCCTGCGCTCTACACGCTTGCCCGCTCTTCGATCCTTAAGGACTCCATGAATAACGAACAGCTGTCCGACTCGCACACCCAGCACGACGATCATTCCCCTCATCTTGACGAGGTCGGTGCCCCGAAGCCGATGACTGGAAGCGATTCAATGTTCGCATGGGAGAAGCGCTACGCCTCCACTCAGCGCCTCTGGTCCGAAGATGTGAACGAGTTGCTACCCGAGTTCGCTGCGCCTCTGACCCCGGGGCGCGCCCTTGATATCGGCTGCGGCGAAGGAACGGATCTGCTGTATCTGCTGGAGCGCGGCTGGCAGGTCGTCGGAGTCGACTTCTCAGCAACCGCGATCTCGCGTTTCCTTGAAGGGGCCCACCGAATCGGGGCGGCCGATCGGGCAACAGGGCTCGTCGGCGACGCGAGAGCCCTCCATATTGAGGGCCTCTTCGACCTCGTCACCATCTTCTTCGTGCACGGCAACAAGGATGGGAGCGGAGTCGATCTTGGTGTGCTCATCAGCGAGCAGGCGTCGCGCCTCAAGCCCGGCGGAATCATCCTCGTGAATGTGCACACGGTGAATCCGCCGTGGCACCGCAACGGAGGCCGCACTTACACAGCGGCGCAGATCCTCGATTCGCTTCGCTCGACGGGGATGCTGACGCAGGAGTGGATGATTCAAGTCGCGGAAGAACGCTGGGAGGATGTGCCCGCGTCGAAGGATCATGAGGCCGGGAAACGCTCGAACGCGGTCGTGGTTCTGCGCTCACCTGACATGTGAGGCGAATGAGGGAGGGGCTCTTGCCGAGAGCCTTGTCGCTCCTCCTGCACTCGCCTTGTGCTCGCCTCGCCCCCTCAGTAAAAGGAGGGTTTGACGACGAGTGGAGGGGATATAACCCCTCCTTTTGTCGCCAACCCCTCCACTCACGAAGAAGACGCGACCAAACTGCCCGCTAAACCCTCCGCTCACGAAGAAATCAGGCTCGGGAGACAGGCCAGGCGGCAGGCGACACCAGGCCAAGGAAGAGAAGCGCTCAGCCCTCGAGGTGGTCGAGGTGCGCTGCCTGCGCCTTGACGGGGATCGTGAGGACGAGGCCGACCAGCAGGACCAGGATGACGCCCAGGATGCCCCAGTAGGTGAAGTCCTGACCGGCCGGAGTGAAGGCCTGACCAATCTTGAGGAACACCCCGTACATGAGGGGCGCCAAGAAGGACACTGCGCGCCCGGTCGTGGCGTAGAGACCGAACACCTCACCCTCGCGCCCCTTGGGGATGATCCGACCGAGGAAGGAACGCGATGCCGACTGGGTCGGTCCGACGAACACGCAGAGCACCAAGCCGAGCGACCAGAAGACGACCTTCCCGTAGGAGTGGAGGAAGAAGACGCCCAATCCGGAGGCGACCATGAACACCAGTGACGCCACAATGACGGCCTTCGGACCGAAACGATCATCGAGCGCTCCGAAAGCGATCGTCGCAAGCCCGGCGACGATATTCGCTGCGATTGCGAAGATCATGACGTCACTGGAGGAGAAACCGAAGGCCGTGCCCGCAAGAATCGCGCCGAAGGTGAAAACTCCGGCGAGACCGTCACGGAACACTGCGGAAGCGATGAGGAAGGCAAGAGTGTGGGGCGCTTCGCGCTTGAGGGACTTCACCGTTCCCCACAGGAGCTTGTAGGAGTCGAGGAGGGATTCGCGTTCACCGGTGTCCTCATGAATGACGGCAGGTTTGGGCGGGCGCAGAACGACCGGCAGAGCGGACAGTCCGAACCAGAAGGCGGCAATCACCATGGAGATGCGGACCGCCATCCCGTTCTCGGTCGGCACGCCGAACATGTTCGGGCCGATGAGCCCGAGGTAGAGGATCAACAGGAGGACGATGCCGCCCACATAGCCCGAACCCCAGCCCAGGCCCGAGACTCGGCCCATGTTCTCTTTGGTCGTGAGGTGGTTGAGCATCGCGTTGTAGTTCACGGAGGCGAACTCGAAGAAGATGTTGCCCAGGCCGAGCAGGCCGATGCCCATCCACATCGCGCCGGTTGTGCCAATCGGCGAGTCCGGTGCGACGAAGAACATGCCGAGCAGGCAGAGAAAGACGAGGGCGGAGAACCATCCGAGCCAGACACCGCCTTTGCCGCGCCGGTCAGCCCGCTGACCGGTGATCGGTGCGAGAAGGGCGATGATGATGCCGGCAACTGTCAGGCCGGTCGACAGGTGGGTGGAGGCTTCGCCACCGGGGGCGAAACGGTCTGTACCCGTGAGGTACACCGAGAAAACGAAGGTTGTTGCGACTGCGTTGAAGGCTGCTGATCCCCAGTCCCAGAGGGCCCATTCGATAATGGGGCGGGTCAGGATCTTCGTCTTCGCAGGACCCGAAGACGCGGGTGTGGAGGACATGCTCTACTCCTAGATGAGTTCTCCGCGATTGCGGTCCCCTGGAAAGTATCACGGCCAGGCCTGCTTCCACCTCATTCACACCTTGAAAGGATCTGTGGCTTTCCCTCGAGGAGTTCCTTTCGCCGCTCTCGGCATGACGGAAGCATTTTCCCGCTTCTTGATACGACTCTTCTTCCTCTTGCCCACACGATGGATGTCTTGTGCCGTTGCTCGACGGGTTGGAAGGATTTCTTGGCTTCTCAGCGTCGGCCGGTCCACGCCTGCTCGAATGGATGGCGTTGAGCCGTTGCCCTTACCCCGCTCGGCAGGGCTGGTCCCCGCCCGCTCGGATGGATGGGCCCTTGAAGCCCGGAAACGGTGACACAGTGCGGTCGGTCCATGTTCGCTCGGATGGATGCTCGCTAGTTCTTCTGGAGCGTCAGATAGTCGAGGTCGGACCACGCCCGCTCGGATAGACGGCAGCAAAGATTGCAGTGGCCGCACTCAGTCAGGGTCAGTCGACGCCCGCGGGAATGGGGAGGCTCTCTATCGGAGCGAGGAGTCGACGAGCAGCTCAGCGAGAGCAAGGTCCACTGCGGTCGTGATCTTCAATGCGAGCGCATCTCCATCGACGACGACCACGGGCTCTCCCATCGCTTCGACCAGACCAGCGTCATCGGTCGCGGCAGTCTTTTCACTATTCGCCCGTTCACCTGCACACTCGTGGGCGCGGCGCAGGGTCTGCCAGGTGAAGCCCTGGGGGGTCTGCACGGAGGCGAAACGTGAACGCTCTGGAGTTGCCACAACTGGCCGCACTGAAACGACGCTAGCTTCGGCGGCTCCCGAAGAAGCATGCTCCGACTCTGCCCTGGAGGCTTGGGATTGTCGGGCAGCGGCCTCCTCGCGTGGACCGGCTTGCGCGCGCAGACCGACTTCCTCACGCGGAGCCACTTCCGTGTGCAGGCCCTCTTCCGTTCTGGAGCCGACTTCCTCGCGCGGACCCGCTTGCGTGCGCGGACCGACTTCTTTGAGGGTGTCCGTAACGGGGATCGCGGGGATGACAGCATTGTGCCCCGCTTCAACTGCCGCGATGACTCGCGCAATCATTTCAGGCGGGGTCAGGCAACGAGCCGCATCATGGACGAGGACGGGAGTGTCCTCACCACAAGCAATGCCGATCCGCTCGGCAAATCCGGGGAGGGCGGCAAGCCCGCATGCGACGGAGGCCTGACGAGAAGCGGGAGAGCCCGCGACGACCTCGACGGGGATACCCCCTGAGGTCCGAGCGTTCGGGAAGAGGGCGGAGAAGAACTCAAGCTGTTCAGTAGGAGCAGTGACGATGATTCCCGCAACTCCGGCTGCGGCGAGTCCTTGAGCAGCTCGGACAAGCATGGGAACGCCGCCGACTTCGACGAGAGCCTTAGGACCGTTACAGCCGAGTCGGGTCCCCGATCCGGCTGCCGTCAAAACGGCGAAAGCCCCGGCTTTCACTCTTCGGTGGGCTCTTCTTCGACGCGACCTTCCGCGAGGACCTCGTCCAAGCGCTCAGCCGCTGCGGCCTTGTCGATATTGCGAGCGAGCGCGAGTTCCGAGGTGAGGATCTGCCGGGCCTTAGTCAGCATTCGCTTCTCACCGGTGGAAAGCTTCTTTTGGTCATCACGGCGGGTCAGGTCGCGAACAACTTCGGAGACCTTGACGATGTCGCCGGTGGCGATCTTCTCCTGGTTCGCCTTGTAGCGGCGTGACCAGTTCGTCGGCTCTTCAATGTAGGGAGCGCGCAGGACTGAAAGAACTTCTTCGAGGCCGTCCTCGTCCACGACGTCGCGCACTCCGACGAGATCGACGTTGTCGGCGGGCACTTGGATCGTCAGATCGCCCTGATTGACGCGCAGTGTGAGATACATGCGTTCTTCGCCGCGGATTTTACGCGTGGAGATCTCTTCGATCGTTGCTGCCCCGTGGTGCGGGTATACGACCGTCTGACCGATTTCGAACGACATGAAAGAACTCCCGTTTTTTGCGAATAGCGATCCTCATTTTATCATTCGCACGCATTTTGGGCTTTTCATGCAGAAAAACAGCTGTGGACGAGGACGAGGCGTGCAGAGATGCGAAGGCTCCCCCGAGGAAGAATCTCGGGGGAGCCTTGCTTGCGCATGCACAAGCGACGCCGACTTCAACGCTTCACAGTGCTCCAGTCGGGCCGACTCACTTCAGTGTCTGAAGCTCACTTGCCTTGGTTGGCGACTGCGGCGATCTTCGCCTCTGCCTCAGGATCGAGGTAGGTGCCGCCCTTCTTGACGGGCTTGAGGGTCTCCTCGTCAAGCTCGTAGACAAGCGGAATACCGGTCGGGATGTTGACGCCGATGATGTCCTCATCGCTGATGTCGTCGAGGTACTTGACGATGGCGCGCAGGGAGTTGCCGTGAGCACCGATCATCACGGTCTTACCGGTCTTGATCGCCGGGACCAGGGTCGACTCCCAGTAAGGCATGAAGCGGGCGATGACGTCCTTGAGGCACTCGGAAGCGGGAACCTCTTCAAGGTAGCGAGGATCGGAGTCCTGAGAAAACTCGGTACCTGCTTCAATGGCGGGCGGAGCGATGTCGAAGGAACGACGCCAGAGCATGAACTGCTCCTCACCGTATTCGTCGCGAACCTCTTTCTTGTTCTTACCCTGGAGAGCTCCGTAGTGGCGCTCATTGAGGCGCCAGGAGCGCTCGACCGGGATCCAGAGACGATCAGCAGCGTCGAGGGCGTAGTGCGCGGTATTGATCGCGCGACGCAGAAGAGAGGTGAAGAGCAGGTCAGGCAGGACGTCATTCTCTCGGAGGAGTTCGCCGGCATGCTTGGCCTCTTCAACACCCTTCTCACTGAGCGGCACGTCAACCCAGCCGGTGAAGAGGTTCTTCTTATTCCATTCGCTCTCGCCGTGGCGGAGCAGTACCAGTGTGTAGGTCATAACCTCATTGTTCCCTTCTGAACGCATCCGCGCCAGGGACTAGTGTCCGCTGGTGTGGCGGGTTTTCTCAGGCGTGAGCGGCTTCGTAGGCTGCGACGATCTCGGCGGGGATGCGTCCGCGCTCATTCACGGCAATGCCTTGCCCCTGAGCCCATTCACGAATCAGGCCGGCTTTGGATGCGCTTGCCCCGCGTCCGCGCCCGATCTTGCCCCTCTTCGCTTGGCGTCCACCAACGCGGCGGGCAGCTTCGATCCATTTCGAGATGCTCCCGGCGAACTCCTGGATATGTTCCTCGTTGAGGTCGATTTCGTAGTTGACTCCCTCGTAGGAGAAAGAGACGGTGTCGACGGCCTCGGTACCGTCGATGTCATCAACGAGGACAATCTGCGTCTTCTTCATTCGATGATTTCCTTTTCTTCAGGCTTGAGACATGGATTAGTTTCATGTTCCAAGCACGAGCATAGCCACATTTCACCCCCTTGGAAAGGCGCTCTCAAGTATTGACCACCACACAATCACCCCTTTTTCGACCATCACTACCTGGTCCTTCAAAGTTCGAGGAAGAGGATAGCGGGGCGCATTGGGATTCTATTCGCTACTCATTCATTCTCTCGAAACGCTCGCAGCTTCTGGATTCACAACGCAAGCTCAGGAGTCAATGAAGTCCGACACGTCAACAAGAGCGCCACCTTTCGCTCTGAGGAGGTCCTCGCGCCCCGCGCACAGCTGCTCTATTCACACCACCCCTTGTGGGGTAAAAGCGCTCGTCGCCTACACTCGGAGCTCAATTCTTCACATTTTCCCCTCACCCCGTGCCCCTGAAAGCCGAGAAGACAAGCCAAGGGAAGACCTCACGTTGCGGCTCCAACTCCTTCGCACCCCCGACACACTCTTCAGATATGAGGAAAACCCCTCATCAAGGTGAGTTTTCCCAATTTCGCCTCAGACGGCATCCCAGACCAGGAGGCAGAGCCTGGCGCACGCTCAGCATCATGCTTGGCAGTTGCGCGGATAATCACACACACCGAAGTCCCTCAGCCAACGCCCGCTTTCAAGGCGCACCTCAAAGTCTTCGACTTTGCCCCACTGCCCCACACCCTGCAGAAAAAAGGCGCGAACACTTCGAGGATTTTGCGATCATGAGCACCTCAAGCAGGAAGAGAATAGGACAAGAGGCGCGGAAACTCCCACAATTCCCCACACGGACTATAGATGTCAGACAAACAAATGTCAGACAAGCTCTTCAAACTCAGGAAATAACGAGGCGAGACAAGCCAAGCCCACTATGACGAGAATGACATTTTCCCAAGACGAAACCCGTCAAGGAATACGGGCCTATGAGAGACGCGCGAAGCAAAGAGGCAGATCCACTAGGAGCCGTTTCACACCACCAAAGGGATTCACCTCCCCTCAGGCATCCCTCTCGCATTGCCCCACCTTTTCTTGCACACAAGGAAATTCGGCTACCCGAAATTTCAATGCTGATTCGATTAGCTCGGTCGATTGCTCCCACGGCACCCCCTCTTCTCGCCCCCTCGCCCACAGCGAGCGCCTCTACAGTGAGAAGGGTGAGTACATGCTAGCTTTCTCCCACTCTTCGCTTCGCCGGGTCAATCATCGCGACCGGCGTCAGCGCGGGACTCGTCGGACGCGCCTGCACGCTACTGCTCCACAGAGTCGAAATAATCGTGTGAACTCGCCCCGAGCCCCTTCTACAGGGTGAGTGAACTTCACGCCTCAGCCTTACTCAGCTGCTGGGCGCTGCTCTTCGGCCCAATTCTGGGCTGGCTCGGTGTCACTTTCAGGCGAAGCGTCCACATCTTCGAAGACATCAAACCGCGAAATCTCAGCCTATGGTGGGCTTTGCCGCTCGCGTTCAGCGGGGTTGGCATAGTCTTCATGTTCATCCCCTCAGTGCTCAAAAACGGCCAGGACAGCGCCCGAACCCAGTTCGAGGCTGCATGGCTCGGAGGATTCGCCTTGGCAAGCGCCGCCCTCGTTCTCCTTACGAAGACTCCAACAACCCTCTCGACGATCCGCGCGGGTGGATGGGGCGCGACACTCACACCCGGCCTCGCTCTCCGCGCGGGACTCGGAGTTGTCACTGGCCTCCTGTGGAGCCAGATATGGCCGGGAACGAGCATCGCCGCCTTCGTTTTTCATTGGCGCAGCGGTATTCTTCGGAGCCTCAATGACAGCCCCCTTGACAGGATTGGTCCTCCTCATGGAATTCACCCACCAAGGCAACGAAATCCTCGTTCCGACGATTCTCGCCATCGGCAAAGCTGTCGCCGCGAGCGCTTGGGCCGAACGAACGCACACTGAAGCTGAGTAAGGAGACGGGAGGCGCTCCACAAACGAGGACGAAGACGAAGAACACTCTCAGCGCTTCACCCGAGCTGAATGCTCGGCACAGGGCCGCGCCTGATTCGCGCCCTTGACCCCACTCGGGGTGCAGCCGAACTCGAAGCTCTGGCTGGCCTTAAGGCTTCGGCTCTGCTCGCCGCCTTACCCCCACTGATGGCAATGTCAATTGGTGACCCTTGCGTCTCCGTCCCCTGTCACCTTGCCGCCTCGTCCTCGTACATCTCCTACTCGGTCCAGCCGGACAATAGAGCACGCGCCTGCACTTCGAGAGCATCAATCGCCCGATCGACGTCATTGCCCCAAGGGACGTAGTGGAACTCAGAGCCGCCGGCCTCCAGGAAAGTCTCCCGATTGAGCTGGTCAATCTCCTCGAGTGTTTCCAAACAATCGGATACGAAGCCGGGGCAGATCACATCAACGCGTCCAGTTCCCGCCTTAGCGAGATCCTCGACGGTGTTGATTGTCGCGGGTTTCAACCACTCAGAAGGCCCAAAAACAGATTGGAAGGTCGCAACGCACTCCTGGGCGCTGAGGCCGAGTCTTTCGCGCACAGCCTCTGTCGTTGCCAGACACTCCGAATGGTAGGGGTCTCCCGCCTTATGCATTGACACGGGAATCGAATGGTAGGACAGCAGGACGCGGTCGCCCCCCTCAAAATCTGGTCGGCCGTTTTGGCTCCAGGAGTCCTCAATCGCGCCGACGAGAGCCTCAATGTAGTGCGGATCGTTCGGGAAGGAACGCGAGAACCTGATCTGCGGGTGATCGCGATTCTCCTGCATCCAAGCACAGACGGCGTCGTTCACTGAGGCAATCGTCGTCGCCGAATACTGCGGATACGCTGACAAGATGCCGATTCTGCGATGTCCAGCAGCCATCAACTCGTCGAGAACATCTCCGAGGGCGGGCTCACCGTATCGCATCGCAGGGACAACTCTGATGCCAAGCCTGTCTGTGAGCAGCTTCGCCTGCTGGGTCGTGTAATGCAGGAGAGGAGATCCCTCCTCCAACCAGACCGAGCGGTACTTCTCAGCCGATTGTGCCGGGCGCACTCGCAAGATGATGCCTTCGAGGATCGGTTTCCACACAAAGCGCGGCATTTCGATGATGCGCTGATCGGATAGGAATTCGCGCAGGTAGCGGCGGACATCCTTTGTCGTCGGTGTCTTAGGGGTTCCCAAGTTCGTCAGGAGCAGTACGGGAGTATCGGCTGAAATGTCGGTGCCTTTTCCCGAAGCTTCCTTTGTCGATGCTGCCGTTGTCTCGGCGGCAGACACTTGAGATGACACTGAGGGTTGATTCGTCATGAAGTTAGGTTAACGGGAACACTACCCAAAGGGCGAAACGTGACTCTGAACCTCAAGAAAAGGAAGGGGCAAAAGTCCCAAAGCTTCTTCTCCGCACACCGCCGTTCTCCCATTGGTAGAGCCTCAGCCCGCGTCTTCACTCCTGCGCGAAAAGTTCAGCCCCTCACCGGGCTATTGCTGGTGAGGGGCTGAACTCTGATGGAGCCACCTGTGGGAATCGAACCCACGACCTATTCATTACGAGTGAATCGCTCTGCCGACTGAGCTAAGGTGGCGCGTCTGCCGTCCCCCGCAGGGCGTTCAGACAACGCTGCGAGTCTAATGGGCGCGCGGGTACATCGGCAAATGCCATGAAGGCTTGAGGGGATGGGACCCCTCACACCCACCTTCTTCTGGGGTGCGAAGAATGAGGAGATCCTCCTCCTGGCGCACCTGCCCGCTCCCACGCCGCTCCTGCACCGCTCTCGCAACTGCCCGATGACGCCGACCCAAAACCCAACGCCAGCCGAAACCTCAGCGCAAGTCAATGATCTCGAGCCCAAATCTCCACGCAAACCCAAAACCCAACGCCAGCCGAAACCTCAGCGCAAGTCCAAACCTCAATGCACGCGCACGATCGCGAGCCGATACAGCTCCACAGAAGTCATCATGTCTGGGCTGCAGTGCCCGGAAAATGCTCTGGCCCGCACAGTAAGTTCTTGCTGGTGTGCGGGCCAGAGTATTTTTCAGAGCTCATTTGGAGCAGGTGAGCCCATTTTGCGGAACAGTACCGTCAAGAAGATAACCCTCAACCGCACCGACGACACAGGAACCAGCGTCCTTCGAATATGCGGTATGCCCCCAGCCGTCATAGGTGACAAGCACGCCCTCGTCGAGCTGACTCGCAAGCCTTTGCGCCATCACATAGGGGGTTGCCGGATCATGCGTCGTACCGACCACGACGATCGGCTGGGAACCCTTCGCGTGGATCTCTTGGCGCTGAGCATGGCTCGTGGGCCAAGTGTCGAGGCCTGCAGAGGCGTATCCCGCCCAGGTGCCGAAAACAGGCAGTTCCCTCTTCAGGAGCTCAGCGTCTCGCTCCCACTCCTCGATCGTGCCTGCGGCCTCGTAATCAAGGTTGTTGATCGCGATGAGAGCCTCCGTACCATTCGAAGAATAAGAGCCATCATCCTCTCGGTCGTTGAGAATGTCCGCGATGTAGAGCAGCTGCGAACCATCATCATCTTTCAGGGCCGAAGAGAGAGCCTGAGTGAGAACCGGATAGGTGTCCTCCGAGTACATTGTGCCGATCACTGCTCCCAGCGCGAGATTCATGGTGAGGGGACGCTTTCGGTCATAGGTGGGAAGCGGCTCCTCATCAAGGCCGAGGAGAAAGTCCTTCAACTGTTTGAGTGCCGCACTCCGATCCCCTGTGAAGGGACAGGACTTCGAGGCCAGGCAGATGTCCATCCAATGCCCGATGGAGTCTTCAAAACCGCGCATCTGCAGATCCGACACCTCATTGACACTCATCGAAGGATCAATCGCACCATCAAGGACCATCCGGCCCGTCTTCGCGGGGAAAAGCTCCGCATAGGTCGCACCAAGGAAGGTCCCGTAGGAGTAGCCGAGGTAGTTGAAGTTCGGCTGGTCGAGCACCTCTCTGACCATATCGAAGTCTTTCGCAGCGGAAACAGTGTCGATGTGCGCGAACAGGTCACCCGATCGATGTTCACAGTGATCGGCAAGGAAAGTCAGCTCACGAGTGCTCGACTCAACGATCTCCTGGGGGGTCTCCTCCTCGCGCTTGGAGTTCACTCCAAAAAAGGAGCCGGTCGCATTGTAGGTATCAAGCTCAGCATCGCTCAGACACTTCAGTGGAGTGGATTCGCCAACACCACGAGGGTCGAGGGCGACAATGTCGTATTTTTGGACGAGGTCTTTGCCGAGGCTATCCTCAACCTGATACGTAATAGAGTTCACAGACGCGCCACCGGGGCCGCCGAGGTTGAAGAAGAGGGCGGGCGCTCCTTCACTACCTGAACGGTGGATCGCAAGGCTCAAGGTGATCTGTTCTCCCGCAGGCTCTTCCCAGTCGAGGGGCGCATACAAGCGCGCGCACTGATACTCGGAAAGAGAACTCTTCGAAGCAGAGCCACGATCTGTGATTTGATCGGCCCTGCAACTGCCCCAGTGAATATTCTGGGCGTAGAAATCCTCGGCATTTGACGCTGTCACCGGATCCGGTTCTGTGTAGTGCTCCGACTCTGCCCACGAGCGATCGGGCTTGCTTCCTCCAGCGTTCACGATGCTTTGCGCACTCCAGACGGTCACCACAAGAATCGTGGTCGCCATAAAAACAGCGAAGACCACCGCTATGACAGAGGCGATGAGAGCGGGTTTCGAGTACTTCATGGCCCCTAGACTAGGGGACTCAGACGAAGAACCGCAGGCCCGGTTCACTCCCGGTGTGGATTGAAGCGCTGAGGATAGAAAGCAGTCCGCTTACGTTCCTTCAGGCCTGCGGGCACAGGGCGCCCTCATGGCGAAAATCTGGCGGAATCTCGTGCACGCCTTCAGGCCCACGGGCGCAGAGACACTGTCATCGCTTCGAGGACGAGTTGCGCCTGACCATTGCCGAGGAGTCGGCGGCGCGCTTGCTCAATCGCGGACACTCTCGTCATTGTCTGGCGTGGTGTTGATTCTTGGGCAAGCTCGTGCACGAGATCCGCCAGATCCGAGTTGATGAGCTCCTGATCGGCGTTCAACTGGATCATCAAGACGTCCCGGTAGATCGAGAGCAGATCCACGAGGGCCCGGTCGAGTTCATCGGTGAGCGCACGGCGCGAGCGTCGTTTCTGCTCCTCCTCGAGTTGGCGGAGCTGCGCCCTAGCGATGCGCGTCGATTGAGCGGATTCTTCCAGGCCGAGCACCCGCAACAGTTCAGCACGCTCACGCGCATCGGTTTCTTTCGTGCGAGCGTCCGCATCAGCCTTCGCGGTTTTCCAGAGATTCTCTGCGGCGAACACCGCCTCACCGACGGAACGTACTTTCGCGGGTGCGGTGATGATGTCTCGGCGATGTCGACGGGCCTCGGGGTCCTTGGCCAGTCCACGAGCCCTCCCTATATGCGATTGGGCTGCGCGCGCAGCTTCGAGGGCAGTCGCCTCGTCCGCAATGCCCTCCTGCATGAGGAGTTTGGCGACGGCGTGAACCGAAGGGATTCTCAACACCAAGTGTCGGCATCGCGAACGAATCGTTTGGATCATGTCTTCTGAGCTTGGGGCGCACAGCAGCCACACGGTCCGTTCAGGCGGTTCTTCAATGGCTTTAAGCAGAGCGTTCGCGGCTTGCTCATTGAGACGGTCGGCGTCCTCGATGAGGATGACTCGCCAGCGCCCCTGCGAGGGTGAGGCCTGCGCTCGATTGACGAGACCCCGAGCGGAATCCACGGAGATGATGGTCTTTTGCGTGCGCACGAAGTGCACATCGCCGTTCGTTTCGAGCATGGTCGTCCGACATCCCGGGCATACTCCGCATCCGGGTTCCTCGCCGACGCACTGCAAAGCGGCAGCGAAGGCTTTCGCAGCATTGGAGCGCCCCGAACCGGGTGGACCCGTGATGAGCCAGGCGTGGCTCATGGCGCTACGGTCCGCGTCAATGCGCTCAGCGCCCGTTCCTTGCGCGGCGAGGATCCTCCTCGCACTCCTCGCCGCGTCGCTAAGTTTCGCGACGGCAACTTCCTGACCGATGAGGCTGTTCCACACCGGTTGGGCCTGGTTCACAGGAGCACGTCCTCTTCTTCGCAGGCCCATAGGGTTTCCTGGCTGCCCAGAAGAGAAAGGAGAGAGGGCGCTGCACTGTCCGTGCTCGACGAGGACGCAGGCTTAGCCACAGGGGTGGGGTCGCTCGTGGCAGTGGGACTCGACTCAAGCTTGGCCACAGGCCCGGGCTTGGGCGCAGCGCTCGAATCAGGTTCGGCGTCAGAGCCCGATGCGAGCTTGGCAGCAGGGACATACGCAGCGGCAGTATCTGGGGCAGCGGCCCCATCCACCTCGGTCGGACAAGGCGTTTCATCGCTCATGCAGGGGGCTTCACCCATACAAGGGGTTTCACCCGTCAACGCGGATGGTGCACTATGCGGATAGCGTTCCTCCAAAACACCACGAATCTCCGAGAAGACCTCGTCGGGCGTGCCCACGGCATCAATCACGATGATCCGATCCGGCTCCGCATCAGCCAAGCGCAAGTACTCGTGCCGGACCCGCTCATGAAACTCCATGGACTCACGTTCAAGACGGTCAGGAGCGTTCGTCCGACGACGCGCCCCGACCTCGGGAGGAAGATCGAGGAGGAAAGTGAGTTCAGGGTTGAGCCCCTGGGTTGCCCACACTGAGAGCGAACGGATTTCATCGACGCCCAGAGAGCGCGCGGCCCCCTGGTAGGCGACTGAGGAATCAATGTAGCGATCCGCGAGAACAACTTCCCCACGTGCAAGGGCAGGACGAATCCTCGTCGCGACGTGATAAGCGCGATCAGCCGCATACAGCAGAGCCTCTGATCGCGGATCAACATCCTCCGGTCCGTTCTGGACGAGCCGCCGGATTTCCTTGCCAAGCTCCGTCCCACCGGGTTCACGAGTCACGCTGACCTGTCGCCCCTGTGATTCGAACCAGTCTCGAACACGCTGAATCTGAGTCGACTTGCCTGAGCCATCACCGCCTTCGAAGGTGATGAACACGCCTTCTGCCATCGCAGCCTCGTTCGCAGTCCCTCGCTCCATGCCTCATATCCTCGCATGCCCCAGGGGCATCTTCGTTCCAGCCCTCGAAAGAAGAAGATGGAGCGCCGCTTCCGCCGCGTCAAGGCACAAGCGCCGCCTTCCGCTCACACATCAAGAGGGCGAAACACCGGAGGATCGTGTCTGCACCTTGAGAGGAGACAAGCCGTGATCTTTCACCTCTCCTCCGGCGCGCTGGCCCAGCCCCACAAAAAACACGACCAAGATCAGCCACAACGAACCCCCTACACAAAGACTCCGTTGCAAGCACCACTAGAACCTAGCGCCCACACCTCAAGACGCGAGCCAGCCTCGAAACCCAGGGAACGGGCGAGTCCCCCAGGACACGAACACGCCCACACCTCAAGACGCGGGTAAAGTTCGAAACTCAGAGCGTGGGCGAGCCCTGCGAGTCACTTCGTAGAAGCCTTCTTCGTACTCGTCTTCTTGCTCGCAGTCTTCTTCGTCGTAGTCTTGCGCGTCGTCCCCGTGGCTTTCTTCGGGGCCGGGCCCTTCGTTCGCTTATCCGCCAGAAGCTCGAAAGCACGCTCCTGCGTCAGATCCTCAACGCTCTCCGCACGCGGCACGGTCACATTGGTTTCACCATCAGTGACATAGGGGCCGAAACGCCCGTCCTTCACCACGACCTTCTTACCGGACACCGGATCCGCATCGAACTCACGAAGCGGAGGCTTGGCCGCGCCACGCCCTCGTGTCTTTGGTTGCGCGTAAATCGCGAGCGCCTCATCCAAAGTGATCGACAAGAGCTGTTCTTCACTCGACAGGGTACGCGAGTCCGACCCCTTCTTCAGGTAGGGGCCGTAACGACCGTTCTGCGCGGTAATGACCTCGCCGCTCGCCGGATCGACACCGAGCTCACGAGGAAGGGACAAGAGCTCAAGGGCCTGCTCCAAGGTGACCGTCCTCAGGTCCATCGACTTGAAGAGCGATGCGGTACGCGGCTTAGGCGCTGCAGCTTTCTTCTTTCCCTTCCCACTCGTCGTGGGCTCCTCCTCTTCTGGGAGGATCTCCGTAATGTAGGGGCCAAATCGGCCGTTTTTCGCGATGAGGGTATGCCCCGTTGCTGGATCGATGCCGAGCTCTCGTCCATCATCAGCGGCGAGAGCGAAAAGCTCCTCGATCTTCTTCGCGTCGACCTCGTCGGGCGCGACATCCTCGGGAAGATTCGCGCGTGTGCCGTCCGCCTTCTCCAGGTAGGGACCGTAGCGGCCGACGCGCACGACGACGCCCTCGCCCACCTCCTGCGAGTTCACGGCCCGCGCATCAATGTCATCGCCGAGGGATTCGACCTGGAACTTCAAGCCGTCTGCATCGCCCTCGCCATTGGCTCCGAGGTAGAAGAGGGACAGGAACTCTTCACCCGACTCTTCACCTGCGGCGATACGGTCGAGGTCCGTCTCCATTGAAGCGGTGAAGTCGTAGTCGACCAGATTGGAGAGGTTCTCCTCCAAAAGACGTGTCACAGAGAAGGCGAGCCAGGTCGGCACCAGGTACTGCCCGCGGTGGACAATATACCCGCGGTCTCCAATCGTCTGGATCGTCGCCGCATAGGTGGAGGGGCGGCCGATGCCGCGCTCCTCCATCGTCTTCACGAGAGTCGCCTCCGTATAGCGCCCCGGAGGCTGAGTCTCGTGCCCTTCGGGCTTCGCCTCGACGACATCAGCGCCCTCACCCTCGGAAACATTCGGCAAAACCTTCTCCGAACCCGAGTCCTTCTCCTGGTCGTATCGGCCCTTATCGCGGCCCTCCTGATACGCCTGACGGAAACCCGGGTGGGTGATCACCGTGCCCGAAGCGGAAGAAATGACATCGTGACGCTCGCCTTCGACCGAAATCCCTGTCAGCACGCGGATCGTCGCAGTAAAGCCCAGCGCATCCGTCATCTGTGAAGCGAGCGTGCGCTTCCAGATCAAGTCGTAGAGTGCGAGCTGCTGCTTGCTGAGCAGCGAGGAAACCTCCGCCGGGGTGCGGAAATGATCACCTGCCGGGCGAATCGCCTCATGCGCCTCCTGCGCGCCCTTTGAAACATTCCCATAAAAACGAGGCTTCTCCGGCACGGAATCGGCACCGTAGAGCTCCGCTGCTTGAGCGCGCGCCGCCTGAATCGCCTGGGAAGACAGGGCGGTCGAATCGGTTCGCATGTAGGTGATGTATCCCGACTCGTACAAGGACTGGGCAGTACGCATCGTCGAAGACGCATTCCAATGCAGCTTGCGCGAAGCCTCCTGCTGGAGCGTCGAGGTCGTGAAGGGTGCAGCCGGGCGACGACGATAGGGCTTTTGCGTCACCGATTCAATGATCGACGAGGGCGAAGCCTCCAAAGCCTGGGCGATGGAAGCGGCAAAAGCCTCATCCAGGTGGAGCACCCCCGCCTTTTCTGCCTTCTCCTTCAAAACCCCCTTCTCGGAGAAGTCCGAACCTCCGGCGACGGCGCGACCATCAACGTGGGTGACGCGCGCGTCGAAGGATTCAGCCCCGGCCTCGATGCGAGTAGAGATGGAACAGTATGAAGCGGAAACATGCGCCATGCGGTCGCGTTCGCGGTCCACCACGAGGCGTGTGGCGACCGACTGGACTCGTCCGGCAGACAGGGAGGGGCGGATCTTGCGCCACAGGAGCGGCGAAACCTCATAGCCGTAGAGGCGGTCAAGGACGCGGCGGGTCTCTTGAGCATCAACCAAAGCGGTATCGAGTTCACGAGTGTTCTCCAGGGCGCGAGTAATCGCTTCCTTCGTGATCTCGTGAAAGACCATTCGCTTAACGGGGACCTTCGGTTTGAGGACTTGGAGGAGATGCCAGGCGATCGCCTCTCCTTCGCGGTCCTCATCAGTTGCGAGGAAAAGCTCGTCAGATTCCTTCAGGGCCTTCCTCAGCTCCGCGACCTTCTTCTTCTTATCCGGGTTCACCGCGTAATAGGGAGTGAAACCGTGCTCGACATCAACGGCGAATCGCCCGTAGGGGCCCTTCTTCATTTCTGTCGGGAGGTCCTTCGGCTGCGGGAGGTCACGTATATGGCCGATTGAGGCGGTGACATGGTAGTCGGGACCGAGGTATCCCTCGATAGTCGCTGCCTTCGCGGGAGACTCCACGATGACCAGCTTCGACGCCCCCATGTTCCACCCTTTCCGCGTATTACCTCCACGAGTCTGTTTTTGACCCGCAGGGTGACCTTACAACGCCGGGCCCTCGTTTCCGGCTTCGTCCACATCCGTGCGGGGTGTCGACCCATGATGAGGTCAGATGCTCTCCTTGTCTCTCACCCCGTGTGTTCGCACTGTCATGACCGAGCTCAGCTCGCATTTGCGCTGCCTATTCTGCCAATCCCTGCCCGCACCCGTGTGACGTGGGCGCGGATTCAGGGGTTGCGGGGTGTTTCGCCAACCCCCGCCCGCACACGTGTGACCCGCGCAATCCCCACCCGCACACGTGTGAGAGGCGTCGACTCCTGGCGAGTTTGGCGTTCAGAGGAGGGGTTCACGACAAGTGGAGGGGATATAACCCCTCCACACTCCGCCATCCCCTCCACTCGTAGCCGGACAACCAGCAACTCCGGGCAAACACCACCGACAACACACGCATCTAGATGCCCAGCGCCCCCTGCCTCGGCGCACTACTGAAACATACTGAAACACCTACCGAAACATCCTGAAACACCTACTGAAACATGCTCAGCACAGCAGCGCTCCTTCCACTTTCCGCATGATTCCAAGGAAAACTCACACAAGATCGAACGCATCGCAGACCAACTGAAACACTACTGAAACATCGCTTCTCGAGGATGCTCAGCATTCCCGCACGCAGGAGATGACGAATGCCCGGGCGGTCGCATGGAAGCTCATATACCCGCCCTCCCCGCACACTGGAGACCGTGATGCACCCTTTTCCCCTCGCCTTCGCAGGCAAAGGACTTCAATCCGTGGAGGGTTTGGCGTTCAGAGGAGGGGTTCACGACAAGTGGAGGGGATATACCCCCTCCACACTCCGCCATCCCCTCCATTAGCTGCACAACGAGCGAGTTCAGACCAGCACGAGGCCCGTCATTGCTCCACGATCTTCAGCATTCCCGCACGGAGGAGCTCTCGCAGCGGCTTATCAACCTCTTGGGTGATCTCAGCTGCGTCACGCTCGGTCAGCAAAGCCACCGCAGCCACGATCTGCCCGACTTCGAGCTCCCCATCGGATGCGCCCACGATCGCCGAGGTCGCCGTCCCCACCCGGATCGAGCGCCCCAATCCAGCGCCCTGATGAAGGATGAGGATCATCGGATCGGCAGAACCCGGAACATAGTGGCGTTCCTCAGTCACATCATCGGCGCGCACGAGCCTGAGCCCAGATAAATCCTCCGGCAGGCGCAGCGCATCAAGGGTTCGGCGCACGTCCTCGCCTCGAGGTCGAGCCCCCGCGAGCCCAAGGTCGAAGCGGATGACGCCTTCAGCCTCGTCGCCCACATGCTTGCGCATCGCGATGAAGCCCATGCCGACACCATCAACGCCCGCAAGGTCGAAATCGGCGAGCCATGTCCGGTAGGCATGCTCCCTTAAGGCACCTTTCGACAACGCCCGCTCAGGTGAAGAATGCTCACTTGACGCTTTCTCCAGCAGGCCTCGCTCGCTCGAAGAATGCCTACTCGCGTCCCGCTCGCTCGAAGAATGCTCACTCGGGTCCGATGCCCCGACCTCGTCACTTGGGTCCGCATCCTGCAGCCACATCTCCACGTATTGCGCGGTATCGAGAACGTCGCGCTGAACGACCCAAGCATCAACGGGAAGGGCCTCGAACCAGGATTCGAGGCGCTTCGACCACTCGGCATCGGGGTCGACGCCCTCGAAGATCTCCCAGTTGCCGATCATCTGCAGGACGCCACCCGACTTGAGGCACTCGGGCCCTTCACGCACGACCCTGCGCACGAGCTCATCGCGACGCATCCCGCCGTCGCGGTATTCGAAGAGCCCATCGCCGCGCAGGAGCTCCGGGGTGATGACGAAAGGCGAATTGGTCACGACGAGGTCGAAGGCCTCACCCGCGACAGGTTCGAAAAGAGAGCCCTCACGAACCTCAATGTCGAGCCTGTTCAAGGCTGCGTTGAAGCGCGTGTATTCGCAGGCTCTGGTCGAAAGATCCGTTGCGACAACCCTGTTAGCGTGAGTCTTCAGGTGCATCGCCTGAATACCGCAGCCGCACCCCATGTCGAGGGCAGAGTCAATCGGCTCGCGGATCGTCATTTCCAGCAGGCTTGTCGACGCGCCTCCCACACCGAGCACATGATCCGCAGGCAGTGCGCACCCACTTTGCATACTCGTGCGATCCGAGGCGATCCACCAGTTGAGCTCGCGAGTTCCCTCTTCGGCGTCGGCGTCAGGGGCGATCACCGCATAAGGACGCAGATCCACGAGGGCAATGAAACACCCCGCAACCCCTGAATCCCCGCCCACTGCCTCGACGAGGGCGAGTTCCTTCGCACCTTCAATGCCGAGCGTCGGCAGCGCGGCCTCGAGCTCCTCGGCGTTCACTTCATCGCCAAGGACGAAGAGTCTGGTGAGAATTGACGCAGCATCACTGCGCCCTTCGAGTTCCACGAGCGCTGGAATCCTCTGATCGCGTGCGAGCGCGCTACGGGCTCGATCCGACAGGAGAACATCCAGTGTGTCGAGGGTCCACGAAGCGGCCTCGAAATCGGCGCGCGCCCGCACTAGAAGCGCTGGCTCCGTCTTCGGCGTGGAACGCGTCTTTGGCGTGGAAGGAAGTTCAGGGGTCGTCATGGCGACAAGACTACAAAAGCGAAGAGAGGATGAACGCCGACGAAAGACGCCCATGCAACTGAACGCTTTATTTTCGAGCGCGGGGTTTCGAGGCGAGCGATGAAGGGTCTCGCGGAACAGGTCTCCCGTACGGCTGTCCGAGGTGACTCTCCCGGGCAAGCGCGAGTCGGTCGGGGCTTCGCGTCGAAACTCCACTGGGAAACTTCATACGAGGACCTGGATCGAAGGCACCTAACACCGGTGTTTAGGCAAGACCGCCTCCAGTTTGACACCCCTCGAGCAGGAGACGATCATGTGACCTTAGAGACACAAACAGCCTCATCCTCTGTTACCAAACAGTGCCTCAGACTCACATCCCTCATCTAGCGAGACACACCATGTATAACAATGCTCACCGCGACTCTCGCGCAGACCGTTCATCACAATCCCCCCTCTCGACTCGGCTGATGCGTGGGACAACCGGAAGGGCCACCCGCACCCTTAAGAACTGGCATGCGGACTCGTCTGCGACCGCCCTCCCCGACTCCGCACCGAGAGCTCAGTCTCGACAGGAGGGAACGGGCCGACGCACGACGAGTGTCAGGGTTCTGCTCTCTCTTCTCCTCGCGAGTGCACTGGTCCCGGCATTAGCCTCATGTGCAAGCCCGAATGCGGATGCTGTCAGGCAATCCCCTCCTTCCTCGGGTCAGTCTCAGTCGGCCAACACGAATCAGAAACGCCTAGAGGAAGAAGAACAGAAACGGCAGCAGGAAGCAGCCGAACGCGCGGCTGCCGAGCAAGCCGCAGCAGAAGCCGCTGCCGCAGAACAAGCAGCTGCCGAGCAAGCCGCAGCAGAAGCCGCTGCCGCAGAACAGGCTGCCGCCGAGGAAGCCTTACGACAGCAGCAGGCCAGAAATTCGGCACCTTCCTCCGTCTACTACGCCAACTGCAAGGAAGCGCGCAATGCAGGGGCTGCGCCGCTGCATTCCGGGGATCCGGGATACCGTGCAGGACTTGATCGAGATCACGACGGGATCGCCTGCGAGTAAACCCCGGAGTTTGACTCCTTCTGAGAGAGCCAATCTCTAAGAGCGCCAGCGGATTTCACGATTCCGCTCTCGACAAGAGTGAAGCAGTTGACGCTTTTGGTGGCGTGTTCGCCCGAAAGGATCGTTCATAAGGAGGGAGCACGGGTAGATCGTGCCCGGGCGCTTCGATCAAGAAGATCGGGCAGTACAAGACCGGGCACGGCGGGCTTGCTGAGCGGGCTCTCCGGACTCATTCAAGCTAGGCGGGATGCTTCCATATCGGGAGTGGACGGGCAGAAGAGTGCACGGGCAGAGTCACGTCGATGGAGAACACCCGGTAACCAGGCGTCCCCAGCTCGTCGACTTGGCGCGCATCCCTCGCCTCGTTGCCTCCCCGTCCTCGAGAGAACACCCCTCCTTGAGAAAAACCCTTGCCTGCCCCCAAGAACAGCACGCACCTTCTTGCGAAGCCCCTCCTCCAGAAGAGCACTCCCCTCTTCGCCTGGCATGATTAACCCTGGCGCGCAGCGCGCCCTCGCCCTCGGAAATTAGGACGGTCATGTCCGGCGGACTCATCGCTCTCCTCGACGACATCGCAACCCTCGCAAAAGCGACAGCCTCCTCCCTCGACGACATCGCTGCGGGCGCGACGAAAGCCTCCTCGAAAGCCGTGGGCGTCGTCATTGACGACACCGCCGTCACTCCTCAATACGTGGCGGGACTGGACCCGAGCCGGGAACTGCCGATCATTCAGAAGATCGCGCGAGCCTCCCTCATCAACAAGCTCGCTATCATCTTGCCGCTCGCACTACTGCTGACCTGGCTCGCACCGTGGATGCTGCCGATCCTGCTCCTCCTCGGCGGTTCTTTCCTCTCTTTCGAGGGCGCCGAAAAGCTCCTTGTGAAGCTCCACCTCCTGCCCGAACACAGCCATGAGGATGCTCCTGCAGCGACGAGCGCGGAAGAACTTGAAAAGGGCATCGTCTCCTCCGCAAGTCGAACCGATCTGATCCTTTCCGCTGAGATCATTTTGATCTCCCTCGCGAACGTCAACGCTGATTCGAATACCGTACGAATCGGCATCATGATCGCCGTCGCCTTCTTCATGACTTTCTTCGTGTACGGCCTTGTGGCGCTCCTCGTGAAGATGGATGACTTCGGCCTTCACCTATCCAAACGCCAAGGGCCGCTGGCTGCGCTGGGCCGTGGGATTGTCACCGTCATGCCGAAGGTCTTTTCGATCATCGGCATTGTCGGCACGGTCGCAATGCTCTGGGTTGGCGGGCACATCGTCATTACTTCTGTGTCGGATCTGGGATTGAGCTTCCTGCACGAGCTCGTCGAACACGCCATGACCGCAGTCGAGCGCTTCGGCGGCGCAGCGACGTGGACGATGGAAACAGCGCTCTCAGGCGTTTTTGGCTTCGTCTGGGGTGCGCTCGTCGCTTATGCCTGGCTCGGCATATCCCTTTTGCTTCCCAAAAGGCACGCTCCGATCAACGAGGACGAGGGCGCGGATGCGAGCCGCTGAAGGCTGGGGCGGCTGAGGAATACCGATTGAAGGCGGCTTCTTGCAAGAAGGTCCTTGTGCGCGGCTCGATTGTTTGGGGGCTGTTTGCTACGTGCTCTCTTTGTTACGGGCCCGCTTGTTTCAGGGAGGCAATGGGGGTTTTTCTACACGCCCCGTTCAGAGGCGCAAACTGTTGAAGGCGTGCCAGTGCTTGAGATGCACGCTTGCGTGAGGTGCGGCCCACTAATGCCGAGTGCTGCCCGGGGAAGCTAGGAAGAACAGCGTGAGGGCAAGAGCCTGGCACGGACAACGGCTCGCGCTTAAAAGGTCTGCCCACGCAAAAGGCCTGGTCAGGAGAGGCCTGCGGGGACTGATCGCGTGCCTGCCTAGAAAAGAGCCTGAAAACGCCTTGAAAGTCACGCACCATCCCCTCGCACGTTAGGACTAAGGGCCTGTAATCTCGGTGTTGTGAGGCCCGCTGGGGCCGCCGATCGACACCATTGAGGAGTGACCATGGCCGTCTACACCCTTCCCGATCTTCCCTACGATTACGCCGCCCTCGAGCCGTACATCTCCGGCACGATCATGGAACTGCACCACGACAAGCACCACGCGAACTATGTTGGCGGTGCGAACGCTGCTTTGGAGAAGCTTGAAGCGGCCCGCGAATCCGGCGATTTCGCCGCCATTAACCTCTACGAGAAGAACCTCGCGTTCAACCTCGGCGGCCACACGAACCACACGATCTTCTGGCAGAACATGACCCCTGACGCCCAGGAGCGTCCGGAAGGTGAACTCGCAGCAGCCATTGACGAGTATTTCGGCTCCTTCGAGAAGTTCCAGGGCCAGTTCGCCGCGGCCGCCCTCGGACTTCAGGGCTCGGGCTGGGGTGTCCTCGCTTGGGATGCACTGTCCAAGCGTCTCGTGACCTTCCAGCTCACCGATCAGCAAGGCAACATCCCCGTCGCGACCGTTCCCCTCCTCATGCTCGACATGTGGGAGCACGCCTTCTACCTCGACTACCAGAACGTCAAGGCGGACTACGTTAAGGCCTGGTGGAACGTCGTGAACTGGGCCGATGTCGCCGCCCGCTTCGAGCGCGCCCGCACCCAGTACACGGGTCTCGTCCTCGCCTGATTCTTGAGCGGGTGAGCGTTCGCGCTCTATCGCTGGGCACTTAGCGGGCTTGTCCGCATGTGTCTTGGCCGCGAGTGGCCCTGCGAGTCTTGAGTGCAGGTCGGCCTGTGAGCCTTGAGTCAGGCTGGCCCGCGAAGCTTGAGTACAGGCTGGCCCGCGAGCCTTGAGCACGAACCTCACTACGAGGCTCCTACACGAGTGGAGGGTTTGACGAATTCAGGAGGGGTTATATCCCCTCCACATATCGTCAAACCCTCCACTAGCTGTTACCCCTCCTGGGGAAGCATCCACAAGCCCGCTGCGAGGATTCGAAGAAAACGGGCCACCCACCGGCCTCAGCAAGGCGAGCAGCCCAGCCCTCGGCAAGGCCAGCGACCCCACCTTCAGCAAGGCGAGCAGCCCGGCCTCAACAAAACCAGCAGCCCCGCTTCGCCACGTATTGTCGGCCTCATCCCCAAAATGCCGCCTCGTAAAAAGGAATCCGCCCGGCTGGAGGACCAGCCGGGCGGAGAACGTCGAACACCTGAAAGCCTTACTCAGCTCCCTTCACCAAGCGAAGCATCACAAGGGAAACCTCGCAGGTGAAGCTCCAGGTGAACGCTCGTGCTTCCTCGAAGGAACACCTGCCTATTCGCAGCAGCTGCTCTCTTCGGCGCCGCACCTGTCTACTCAGAGTAGCGCCTGCATCGCGGGCGCGACGAGCTTGAGGACATTGTTGCGCCCCTCCTCAGGAGTCGGAGCATCGACCGCGAAGGCTGCCATCTGCTGACAGGTCGCCAGATCATGCATGCGCAGGCCCGCACGCACAGCGCGAACCTTCGAAGGAGCCATCGACAGCGAAGCGACACCAAGGCCCGTGAGGACGAGGGCGAGAAGCGGATCTCCGCCTGCCTCGCCGCACACACCGACCGGCTTGCCGGTGGCACGGCCCCCTTCACACGCGAACTTGATCATCTGGAGAACCGCGGGCTGCCATGCGTTGAGCAGCGGTGCGAGTTCACCGTCCATACGGTCCGCGGCCATCGTGTACTGCGTGAGATCGTTCGTACCGATCGAAGCGAAGTCCACGACCGAGAGCATCTGGTCTGCACGGATCGCGGCAGCCGGAATCTCAATCATGATGCCAACCTTCGGCAGGCCAGCGGCGCGCGCCTTCTCGGCGAACCATTCGGCCTCTTCAAGGGTCGCCACCATCGGAGCCATGACCCACAGTTCAGCCTTCGTTTTCGCATGCGCGGCAGCGAGGGCGGCAAGCTGCGTATCGATAAGGTCCTCACGGACTTGGCACAGGCGAAGACCCCTTCGCCCAAGCGCAGGGTTCTCCTCCTCACCAAGGTTCGCGAAGGACAGAGGCTTATCAGCGCCCGCATCGAGGGTGCGCACAACAACGCGACGCTCCCCAAAGGCCTCGAGGACCTTCGTGTAGGTGTCGGTCTGCTCCTCCAAAGAAGGCGCCTCCGCCCGATCGAGGAAGAGGAACTCCGTGCGGAACAGGCCCGCACCCTCAAGATCGACCTCGGCAGCCCTCTTCGCATCATCGACGGTGCCGATATTTGCGAGGAGCTTGACCCGGTGGCCGTCGTAAGTGGCGCCTTCACCGGAGGAACCGGCGAGAGCAAGGGCACGACGACGTGAACGCTCTTCGAGGAGTTCAACCTCTTCAGCGGTCGGGGAGATCACGACCTCGCCGACACCGCCGTCCAGAGCGAGGAGATCACCCTCGTTCACCTCGAGGATTCCGGCGACCTTAACGATTGCCGGGATGCCGAGCTGGGCGGCGAGGATCGCGGTGTGCGAAGTCGGACCGCCGACCTCGGTAATGATGCCCTTAACCGTTTCAGGATCAAGAGTGGCCGTCTCCGCAGGCGCGAGATCGCGTGCGACGAGAACAACGGGCTCCTCGAAGGTGGGGACACCGGGAGCGGGAAGTCCGCGGAGCTCGCAGATTGCGCGATCGCGCACGTCGTAAAGGTCCGTGGCGCGCTCGGCCATGTAGCCGCCGAGGCCGCGAAGCATCTCCGCATACTCTTCGACTGCGGCGTGGACCGCCTGGGTCACGCCAAGCCCCTTCTTCAGCTTCTTATCGATCGCTTTAGCGAGGCCACGGTCAGCCGCAAGTTGGGCGGTTGCCTTCAGGATCGGAGCTGACTCTTCGGGAGCATTCTTGGCCCGTTCCTTCAGGCTTGCGGACACGACGGCGAGGGCACCGCGAACGCGCTCGCCCTCAGCTACCGGATCGGTGCAGGGGGCTTCGTTCTCATCAACGCCGGGGGCGGGGCGAACAATGGCGGCCTTCGCTGCTGCGGTTCCAGCAGAAACACCGATGCCGTGAAGAACTGCGTGTGGGCTTGCCATGCTCACTCCTTGTCGAGGTCTCGCGAGAGCAGCTCGACAAGGGAGTCGAGGACCGCACCGGCATTGTCGTCGTCGGTTGAGAGAGTGACCTCATCCCCGTGGCCAACTCCGAGGGTCATGATTTCGAGAAGTGAAGCGGCGTCTGCTTCTTCGCCGTCGAAAGCAATGGTGACGTCGACGCCGGAGTCGTCAACGGCCTCTGCGAGGAGGGCGGCGGGGCGGGCGTGGAGGCCGACAGACGAGGCAACGACGACAGTGCGGGAGATCATGAAGGTTCCTTCCAGTTGAACCCATACCACGGTGGATGGGCGACCTTGGTGTCATGCTAATCGTTGAGCACCTGTATGGGGAGGGGTATTGGGCAGACGCACGAATCTTCACTTGTTCGCCATCTCGCGACGCGGATGAGCGTTCTCCCGAGAATTCAGGGGGTAGTGCTTCACAAAACTGTCCTGTCCTGTCTCAGGAAGTGCTCTCTTCGCCGCTTCTTCAGGGCAGAGGCTTCTCATCTTGAGAGATGAACGCATCGAGGATGAACGCACTCTCCCCCTGGGGCGCGGCCGCATCGTTCCGCACACTACGTCGCCAGCGCAAGCCACAGCACTCTCGCCCTGGGGCGCGAGCTCATCATCTTGAGGGCAGAGCCTCCACTTTCTTCAAGAAAAACCCTCTCGTACCTCGTTTGAGCACTGTGTCAGCGCAGCCTGAACCTCTGCTTCTTCAGGGTGGTACCTCCTCAGGATCAGGCAGAACGAATTAAAGTAAGTTAACTGTTCATGTCTGTTGCCTCAGTCATTCGAAAGGAGGGTGCGTGGACCGCCGTTTTGAGCCCACTCTTGCCGATGTTGCCAAAGAGGCTGGAGTCTCTCTTACAACCGTCTCCAGAGTCCTCAACAATCGCGGTTACCTTTCGCAGGCCACAAAGGATAAGGTCGCCCGAGCGATCAAAACCTTGGGCTACCGGCCGAACCAAGTTGCCCGAGCCTTGCACGGCAAGCGGACCTACACGATCGGATTGATTGTTCCGACAGTCGCCCTTCCCTTCTTCGGCGAGATCGCCGTCGCCGTTGAGAACGCCCTCGCAGAATCCGGCTACCGAGTACTGATCTGCAACTCTCTGGGCCGCTCGGACCGCGAGCGCGACTATCTCAATCTCCTCATCGGCAACCGCGTTGACGGCATCATTTCCGGCGCTCACAACGAGGATCTCGAGGAATACCAATCGATCCGCATGCCGATCGTGACGATCGACCGTTCCTTGTCCCCTCGTATTCCGAATGTGCGCTGTGATAACGAGGCCGGGGGCAGGCTCGCAACCGAGCGACTCCTCGCAGGCGGCTCACGACGCCCAGCTCTTCTCACCTCTCGTTCTCATGGTCTGAACCTGCGTGAGCGGGGCTATCGCATCACCTGTGAAGCGGCGGGCATCGAGCCCATTGTTTTCGAGGTTCCCTTCCATACAGCTCCTGCGGATCGTCCGGCCCTCATGGCTCAATGTTTGGATGGTGCCGTCGGGATGATCGACTCCGTGTTCGCGACGGATGATCTGGCCGCAGCGGAGGTCCTCGAGTGGGCTCGTCAGCGTGATCTTTTGGTGCCCGAGCAGCTTCGAGTGATCGGTTTTGATGGGACTGTGGCGGTGCGTCGTGCTCTTCCCACGTTGACGACGATTCGCCAGCCGATCGAGGACATGGCGCGCGAGGCCGTGCGTCTGCTTTTGGGCAGAATCGATGCGGTGAACTCTGCGCCGCTCGAGGGCGGAGCGGATATCCCTGAGATCGGGGAGATCGTAGAATTCCCTGTCGAGATCCTTGAGGGCTCGACGGCCTGAGTCACGGGGCTCGACTTTTCCAAGCTGAGGGCGCGAGGCCGTGGCTTTTCCACGCCTGGGGCTTGACGGTCTGAGTCGCCGAGCCCGGCTTTTCCACCCCCGGGCTCGGCCCCTAGATCCGAGCGCGAGAATGAGCTCGGCGCTGCGGCTGGGATGATCGGCCTCGCCTCCTAGATCAGTGAGCCCGAGGCCGCGACTTTTCCAACCCGGGGGTTCAGCCCCCTTGAGTCCTGGGCCCGGGGCCCCAAGACCTAGGAATCCACCGCCCGACTCCAGCAGCTCAACGCTCTACAGCACGGCCTCTGCGCGTCACAGGGCCCCGAACCGCTCTGGCGGTTCGGAGCCCAGCGAGTGATCCTCCGGCTCAGGCCTTCGGAGTGACCTCGACGATCACATCTCCGAAGGAAACATGACCCGAAGCGGCGGGAGTGACGGCCTCGAACTTCTTCTTGTTCGTCACAACGATCGGGGTGATCGTGTCGTAGCCAGCCTCGCGGATGACATCCCAGTCAACCTCAGCGAGGACATCGCCGCGGCGCACCATATCGCCCTTGGCGACACGAGACGTGAAGCCCTTGCCTTTGAGCTCAACCGTGTCCATACCGATGTGGATGAGGATCTGGACACCGGATGCGGTCTTGAGACCGTAGGCGTGACCGGTCGCGAAGGCAACTGTCACTTCACCGTCGACCGGCGAGACGACCTGGCCTCCAGTGGGCGCAATCGCAATGCCCGGACCGAGCATCCCACGAGCGAAGGACTCGTCCTTCACCTGCTCAAGAGGAACGATCTGGCCATCAAGGGGTGCGGTGATCGAGTAATCAGTGGCATCGCCGATGATCGCAGGCTTTGGCGCGGGAGCTGCAGCAGGGGCGGGAGCAGCAGCTCCGCCAACGGCTCCGACAGCAACCGGAACTGCAGTGGGCTCTGCGACGTGCGCCGGGACAGCGCCTGCGTCTCCAGCAGCGGCGGGACGAGCCTCCATATCGGCCTTGCCACGAGTCGAAGCGTAAACGAAGGTGGCGCCGAAGGAGAGCGCGAAGACGATGACCTCAAGGAGGAGGTACTTCGGGATGTCAGCGGTACGGATCGACACGAAGCCGACAAAGCCTGCGGCTCCCAGGGCAGCGCCTCGAACATTGAGGAGTGCGACGCCCGCCGAGCCGATCGCCGCAGCACCCATGCCGACGAAGAAGGGCCACTTGAGTCGGAGGTTGACACCGAAGATCGCGGGCTCGGTAATACCGAAGACAGCGGATGCGCCACCAGCACCAGCCAAGCCTTTGAGCTTGGCATCGCGGGTCTTCGCGAAGACCGCGAGGGCCGCAGCACCCTGAGCGACATTCGCCATGGAGGCGATCGGGAAGATGAAGTCGCCGGGGCCGCCGTTCTGAGGCAGAAGGGGGATTTCCACTGCGGGGAAGGACTGGTGCAGACCGGTGACAACGATCGGGCTGTAGAAGAAGCCGAAGATCAAGCCGCCGAAGACTCCGAGGGTGTTGTAGGTCCAGTCGAGCCCATTGGTGAGCAGCACCGAGAGCTGACGGGTGACAGGGCCGACAAGGACGAAGGTCAAGAAGCCAGTGACCAGCATGGTGATGAGCGGCGTCAGCAGGAAGTCGGCGGTACCGGAGAGGCGCTTGTGCAGCCACTTCTCAATGGTGGACAGAATCCATGCGACGCACAGCACCGGGATGACCATCGCCTGGTAGCCGATCTTGTCGACCTCGAGGCCGAAGAGGTGCCACGTGGGGTTGGCGCCGGTAAAGGCCCAGAAGGCATCAGCAGCATCCTGATCGGTCATCGAGTAGGCGGACAGCAGGGAACCGGAGACCATGGCTGCGCCCATCGCGGCACCCAGGTAAACATTGCCCCCGAACCTCTTGGTTGCGGAGAAGCCGACGAGGATGGGGAGGAAGGCGAAGGCTGCGGCTGAGACCAGGTTAATGAGGCTCGCATAGTCGGCCACAGCCGGGTACATGTCGATGATCGACTTGCCGTTAAAGAATCCGGCCTGGAGGACGTTGTTCAGGGCCATCATGAGGCCACCGGCGATAAGGGCCGGCAGAACCGGGACGAAAATGTCGGCGATCATCTTGATGAAGCGGGAGAAGAGATTCCCGCCCTGCTCGGCCTCTTCCTTCGCCTCGTCCTTGGAGACCTCGCGGACACCGTGGTCGCTCACCATGCGCTGGTAGACGACGTCGACATCACCGGGGCCGACGATGATCTGGAACATTCCTCCGGCGGCGAAGGTTCCCTTCAGGTCATCCACTGCGTCGAGGGCCGCTTGGTCGACCTTGGATTCATCCGCGAGGACGAGCCTCAGACGGGTGGCGCAGTGAGCGGCGGCGTTAATATTTGATGCCCCTCCGACGGCCTTGACGACCTCGGACGCCACCTTGGCGTGATCCATTGCCATCCACGTTCCTTTCTCGGTGGTCCCGGACGCTGGGCAACAGCGTCACCAGCGCGCCCCGGGCTCTATAGCAATCGTTTGACATACTACGGACGCCCTGGAAGCTCGCGCAAGGGTTTGAACATCACGATTTGACTGACTTTTTGCGCTTTCAGGAGTGAAACCGCCCAGCGCACCCATAGCTACAACGCGCCCACAAAGAGCCGTGAAGCGTCACTGTGCCTGAGCTGCACATTCAGTCAAGACGCGCCGAAACGAAGCCCTCCAGAGCCGCATCCCCCTCTACACGGACCCGAAGACCCGAGCTTCCAGCATTCAAGAAAGAACGGAAGGTGAAAGCCAAGCGTCCATCCCCGCAGAACACCTCAGTCAAGGAACGGTCGTGCACAATCTCGATCGAATTGGCGTCTCCCGCTTCGAGAGTCACGACGCGGCTTCCCCCGTGCGGGTAGCGCGAAGCAGAGCGGTCGACGAGCAGACGATTGGCCTCGATCCGGATTGTGAGGCCACAATCCTCGCCCATATCGAACTCGAGGGCCCCGCCCTCGTCGATCGTGGCGCAAGTCTTCACTCTCCACGAGCGCGAGCCGGACAGGGCTTCGATCTCCTTGAAATCGCAAGCAGACTCTGCGACGCACGAGGCCGAAGCGGGTTCGCAGTTGGTAGCAGATGGAACTGTCCGACAATCGAGGTCGGCCCTCGCACCTGTGGAAGCCTTCTCTTCGAGCGGAAGGCCGGGGAGGAAAGGCCTTTGAATCAGGCGTCCAGCGCGCAGGCTCAGGGCTCTCGGACTGGTGAGAGCATGAACCCAACCGCCCGTCGCAATGGAGGGCTGGTCGTCTTCGCTCGCATTACCTGCCCAGCCGAGGAGAAGGTTCTCTTCGGCTTCCGTATTGCGGCCCCAGCCGCTGGCGCGGCGCGCGTAGGCCTGGGGGGCGTAGAACTCGAAGCCTCGGTCGACCTCTTCGAAGGAACCGTCGGCGCTGCGAAACTCGGTTCCGACGAGTGAGCCGACGATGTACACGCAGGGGAAGATGTTCTCGAAGCCCTCGCGCTCGGGCGCAATCCCCTGGGGGCAGAAGATGAGGACGTCAGAGGTCTCGCCGCTTTCTTCGTCGCGCAGGCGAAGAAGGTTGGGACACTCCCACATGTAGCCGAAGGAATCGAAAGCTCCCCCGGCATCGGGGAAGGTCATTTCGCCTTCCAGATCCCAGTGACGCCGGTCGCTTGAGCGGTACAAAAGGATCGCTCCGCTGAGGTCCTCGCGCTGGACGCCGAGCATCATGCGATACGAACCAGCGGGATCGTCAGGATCTTGCCAAACCTGCGGATCGCGGAAATGGGCGGTGTAGCCCTCGGGTTGGCGGGTGATGATCGGGCCGACGGTCTTGTGGAAACTCTTCAGGTCACTCGTTTCGACGAGGCACTGGGTCGCTTCGCGTTCACCACTTTCGGGGTCTTTGTAATTCCCCGTGTACCAAAGTTCAACACCTCCCTCGACGCCGATCGCGGTGCCCGAGTAGGCGCCGTTCGCGTCCTGGTGACAATCCGGCAGAATTGCGGGCTCCAGGTAGTCCCAATGGACGAGATCGCGGGAGACTGCGTGGCCCCAGTAGACGAGTTTCTTGGGGAACTCGGGGGTGTACTGGAAGAAGGCGTGATAGGCGTCGCCGTCGACGATGAGGCCGTTGGGATCATTGAGGCGCCCGACCGGCGGGACGACGTGGAAGATCGGGTAGTCGGCATCTTCGCGGGCATGAGAGTCGCGTTCGGCGGCGAGGGCGAGCGCTAGGAAATCCTCAGTCATGTTTGGAGCATAGCGACCCTGTCATTCGTTTGACAGGGTTTCGAGGAGCTCACCCCTCGGAGGCAAGAGCCCAATGGAACGCCACGGGGGGCGTCGCCACTCCTGGCGACGCCCCCCGGCGATCTTCAAAGACCCTCCACCTCAGCGGCGACGGCGCTTGAGGGCGAGAGCGCCGCAGGCCGCCAAGATTGCAGCGATACCGACCCGGGAAGTGGTATCCGCACCGGTCACCGCAAGAACCGCTCGCGAAACCTTACCGGCGACCGTTGACTGCGCCGGGGCAGGATCCGGAGTCGGTTCGGGTGTCGGCGTGGGCTTGTACTTCACGGTGAAGGAGATGCCCTCGTCGTTCGCGGCGTCGGTCCCATCCGGATCCTTGCGCTGAACGCCGTTCCAGACGAATTTGAAGTCCACGATCTTCGCGCCATCGGACTTCGACGCCGTCGCATTGAAATGCCCCGACACCTCGCCCTTGACCGTGTAGTTCGTGTCTGCAGCGGAGTCGTCAGTGAAGGTCACGCCCGGAACGGAGACCTGCAGACCATCCGGGGAAATAGCATCGACGGCGGCCTTCAGAGCCGCGTAGTTCGTGATCGCCTTCTTCGCCGCCGACGTCATATCGAACGTCACCGTCACGACGCCGTCCTTCGCGATCGCGGAGGTCACTTCGAACTGATCCGAACCAGTCAAGTGCACGCCGGGAATCTTCTCGCTGTTCGGGATCGACATCCCCGCGGGCAGGGTGAAGGAGGCCGTGAAACCGAAACCGATGTTCGACAAGGCGATGCCCCCGAACTGATCCGAGACCTGGTTGTAGTACTGCTCGGCCTGCGCCATCTGGTCCTTCACCGTCTTAGCATCCACCAGACCGGTCAGGGTCAGGCTCGCATTCTTGCCCGAGGCCACGAACACCGCGTCGTGCTCGGTGTCAGGAGCGCCCGACTCGGCGCCGAGCATGTCCGCAGGAAGATCCGTCGTCTGCTCGTAGGGCTGGGGCGCCGGGGCCGTGTACCTGGTGGTGAAGGTGATGCCCTCCTGGGTCTTCGCGTCCGCGAGGCCCTCCTTCTGCTTACCCGTCCAGGTCAGGTCGAAGCGAACGTCCCTTCCGCCGGTCGCGGCGGCCTTCGACGCCAGCGCACCGAAGGAACCCGAGACCTCGCCCACCACGGTGTAGTCCGTGTCGGGAGTCGAAGTCTGGGAGAAAGTCGCTCCCGAAACCGTGACCGTGAGCGGCGAGCTCATCGCGTCGATGACGTCCTTCAGGGCCTGATAGGTCGTGATCTTCGCCTTCGCATCGTCCGTGAGGGCGAAGTCGACCGTCGCGGTCCGATCGACGACCTCGACGTTCGAGACGGCGAAATCGGTCGAACCGGCGAGCTTCACCGAGTTCTTCGTGATCGACTCGGGGCTCATGAACTCCATGCCCTCAGGAAGCTTCAAGACGGCCTTGAAGGCGTAGGAGACATCGCTCAGAGCGATATTCGGGAAATCCGGGTTCGACTGGGTGAACTGGTTCTCGAAGACAGCCATCTGGTCCTTGACCGGATCCGGGTACACGGCGCCGGTCAGCGACAGGTTCGCGCTCTTGCCCGAGGCCTGGAACACCGAGTTCTGCTCGGAATCGGGAGCGCCCGTCCCCTCGGCGCCCGCCAGGTCGGCGGGGACGGTGAGATCCTGCTTCACCGAGAGCGGCTCGTCGTCAGGTGCGGGGTCGGGCGCCGGGCCGGGGTTCGGATCCGGATCCGGATCCGAACCCGGGGTGAAACAACTCGCGAGATCCTTGGTGTACGGGACCGAGGCGGTATCGGCGTTGAAGGTCGTCTTGTACGACAAGAAGCTGCGGCCCGTGTAGAAGGTGAACGATCCATTCCCCGCGATCGTCGAACCATCAGCGGCCTGCGCCTCAGCGAGAGAGTTCGCCGTCACGGTGTAGGGGATCGTCAGCGTCACGGTGGGCAGCGGAGACTTCGCCTTGTCCGTGTTGTAGGCGCTGAGAATCCCCGCCCAGTTCTGATCCGTGAGCCTCATGTCGAAATCGACCTTCGTATCCGAGGTCAACGACGTGATTCCACCTGCGGGAACCACGGTCGAGGTCGAAGCCGTGGTCACCGCGCCGATCTGGGCCGAGGCCGGCAGGTCGAGCGCGTACTTGATGGAGGCAATATGACTCTTGGTCTCATCCCAGGGGTAGGTGTTCAGCCCAGCCATAGTCGCCATATCCGACTCGTGGCCCTTGAGAATCTCGGTCATCGGCACATCGGCCGTGAGCACACCGTTGTAGGTGCCACTCGTATGATCCTCTGCGCAGTTCAGGGTCCCCGTGCTGCTCACGTACTGGGCGACGGGGAGATCACCTCCCTCGGCGAATGCGGGAGCGGCGCCGCCGACGGTGATCCCTCCCACGGCCAGAGCGCTCGCCGAAACGAGGGAAACGAGGGTCGATTTTCTTCGATACGTCACGAAGTCCTCCGATTGATGGGGCAGCCTTTTTCGAGCACTCTATCACTGGCATTACAGAAGAAAAACCAAAGTTTTCAAGACCGCGAACCTGTTGATCGCGGCGCGTTAACCATGGTCAGAGCGCATTACTCGCCGACCGGCCAGGCGAAGGGATACCGCTCGCATTCCGCATGACGGTCCCCGACGATGTTCCGCATGACGCTCCGCGATTCCGGAAGGCAATCCGATTCGAGCCGCGTCGGCAGTCGACGAAACCCCCGGTCTTCCGTTTTCCTTGGAATCCCGGGGGTTTCGGTGGCGGTAGCGCTGGGATTTGAACCCAGGGTGGCTGTGACACCACACAGCATTTCGAGTGCTGCACCTTCGGCCGCTCGGACACGCTACCAGTGCAAAAAAGTATAGCCCGACTCAGGCTGGCGCTGGCAACTCATCATGGCACTGTGCGATCCGTTCCACATGAGCACGCACTAGCGAAAATGGGGGTAACAGCATCAATCAGCGTCATCGATGAGCGTCTTGCGGTGTTCGATCTGGGCATCAGTAGGCATGACTTGTGAGCTGCTCTTCTAAGGAACAACTCCTCAGCGCAAGGCCACTCCCCGACGAGGAGGAATACCGGGCATGCCGAGCGAGACTGGCTGAGCGCGTTCAAATCCCTCAGCTCCAGACACAGCCCCGCTGCAAGAGCGCGCGACCTCGCCCTCAGCGCCCGCAGAACTACCACAAGCAGAACTGCCACACGCACACGCGCCAAGAGGAAGCCCCTCAGCCCCGAACCCTTCCTCGGACTCAAAGTCGATGCCCCGCAATTCGAGCACCTCAGAGGCCTCACCACTGTCCTTCCGCCGTTCGATCGCGGTAGAGAGCATGAGCTTGATGCGGTTGAGCTGATTAACCTCGGAAGCGCCCGGATCGTAATCGACGGCGACGATATTCGCCTCCGGGTAGCGGCTGCGCAGAGCGCGGAACATGCCCTTGCCGACGATGTGGTTCGGCAAACAGGCGAAAGGCTGGACGCAGATGATGTTCGGACAACCGTGCTCGATCATGTCGACCATCTCAGCCGTGAGGTACCAGCCCTCACCGGCCTGATTTCCGAGCCTAGCGATGTCCTGGGAGCGCGCCGCCATGTCGTGAACATCCCTGGGGACCTCGAACTTCCCCTTAGTCTTCGCGAAAGCCTTGCGCATGGGGCGCTCGTACTGTTTCATCGCCCATAGCGCGATGGGCATGAGGCGATTGCCTCGGCCCTCGATGCCGAGATTCTCACGATCCCACTGCGAAGTCGCCGCCGAATTGTGGAAGAACTGCATGAGCCCCGGCAATACGGCCTCGCAGCCCTCGGCCTCGATCACATCGACGGCGTGGTTATTCGCATCCGGGTGGAACTTCACGAGAATCTCGCCGACGAGGCCGACCCTGGGCTTGCGTTCAATATCGCGTAGTTCGAGGGCGTCGAACTCGCGCACGCATTCGGCGATGAGCTTCGAGTAGGAGAGGCGCTTGCCGAAAGTCGTGGAGCGGCCCGTCGAGAACCACTCCGTGCAGATCTCATTCCACCGCTCGTAGAGCCCCATCGCCGAGCCGGGCACAGCCTCGTAAGGGCGCACGCGCAAAAGCATTGACTGAATTGCATCCCCCACGACAATCGCCTGGAGGGTCTTGTGGATCATCGGCGTGGTCATCGCGAAGCCGGGATTGTCCTCATAGCCCTGGACGGACACGGCGATGACGGGGACCTGCGGGTACCCGGCATCGCGCAGGCCCTTGCGCAGCAGGGAGGCGTAGTTCGTCGCACGGCACATGCCGCCCGTTTGTGTGATGGCGACAGCGGTCTTATCCGGGTCGGAGCGCCCTGAGACGAACTCGTCGAGGAGCTGGCCGATGACGACGATCGCCGGATAGCAGGAGTCGTTATTGACGAATTTCAGTCCCGTCTCCATCGTCTCCCGGTTCGTATGCTCAAGCAGGCGCACATTGAGCCCCGCTCGGCGCAGCACCGGCATGACGAGTCGGAACTGGATGGGCGCCATCTGCGGGGCGAGAATCTCGTAGCCTTCTTCGCGCATTTTCTCGGTGAAGACCGCGCGCTCGACGATGTGCCCTGCGGCGATTTGGGCCCGCTCTTCAGCGGCAGCTTTCTCCGAGGGGTCGACGAGGCTCGTGTCAATGGTTGCCGAAGACTCGGCGCGCTCGGCAACCGCCGCGTCGAGGGAGCGTAAACGGATTTTCGCAGCCCCCAGGTTGGAGACCTCGTCGATCTTCAACACCGTGTGGATGTCGCCGCGGCTTTCCAAGATCTCCTGGACCTGGTCGGCGGTGATGGCATCGAGGCCGCAGCCGAAGGAGTTGAGTTGGACGAGTTGGAGGTCCGGCTCGTCGCCGACTCGGGCGGCTGCCTCGTAGAGGCGCGAGTGGTAGGACCACTGGTCGCGCACGCGCAAGGGCCGTTCGAGGCGTCCGTCGGCGACGGAGTCCTCGGTGAGCACTCCCATTCCCAGGCCGACGATGACCTCGGGGATCCCGTGGTTGATCTCCGGGTCGAGGTGGTAGGGCCGACCCGCCAGGACGATGCCTCTCACCCCGTGCTCGCGCATCCACGCGATTGATTCGGTGCCTTTGTCCTTGATCTCGCGTTTCACGGCGGCGTCCTCGTCCCATGCCGCATCCAGGGCGGCGCGCATCTCCTCGACGCTGATGTCGTAGCCGAACTCTTTGAACGCCTTGGACAGGTGGGCGGGAAGGTAGTCGCGATTGGCGAGGTTGACGAAGGGGCTGATGAACTTCACGCCCCCTTCTGAGAGGCGCTCCATGTTGTTGCGGATGACTTCGGGGTAGGTGGCGACGACCGGGCAGTTGAAGTGGTTGTCCGCGCCTTCGATCTTCTGCTCGAAATCGACGCAGGGGTAGAAGATCGTCGTGATCCCCTTGTCGAGCAGGGATTCGATGTGCCCGTGGACGAGTTTGGCCGGGTAGCACACGTTCTCCGAGGGAATCGACTCCATGCCCGCTTCGAAGAGCTCATGGTTCGAGCGGCCCGAGATCATGACGCGGAAGCCCAGTTCGCTGAGCATTGTGAACCAGAAGGGGTAGTTCTCGTACATGCCGAGCACGCGCGGCACTCCAATATCGCCTCGGTGGGCCTTGTCCTCGGTGA